>Ga0247727_10016110_pt1 | contig 12129 bp, 10 predicted proteins | sample WisWelCaveWW1625_FD_202498 | JGI IMG/M metagenome (GOLD analysis project Ga0247727, IMG submission 202498) | Biofilm microbial communities from Wishing Well Cave, Virginia, United States - WW16-25 | ecosystem: Environmental > Aquatic > Deep subsurface > Groundwater > Cave microbial mat | place...
AGATGACGGTCGTCTTTATGTTTTTAGGATAAAAGGTTGATAGTCGGCCTCGCCTTGAACTGCTTTGGCAAGGGCTTGCACCTGCAGTTGAAAGATGGCGCGAAAAGCTTTTGGTTTCAGCTCGATGCCCGTCGAGGGCAGGTATTCGCCGATGAGAAGCTCATATTGTTGGAAAAATTTTCGTTTGCCAGAGATGTTGAGATAAACTCCGCCGCGCGGCGGGTTGAAAAAGTCGTCGTTATTGAGAACGTTCATGTTGAAGAGATTGAGTGCGAGCCGATCAACCAGCGAGTGGCGGAATTCTTCGACGAGGTCGAGTGCGAGACTGGGGCGACCGTAATCAATGGCGTGATAGAATCCCAGGTAGGGGTCGAAACCGATGCCGTCGAGCACCGACTGGAGTTCGGCGCCGACGATGACGTAGCCGAAAGAGAGCACGGCGTTGACTGGGTCTTGCGGCGGCCGGCGGGTGCGCGTAACAAATTGCCAGGGCGGATTGAGCATGCGGCCAAAGAGCTGGAAATAGGCGGCAGTGGACGCGCCTTCGAGTCCGCGCAGGGTTTCGAGGGTGACGAGCGGTAGCAAGAGGCAAGCAGCAAGTAAGGTTCTTTATGTTTTTTGCGCGTTGCCTCTCGCCCCGTTTCAAAACCTGGTCTTCGAGGGGTTGACCATTTGAGCCTATTGAGAGATTTTTCGAAATTGTCAAAGAACGAACCGACTAACAAATGTTATCGAATCATGCCGCGTGCGGCGACGAACAGCGCTTGCACAAGTGTGAGATGGTTTGTCGCCATAGTGACATTGTCATAATCGGTGAAGATTCCGGACTTAAATTGCGCACCTTTTGTATAGACAACGAACACCACGTCTGCCCGATCCTTCAGTTTTTTGTGATCGATAAATTGTTTCAGGTCCTCGGCATGTTGCTCTTCGGTTGCAAGATGAACAACGCAATTCTTGGTGCAGGTGTCATCAAGCCATGGGTGCGTTGTCAGCTTGTAGAAATCCAACTGACGCAAACGCTCCAGTTGTTTCTCCATTCCACTCGCCGGCAGGTTGACAGGCATGTCTCGAGGTTCGCTTCGATAGATTGCTTTGTCGAGAGCGTCGTTGAATTTTTTTGTTTGCCGCCTGACAAATCCCCAAACCGCTGTAACACTTATGAAGGCAATTATACCCATCAGCCATTTGGCGGCGCTCTCATAGAAATTAACCTTGGTATTAAGTTCAGCGATCTCGATTTTTAGGCTATCGATTCGTGCAGCTTGAGTTTTGGACAGCGCTTGAATCTGGCTCTGAAATTCGCCACGGAGTTGAGCAATCTTGGCACTATCGGATGACGCCAGAAATGGTTGACTGAAGCTCAACAAAGTTACGGTAAGCAAGAGATACATTGGGCACCCTTCGAAAAATTGATTTGTTTGAATTTTTATTTAACGGTTAGCTGATACTTTCCCAGGCCGAACGTTGTGCCTTTTCCCACGTGCAGCCATTCACCGAACTTGAGCAACGGTAAAAATTTGCCGAGAATTTCTTTCGGTCCGGACAACTGAAATCGACCAACCAGTCCCCCAAAATTCATTTCAGTTTTCTGGCGGGAGCTGTAGCGACGCCAGTCCCACCAGTGCAGGTTGCCGTGAAGTTGCAGCTTTTCGGCTTCGTCCAGCAGTGGTATGAAGTTCCAGGTTTGGCCGGCTGGCTCGCCGTACAGAAAGAACAGATTGGAGAGCCGCTGGCAGAGGTGATAAAAGAATTCACGAGGCGTAAGGTTCGTCACCAAGTCTCCCCTACTTTTGAGGCGCATGGGGGTTTGCACGTGAATTTCAATCCGCCAATTTTCGCCGTTGTCGTTGGGCGTTTGAATGGCCGCCAACTCGGCGAGTTGAAAGCTCGGTGGAAAACCGGGCGCCAGTCCGGTAGCGCCATCGAAATAGGGAACGAACGTTTGCCTTACCGTTCCATTGCTGGACAGCATCAGGGCATCTGCGGCGGCAAGCACAAACTGACCGCGCGTCTGCGAGTGGCGTCCGAGTCCAATGCGCCCGAACAGTTGAAAGGCCATGAGGAAGTATGGCAGGCTGCGAATGGCCGGGCCAAGTAGGGTGAGTCCAGCGCTGAAAGTATCGCCCGGCTGCAGAAAGCGGCGGTCACTGGTTTCCGGTTCGATGATGAAGGCGTGCGGCACGCGGCCGGTTTTCTGCAAAATGGTTGGCGCGTGAGCCGGCACCGGCGCTTCGAAGAGTTGGTAGTACGGGCAAGCCGTTCGTAACATGCAGGTGTCGCAGGGTATCGGTCCCATGGTGCAGACGACTTTTCGGAAGGCGTGTCCGAAGCCACCACGCAGTGCTGAGCCGGGATAGGCCGAAAGGCGCAGCCCGGTGTGGGCTTTGAAGTGGAGGCGGAAGTGGGCGAGGTGCAAATTTGCAAGTGGCAAGTGGGCTAGTGTGTAAGTTTGCAGGTCGGCAAGTGGCGTGTGAGAAGTGAAAGAGTTCATACGTTTTGTCCCTTCGAAAGCAGGTCTTATAAGTTCACTGAGCGTTATCCGGATTTGCTGGGTGTAAAACGTCCGTTTCCATCCCTTCGATAACAGGCAGCGAGTTTGTGAGTGGCAAGTGAAAAAGATAAAGGTACATACATTAGTTCATATGAAAAACTCGTCCAAAGATGAATTTGGCCTTTTGTTTAAATTGTATGTTGTTGTTTTCTTTTCTACTCAGAAATTTGGTTCCCATCATCTTCATGGATTTGCCCAAGGTGTTTACTCTTCTCATAGAGTATGATTCCACGTTCTCTCCATTCTTGAATGCAGGACACGTACCACTCCTGATCTAACTCCCTTATTTCATCAAGAATAAAATCTATCCACTCGATTTCCGAATCTTCATTATTCAAAATTTCATTAAAAGCAGCTTCAAGCAATATCTTGACTCGATATGATGAACTTTGAAGCTCGCGAATATGATGCCACGCAGCAATTCGTACCGGCGATGCTGCATCGAATAAAAACAATCCAGAAAGCAAAGGGAAAGCACGTTTGGCATCCAGTTCGGCAATACAGGGGAGAACTTGAATCCGGTTAGCTTCTAAGCCATCAAGGAGTAAATTTGCCAAAACCTGATGAGCATTGACCTTTCTTGTTGTTTCCTTAAGGCGATCGTTAAATTCTTGCCGATTCTCATGCTTGAGCAGCGAGCAAATCTGATTCTTAGCGAAGTACTCGGAGTAAAGTCGGATGAAATCATCGGCATTTGCTTGAGTTCGAGACGGATGTGGACTTCGTGAACTATCTGATCGACGAACCCACAGAAGGCCTTGATCCTTGATGAAATACACGGGGCGACTTTTCGGAATAATCATATAAACGCCAATACCATAAAACTCGTCACCCTCGCGTACGCGATATTCTTCGTAAGTCAACTCAACTAAGCCAAATCGAAAATTATAAGCGGCTTGATTATTGATGCTTTGATTGTGCTGTGAAATTGCAGACTTTTCAAACCTGAGCATCATATCCTTATTGAATTTTGGTGATTTTTTGTGCGGATCATCAATACCAATTATGATAAAACTTGCTTGAGAAGATTCGCCAGTATTGGCAAAAGCTGCAACGTCGCGCAAGAATTCGTTCCTCTCTTCTATCTTGTCTCTCTTATATTCTTCTTTCTTGAAGTCACAAAATGGTGTTTCTATCCAATCCCTGACATAACGGTCAATATTTTCAGGAGCATCAGGAAGTTTTAGGATACTCTTCTCTCGCTGATCATAGGATACTCTTCTCTCGCTGATCAGATGAATCGGTAGACATACATATCCCTCGTTCGATCAAATTCTTTGCAAACGCGATCTTTAGAGCAGCAAAAAATCAACTAATCCATTCTAATTCTCACCCAGCCCATGGGCAATCCGGATTTACCTTTGGTAAGCAAACGGCGGGTCTTAGGAAAAGGCAATCCTACGCGTCCCAAAATGCGCACAGTTTGGCGCGGAATATCACGACGCTGGGGCGACTGAATTATGCCGGTGCGTTTGAGAATTTGATACGTGGCCTTGCCGCTCAACAGTCGATGAACGTCTTCAGTTTTCGTATTCGGAACGCAGAGTGAAAGCAAGCAATAGCGGTTGCCTTCCAGATGATCGAACTTATCCGCAAACGGTATCGGCCCCTCAAACGCGAAGCGGCCATAGCCATAGGTGCGTTCACCACCAATACCCTCGTCTTGCAGAAGTTCTAAGCCCAACCGCACTGCATCGGCATACTGGGCATCGCCTCCCAGCAAAAAATAGAACCCGGCATTCCCCGCCAAAAACAGACGTCCGACGTTATAAAGGTTGCTTTTGCTGATCAGGCGATCCAGCGCTACGCGTGGGATAAGTGTTTTTTGACCGCTATAAAAAATTCGTTCTTTTGGAACCAGCGCATCGAAAATTATGGCCTCATCTTCCGTCATCCAAAATTTTGCGCCATTGCGATGCGCCAAGCACTCGGCAGCCGTGAACGGCTGGCCGTCCGCAAGGCGCTGCCATACTGTAGTGGAAACATATCGGCAGTTTTTCACTATCTTATTCTGCTGCCAATCTTCAGGTGGAAGGCCGCATTTGAAAAAGTCCTCCAGTTCGAGCAAAGGCTGCGGCCAAAAACATAAGGGCTTCGTCTTTTCATCTTCTCGATCTCGAACGAATGGAAAAGAAGAGGAGATGAGAAAGGGCGGTTCATCAACTTTAAAGAGTGTTGCGCCGTCACGAAATTCATAGCGAAAATCGCCGCGCTCGTCTTTCTCCTCGCATTGATGAAGCTTGCCGCGCAAAGACCAGGCATGGCAGAGCGCGCTGTAGAGTGTATCGCTATGCAAGCGCTCTTCGGCCTCGACCAAATCCACGCCGGCCTCGCCCAAGTGCCACGGACCTATTGGCCATAGGTGAAACGCAAAATATTGGCGCATGTGAGTTCCTTTCAAGCGGCCAGAAGCTGCTTTTTGATATCTGGCAGCCACTCGAGTTTGGCTATATCGGCTAGAGATTTATCTTTTGCAACCTCCGCGCGTTGCTTAGTGCGGATATTTTCCAAGACGATCCTGAGATGGCGAAACTCGATTTTGCCGCTGCCGCGACTGCCTTGGCCGCCAAGAAAATCCCCTTCGAGCAATTGCATAGCCTCTACTAATAACTTTAGAAGTTCGCCATCGTCGCGGCTGGGATCACCGCCAGTTTTACTGCTGTAAAGATTAAACACTAGATCAAAATCAAACTCAGCACCTGCGGGCACGCGCTCTTGCGAACGTGGCATAGCATAAGAAGTGATGCGATCAATCACCACTTCAGTTTTGATCTCGCCGAATTCCGTATCGAGCTTCATATTTTGTAGATCGTCACGGCTTTTCGCAGTCAGATGACCATCGCGAGCAACCAAACGTGTGGGCGTTGCAATACCCAAAGCGGTCTCAGCAGGTACTCCAAAAATTGGGCAAACGGGGCACGACAGGTAATCCTTTGCATTTTTCTTGCATACATGAATATGAACTTCTCCGAGCGATTGATTCTGCGGCAAGCCATAAGCCTTTTCAAGTAACGAGCGCAGCTTGCCTTTGATTGAAGAGCCTGGAATATAGGGCTCACGTGTAAAGGGATTGCGTACAATGGTTAGATCGACGCCGCCAATATCGATACCGCCTTGCGTCCCGCCGATGTGAAGGCCAGTGAGGAGATGAATCTTTCCTGCGAAAAACACGCGCGCGTTGAGTTGAATGAATTTATCTTGGGTGTTCATGATTATCTTCCTCCAGAACGTTTATCAAGGTCTGCTTGGGCACGGAAGCTGTAATGGTATGCAACGATAGCTTCAAAAAAATCGCTGAAACGGTCGAAATATTCCTGTTTGCCTTCCAACATTCTAATGCATTGGCTCAGAGTTTCCGCCAGACGCTTGAGCGCTGGCTGACGAGCGGCAGCATAGTGAAGCTTCGGAACCAAGAGATCAATCTGGCCCCGCGATTTCGGTGATTTATCAAAGTCGCGCTTGGCTGCAATCATTTTGACAGTTGCGTAAATATTGCGGATTTGGCTTTTGGTCAAATCAGCTCGTGCTAATTCGCGGCCCAAGGCTTCCGCGCTACGCACCAGGCGGTTGGTTTGATCCGGCTGTTTGATAATCGCTTCGAGATCACTGACCGCCGGACTCCTCGTTTCGTTTGCCATATTCTGCACTCCTTTTTTTGGTTAACAACTCAACCCATCTGGCTGCCAAGCCGAGATAGGAAAGTGGATGAAACACTTGTTCAATGCGAAGTAAATGATCGCGCAACTGCATCACCCCCTGTTGGACGCGTCTTTGCTGGTCTTCCGATTTCAGCTTTTGCATCTTGGCGTAGCGTAACATGCTATAGGCAGTGAGCCATTGCCATTCCCCACTAATAAGGCGAACCTCATCCTGCAGCGCCTTCATAGTGTCAACCGAAAAGATTTGCCGCTTATGAAAATCCCCAACTTTATAACCGGTTGGTGAATGCTCCAATTTGGCCAACGCTTCTGCGACATTCAGCGGCTGGAGCTTTTTCGCAGGACGCGTCTCCCCGGATTGCTTTCTTAGTTTTTCCTCGAAGCCGATGAGCCTTTGCCAATCCCGCTCGAATGCCGATTCAATGGCAAGCAAGTGCTGAATGAGCGCGCGGCTGGCTCCGTTAGTGAAAATTTCTTCAATTTCTTCTTTGAGTTTGACGACTTTCTTGAAAACGAGCCACGGCAAAGTCTTACCTAAAAAGCTGAGACCACTGGCTTGATATTTTTCACCTGCAATTTCAATCTCATATGCATGTGGAGAAGAGTCCATCTCTGTGTCCTGATCACATTTTTCAGGAAGTGCTGGGGCTTGCGCACGGCGAATGTCTGTCGTCCATCTACCCAACCAAAAATGTTTTGCATCTCGCACACCATCATAGGCAACGCGGGCCATTTGATAAACAGGGAATTTGTCGTGTTCCAAAACAATGGAGGCGGAGATTGAAAGCACAGGGTTGAGCGGCGACGATAGTTTTTCGTCGAAGCCGCCGTGAGTGACATAACGACTGTGGTCATCGCGAATTATCTCTGCCAAAACGGGCAAGATATGCCACGATCCAAAAATGAGAACATCATCACCACCCGCATACAACAAATAAGCACGCTTCGCCTGCGGAGGAATGTCGTCGCGTATGAATCTCGCCTCGATTTCGTGATGTTCGCAGAGCCGATTCATTCTACCCTCGAAAAACAACGCCACTGCCTCGCTCAAGGCGAGATAATGATAAAGCGTTGGACAACTTTTGAAGAGATTGCCCATGGCATCGCCATCCACACGCAAGATGCCGACAAGCTTGCTGCCGCAATAGCCGCTGTCCTCGGGCACGAGCGCGTCGCGGGCGAGATCCTCATTGTCACGGACATCTTGTTTGTCTTCATCAAAGGGCGTGGCGTGGCCCACCCAACGCCAGCCGAAAATCGTTGCAGGAAATTCGTTGATCCGACTCCATAACGGAACGGGCAAGTCGTGCCAGCCAGGATTGAGCGCCAGACATTCGCTTTTGGCTGGCGGAAAAAATTCGTCTTTGTCGGTGACGATGATATAATCATAGCCGAAGCTATTCATGCATTCCTGCCATGTGGGAAAATTGGCCTTGACGTCGAGCTGCCAGTTACTATAATTATTTTTGAAGCACTCGGGTGGAAGCGGCCACTGTTCTTTCAAGCTGTGCTTGTTTTCGGCTGCCAACAGATCATGTAGGCACACATAACGTGCGCACGCCAGTTGTTTTGCCAAGCCATCAACATCGCCTTTGTCATATTTCATTGGCCACCCGAAGTGGCCGCATTGCGGGCAACGTTTCTTGCCGTCCTCGTCTCTTTGAAAGCGACTGTCTTTTTCGGGCGGCTCCGCACCGCACCAAGCACAACGATTGCTTTCAGAGGTTTCGCCGCCGAAAGGTTCAAAGAATTTCACCAAGCTACCGTCTTTTTGATCTGCCAAAATCTTGAAGCGCTGTTGTCCGGCCACATGGCTGGCTTTGAAAAGTTCTTTGCCAATTCTTCTTTGAAAAGCAGTTTTGCCGAATTTGTCCAACTGAAAGCTAGACAATTCATCTAACTGAATTGGCTTATCGGCAAATTGTGGGGCCAATTCACCTTGATGCAAAATTAAACCGCGATGATTAAGTTCAACGAGTAGGTTCTTAAGCTTATCCTTGTTCACTTCGTCGGACGGCAACATCTGCAAAAACCGGCTCGCCCCTTCGAAGAGCAAATTGCAAAGCGGCAATTCAAACTCGCGCAAGATGGAGCGCGCCAGCACCTGCGACAGCATCTGCACATAAAACGACCGCGCCCGCATGTTCTTCGCCGCTTGCTTGGCGGTTTTCACGCGCATGAACTCTTCAAGGCCAGCTATATCTCCGGAAAAAAGTATCACCTCGAAGGGCGGATTTTGGTCTTTTGTGGCAAACGAAGCCGCCGCCAGTATTTTCCAATACGTCGCCACTGAGAGCGTGGGATGATTTTTTGCGCCCAACGCCACGCGGCTGCCGAAGTAGCTCATCATGTAGCCGAAGGTGCCGAAACGGCCGCCGCCGTTTTCAGGCAAATGCTTGAATGCTTTTTCAAAAGAATCCGCCAACGCTTTGCCGGCCTGCGGGTCATCCAATGCCGGTGGATTTTCCAACGCGGAAAGCGACAACTCGGTGATTGGAAGAAGCGTTGGATTCGGCGCTTGGGGATCGGTCAAAGCCTGAAAGATAAGTTGTACACGGTTTTCGGCTGTCAAATCCTCGCAGTCTATTTTCAAGGCATCGTAGGCGTTTTTCATCGCTAATGGAATATCCTTCACCGTAAATTTTTCAGCCGGGCGTTGGAGGCGGTGCAATAACAACTCCTTGCCAAAATCAATCAGTGCTTTTTCAAGGGGACTTTGCTCAAGCGCGTTCATGAACGTACCTTTCTAAATAAGGTAAAATGAACAACCACCGTTAATATAATTGGCAATACTATGGGAATGCCAATCTGCAGAGTTGGTCCTAAATAATCTCTGACAGGAGGCAAAGAACAAAATTCACCAGAAAGGCGGCAAGTGAGAAAGGCAGGAATAGATATTGCAAAAGCCATAACCCTGAGTTGAGCCGTTCTTGAGTCTTGGCTTGGAGATACTGATCATATTCGCTCAATTTATCGTGAACTTCGGAATAAAGCTTTTCCAAGCCCAGAACTCTCTTACCCAAATCAAATAGTTCGCTGGGTTGAATTTCGTAGCTGATGCGAGACGACCAAATACTATTGGAGAACTTAAGCAATTCCCGGCGCAAGCTTGCCACCTCGTTAGCGAGATCTTTGCTTGAAAGTTTCTTTACTTCAAGGCGGGCAAGGCGACTATTGATGTCTTGTAGAAACGTTAACTCAGTGAGTAGTACGATATAGATAACATGATAGCGAAACTCAAAATCGCGTGCGAATTTGTCTACAGCCGGACGGTCGTCGTCAAACGGCTCTAAGAACATAGTAAATGCAAATGGCATAAATGCGAAAGATTGCTTCTGTTCCTCCCACCGAGGGTACGTGTTTTCAAGGAGACATTGTGAGACTAACTCTTTTGCGGGTAGCGGATCCTTCCAGTCGTGAGGATTTTCTGGATTAGCAGGGCGATCAATATTGATAATATGAAAGCGGTCTTCAGGTGTAAGCTCGGAGCCTACATTGTAAAAGAGCGATACGAACAGCTTGGCAAAGTTGCCGAACACGATGTCATCATCTGTCGGCTCTCGGCCAGTGGCCAGTTTGAAGGCTCGCGTCACCAAGTCAAATCCCCACGTGACTTGATTGCGATCATCAAATTCAAGCCGGCGGCTTTCCTCAGTCAGTTCGACCGTTAGCAGACGCGGCTTTTCTTGCAAGCCATGAAACTGCCGAAGCTTGCAGACACGAAAAGCCTCGACGAAGCGCATGACCTGATCGAGCCGAGACCCGCCCTTGGTGGCGAACTCAATCCGAATCGCGATAAGCAAAACCTGCGCGGAAAGCACATAAATCACCGGCGTGACTTCGACGACCAGCTCATGTTCAACGGTTTTGGCTTTCAGGGGCTGAGTGGGAGTAAAAATACCGGCGCTAAAAAGCCGATAGACTTCCTTCTCGAAATAGATCTCTTTAGGAGGCTTTGGATTGATACGATCCGGCGCTTCGTAGCCGACAGCACTTAGGTTCTCGGCAATCTGTGCGGCGGATTCAGGCACGCGAAAACAGTGGATAAAGAAAACTACCGCCTGTTCAACGCTCGTTTGGAAAAGCTTGCTTTGCGGAACGCCTTGGGATTCTTCCATGCTAACTCCACAATTGCGAACATAGAGATTTTTGAATCACCTTTTGGGGCAGGATCAGTTCAGCACAGTAAGCGTTTTGATAGAAGAACGCCCCCGTCTTCTCAGAACTCGAATGTTAGTATAAAAGGTGTGGTGGGGATTCGTAGCGAAAATACTAGGTGCAATCCCTTGATGCTTCCCGCTAACAAGTGTAGTATCTTCCCTCACTCGGTTTTTAAATATATAAAGATTTTAATGTGAGAAAAGTCAACAAAAAATTCTTTTGTAATGAATTTGCATTAAAGAAATCTTTTGTGGCATGAAAGACGGATAGTCTCTTGGCCAAAGTTACGATTTTTTGTTTCCTTTTTCACAAAAATGGCCTATTATCCCTCAGATAGGTTGGTGACAACCCAGAGATATTTTGAGTGTTTTGGTTCCCACCAAATAGCCAGAACGCTTTTCTCCGTGGTCGGGGAACCTCGGGAGACAATCCCCTGCTCACCAACCTATTTTTGTTTTCATTCCTGCTCGATGGGCATCGATTTTCCTGCCACTTTTAGCAACTCGCGGTAGAGTCGTAAATTCAAATCCGCACATCCCAGCCCGTGATGCTCGATAGGAATCTTCGGCGTTCACCACCACAACTTCTTCCTTGCCCTATTTCAGTCGGCATTTAAGAACTGAGCAAGGCGATTTTTACTGAGAACCCCTTTAAAAAGAAAATCGACTCTCAACAAAATGAACCAATTCACTAACCCAAAAAAGCGAGGTGTATCATGAACCAACTACGACCCTTAACCGAGAACGAATTGAGAGCCATGACTCCATCGGTGTTTGCAACCAGCCCGTCGACTTTCGAAGTCGGGAAGCGATTGCAAAGCGAAGGATGGTTTCCCACAAAAGCGCAGGAATGCCGGGTAACCAACGAAAGGAATCAGGGATTCCAGAAGCATCTGATCCGCTTTCAACGGCAGGATTTGATTTTGAACGACGAGGCCATCGAGGTGGTGCTAATCAATTCGCACAACCTATCGGCAGCCTACCAACTGATGGCCGGAGTTTTTTGTTTCATTTGCTCAAATGGGATGATTGTTGGCGACACGTTCGAGAGAATTTCCGTGAAGCACATCGATTTCAATCCCGATGAAATTGTGGAAGGGTCTTATGAGATTATTGACAACGCTCCGAAGATTGCCGGGAACATGCAGGAGATAAAGGCTATCGACTTGAATTATGCAGGTGAGGTTCTCGAGCGCGCTTTGACGGAAATTCCTGCAAAGGTGAAACAGAGATCCATTTTACCTCAAATGAAAAACCTGGTAATGTTGATTAACCTTTGTTACTGTAAATCATGACTGACTGACCAAATAATGTGGCTGAAAATTTCCACGTCTACATTGCTATTGCCCTCTCATTCTCCGTCACAAAAAACGTAACCCAAACTCATTCACATCCGTTGCCACATAGTTGCCACTTTGTGATATGCAGCATGATGCGTAACCCTACTTTTTGATGCAGTACGCTGAACTACAAACGGAATCCAATTAGATATATGTTTTTGTGAAACTTACAAAAAACCAGATAGGTTTAGAAAACCGCTGCTCTATCCAATCTGAGCTATAGGGGCAGAATTGGTTAAAGTACAGAGTTGTAGAGTTAAAAATCATTCGGTCTCGCATTGAATGATCGACACCACTTCAAATCCTTCGAGCTTTTTACGCCCATTCAAGAATGTCAGTTCAATTAGAAACGCAATGCCCTGAATATCGCCACCCAGTTTGTTTACTAGCCGAACCGCCGCCGCCGCCGTACCTCC
>Ga0247727_10016111_pt1 | contig 12129 bp, 11 predicted proteins | sample WisWelCaveWW1625_FD_202498 | JGI IMG/M metagenome (GOLD analysis project Ga0247727, IMG submission 202498) | Biofilm microbial communities from Wishing Well Cave, Virginia, United States - WW16-25 | ecosystem: Environmental > Aquatic > Deep subsurface > Groundwater > Cave microbial mat | place...
AGTCTCACGAGCCCATTCTGGCGTTCGAGCGGCTATAATCCGGGCCGCGACGCGGGGTGGAGCAGTCTGGTAGCTCGCCGGGCTCATAACCCGGAGGTCGCAGGTTCAAATCCTGCCCCCGCTACTACAAAGGCCCTGCTAAGCGGGGCCTTTTGTTTGCAGATCGGGCGCGAGGGCGCCTAACTTATACCCCTTTTTATACCCATCGGCGATTATGGGACAGCCGAAACCTGCCGTTTCTGGTGCCTTCTGTTGCCATCGCTGGCGCTGAGGTGTCTCCGCCTAGACTCCTCCGAGTGAACGGCGGCATTTTTCTCTTACGCGGCGAGGACGAGCTCGTGCCGATGGTCGAGACCGCCTACGACAGCGAAGACGTCCTGCAGGCGCTGCTCGCAAAGTTCCCTGACCTGCTGGCGGGTGACCAACTAGCCGGAGCCCTGCCGCGGCGCTGGCTCCTCATCGGCCGGGAAACGGCGCTCCCGGACGATGAAGATGCGGGGGGCCGGTGGTCGGTCGACCATCTGTTCCTGGATCAGGACGCGGTTCCGACGCTCGTCGAGGTCAAGCGGAGCTCCGACACACGGATCCGGCGCGAGGTCATAGGTCAAATGCTCGACTACGCCGCCAACGCCGTCGTCTACTGGCCGATCGAGACGCTCCGCGGAGCTTTCGAGCGCCGCTGCGAGCGGGACGGGCATGATCCGGACGTCGAGCTTGCCGCCGTGCTCGATCCCGACGCCGACGCCGAGACTTTCTGGGAGCAAGCGGCGGCCAACCTGAAGGCCGGCCGGATCCGGCTCGTCTTCGTCGCCGACGAGATCCCGCGTGAGCTCCGTCGGGTTGTCGAGTTCCTCAACGAGCAGATGACGGCCGAAGTGATCGCGATCGAGGTCAAGCAGTACGTGGGCGAGGGGCTACGGACGCTCGTCCCTCGCATCATCGGCCAGACGGCGGCAGCCGAGACGCGCAAGGTGCGCGGCGAGGCGCGGCAGTGGGACGAGGCCTCCTTCTTCGCCGAGCTCGAGAAGAAGCAAGGCCCCGAAGATGCTCGCGTCGCTCGCGAACTCCTCGAGTGGGCGAGCGTGCAGTTGCCTCGTTTCACCTGGGGCAAGGGCAAGGTCGACGGATCGTTCATTCCTGTTCTGGATCACAACGGGCAGCCGCACTACCCAATCGGCATCTACACGTCTGGCCGGCTCGAGATCCAGTTCATGCACCTGCGGCCGCCCTTCGACGACCTCGAGCTCCGGCGCGAGTTCCTGCGCCGACTGAACGAAATCCCAGGCGTCTCGTTCCCAGAAGAAGCCATCACACGCCGACCGAGAATCGAGCTCGCTCTGCTGGCCGCCGACCCCGCTGCGCTTGAAGTACTGAAGGCTGCGCTCGACTGGTCTTGTGAGACGGTGCGGACTCGCACCTAGGAGTCGACGCGAGAGTGACCGTTCGCCTGGCGAGCCACTGGGAGTTTGACAGCAGCTGGCAGCCGCTCGACGCCGAGTTCACGAACGGCTACCCGAACAACGTCATTGGCAAGCTCGATCACTTTCTCTCCACGCAGAGGGCGCTCCACGCTGAAGATCGGAGCGCGTTCTACCCGGAGGAGAAGGACATCTTCCGAGCCTTCACGCGCACCTCGCTCGACAACCTCAAAGTCGTCATCCTCGGCCAGGATCCGTACCACAACGGCCAAGCAACGGGTCTGGCGTTCTCCGTCGAGAACAAGAGGCTTACCTCGAGCCTGCACAGCATCTACGCAGCCATCGAAGCCGACCTCGGTCTCCCTGCGAGACGGACCGGTGATCTGACGCCATGGGCCAAGGACGGCGTACTTCTCCTGAACACGACACTCACTGTCGCCCCTGGGGAGGCGAAGTCGCACTCGGGTGCGGGCTGGGAGTGCTTCACGAACCGCGTCGTCGAGGTGATAAACGAGCACGCGTGCGCAGGCGTCGTATTCCTTCTCTGGGGAGAGTGGGCATGGGAGAAGGCGACGCTCGTCGACCACCGCCGTCACTACGTCCTCGCTGCCGCCCATCCGCGTGCAGGGAAAGCCCGCCTCCACCTATCGCGTGGCCGACACTTCTCGCTGGCGAACGTCTTGCTGGAGGCGCATGGTCGGAAGGGGATTAGCTGGCTGCGCGCGTGACGCTCCTCGATTCAAGCTCTTACCGGGCTAGGTCAGCGATCACCTGCGGGTAGCGCTCGTCGAGCGGCGCGTCGGGCGCACCTTCAAAAGAGCTGCCGCAACACTTCCGCAAGGGCGTCGTCGCTCGGACCTATCGCTCGCTTCGATCCGGTTCAGCGCCCTCGCCCGTTAGGCTCGTTGCGATGCACGAAGGGTTCCAGCCGGCCCGGGCGATTGCCCACGTCCTGAAGGACATCGAGCACCAGCAACTGGTGCTGCCCGCCATCCAGCGGGAGTTCGTCTGGAACGACACCAAGATCTGCTCTCTCTTCGACTCGATGATGCGCGGTTATCCGATCGGCGGCTTCCTCTTTTGGCGCGTCTCCGATGAGACCGTCCGCTCACACGCCTTCTACGGCTTCATCCGCGAGTACGACCAGCGGCCGCCCAACAACGTCTGCCCGCGCCTCGGGGAGATCGCTCTCTCCGACAGTCGGTTCGCCATTCTTGACGGGCAGCAGCGGTTGACGAGCCTGAACATCGGCTTGCGCGGCTCACACACGGTGAAGCTCCCGAACAAGCGTTGGGAGAACCCGGACGCCTTCCCGAAGCGTCACCTCTACCTCGACCTTCGCCCGAAAGGGCCAGATCCGGAGGAGTCGGGGTCCGAGGAGGAGACGGGGGAGACTGAGGGGTACGCCTTCCGCTTCCGAACGCCAGCCCAGGCTGAGGCCGAGAACCAGGACGGGCACCGCTGGATGCGCGTGAGCGACATCCTCGGCCTGACCGAGATGTCGCAGATCCTGACTTACGCGGCGAACAAGGGTATCGGCAACGACGCCGACGCGATGAGAACGCTGGGGCGGCTATACGAGATCGTCCACGTGCATGGGACGATCAGCCCGTTCATCGAGCCGGTGCAGAGCATCGACCGGGTAATGAACATCTTCATCCGGGTGAACGCCCAAGGCGAGCCGCTGTCGTTCGCCGACCTCCTCCTCAGCCAGGCGACGGCGGCGTGGACGACGAATGAGGGCGGCGAGCCCGTCGACGCCCGCGAGGAGATCCGCTCCTTCAACGAGCACCTCAACCGCGCCGACCGCCGCTTCGACTTCAAGCGCGACCAGATCATGAAGTCGTGCCTCGTCCTCACCGATGCCGGCAGCGTCCGCTTCCAAATTGAGAACTACGGCCGCGACCAGATGCTTCGCATCCGCGCCGCCTGGCCTGAGATCAAACGCTATCTCGACCTGGCGGCGGCACTGCTCGAGCAGTTCGGCCTCACGGCCGTCAATCTGAATGCCCGCAGCGTCATCCACCCGCTCGCCTACTACTTCAAGCACCGGCAGCTCGACGCCTCGTACCTGACGGCCAAAGGGTCCGAGGGCGATCGCGAGCAGGTCCGCTACTGGGTGCTGCGAAGCCTCCTTCGCCAGGGGATCTGGGGTAGCGGTCTTGACACTCTGCTGACGCGGCTCCGGACGGCCATCAAGGAGCATGGCTCTGACGGCTTCCCGGTTGCCGAGATTGAGCGGACGATGGGCGAGGTGGGGAAGAGCCTCGCCTTCGACGAGGAGGCCGTCCAGGGTCTCCTGAAGATCCGTTACGGCGAGCGCAACTGCTTCCCGTTGCTGTCGCTCATCTATCCGGGCAACGACACCAGCCGTCGCCACGTCGACCACGTCTACCCCCAGACGGTCTTCACCAGGGCGAAGCTCGAGAAGCTCGGCTTCCCACCCGAGCGAATCGCGGCCGTCATCTCGATGGCCCAGGAGATCCCGAACCTGCAGCTGATGACACCGGCAGAGAACGAGTCGAAGGGCGGGCAGTTCCCCGCCGCGTGGCTAGCGGCGGCGTTCCCTGATGAGCACGACCGCGCCGCGATTCGCGCCCTTCACCATCTTGGGGACGTTGACGACAACGTCGACACGTTCGAGGACTTCTTTGAGAGGAGACGAGAGAAGCTGGCTGCGGTCATTCGCAGTCGCCTCGGTGTCTCGCCGCCGACACCGGTCTCGTAGCCGCGCGCCGCGTCGCTCCGCCGAGGCGGAGTTGGCTCGCGAGGCTTGCGCACGACCTACGCTTCGACGGTGCCGTCGACGGTCGCTGACATCTTCGCCGCCGCCAGCGCCTCACCGGCCGGTGTCGTACGGTGGGGCGCTCCGCCCGCGCCGCCGGTTGACCGCACAGCACCGGCGACTGGTGTCTACGTGGTCGCGCTCACGGATGAGCTCGACGGCCGAGCCGGGGCGCTGGCGGTGCCGCCCATCTCGGAGGCCGCAATCGAGGAGCTTCTCGCCGTTCGCCCCGAACTCACGCTTGACGATGCCCGTCCAACCCGCGAGCAGCTCCTCCAGCGCCTGGCGGGGTTCTGGTTCCCGGACGAAGTGGTCGTGTATATCGGGCTGGCCGGGCCTCGCAAGAACCGGCCAGTGCGGGGCGAAGTCGCCAAGAGGGTGGGCGAGTACTACGCCACGCCGCTTGGAGCGAACGGGCCCCACGCGGGCGGCTGGCCGCTGAAGACCCTCGCCTGTTTGCACGAGGTCTACGTGCACTACGCCTACTGCGACCGGGTGAACCAGGCCGAGAAGGACTGCATCGGATACTTCGCCAAGCAAGTCTCCGCGAAGACCCGCGCCAGGCTGCACGACCCCGTCCGCGTAATGCCGTTCGCCAACCTAGAGTTCCCGAAGGGCAACCCCAAGAGCCATGGCATCCGAGGCGCCCGCGCCCCGAAGGTCAAGCGAGGCGCAAAGACGCCGATCACAGCCGCAGCACGGGCAGCGCCACTTGCGCCAACAGCGAGGCCTCCAGTTGCGCTGCGGCCCGCGCCCGATCATGTCGGGGCCGCGGTCACGCCGCGTCATCGCTCGCAGAACGTGACGGCGAAGGACATCGAGGTTGGGCAGGTGCGCATCCCCATCGGAGCAACCAAGACCATCCTCCCGCCGGTCCGGCAGGACATTGTGGCCGTCCTGCGCGGCCGCAAGATGACCTGCCGCTGGGACCCGCGCTATGGCGAGAAGGAGCGCTCGGGGGTGATCCGCGTCGGCAAAGCAGCCGCCGTCGACCTCCTGTCGCCGGGCGATGTGCTCGCGGTATCCGTGGCGGCCGACGGATCCGTGAGCCTGGACTGAGCAGTCGGGGGTCACCCGCCGTCGGTGCCCGAGACTGTCTCAGGCGGGCGGTGTAGCGTCGCCGTCGGGCGGGTCGCCGAACATCCGTGCCTCGCTCTTCTCGGCGGCACCGGGGAAGAGCACCTGGGCAGCGTGCATGTAGCGCTCGGTGATCGAGCCCTGCGAGTGCCCGGCACGCGCCTGGACGTAGATCTGAGGGTTGCCTGCAGCGGCTGCATGAGTCAGCGATGTGTGGCGCAGGTCGTGGAAAGGCCGGAACGGCTTTTCGATCCCGGCCCGCGCCAGCGCAGGCTTGAAGTAGCGCTTCGCGAGCTTGCCCGTCTCGAGCGGCGTCCCCTTCGCCGGATGACCGAAGACGAGGTCGTCGTCCCCGCGGTAGGCGGTGCGGCGCCATTGCTCCTCGACGACTGCGAGTGTGCGCGGACCGAGTTCGACGACGCGTCGCGACGCTCTGCTCTTCGGCGTCGTGAACCGGCCGCGCACGAACGTCTCTCGGACCTCGATCTTCGCTTCGAGCAAGTTCACGGCGCGCCAGCGGAGGCCGACCAGCTCGCCGCGGCGAAGCGCCGTTCCGAGCGCCGTGAGCACAACCGCCTTCGCGAGCGCCCACCACGGGAGCTCGGCCTCGGACGCCTCGCCGATCAGTTCGTCATACGCGTTCGTGAGCCTGGCGATCTCCGTCTCGGTTAGCACGCTCATCTCGGGTGGGACGAGGCTCGGTCGGTCGATGCTCGAGACGGGATTGCTGCGCATCAGCCGCCATACGACGGCGCGCCGCAGCATCACGTTCAGGAGCAGAAGCTGGTTCTGGATCGTCTTCGCCGAGAGCCCGCTCTGAGCCTTGAGAGCGACGTAGGCGTCGATCAGCTCCGGACGAGCTTCGAGCTCGGCGAGGGCGTGGTCGCCGAAGTAGGGGAGAACGTGGCCATCGAGCATGTAGCGGTAGTTCTCGACGGTCGAGGGCTTGAGCTTCCTCCCCGGCAAGTAGTCGTCGACGAAGCGCTGGGCAAAATCGGCAAAGGTGGTTCGGTCGGGCTTGCGGAAGCCTTCGTCGACGGCTGCGAGCCGCTTTCCCAGTTCTCGCTGCGCCATGCGCTCGGTCCACGGTGGCTCCGGTCCGAGTGTTTCGAGCACCTGCTTGCCGGCGGCGTCGCGGTACTTGATCCTCCAGGCGGCACCCCGCTTGCCTTCGTAACGGACGACTGCAGCTCCTCTCGGCATCGCTCTCTCCTCAGGTCGAGATCCGCGGACGGTGGCGACGGAACGCACCGTCCTCCTGCTCGTCGACCCAGCTTACGATGGTCTCGTACCGGTATCCGACGTAGCGGCCGAGCTGGACGTGGGGGATGCGGCCGCTTCGGGTGTGCTCGCGCACCCAGCTCACCGGGACGCTCAGCAGCTCGGCAACGTCGGCGGCGGTGAGCAGATGGTCGCTCGCCATAATTGAGGCAGATTAGCATACCTACCGGATAGAGCCTCGCGGATAGATTAGAGTGGCGGCGTGCGTGAGGACACGGTGAGGAGCGCGACGATCCTGCGTGAAGCACGGCTGCGCGCGGGGTTCAGCCAGGAGGAGCTGGCGCGGGTGAGCAGGAAGGATCGCACGGTGATCGCCCGCTACGAGCAGGGCGTAGTGGCGCCGAGCCTAGACACGCTGGTGCAGTTGTTGCGCGCCTGCGGATACGACATCCCGCTGGAGCTGGTTCCGTACGATCCCGGCCCGGACGAGACGATGGCGGAGATTCAGATGCTCTCACCCGAGCGCCGGTTGGACCGGCTGCTGGAGGAGCGGCACCGACGTGAGGAGGGTGGCTGAGCCATGGAGCGGGGTGGGGCGGAGCAGAACGGGTTCGATCCGCGCGGCCTGCTCGCGGGGCTTGCCCGCAATTACGTGAGCTATGTGCTGATCGGCGCGCTGGCGCGGGTGATCCGCGGCACGGACGAGATCACCGACGGGGTGGACATCTGCCCGTCGCTGGCCGAGGACAATCGCGAGCGGCTCGCCGCGGCGCTCGACGATCTTGAGGCGCAAAGGGCGGACAGGCGGCGCCTGATCTTGGACGACACTCTCGCGCAGGAGCGGGTGATACGTCTGCGCACGGGCATGGGGGAGCTGCAGATCGTTCCCGAGCCGGCGGGGACGCGTCGCGGCTACGAGGATCTGCGTCGCGGGGCGACGCGTGAGCATCTGGGCGATGGTCTGCGGCCCGAGGTCGCTTCGGTGGCGGACTTGGCGCGCATGTCGGCCGCCTTGGCGCACGAGCTCGAGCAGGAGCGGGGGCGCGAGGCGGAGCGGGGGCGGGAGCGTGCGATCCGAAGCTCGCGCGAGCTTCGCCGCATCATGGAGGCCGAGATCGTGTTGCAGCGCACGCTCGGCCGCGGGATCGAGCGCTGACTACCGTCCGAGTTCGAGCCCGCGCTGCAGGCCTCGCTCGCGCGTGAGCCCGTGTCCTGGGCGCGGCCGCTCGGGACCGGAGATGGCGCGCAACCGGGCACCCACTGCCTGGTGCTCGCGCTCGAGCCGGTTCAGCTCCGTGTCCAGGCGGGCGAGCGCGTCGCGCCGTTCGGCGATGTGTTCGCGCAGACGTCGGCCGTGGCGGGCGCGGCGTAGCGCGCCCATGCCGGCGAGCTCGCGCGTCGCCCCGTGCAGCTCTCGGGCCGTTTGCACTTGTTCCTCGTCAAGGGCACGCCGCCGGTCGAGGAGCAGGCGGCTGCAGCGGCCGAGCCTGGCGCGGTCATTGGGTTCGCGGAAGTAGGTGCGCGCGGCATCGGCGGCGAGGCCCTCCGCGGCGGGGCGGGCGAGTGCGTCGGCGAGCCGGTCGACCGGGCCGGCGGGCTCGGGTCGGTGCGGTGGCGCGTCCGGCTCGAGCTCCTTGGCGACGGTGTAGAGGCGGGCTTGGTCGCGGGCGCGGCTGAGGGCGACGTAGCCCCACTCCCTCAGCGCTCCTTCGCCGTCTGCGAGGACGAACGCGCGCTCGACGGTGAGTCCCTGCGTCTTGTGGCCGGTGAGCGCGTAGGCGTGGCAGACGTGCCCGGCGTCGAGGTATTCGGCCGGGAGGGTGACAGGGCGGCGGTCGTCGAGCTCGGTCACGACCACCCGCCGCGCACGGTCGACCGCGAGCACAGTGCCGCGGCTGCCGTTGGCGACGCCGAGGCGGCGATCGTTGCGCGTGCAGAGGACGCGGTCGCCAGCCGCGAGCTCGAGCCCGGAGTCGAAGCTGAGACGGTCGAGCCCGAGTCGTCCTTCGCGGTCGAGGAGGGTGTGGGCGACGGTGTTGAGCTCGGCGACGTCGGCGCGCCGGTAGGCGATCATCACGCTCCCCGGAAGGTCGGTGCGTGCGGCCCGCCACCAGTCGGCGATCAGCTGCGCCTTGGCCTCGACACGGTTGTCGGCAACCGTCAGCCTTCTCTGTTCGGCGGCGTGGGCGAGGTAGTCGCGGCTCCGTCCCTCGCGCAGGAGGGCGAGCGCGCGTCGTTCGAGCTCGTCGCGCTGGCGTCGGTTGTCGCGCAACTCGATCGCGCCGTTGCGCTCGACGATAGCGCTGAACAATCCGCCAGGCCCGACGGCGGAGAGCTGGGCCGGGTCGCCGACGAGCACGAGCTTCCCCTGGGCGTGGTCGACCTGCCAGAGGGCGCGCGTGAGGCTGCGTGTGTCGGCCATCCCCGCCTCGTCGACCAGGAGCAGACTGCCGCGCGGGAGGCCTCCGCGCTCGCGCGCCTCCGCGAGCAGGCGATGGAGGGTGCCGCTCGGGATTCCCGTCTCCGCCTCGAGGTTCGCGGCCGCCACCCCGGAAGGAGCGGCGCCGAGCGCGGGGTGGCCGTCGCGGCGGTAGGCATCGGCGAGCGCCCCGAGCGCGGTGGTCTTGCCCGCGCCTGCGTGCCCGACGACGCACACGACCCGATCCGGACTTCGGGCGACGGCGCGCAGCAACGTCTGCTGCTCCGAGCCGAGGGTGCCGGCTCGCTCGCGGACGACGCGCTCGATCGTCTCCTCCGCGACAACCGGCGTGCGTCCGCGCCGGGCAGGCGCGGCGAGCTTGAGCGCCGCCCGCTCGTGGCGGATGAGCTCCATGGTCGAGAAGAGCGCCGGTCGTCCCGCCGACGACGGCGCGACGGGGATGACGGGGTCCGTGGCGAGGAAGCGCTCGACGAGCGCGAGCACCCGCTCCACGGGCGCACCCTGCCTGTGCCGCTCCGCCAAGGCCAGCACCGCCTCCGTGCCGGCGAAGGTCGAGCGCTTCTCGGTCAGCCCCTCCGGGCCGGCGAGTTGCGCGGCGACCTCGCCGATCTCACGCACGTCGAGCTCGCGCTCGACCGTGCGGCCGAGGAGGCGCTTGAGCTGGCGACGGCCGAGGCCGTGCTCGGCCGCGCGCGCCCGCCAATCCTCGCGCAAGCGGGGGAGGTCGAGGGGCTCCTTGCGGTCGCGGGTGGAGATCGCCGCCACCTTCGCCGCATAGAAGCCCGACGAGCCCTGCCGCTCCAGGTAGTCGAGCACCTGCAAGCGACGCTTGGAGAACTCCTTCAGCACCTCCTCGGGGACGCCGGCGATCTCCGCCATCCCGCGCTCGGGCTCGCGCCACTCGACCCCGAGCGAACGGGTGAGCTCGAAGCGGAGCTGGGACTGGTACAGGTAGCCCGCCGCCAGCCGGTAGTGCTCGAGCAGCGGGCGCCCGTCGAGCGCCCTGAACGTCCCGTCCGGGCTCTTCGCCACGTTCGCGACGATCACGTGCGTGTGCAGGTGCGGATCCTGCGCTCTCGAGGTGCGGTGCTGGTAGGCGGCGGCGACGAACCCCGAGCCGCGCTCGCGCACGCGCCCGTTCTTGCCCTTACGCGTCACGCATGCGCGCTCCTCGAGGTAGCGAAGCGCCGCCTGCCAGGCGGCCAGGTGCGCCTGAGTAACCGCGTGCTGCACATCCTCTGAGCCGAGCACGTGCAGGAGGCTCACGCTCTTCGGCGGCGAGAACACGAGGTCGTAGCCCGCGACCGGCTTGAGCGGCTTCACTTCCACGTACCTCTCGCCGGTCATCGGGTCGATCCGCTCGATCGTCGTCTGCTTCTTCGGCGCCGGCGAGCGGAGCACGGCACCCGTGAGCGGATGGCGCCCGGAGATCAGCCGCCCCAGCTCGCCGTCGCCGACCGTTCCCTCAAGCTCGAGCTCTGCCGCGCCGCGCCCGACCCACACTCCCGGCGACTCGCCGCGACCCGCGTAGTAGTCGTCGATTCCGTCCGCGACGGAGCGCTCGTAGTACGCCTCCTGCCCCGGCGAGAGCTTCGACACCGACAGCATTGAGGCACTCTAGCATCAAGGATGCATATGCGTCTCGTGCTGTGGGGGCTATTTGACGAGGCGAACCTAGCTCGCTCGCCGATGTGCCAGGTCCGCTCCGAGCGAAGGCGGAACGCAAGCAGAGGTTCTGTGACCGAAGGGCATCCGAAGCGCGGAATAGCGTCAATCGAGGTGGACGGCGTCGGCATAGGCGACTTCGAGGTCCGCGGTGAAGCAACCGGCCGCGTCTGGCTCGCGCATATCGCGCGCGCCCTGCCCCTGCCGGGAAGCGGGGAGCGGCGCAAGGGCGAGAGCGCCGATGGCGAGCTGGTCTTGCTACACACGCTTCCGAAGGAGGAGATGTACGCCGACGATCTTAAGCGGGCGCGAGGAGCGGTCGCGATCGCGCAGTTGCCAGAGGTTTGTGCGTCGCCCGTCATCCGCCAACTGATCGACACGAAGGACGATGAGTACGCGATGACGCTCATCTGGGAGTGGGCTGATATCTCGCTTCACGACCTGCTATCTGCGTCTCGCGGCGTTGACATCGACGCTGCGCAGGCGGAAGTAACGTACGCACGGCACTCGCGACGCTGCACGCGCTCGATCTTGTTCACTGCGATGTCGCGCCGAACAACGTCCTACGGGTAGGTGGCATCTGGAAGCTTGGCGACCTCGACGGTTGCCGCGCTCGCGGCGCGCCGCTCGATCGGTTCCCGCCGCAGCGCTATCGGCATCCAGAAGCGGTCGCCGAGGCGGGGGCTGAGCCGCGGTTCGACCTCTACGGCCTTGATCGCATCGTCGAGCGCTTGACGGAAGGGCGGTAGGCGTCTCTGTTGCCGGTCGCTGCTGGATGTAGCGGCCGGCGCCCCATCAGTCCTCGCGTGCAGTTGGGGCTCGACCGATCTTCTCGAGCAGCGCGAGGGTCACGCCGGCCCGGTTCATCGCTGGCTAAGCAGCCGAACGGCAACGATCCCGTTCAGCACCGCGAGGATGGCGACGATGATCCCGAGGATCGGTGAGACGTAGATGTATAGGACGACGGCGGCGAGGGCGAAGAGGATCGCGAGAATCGTGCCGGGGAGCAGCCCGCGAACGGAGTGCTGCCAGCTCGCGCGTGGGTCGAGGCTCATCTCCCAGCCGGAGCGGCGGCGGTATTCGTCGGAGCCGGGGGCCATGAGTGCGTCGACTCGCGCAAGCGTCTCGTCATCGAGTTGGTTCATCAGGTCTTCGGCCTGGCGACGTTCCTTCTCGTTCATGGTGTCCTTTCGGTTCGTCGTTGACGGCAGCGTGGAGTTTGAGGCTGTCGTCGGCTACGAGCCGGCCGTGGACGTACCTGCTCCCTCTGCCTCCCCGTTGGTTCGGTGGAGACGCGGAGGCAAGGGGCGGGGAAGAGACGAAGTGAGCTGGCTGCTCTGAAGGATGCATCTGAGATCGCAGCGGCCCGCAGGAACCAGAGAGACGATGACGAAGCAGTAGCGTCCCCGCTGGTGGTGTACGAGCCGGTTGAGGTTGTCTTCCGCGGCTGTCGTGGAGCGCGAGCCGTAGGCGAGCGCGGAAGCGACAGCCGCGGGTCCGGGTGATAGCTGACCACCGCGTCA
>Ga0247727_10016112_pt1 | contig 12129 bp, 12 predicted proteins | sample WisWelCaveWW1625_FD_202498 | JGI IMG/M metagenome (GOLD analysis project Ga0247727, IMG submission 202498) | Biofilm microbial communities from Wishing Well Cave, Virginia, United States - WW16-25 | ecosystem: Environmental > Aquatic > Deep subsurface > Groundwater > Cave microbial mat | place...
CGGCACGGCGCGCGTCTCGTACTTGATCGGCCAGGACGGCGTGATCAAGGACGCGGTCGCGGCGCGCTTCGGCGTCGCGCCGCACCTGGGCTTGGCCAAGCGCGCCTAGCGCGCGGAACGCTTGGCGAGCCAGGAGCCGGCGAGCAGCGCTGGGACGAACACCAGCGCCTCGCCCGGGTTGATCGCGAGCGCCGCCAGGCCCGGGCCCGGGCAGTAGCCCGCCACGCCCCAGCCCACGCCGAACAGCGCGGCGCCGCCGATCAGCTTGGCGTCGAGGTCGCGCGCGGTCGGAAGCTGCAGATGGTCGGCGAGGAACGGCCGGCCGCGGCGCTCGGCGAGCCGCACGCCGAGCGCGGTGACCGCCAGGCCGCCGCCCATCACGAGCAACAGGCGCGGGTCCCAGGTCCCGGCGAGGTCGAGGAAGCCGAGCACCACCCGTGCGTCGGTCATGCCGCCGAGCGCGAGCCCGGCGCCGAACAGCAGGCCGACCAACCCAGCGGCGAACGCCGGCCACAGGCCGGCGCGATGGTGCGGCGCGTGGTCGCGAGCGTCGTGGTCTCCGTTCACGCCAGCGCTCCGAGCACGTGGCGCAACAGGTAGACGGTCGCGAACCCGGTCGCCATGAAGACCGCGGTCGCGACGATCGACCGCGGCGAGAGCCGCGCGATGCCACAGATGCCATGGCCGCTGGTGCAGCCGCTGCCGAGGCGCGTGCCGGCTCCGACCAGCAGGCCCGCCACCGCCAGCGCCCAACCAGGGAAGCCGGTGCGCGGCGCCGGCGCCCCGCTCGCCCACCCCGCCACGCCCGCGCCGACCACCACGCCCACCAGCAGCGCGATGCGCCAGTCGATGTCGCCGCGCTCGGCGGTGCGCCCGGGCCACGCCGCGCGGTCGAGCACGCCGTTCAGGATCCCCGAGACGCCGAGGATCCGGCCGTTGAGCAGCAGCAGCGCGGCGGCCGCGAGACCGATCAGCGCGCCGCCGCCGAGCGCGAGCGTCGCTGCGCTGGTCGTGAGCCCGACCACCGTCACTTCCTCACCAGCGCCTTGCCGAGCTGGTCGAGCGGCGTCTTGAGGTAGCGCACGCCGTTCGGTCCCGGCTCCGGCAGATGGCCGGCGCGGATGTTGACCTGGATGCTCTGGACGATGAGGTTCGGCATGCCGAGCGTCGCGTCGCGCGCCTCGCGCATCGCCACGAAATCGTCCTCGGTCGTGCCGCCCTTCGCGTCGCCTCGCAGGTGCAAGTTCTCGGCGCGCTGGGCCGCGATCGTGGCCTGGTAGCGCAGCTCGCGCCCGCCGGGCTGGTAGTCGTGGCACATGAACAGCCGCGTCGCCGCCGGCAGCGCCAGGATCCGCTGCAGCGAGCGGTACAGGCGGCGCGCATCGCCGCCCGGGAAGTCGCAGCGTGCGGTGCCGCCGTCGGGCATGAACATCGTATCGCCGACGAACGCCGCGTCACCGACCAGGTAGGTGACGCCGTCATCGGTGTGGCCAGGGGTGTGCAACACGCGCGCGGCGATGCCGCCGACCTGGAAGGCCTCGTCGTCGCGGAACAAGTGGTCGAACTGCGAGCCGTCGGCGGCGACCTCGCCCTCGAGGCCGAACACCTTGACGAAGGTGCGCTGCACGGCGGTGATGCCTTCGCCGATCGCGACCTTGCCGCCGAGCGCGCGCTTGAAGTGCTGCGCCGCCGACAGGTGGTCGGCATGGGCGTGGGTCTCGAGGATCCAGTCGAGCGTCCAGCCTTGCTCGCGCAGGTAAGCGATGACCTCGTCGGCGGCCCGCGTGCCGGTGTGGCCCGCGGCTGGATCGTAGTCGAGCGCCGGGTCGATGACCGCGGCGCGCTTGGCGACCGGGTCGGCGACCGCGTAGGTGAGGGTCGAGGTCGCCGAGTGGAAGAAGGCTCGCACTTCAGGGCGCATCGGGAGGGTCCGGGTATCCGCACGGTCGGGCGGACCGCGTCTATATACTGCCAACATGACCGCTCCCGCGCTGCTCGGCGCACTCCTCATCGGCCTCACGCTCGGCCTGCTCGGCTCGGGCGGCTCGATCCTGACCGTGCCGGTGCTGGTATACCTGCTCGACCAGCCGGAGAAGGTCGCGATCGCCGGCTCGCTCGCCATCGTCGGCGGCATCGCGTCGTTCGCGGTGCTGTCCTACGCGCGTCAACGGCTGGTGGATTGGCGCAGCGTCGCCTGGTTCGGGGTCCCCGGCATGGCCGGCACCTGGGGCGGGGCGTGGCTCGCCCAGTTCGTGAGCGGCGCGCTGCAGCTCGCGGTGTTCGCACTGGTGATGCTGGCGGCGGCGTGGTCGATGTTCCGTGCCCCGCCCAGCGCCGGCGCCGCGCCGCGCGCCGGACGGAGGATCGTGGTCGACGGCCTCGTGGTCGGCGTGCTGACCGGCTTCGTCGGCGTCGGCGGCGGGTTCCTGATCGTCCCGGCGCTGGTGCTGCTCGGGGGGCTGGCGATGCCGCTCGCGATCGGCACGAGCCTGGCGATCATCGCGCTCAAGTCGGCGGTCGGATTCTGGAAGTACCTGGACGTGCTCGCCCGGGACGGGCTGGCGCTCGACTGGGGCGTGATCGGCGCGTTCATCGCGATCGGTGCGGTGGGCAGCGTGCTCGGCAACCGCATCGCATCGCGCCTGCCGCAGGCCGCGCTCAAGCGCGGCTTCGCCGCCTTCCTGGTGGTGATGGCGGCCTACATCCTGTGGCGCACGCTGCCCGGCGTGCTCTGAGCCCTGACCGAGGTCTGCATGAAGGTCGTCGCCGTCGCCCTCTCCCCCGCCTCGCCCGAGCGCCTGACCCGCGTGGTGATCGGCCAGCCGAGCGCGACCGAGCTCGCCGAGCTCGCCCGCGACGGCGCCAAGGTCGTGCTCGACCTGCGCCTGCCAGGCGAAGCGCGCGGCTTCGACGAGGCCACCGCGGTCGCCGCGGCGGGCATGTCCTACCGCAACCTTGGCATCGCCGGCCCGACCGGGCTCACGCCCGACAACGTGCGCGAGTTCGCGCGACTGGTCGACGACCCGGCCAACCACCCACTGGTGCTGCACTGCGCGACCGCCAACCGGGTCGGAGCGCTCGCCGCGCTCAAGGCCGCATGGCACGACGGCCGAGGCGCCGACGCGGCGCTCGCGCTCGGCCGCGAGGCCGGGATGCGCGCCATCGAGCCCGCCGTGCGCGCGCTGCTCTGAGCCCGTGACGCCGCGACGCTTCTCCCAGCTCAACGCGGTGCTCGACCGGCGCCAGCCGGACCTGACCGTGCTGATGGACGACGTCCACAAGTCCCATAACCTGTCGGCGATCGTCCGCACTTGCGACGCGGTCGGCGTGCTCGGCGTCCACGCGGTCAACCCGACCGGCGAGGTCGCGCGCCACCAGCAGCGCGCCGGTGGCAGCAGCAAATGGGTCGGCCTGGAGATCCACGCCAGCGTCGACGAGGCCTGCGACCGCCTCGAGGCCGAGGGCTTCCAGCTGCTCGCGGCCCACCAGTCCCAGACCGCGATCGACTACCGGGCCGTGGACTACACCCGTCCGACGGCGCTGGTGCTCGGCTCCGAGAAGCGCGGCGTCGGCGCGCGCGCCGCAGCCCGCGCCCACCACCATCTGCGGGTGCCGATGCACGGCCAGGTCGCGTCGCTCAACGTCAGCGTCGCCGCCGCGGTGGTGCTGTTCGAGGCCGAGCGCCAGCGCGCCGCAGCCGGCTGGTACGACCGCCCGCGGCTCGCTGGGGAACTTCGCGCGCGGCTGTTGTTCGAATGGGCCTACCCGCGGCTCGCCGGATGGTGCCGCGAACGCGGCAGACCTTACCCCGCGCTCGACGAGCGCGGCTTCCTGACCGGCGACCCGCGCCGGTGAACGCCACAGGTAGAATGCGCAGCCCCCGAACCCGCATCCGTCCGAGGTCCCGCTAGATGTCCGTCCCCGAACGCCCGGTCGCCCCCGCGCCCACCCGCATGCCCGGATCGACGGCGCGCAGCGTCGCGATCGCGCTCGGCGTGGTCATCCTGCTGTTCGTCGCAATCTTCGCCCTGAAGTTCTGGCCGATGATCGTCGCCCTCTGGAGCGGCAAGGGCTTCGGCGAACGCCAGCAGCCACCGGCGTCGGTGAGCGCGGTGGTCGCCGAAGCGCGCGATTGGCAACCCACGCTGCGCGCGGTCGCCACGCTCGCGCCGGTCAACGGCGTCGAACTCGCGACCGAGGTCGCGGGCGTGGTGAGCAAGGTGGACTTCCGCTCCGGCGCGCGGGTCAAGAAGGGCACGCTGCTGATCCAGATCGACGATTCCTCGGACCGTGCCGAGCTCGCCGGCCTCGAGGCCGACCTCGCCTACGCCAAGAGCAACCTCGAGCGCACCGAGTCGCTGATCGAGCGCAACCTCGCCTCGCGCGAGGGCCTCGATTCGGCCAAGACCGCGCTCCAGCGCGCCCAGGCCGCGGTCGGCAGCAAGCGGGCGCTGATCGCCAAGAAGGCGATCCGCGCGCCCTTCGACGGCACCACCGGAATCCGCAACGTCAACGTCGGCGAGTACGTCACCGCCGGCAAGCTCCTGGTCGGCCTGCAGGACCTCGAGACGCTGTTCGCCGACTTCTCGGTGCCGCAGCAGCAGATCCGCAGCCTGGCGGCCGGCCAACCGGTGCGCGTCACGATCGACGCCTACCCCGGCCAGGCGTTCGACGGCCGGATCACCGCGGTCGACTCGCAGGTCGACGCGGTCACCCACACGCTGCGCGCGCAGGCGACGATCGCGAACCGGGGCCGCGTGCTGCGTCCGGGCATGTACGCGATCGTCGAGGCCGAGCTGCCTGCGTTGCGCGACGCGGTGGTGGTGCCGAAGACCGCGATTACCTACTCCCTGTACGGCGATTCGGTGTTCGTGGTGCACGAGGAGACCACCGCGGACGGCAGCAGCGTGCTCAAGGTCAAGCGCACCCCGGTCAAGCTCGGCTTCGAGCACGACCAGGAAGTCGTGGTCGCCGCCGGCGTCGTCGCCGGCGACCGCGTCGTCACGGCCGGCCAGCTCAAGCTGCTGGACAGCATGGCGGTCGTAGTCGCGGATGCCTCGGCAGAAGCATCGCCCGCACCTGCGCCCGTGAAGAACTGAGGCGCGTCCCGCGATGCGCTTCACCGACCTGTTCATCAAGCGTCCGGTCCTCGCGACCGTGGTCAGCCTGGTCATCCTGTTGCTCGGCCTCAAGGCCATCCAGGACATCGAGCTCAGGCAGCTGCCGAAGCTCGAGGCCAACACCATCACGGTCTCGACCTTCTACGCCGGCGCCAGCGCCGACCTGATCCAGGGCTTCATCACCACGCCACTGCAGCAGGTCATCGCACAGGCCGAGGGCATCGACTACCTGACCGCCTCGAACTCGCAGAGCTCCTCGACCGTCACCGCCTACCTCAAGCTCAACTACGACCCGAACAAGGCGCTGACCCAGGTGATGGCCAAGGTCGCACAGGTCCGCGGCCAGCTGCCGCAGGAAGCGGAATCACCTGTGATCCAGGCCTCGGTCGGGCGCGGCATCGCACTGATGTACATCGGCTTCTACGGCGACGAGATGTCGCCGGAGCAGGTCACCGACTACCTGGTGCGCGTGATCCAGCCCAAGCTCGAGACCGTCGACGGCGTCGGCGCCGCCAACGTGTTCGGCAACCGCATCTTCGCGATGCGCGTCTGGCTCGACCCGCAGAAGATGGCCTCGCTTAAGGTCACCGCCGGCGAGGTGGTCGCGGCGCTGCGCGCCAACAACTTCCTGGCCGCCGCCGGCGGCACCAAGGGCACCAGCGTCGCGGTCAACGTCGGGGTCTCGACCGACCTGCACACGGTCGAGGACTTCGAGCAGATCGTGGTCAAGCGCCAGGACAACGACTACGTACGGATCCGCGACCTGGCGACCGTCGAGCTCGGCTCGGAGAACTACGAGAGCTCGGTGTACTTCAGCGGCGAGAAGGCCATCTTCATCGGCATCGAGCCGGCCCCCGAGGCCAACCCGCTCGAGGCGGTGGACAGCGTCAAGGCGGCGATGGGCGGGATCCTCAAGGACCTGCCGCCCGGCCTCCACGCCAAGATCGCCTACGACGGCTCCTCGTTCATCCGCGCCTCGATCGAGGAGGTCGCGATCACCCTGCTCGAGGCCAGCGCGATCGTCGCCCTGGTCATCTTCCTGTTCCTCGGCAACCTGCGCTCGGTCGTGATCCCAGTGATCGCGATCCCCTTGTCGCTGATCGGCGTCGTGTTCTTCATGTGGACGCTGGGCTACTCGCTCAACCTGCTGACCATGCTGGCGATGGTGCTGGCGATCGGCCTGGTGGTCGACGACGCGATCGTGGTGGTCGAGAACACCCACCGCCACATCGAGGAAGGGATGCGGCCGTTCGACGCCGCGCTGGTCAGCGCCCGCGAGATCGCCGGGCCGGTGATCGCGATGACCCTGACGCTGGCGGCGGTCTACGCGCCGATCGGCTTCCTCGGCGGCCTGACCGGCATCCTGTTCACCGAGTTCGCGTTCACGCTCGCCGGCGCGGTGCTGATCTCCGGCGTGGTCGCGCTGACGCTGTCGCCGATGATGTGCTCCAAGTTGCTCAAGCCGCACGGCACCGAAGGCGGCTTCACCGAGACGATCGACCACTACTTCGAGAGGCTCAAGCACCGCTACCAGCGCCTGCTGCACGCGGCCATCGACCAGCGCCCGGCGGTGGTGGCGGTCACCGCGTTCCTGATCGTCGGCTGCCCGGCCCTGTGGCTCACCTCGCGCAGCGAGCTCGCACCGACCGAGGACCCCGGCTTCATGTTCAGCTTCATCCAGGCCCCGCCCGGCGTGACGCTGTCGAAGCTCGAGGAATCCACCCTGCTGGTTAACCAGCGCTTCCGCGACGTGCCCGAGCGCGAGGAGTACTTCCTGGTGCACATGGGCAGCGGCGGCGCGTTCGGCGGCGTCAAGCTCAAGGATTGGCAGGACCGCGACCGCACCGCGATGCAGATCCTGCCCGGCCTGCAGCAACAGCTGAACGCGGTCCCGGGCGTGCGGGTGTTCATGCAGATCCCGCCCTCGCTGCCGGTCCCCGGCGGCGGCTTCCCGGTGCAGTTCGTGGTCACCTCGGTGGCCGAGCACCGGGCGCTGGCCGAGGTCGGCCAGGAGCTGCTGGGCAAGGCGATGGGATCCGGCAACTTCATGTTCCTCGACACCGACCTCAAGTTCGACACGCCGCGCCTCCAGCTGCTGGTCGACCGCGCCAAGGCGGCGCGGCTCGGCATCCCGATGCAGGAGATCGGCGGCACGCTCGCCACCCTGCTGGGCGGCAACTACGTCAGCCGCTTCAACCTGCAGGGCCGCGCCTACAAGGTGATCCCGCAGGTGCAGCAGAGCTTCCGCCTCTCCGCCGACCAGCTCGCCGAGTACTACGTGCGCGCCGGCGACGGCACGCTGGTGCCGTTGTCGAGCGTGGTGACCATCACCACCACCACCGAGCCCGGTAACCTCAACCAGTTCCAGCAGCTCAACTCGGTGACGATCTCGGGGATGATCATGCCGGGCAAGACGCTCGGCGACGCGCTCGGCGCGCTCGAGGGCATCGCCGACAGCACGCTGCCCGAGGGCTTCGGCGTGGACTACTCGGGCCAGTCGCGGCAGTTCAAGCAGGAAGGCGCGTCGCTGACCGTGACCTTCTTCTTCGCCGTGATCATCATCTTCCTGGTGCTGGCGGCGCTGTTCGAGTCGTTCCGCGACCCGTTCATCGTGCTGTTCTCGGTGCCGCTCTCGATCTGCGGCGCCCTGATCTTCATCTCGCTGGGCGTGGGCGGCGCCAGCATCAACATCTACACCCAGATCGGCCTGGTGACCCTGGTCGGCCTGATCTCCAAGCACGGCATCCTGATGGTGGACTTCGCCAACGACCTGCAGCGCCGCGACGGCCTGGGGGTGCGCGAGGCGATCGAGCAGGCGGCCGGGATCCGGCTGCGGCCGGTCCTGATGACCACCGCGGCGATGGTGGTGGGCGTCGTCCCGCTGCTGACCGCCTCCGGGGCCGGCGCCGCCAGCCGCTTCAACATCGGGCTGGTGGTGACCTCGGGGATGCTGATCGGCACCCTGTTCACCCTGTTCGTGGTCCCGACCATGTACACCCTGCTGGCCGGCCGCCACCTGCCGACGGACGGCGGGCCGGAGCCGGTCCTGGAGGGCGGGACCGCCGGCCCGGCGGCGGGTCGTTGACAGCCCGGCGGTACGACCGTATAAGGCGCGCTGACTCCGGCCTTCCGGCCGGCGCTAAGGGATCGATGGACGCATATGGGCAACGCTCGATCGGGTGACCTCGACGAGTTCCTGGACGACGCCGAGGAGTTCGAAGGGAACGAAGGCAACGAAGTCGACGTGGACAGCCGCAAGCGCGCCAAGAAGCCCGTCAAGGGACCGAAGACCACGGCCTGGCGGGACATCGAGGACCTCCATGAGGCCAAACGCCTCAAGCGCGCGCTCAGCGAGTTCTACGACGACGAGAAGAAATGAACCACCCCGGCCCCGCCTCGTGCGGGGCCGGTGCTTTCCGGGCCCGTGATAACTTGCGGCCATGCCCACCGCGACCCGGGTCCGACCGCCCAAGCAGGCGCGTAGCCAGCGTACCCTCGACCGGCTGCTGCTGGCCGCCGAGCAGCGGCTCGCCGAGCGGGCCTGGTCGGAGATCGGCGTCGCCGACCTCTGCGCCGACGCCGGGACCTCGGTCGGCGCGTTCTACTCGCGCTTCGCCGACAAGGAAGCGGTGCTCGACCTGCTCGCCGACCGCTACCGCGCCGACGTGGCGCGCTTCGCCGAGCAGCTCGCGGCGGCGGTCCGCGCCGCGCCCCAACGCGACCGCGAGCAGGCGCTGCGCAACTTCGTCCGCTCGCTCGTCAAGGCGCACCGCACGCGGCGCGCCCTGCTCCGGGCGCTGGCGCTGCGCGCGATGCTCGCCCCGGCGTCCCAGCCGCAGCCCTTCCCCCAGCTCTCGGTCGGCGAGCTCGCCGAGCAGATCCGCTTCGTCGGCACCGATGCGCGCAGCGCGGTGCTGTTCGTCGAGGCGGCGGTCGCACTGCTGCGCGGCCGGATCGTGTTCCCCGAGCTGTGGGAGGCCGGCGGCGACGATGACGACGCGCTGGTCGCCCAGCTGATGGCGCTCGGCCGCGCCCTGCTCGGCACCTGAACCCCGTCGTTCCCGCCGGAGGTCCGCATGGCCAAGCACGCCGCCAAGACCCGTGTGACCCGCGCCAGCGTCGCGGCCTTCTTCGCCAAGCAACGCGACCCCGAGACACGCGCCGACTGCCGCAGCCTTGCCCGCGTTATGCGCGAGGTCACCGGCGCACCGGCGCGGATGTGGGGGCCGAGCATCGTCGGCTTCGGCAAGTACCACTACCGCTACGCCAGCGGCCATGAGGGCGACAGCTGCCTCGCCGGCTTCTCGCCGCGCAAGGGCCAGCTCAGCATCTATGTCGTGGCGGGCTTCGACGGCAGCGCCGCGCTGCTGCGTAAGCTCGGCAAGCACAAGCGCTCGGTGGCCTGCCTGTACGTCAAGCGGCTCGCGGACATCGACCTCAAGATGCTCGAGCAGCTGGTGCGTCGCTCGGTGCGCGAGCTCAAGCAGCGTCACCCGGGCTGAACGAATGTTCCTGGGCCACTTCGCAGTCGGCTTCGGCGCGAAACGCTTCGCGCCCTCGGTCTCGCTCGGTGCGCTGTTCCTTGCCGTACAGCTGATCGACCTCGTCTGGCCGACGCTGCTCGCGCTCGACATCGAGCGCATCGCTATCGCACCGGGCATCACCGCGGTCACGCCGCTCGACTTCGTGCATTACCCCTACACCCACAGCCTCGTCGGTGTGGCGCTCTGGGCGCTGTTGTTCGGCGTGGCTTACGCGCTGCTCACGCGCGACCGGCGCGCGGCCTGGATCCTCGGCGCGTTGGTGCTGAGCCATTGGCTGCTCGACCTGGTGGCCCACCGCCCCGACCTTCCGTTGCTGATTGACGGGCCGAAGTTCGGCTTCGGGCTCTGGTACTCCTGGCCGGCCAGCCTCGCCGTCGAGACGCTGCTGTTCGCGGGCGGCGTCTGGCTCTACGCCAGCAGCACGGCGGCGTTCGACCGCACCGGTCAGGGGGCGCTGTGGGCACTGATCGCGTTCCTGCTCGCGATCCACCTCGGCAACTACTTCGGCCCGCCGCCGCCCTCGGTCCGCGAGATCGCGATCGTCGGCCACGCGCAGTGGCTGTTGGTGCTGTGGGGCTATTGGATCGACCGGCACCGTCGCGCGGCCTGAGGCACGATCAATGGAAATCGCGGCTGCGCGTGAGCAGCTTGCCGAGCAGGCGGGTCTGGTCCTCGAGCTTCCCGGCGATTAGGTGCACCACCTCGCCCTCGCGCTGCAGCACCCCCGCCACCAGCATCAGGCGCGCGCCGAGCAGCACCTTGCGCTGCCGCTCCGCCAGGTCGCGCCAGACGACGACGTTGGCATGACCGGTCTCGTCCTCGAGCGTCATGAAGGTCACGCCGCTCGCGGTGCCGGGCCGTTGGCGGTTGATCACGATCCCCGCGGCGCGGGCCGGCGTGCCGTCGGGGAGCGCGCGCAGCTCGGCCGCGGTCCGCGCGCCGAGCCGCGCGAGCCGCTCGCGCAGCAGCGCGAGCGGATGGCGGCCGAGCGTCACGCCCACGCTCGCGTAATCGGCGATCAGATCCTCGCCCTCGGTCGGCTTGCCGAGCAGCGGCAGCGCCTCGGTGAAGCGCGGCGCGCCCAGCACCGGCAGCGGCTCCTCGACGCCCGCCACCGCCCAGCGCGCGCGGTGCCGGTGCCCGGTGAGCGCGGCGAGCGCGCCGGCGGCGGCCAGCGCCTCGAGCTCGCCGCGGTCGAGCGCGGCGCGCGCCGCCAGGTCGGCGACGTCGCCGAGCGGCTTGAGCGCGCGGACCCGCTCGATGCGCCGCGCCGCGGCTTCGCCGAAGCCCTGCACCAGGCGCAAGCCGAGGCGCAGCGCCGGCGCGCCGTCCTCACGACGCTCGAGCGCGCAACCCCAACCGCTCAGGCGCACGTCCACCGGCCGCACCTCGACGCCGTGGCGCTGCGCGTCCTGGACCAGCTGCGCCGGCGCGTAGAAGCCCATCGGCAGCGAGTCGAGCAGGCCGGCGGTGAAGGCCGCCGGCTGGTGGCGCTTGAGCCAGGCCGAGACGTAGACCAGCAGCGCGAACGACGCGGCGTGCGACTCGGGGAAGCCGTACTCGCCGAAGCCCTGGAGCTGGCGGTAGAGCGCCTCGGCGAACCCGGTCGAGTAGCCGCGCGCCTGCATCCCGCCGACCAGCTTGGCGCGGAACGGCTCGAGCCCGCCCTTGCGCTTCCAGGCCGCCATCGCCCGTCGCAGCTGGTCGGCCTCGCCGCCGGTGAATCCGGCGGCGACGATCGCGAGCTGCATCGCCTGCTCCTGGAAGATCGGCACGCCGAGCGTGCGCTCCAGCACCTTGCGCACCGCCTCGCTCGGGTAGCTGATCGGCTCCTCGCCGCAGCGCCGGCGCAGGTAGGGATGCACCATGTCGCCCTGGATCGGTCCGGGGCGGACGATCGCGACCTCGATCACCAGGTCGTAGAAGCACTTGGGCTTGAGGCGCGGCAGCATCGACATCTGGGCCCGCGACTCGATCTGGAACACGCCGACCGTGTCGCCCTGCTGGATCATCGCGTAGGTCGCGGGGTCCTCGGCCGGGACGTCGGCGAGGTCGAGGCGGTGGCCGCGGTAGCCGGCCAGGTGGTCGAGGGTGCGGCGGATCGCGGTCAGCATGCCGAGCGCCAGCACGTCGACCTTGAGCAGGCCGAGCGCGTCGAGGTCGTCCTTGTCCCACTGGATGACGGTGCGTTCGTCCATCGCCGCGTTCTCGATCGGGACCAGTTCGCATAGGAGGCCGCGGGCGATGACGAAACCGCCGACGTGCTGCGACAGGTGCCGCGGGAACCCGAGCAGCTGGGTGACGAGCACCATCAGGCGCGCCATCACCGGGCTCGCCGGGTCGAGGCCGGCCTCGCGGATCCTCTCCTCGTCCATCTCCTTCCCGTCCCACCACTGGAACGCCGCAGCGAGCTTGTCGACCTGCGAGGCCTCGAGGCCGAGCGCCTTGCCCACGTCGCGCACCGC
>Ga0247727_10016113_pt1 | contig 12129 bp, 9 predicted proteins | sample WisWelCaveWW1625_FD_202498 | JGI IMG/M metagenome (GOLD analysis project Ga0247727, IMG submission 202498) | Biofilm microbial communities from Wishing Well Cave, Virginia, United States - WW16-25 | ecosystem: Environmental > Aquatic > Deep subsurface > Groundwater > Cave microbial mat | place...
CCTGGGCTTCGTCCGGCGCCAGGTCCAGCCGCTGGGCCAGGCCCCAGGCGTTCATCCCGTAGGCCAGGCCGTAGTTCACGGCCTTCGCTCGCCGACGTAGTTCACCGTCGACCTGGTCGATGGGCAGGCCGAAGACCGCAGCGGCCGTGGTCGCATGCACGTCAGCTCCCGAGAAGAAGGCCTGGCGGAGCCCTTCATCGCCCGACAGATGCGCCAGCACCCGCAGCTCGATCTGCGAGTAGTCGGCGACGAGCAGCACCTGACCAGGTTCACCCGGCACGAACGCCCGGCGGATCTGCCGGCCGACCTCCGAACGCACGGGGACGTTCTGCAGGTTTGGGTTCGTACTGCTGAGGCGTCCGGTCGTCGCCGCCGCCTGGTTGAACGTGGTGTGGATCCGTCCGTCGCGGGGGTCGACCAGTCGCGGGAGCGCCTCGAGGTAGGTCGAGTTGAGCTTGTCCAGCTCTCGCCAGGACAAGATCGCGTCGATTATCGGGTGGGCGTCCCGCAGCTTCTCAAGGACGCTCGCGTCCGTGGAGAACTCTCCCTTCGGGGTCTTCTTCCCCGCCTGCAGGCCGAGCTCGCCGTACAGAACCTCGCGGAGCTGCGGCGGCGAGTTGAGGTTGAAGTCGCGGCCGGCGTGCCGATACACATCGGCTTTCAGGGTCGCCATCCGGTCCAGCACGGACCCCGCGATCTCGGCTAGGTAGGCCGCATCGAGGCGGACGCCACGCGCCTCCATCCGGGCCAGGACCGAGGATAGCGGCATCTCGACGTCCTCCAGGAGCGAGCGCAGGCCTTGTGCGTCGATCTGCTCTTCCAGGATCGGAGCCAGGAGGGCGACCGCCGCCGCCTCGGCAGCCGTCTGCCGCCACGGGTCCTCGGCGAAGAGCTGACCGGCCTGTTCGTCCGTGGCCTCTCCAAGGACGTCGGAGCCCAGGTGTCGCTCGCATAACGCGGCCAGGGGGTAGTCGGCGGCGCTCGGGTCCAGCAGGTATCCCCCCAGCAGCGTGTCGAATCCGACACCGGCGATCCGTCCGCCCGCCGCGACCACGTCGCGCTCCAACGACTTGGCGTCGTGGGTCCATTCCGTCACGGCCGGGTCGGCCAGCGGATCGGCCAGCGGCCCCAAACCGTCCAGGCTCGCGTAGGCGGCCTGGGCGCCGCCCAGCGAGACGGCGGCACCCACCACCCGACCGTCCTCGGTACGGATCCTCACCGCTGCGGGTCCCTTCCCCATCATGGCGACCAGTTCGGTGGCCTCGACCTGGCGTAGGTCCAGGTCGGCGACCTCCACCTTCGGCTTCAACGCGCCCGTGACTTCGTGCAGCCGATCGAGCAAGGACCGGAACTCGAGCGAGGTGAAGAGGCTGCGAACCTCTTCGGGATCGGCCTCGCCCATCACGCAGTCTTCGACGCCGATCGGCAGCTCGACGTCGGTCACGATCCGCGCCAACACCTTGTTGAGCGCCAGGCGATCCGCGGAGGCGAGGACGTTCTCCTTCTGCTTGCCCTTCAGCTCGTCTGCGCGCGAGAGCAGGCTCTCGACGTTCCCGAATGTCTGGATCAGCTTGGCGGCGGTCTTCTCCCCCACCCCGGGCACGCCCGGGATGTTGTCGGACGTATCGCCCTTGAGCGCGACGTAGTCCAGGTACTGGGCCGGCGTCACGCCGTACTTCGCCTCCACCGCTGCCGGATCCATGCGGTCGATCTCGGAGATGCCCCGGCGGTTGAACAACACGCCGATGGCTCCTCTACCGGCTTCCCGGTCGCGCACGAGCTGGAAGAAATCGCGGTCGGCCGTGACGATCGTGGCGTCGACGCCAGCCTGGCTCGCCTGCGTGGCCAGGGTCCCGAGGGCGTCGTCTGCCTCGTGCCCCTCCATCCGGATGACAGGGATCCGCAGCGCTGCCAGGACCTCCTCGATGAGCCCGAGCTGCGGCCGGAAGTCCGCCGGCGTCTCCGCCCTCCCTGCCTTGTAGTCCGGATCTTTCTCGAGCCGCACGGTCGGGGGCCCGGCGTCGAAGGCCACCGCGATCAGATCCGGATGTTCATCCGCGAGGAGTTTGATGAGCATCGACGTGAATCCGTACACCGCGTTCGTGACTGTGCCGCTGCTCGTCGCGAGCGTCGCCGGGAGCGCGAAGAAAGCCCGGTAGGCGAGGCTGTGACCGTCTAGCATGATCAGGCGGCGGGGGCTTTCGACGGGCACGGCGTCATCCTCGCATACGGCGCGGACGCGCCATCCGGGTCGCCGGTGGGCCGTCTTTGACGTGAATCCCATCGTGCAGATAGGATTCGCGCTCGCCAACGGTCGCAACACGACCCACACCGAACCGGGAGGTACGCCCAACCATGGGAGCCACGTTCGTGATCGCCCTCCGCGAGGGGATCGAAGCCATCCTGATCGTCTCGATCATCCTCGCCTATCTGCACCAGGTGCACGCCGGCGAGCGCAAGCACCTGGTGTGGTGGGGAGCCGGGCTGGCGGTCGCGATCTCGGTGGGGGTCGGTGCCGTGATCTTCCTGATCGGGGCAGAGTTCGAGGGAACGGCCGAGGAGGTCTTCGAAGGGCTCGTGACCCTTTCCGCGGTCGCCGTCCTCACGTGGATGATCTTCTGGATGCGCCGGCAGGGGTCGAGGATCAAGGGTCACCTGCAGGAGAAGGTCGACGCCGCGCTCGTGGCTGGCGGCGGCGCCTTGGCCGCCCTCGCTTTCGTCGCTGTGCTGCGTGAGGGGATCGAGACCGCTCTGTTCCTGTTCGCCGCGGCCAAGGGCACCGCCACGGAAACCGGGGGCGTCGGCGCCCAGCTGTTGGGCGCGGTCATGGGGTTGGGCCTTGCGATCGTCCTGGGCGTACTGTTGTACCGAGGCGGCATCCGGATGGACCTTCGCACCTTCTTCCGCGTCACCGGCGGCATCCTCGTCGTGGTCGCGGCGGGGCTTTTCGCCTTCTCGCTGCACGAGCTGCAGGAGGCCGGCTGGCTGCCGTTCCTGGCTGGCACCGCCTTCGACGTCTCGGGTGCCCTGGCCGACGACGCGGGGATCGGAGCAATCCTACGCGGCCTCCTTGGATACAACGCCGACCCCACCTGGCTCGAGGTCGTCGGCTGGCTGGGCTACATCCTGGTCGTGGGCGGGCTCTACCTGCGCCCTGTTCCGGCCCCCGTCCGCGCTCCGGAACCCGTCGCCAGCGTCGGGTAAGCCCCGCCCGCCGATAGGATCGCGGGCACGATGCACGCGCTCGTAGCCCAGATCCCGCTCGCCGGCACGTGGATCAACGTCGTGGCCGTCGCTATCGGGACCACCGCCGGGGTGCTGATCGGTCATCGGCTGCCCGAGCGCATCCGGGAGACCGTGATGGCCGGGTTGGGGCTGGCCACGATCGCTCTCGGGGTAAACGGTGCCCTCGCGGCCTTCCGGGAGCCGCTGACCAGCTTCAGCCGAGCGAGCGTCTTGATCGTGATCGGAGCCCTGCTCCTGGGCGGAATCGCTGGCGAGATGCTCCGCATCGAAGATCGCCTGGAAGCCTTCGGGGACAAGCTCAAGCACCGGTTCGGCGACGCCGAAGACCACCGATTCACGGAGGGGTTCGTCGTGGCCTCGCTGGTGTTCTGCGTGGGCCCGCTGGCCATCCTGGGGTCGATCCAAGACGGCCTCGGCGGCGACATCGAGCTCCTGGCGGTCAAGTCACTGCTCGACGCCTTCGCCGCGCTCGCGTTCGCGTCCGCGCTCGGCATCGGCGTGGGGTTCAGCGTTATCCCCATCGTCTTGTACCAGGGATCCATCACGCTGGCGGCTCGCGCGTCCGAGGACTTCTTCTCCCCGGAGATGATCGCCGCCCTGACCGCGGTCGGCGGCCTCCTCATCATCGCGATCGGCCTGCTTCTGCTCGACCTGAAGCGGGTCCGGATCGCGAACCTGCTGCCCTCGCTCGTGCTGGCCCCGGTGTCGGTGTGGCTATGGCAGACCCTCGCCTAGTGGTCGAGGGTCTGCGTTCTTGTCACTCTCCGACCACCTCCGGCCCACCTGCGACGTTGCGGCATCTGCGCTGGTCAGAACGGTCTTTCGTCGAGTTGACAGCCCTCAACCATCCCTCTAGGCTCCGCCACGGCCTCGACGGCACGACGCTCAGACGCGAAGGGTTCGCCCGGAGCGACCGACGGTCGGACCGGACAGGTCCAAGCGTGACGGGCCGCGGCGCTCGACAGGGACGGATCGCGTTTGGGGAAGGCGCGATCGGTTCCGAGGGGAGCCGCGGCCCGTCATCTTCGTCGGTCTGACGGATCCGAGGCCTCGCGCTACAGGACAGCTTCGAGGAACTTCCGGGTCTCGGGCTGCTGGGTGTGGTTGAAGAGCTGATCGGGCGTCCCCTGCTCCAGGATCACGCCCTCGTGGAAGAAGCACATCCGGTTGGCAACCTCGCGAGCGAACCCCATCTCGTGCGTCACCACCATCATCGTCATGTGCATGTCCGTGGCGAGCGCCTTCATGACGTTCAGGACCTCCCCGATCAACTCGGGGTCGAGGGCCGAGGTGGGCTCGTCGAAGAGCATCACATCGGGTTCCATGGCGAGCGCCCGGGCGATGGCCACGCGCTGCTGCTGGCCCCCGGAGAGCCGGATCGGGTAGACGTCGGCCTTCTCGGCCAGACCCACCTTGACGAGGAGCTCCTGGGCCATAGGTCGAACCTGGTCGGCCTTCGCGCCCTTCACCGTGATCGGGCCCTCCATGACGTTCTGCAAGGTCGTCATGTGGGGGAACAGGTTGAACTGCTGGAAGACCATGCCGGCATGCATGCGGAGCCGTCGGATCCGCTCCCTCTTCTGCCGCGTCCGGTGCCCACCCTCGAGCCTTATCCCGGCGACCTCGATGGTGCCTTCGGTGGGGTCCTCCAGGAAGTTGATGCACCGCAGGAGGGTCGATTTGCCCGAGCCGGAGCGACCGAAGATCACGACCACCTCGCCTTGGTCGACCTCCATGTCGATGCCTCGCAGCACCTCGAGCAGGCCGAAGCGCTTGTGGAGGTGCTCCACTCGGACGACGGCTCGACCGTCCGGGGCGCTCACGACGCGCTCCCATGGTCGTGCCCCGCCTCAGGCCCGGGCTCGACCGTGGCCGGGAGCGGGACGACACCGGGCTGGCCCCCCGCCGTGGTCAGCATCTTGGGCCGCTTGCTGTTCTCGGCGGGCTCGAGCCGCACGTAGCCCCGCGACATCCGCCGCTCCAGCTTGGCCTGGAAGAGCGTGAAGATAGCGGTCAGCGCCCAGTACATCCCGGCAGCCATGATGAAGGACTCGAGCCGGTTCAGATCCTGGTTGCCGGCGACCGAGGCGCGCCTGAACAGCTCGGCCTGTGAGAGCTCCAGGCCGAGGAAACTCACCAGCGCCGTGTCCTTCATCATCGCGATGAACTCGTTCCCGGTCGGGGGGATGATGACCCGGGTCGCTTGTGGCAGCACCACACGTCGCATGCGCTGCGGATAGTTCATCGCCAGAGCATCGGCCGCTTCGGCCTGGCCGTGTCCCACCGATTGGATGCCGGCTCTGAAGATCTCGGTCATATAGGCCCCGTAGTTCAGGCCGATCCCGATCACGCCCGCCCAGAACGCGCTCAGACTCAGCACGTTCGTGATCGACAGCCGGTCCAGGTTCGAGCCGATCTGCGGCAGCGCGAAGTAGATCAGGAACAGCTGCACGATCAGCGGCGTGCCCCGGAAGAACGACGTGTAGAAGCCGGAGAGCCCGTACGCGACCGGATTACGCGACAGGCGGCCCAGAGCCCCCACGAGGGCGAGGACGACCGCCAGGGTGATGGCGCAGACCGCGAGCAGGATCGTGAAGATGAGGCCGGTCGCGATGAACCTCAGGTTGTCGCGCATCCAGCCCCCCTCCAGCTCGGACAGGGACAGGAACAAACCGATGATCACGAAGATGGCCGCCCACACCAAGGAGACCTTGACCCGGAACGGGATGCGGGCACTCGCCAGAGCCAGCGCCTCCGGGTTCCCCACCACGCGGCGTCCGAGCAGCACCAGGATCGTTACCACCACGGCGATGAACGAGGCGACGTAGGCCTCGGTCCACGACGTCAGACCCTTGTCGCTGATCAGCCACGCCGCGGTGCCGATGCTCGCGGCCAGCGCGACCAGCCACGCCCACTGCGATCGCGAGTAGAGGAGGCCACCAGCGATCATGCATGCGAGGCCGGACGCGCCGAACGTGGCGATGTCCCCCGGCGGGATGTCGGCCTGCGTCGTGAAGATCAGGACCGGGAGGAAGACCAAGAGCATCGCGCCTTCGGTCATCAGAAGCCATGCGGCCAGGAGCGCGCTGGTGGCCCCCGGAGGCGGGCGGTCTCGGCCCCTGCCCCCCACAGCGGCCTGCGTCACTCCCGACTGCTCCTTCACCGTCACGGAACGCTCCTCGCCTAGCGAGCCTGATGTTCGACCTAGACGACCGTGATGTCCTCCCCGTACCACGTCTCCGATAGCTCGCTCAACGTGCCGTCGGCATGCATGTCGTCGATGATCGCGCTCACCGCGGCCACGAGGCTCGCGTTGTCGATCGGTGAGTTGGCATCGAACGCGACCGCCAACGGCTCACCGTACAGGGCTTCGCCGACCCCCGCGATGGGGCCACCGTCGGTGATGTACTGATCGATCGTCGGCGTCGCGGTAATCGCGGCATCGCAGCGAACGCCATCACCCAGCGACAGCTGATCCAGGGCGTCGGTGTCGGTTTCCAGCGGGACGATCTGCGCATCGTCAATCGTGAAGTCGAAGGTGTAGCCGGGGATGCTGAGCGTCTTGTTGAGGAATTGCTCGTAGGTGGTGCCACCTCCGACGCAGATCTTCTTCCCATCCAGATCGGTGCCGATGTCCTGGACGGTGGTGTTGTCTTCGTGGATGGCCACGGAGGCGGGTGTGTAGTAATAGGCGGGTGTGAAGTCGAAGAGCTCCTCCCGCTCGGTCGTCACGGTCATCGACCCCACGTTCATGTCGTAGCGGTCGTTCCACGACCCGGCGGTCACATCGGTGACCCAGTCGTGGTGCTGGATGTCGACGTCAACGCCCAGCCGGTTCGCGATCTCGGTTGCGACTTCGACGTCGAAACCTTTCCAGGTTTCGTCCTTCGTGTCGTAGAACGATTGCGGCTTGTACTTCTGGTCGGTGGCGACCCGCAGGACGCCGTCCTCCTGGATCCTGGCGAGCAGGTCTTGCTCGGCGGTCTCGCTGGTGCCGGGCGTCTGAGTGGTCGGCTCGGCGCCGCATGCGGCTCCTACGAGCGAGACGACGGCAAGGAGCACGAACCAACCTCGGATCTGGAACTTCCGCATCGCTTCCTCCCTCTTGCGGGAACGCCGGCGTTCCCTGGCTTCCGGGCGGGACTTTACGCCCGCTCGTCCGAGCGAGCAACGCGAACCCGGCTCACCCGAGATGCTCGGGGAGCCAACGCACTCCCTCTGCCCGGTACATACGCACGGGAGGGGCCGTGAGGGTGCCCCGCTCGTCCCACGAGTAGAACCCGGCCACGCCGTCGAAGGTCTCGATGCCGGCGAGCGCCCGCACCAGCGACTCGCGGGCCGCCGCGCCGTTCCCGAGGCTCAGCAGGAGCACCCTGCCGGCGTCGAACCCCTCAGCTGCGAACGGTCCGGGGTCCAGCCCACTCGCCTCCTGGAAGTCGTGCACGAATGCTTGCTGCTCGGGATCGGCGCTCGTCGTGAGATCTGCGCAGCCACAGAACCCGAAGGTCGTGGAGCCGGCGCGTGGACTCGTCGCTTCCAGGAACCCATCGGTGCGCGCTTGGTCGGTGAGCAGCAGGGGTCCGAGGAGTTCCGACCGAACGGACGCCGCGCCCGACGCCGGTCCGCTCCAGACGGCAGCGACGCAGCCGGCGGGAGTGGCCGCCGTTCGGAAGAGCGCCACGCCGTGCGTCGCATGCTCCAGATGCGCTCCGATCGTCGCAGCCCAGGGATCGGGTGCGGCGAGCAGGCAGGTAGGTCGGTCCAGAGCGACCGCCTCCGACACCATGGCTCCGACCATCGCGTCGGCTTCTGGCACGAACCGTCGCCACGGCGCATCGGGGCCCTCCGGCGCTGGATCCAGCGTCGAGAACGACAGGACCGGGATGCGCGCGGCCGCGAGCGACTCGGTCGCGACCGATCCGATCGTGGTGAAGGGCGCCACGACGACGGCCAGCAAGGCGGGATCGTCCATGGAGCGTGCGAGCGCACCATCGGCGTCCCCGGTGACGACCCGGGTGGTTACGCCGGCCTCGCGCACAGAGAGCCCGAAACCGAGCACCGCGGGCGAGACCAAGGACAGGCCGTCGGGCATCTCGGCGGTCTGCAGCACCAATACGTAAGGCGCCCCGCCGCCGGACGAGGGATCGGCCGTGCACGCCGCAGTAAGTAGGGCCGTCAGCGCGAGAGCGAAGACCGACCGACATGTCGAGCCGCGCATGTAGCCCGTTAGGCTAGGCGCTCCGGCCGGGATGGCGGAACAGGCAGACGCGCGGGTCTCAAAAACCCGTGAGCGAGAGCTCGTGAGGGTTCGATCCCCTCTCCCGGCACCGATCAGGTCTCCCCGAGATAGGCCTTGCGCACGTCGTCGTTCCCCAGCAGCGCGGAGGCCGCGTCTTCCATCGCGACCGTACCGGATTCCAGCACGTACCCGCGGTCCGCGAACCGCAGCGCCAGATGCGCGTTCTGCTCTACCAGCAGCACCGTCGTGCCCTGGCGGTGGATCTCCTCCAGCAGTCCGAAGATCCGCTGGGTGAGTAGGGGCGCAAGGCCTAGCGACGGTTCGTCGAGCATCAGGAGTTTGGGCCGGGCCATGAGCGCTCGCCCGATCGCGAGCATCTGCTGTTCACCGCCGGACAGGGTGGCACCCAGTTGTTCCTGTCGTTCCGCCAGCGCCGGGAACAATGCGAACACGCGGCCGAAATCTTCCTCGATCCCGTCGGCGTCCCGCCGGCCGTACGCGCCCATGGATAGGTTCTCGCGAACCGACATCCTCGGGAAGATCTGCCTGCCCTCGGGAATCTGGCAGATGCCGCGTCTCACGATCTCATGAGCCGGGAGGTCATGGATCGGCTCGCCCCTGAACGTCACCGTCCCCCCCGCCGGCCGCTTGAGACCCGAGATCGTTCGCAGCGTGGTGGATTTGCCCGCACCGTTCCCCCCGATCAGGGTCACCGCCTCACCCTCATCGACGTGGAGCGACACTCCACGGACGGCCTCGATGCCGCCGTACCGCACGCGCAGATCGGCGACGATCAGGAGCGCATCACTCACGGATGGGGTCCTCGGTGGTGCCATCATCATCAGGGTCGAACGAAGGCCCGAGGTAGGCCTCCACCACCTTCGGGTCGCGCTGGACCTGCGCGGGGGGTCCGTCTGCGATCTTCTCGCCGTAGTCGAGCACGGCGACCCGCTGTGAGATCCCCATCACCACCTTCATGTCATGTTCGATGATGAGCACGGTCACGCCCTCGTCGCGGATCCGGCCGATGAGCCCCATCAGCGACCCCTTCTCCGTGGGGTTCATCCCCGCGGCGGGCTCGTCGAGCAGCAGCAGCCTGGGGGCAGTAGCCAGCGCACGTGCGATCTCGACCCGCCGTTGATCACCGTAGGAAAGGTTCCCTCCGAGCATGTTCGCGAAGCGGTGGATACCGACGAAGTGCAACAGCCGCTCCGCTGTCTCCTGAGCCTCGTGATCCTCCCGCCGGTGTCGCGAGGTCCTGAGGATCGCATCGATGATGCCGCCGCGGTGATGGGCGTCGGCGCCCACCATCACGTTCTCGATCGCGGTCATGTCGGGGAACAGCCTGATGTTCTGGAACGTGCGCCCGATGCCTCGGCGCGTGATCTCATGAGGTCGCCGGCGGCGGCGACGGCCCAACGACGTGGTCTCAAGGAGAGGCTCGCCGTCGAAGGACACATCGCCCTCGGTCGGGGCGAAGATACCCGTGATCAGGTTGAACATCGTCGTCTTGCCGGCTCCGTTCGGCCCGATCAGACCGACGATCTCGCCGGTGTGCACCTCGAGGTCGATCCCGCTGAGGGCCGTCAACCCGCCGAACCGCTTGGTGACCGCTCGAACGTCCAATAGCGGCGGAGCCATCAGCGCGCCTCAGGTCCTGTCTCGCCCAACTCCGGGAACTCGGCTACTCCCACCCCGCTACGGAGCTCCAACGACCGACGCTTGGACGGGATCAAGCCCTGGGGCCGGAACGCCATGACCACGACCAGCGCGATACCGAACACGAAGTATCGGTAGTCCTCGAATCCGCGGAAGACCTCTGGCAGGAGTACGACGAGCGCTGCTCCCGTCACGGCACCCCAGATCGAGCCCATCCCACCGATCACGACCATCGACAGGATCAGGATCGATTGGAAGATCGTGAACGTCGGGGGGTTGATGTAGTTCACCTGCTGGGCGTAGATGACCCCGCCGACCCCGGCCGTACATGCCCCGATCACGAACGCCGCGAGCTTCATCCGCACGACCGGCACCCCCATGGCGCCGGCCGCGACCTCGTCTTCGCGGATGGCCACCCAGGCTCGTCCGATCCTGGACCGATCGAGCAGTCGGATCGCGACGATCCAGAGCACCACCAACACGAGCAGGAGCCAGTAGTACTTGTCATCCGTGAGGGTGCCCCAGACGAGGCTCAGTCCACCGACGTGGATCGCGGGATGCGGGATGGACGAAACGCCTTGGGGACCACCGGTGATCGAGTCCAGGTTGTTGGCCGTGATCCGGACGATCTCCCCGAATCCCAGGGTCACGATCGCCAGGTAGTCGCCGCGAAGGCGCAGGGTCGGGGAACCCAACACGATCCCTGCGATCACCGCGAACCCGAGGGCTGCTATCAGGATCAGCCACATCCAGGCCATCCACTCCGGCTTGTCGGCGAGCGTCGCGGTCCCGGCCTTCAGCCCGGCCGTGTAGCTCTGTGCCCCGGTGAGGATGCCGGCCGTGTAGGCGCCGATCGCCCAGAAGGCGACGTAGCCCAGGTCGAGTAGCCCGGCGAACCCAACGACGACGTTCAACCCCAGCGCGAACAGGGTGAAGAGGGCGACCTTCGAGAGGGCACCACCGCTCGTTGCCCGGGCTAGCCAGATGGGGATCTCGAACCATTGGTCGAGCAACGGCAGGACCGCGACGATGACAATCGCCCCGGCCGCGATCACCGGGTAGACCCAACGCCGGCGTGCGTCCGCGTAGGCCCCCATCCGCTGCCGCGCCCGGCGCATCGGCTCTGTCACGGTTCGGGCGGCAGGGGCGACGAACCGACGGGCCCGGTCACGGAGGTCGCGAGCGCCTCGCATCCTACGCCGCCACTCGCTCGCCGAGGATGCCGGTCGGACGCACCAACAGGACGCCGACGAGCACGAGGAAGGCGATAACCGGAGCCCATTCTGCTGCCGTGCATGCGGTCCCGTACGCCTCTACGAGCCCGAGGAGCAAGCCTCCGAGCATCGCGCCCCGGAGGTTCCCGATCCCTCCGAGCACGGCAGCCGTGAACGCCTTGATCCCGATGAGGAACCCGATGTACCAGAACGCAGGTGCCTCGGGCTGGACCGTCGTGTACAGCATGCCGGCGGCCCCGGCCATCATGCCCCCGATGAAGAAGGTCCACACGATCACGCTCGTGATGTCCACACCCATCATCGCTGCCGTGTCGGGGGACTGTGAAACCGCCCTGATCCCCCGCCCGAGTCGCGTTCGGCGCACGAACGTATCCAGCACGACCATCATCACGACCGCCACCACGATGACCACGACGCGCTTGTTCGTGATGGTGGTGCCGAACACGGTGAACAAGGTCTGCGTCGCCATGACCTCGGGTATCGGATGCGGATTCGGACCCAGGATCGCGGGGAGTCGGAACCAGAGGAGATAGTGCTGACCGTCCATCAGGACGAGCAAGTACTGCAGCGCGAGCGACGCGCCGATCGCGGCGATCAGGAATGCCAGTCGCGGCGCACCTCGCTTCCGTAGCGGCCGATAGGCGAAGCGCTCTATCCCCACAGCTACGAGCCCCCCCGCCAGCATCGCAGGCACCAGCACGCCGATCAGCACAACGAGCAATGCAAGCCCCGTGACAGGTTCGGTGATCC
>Ga0247727_10016114_pt1 | contig 12129 bp, 13 predicted proteins | sample WisWelCaveWW1625_FD_202498 | JGI IMG/M metagenome (GOLD analysis project Ga0247727, IMG submission 202498) | Biofilm microbial communities from Wishing Well Cave, Virginia, United States - WW16-25 | ecosystem: Environmental > Aquatic > Deep subsurface > Groundwater > Cave microbial mat | place...
AAGTTCAGTCCGTCCGACGGCCCATCGGCGTTGAACGTGTACCCGGCCGCGATGTGCCCAGAGAACTTCACATCCTTCCACCAGGAATCGCTGTAAGGCGATGGCTCGCCCTTGATGCTCCCCTTCTTCGGCATGCCGTCGGCAAACGCCGGCCCGGCCAGCAGCACCGCAACCAGAACGGATGCGGCCCCCAAACTTGCTGGTTTTGCGATTGTGAGGTTCATTGTGGCTTCCCTACTGATTCGTCTTCTATGGTTTATTGTGCACAGGAGTTCGATTGCGCAACAGCAATTGCAGCCGCAGCAACAGGTCCAAGAACTGCCGTGCCAGCAGCGCAACACTAAGCCTGGATCGGCAACTTAACAGGCATGTTTGCTCAGTTGGCGAGCGGCTATACTTCGATCATTTGCATAGATAATGGGCATTTGTGCCTCCGATCACTCCGACACCGATCGAATCGAGATGTGAGTTGCCGAACGATCCGCACGCGACCCAGGGCTGAGGGACCATGGCGATACCCCCGACTGCTTCCACAGTGCTCATTACCGGCGCAGCGCAGCGCATCGGCCGCGTCCTGGCGCTCAGCTTTGCAGCCGACGGGTGGCGCGTCGGGCTGCATTGCCACAGCTCCAGGCGCGAGGCTGAGCAGCTGGCGGGCGAGGTCGCGGCCAACGGCGGGACGGCCGCCGTGCTGCAAGGCGACCTCTCCAGCTTCGCCGACGTCGACCGCCTCGTCCCTGCCTGCACTGCTGCGCTCGGGGCGCCGATCTGCCTGATCAACAATGCGTCGATGTTCGTCTACGATGACATCGCAAGCCTCGATCCGGAGGTGTGGGACAGGCAGTTGGCGGTGAACCTCAAGGCACCGGTGTTCCTGGGCCGGGCTTTCGCAGCTGCGCTGCCGGCCGGCGCCAGCGGTAACGTCGTCAACATCGTCGACCAGCGCGTGTGGAAGCCCACGCCGCGGTTTTTCTCCTACGCCGCGTCGAAATCCGCCCTGTGGAGCGTAACGCGCACCCTGGCGCAGGCGCTGGCCCCGCGCATTCGTGTCAACGCCATCGGGCCCGGACCGGTCTTGAAGAGCGCGCTCCAATCCGACGAAGAGTTCCAGCGCCAGTGCGAAGCCACCATACTGCGGCGCGGGACCACGCCTGACGAGATCGCCGCCGCGATCCGTTTCATCCTGGAGGCCCCCGCGATGACGGGGCAGATGATCGCCCTTGACGGCGGCCAGCACCTGGCCTGGGACACGCCAGATGTGAAGCGAGCACCGCGCGGTTGAAGTCCTGCATGAGCAGCATCCACAAGACGGACAAGGATTGCGCCGGCCGCGCCCGGCTCAGGCATGTCTTCGTACATGACCTCGAAATCGTCGCCAGCGTCGGCATTCTTGAGCACGAGAGGCGCTATGAGCAGCGCATCATTGTCTCCGCGGATCTGGGCGTGCGAGACGACTACGACGGGCTTTCCGACCGCCTGGCAGACGTGCTCGACTACAGCAAGGTGGTTGACGATATTGCCAGGCTGGTACAGAGCGAGCACGTGAACCTGATCGAGACCTTGGCGGAACGCATCGCGACGCAATGCCTGGCCGACAGTCGCGTCGAGAGCGTAAGGGTGCGCATCGAGAAGCCGGACGTCCTGCCGTCCTGCCGGTCTGTCGGGATCGAAATCGAGCGGCGCCGCGCAGCGAGCTAGGGAGCGGGCCGCGTTCGTATGCTTTGCCACACGGGCGCCCCAAACTATTTCGAACATCACCTCGCTGGTAGCGTGATCTGTTCCAGAGCAGGCCCTACCGGGCCGGCGGCGCTGCCACGGAGACGTGGCCCTCGCGGGCCCTGCCGGTGAGGGCGGCGGCGCACGACGGGCGCACGCACCAGCAGTTGGGGGACGCTAACTGCCCTTTAATTCTTAAGGGCTCATAGACGAATGCGCTTGGGTGCGACCGGGCGCTCTGAAACCGGGTGGGACCATGCTACGGAAAGTTGGGGCGGTTTTGGTGTTTGCTTGCCTTTCAGTTACCAGTTTGCCAGCCGCAGCGCCTGATCTGCCCGAGATCCTAGCAGGACCCCACAACGCCGTGCCTGCATGCGTCACTCCCGGACGCATGATGGCCTTCTTGAAGCTGCGCAATTCCGAGCTCAATCCCCGCTACGACGGCATCGCCACCGAATACATGCGCTTTGGCGAGCTGCACGGCATTCGCTGGGATTTCGCCTTCTTCCAGATGGTCGTGGAGACCGGCTCGTTGAGCTATTGGCGCGGCACTCGTTCCGGCGATGTCCGGCCGGAGCAGCTCAACTTCGCGGGTCTCGGCGCCACCGGCAACGGCGAGCGGGGCGAAAGCTTCAAGGATATCGAAACCGGTGTCCGCGCCCACATTGAGCATATCCTGCTCTACGCCGGTCGCCCTGTCGACAACCCCGCCGCCGAGCGCACGCGCAAGGTTCGCGACTGGGGTCTGCTCACCCCCTGGCGACAAGCCTTCAAGCGGCCGATCACATTTGCTGATCTTGCCGCCAAATGGGCGGGCAACAGGTCCTATGCCAACATGTTGCAGGCGGTTGCGGAGCGGTTTCACAGCGATGCTTGCAGAGGACCTGATCCCAGACCCGGACTGGTCCAGGAAGCGCGCCGCCTGATGGCCAAAGATGCAGGCGCCAAGAAGACCGCCGAGGTGACGCCGCCGCGGTCGCCCGGAGAAGAGTTGGCACAGCGCGCGATCGAGCAGGCCAAGGTGGAAGGCAACGACAAGCGCTCGGGGCTTGGGGCGGCACCCGAGCCGGCGCCTTCTTCGACTCCTTACAAGGTCCTCAACACCCCGCCACTGCCCGACAAGCAGATCCCGAGCACCGTCCTCTCCGCCAAGGCCGCTGGCCTCGACGCAAAGACTGGTACGGAGCCCAAGGGGGCACTAGGTGAAAAATCGGGTTCGCGCACAGCATTGGCCGGCGTTGTCGCAAGCAAGGCGAAGGGGCTGCCAGAAACGGCGGCTCCGCCCGCTGCCAATCAGAAATGCCGGGTGTGGACGGCGAGCTACGGCGGGCAGAAGTCCATCATCATCCGCTCGGTGGCCGACCAGGTCGTCAACTTCACGGTTCTGGACGTCAATGCAGGCTTGGAAGCCCGTGAAGCGGACGCATTCATCTCTGCTTACGCGAAGAACGGAACGATCGCCGGGGAATATGCGAACCAGGCCCAGGCGCTTGACAAGGCCTTCGAGCTTTGTCCGGAGGGGTGACCTCCCGGCACGCGCGTCTTGTGAGGATCGTTCGGATTGTGCGGAGCGGCACTCCTGTGGTGCGTGATCAGGCGAGACTGATGCCAAGTCCGGTTAATTGCGTCCCGGCGGGGGAGCGTTCGGAAGACGGTGGCTGGGCGTTGGACCACGGGCGAGCGAAGGTCGCTTGCCGATGGCCGTTTCCTGCAACGCGGGGCGAGCGTTTTTTCGGCATCGCCGCGGCGCCCGTAGGGGGGTAGCCAGCAGCCGAGACGGCCAAAAAAGCCCGCGCCCCGCGTTACGAATTGGGGGAAAGGCGGAAGGCACCTACAACCCGTTCCGCCTGCCTCGGAGCCGAGATCGACGCACAACACGAGAACCAATCAAGTGGAGTCCGTATGATGCGGTTGAGCAGGATGTTTCTGGCGTGGGCAATTTTTTCCCTTCTCCAGGTAGCTTCTCAAGAGACCGCGGCGCAGCCTCCAACCTTTACGCCGGCCCCTGCCAACTGTCGCAACACAGGTAGCTTCGATGTTTGGCTCGACGGCTTCCGCAAGGAAGCCGTTACTGCGGGCGTGTCCCGCGCCACCGTGGCCACCGCGCTGGACGGCGTGACCTTGGATCCGGGGGTGATCGCGCGCGACCGCAAGCAGGGCTTTTTCGCCCAGAGCTTCCTGGCATTCTCCGACAAGCTGATTTCCAAGAACCGCATCCAGAACGGCGCAGCACGCCTCAAGCAACACCGGGATTTGTTTGCCAAGGTGGAGAGGCAGTATGGCGTGCCGGGCCCTGTGATCGCCGCGCTCTGGGCGCTGGAGAGCGACTACGGCGCCAGCATGGGCAAGCTATCCATACTGCGCTCGCTCGCCACGCTCGCTTATGATTGCCGCCGCGGCGAAATGTTTCGCGCCGAGCTGATGGACACCTTGCGCATCATCGATCGCGGCGACCTCACGCCCGAGGAAATGATCGGATCGTGGGCCGGGGAGCTCGGCCAGACGCAGTTTCTCGCCTCCCACTACCTCAAGCATGCCGTGGATTTCGACGGCGACGGCCGCCGCAACCTGATGGCCAGCGTCCCTGACGTCCTTGCTTCCACCGCCAACTTCCTCGTCCATCTCGGCTGGCAACGCGACCAGCCATGGTTGCAGGAGGTCAGCGTGCCCGGCAACCTGCCGTGGGACCAGGCAGACCTTGCCGTTCAGCACCCTCGGTCGAAATGGGCCGCCTGGGGCGTAACCCTGGCGGACGGCCGGCCGCTTCCTGCCGACGCCATGCGGGCCTCGCTGCTGTTGCCGATGGGGCGCTATGGGCCGGCGTTCCTCGCCTACGCGAACTTCCAGATCTACCTGCAGTGGAACCAGTCGTTGAACTACTGCCTGACGGTCGCCTATCTGGCGACCCGGCTCGGCGGCGCGCCACCCATGAGCCGCGGCAGCCAGCCGATACCAGAATTGACGATGGAGCAGGTCAAGGAGCTGCAGCAGCTACTCGTGCGACGCGGCTACCAGGTCGGCGAAATCGACGGCAGGCTCGGTGCCGCCACGCGCGGCAGCGTCAAGGCGGCACAGATGAAGTTCGGGCTGCCCGCCGATTCCTATCCAACGGAGGAACTTGTCGAACGCCTTCGCGGCCAAAGGTGAACTTGGCAAGAATTGCTGGAGCAGGGAGGTGCCGACAGTCCCCTCTGGACCGGCAGTCAAAGGCCGCCTAAGTCAGTGCCATGCCCTCGAAAGACATGCACGAGGTGCCGGCCGGCCCTACCGTCCAAGCGCGCGGCACGCCGACTGGTCCCGCCGTGATCGCGCAATACCTGAAGACGCTGGCCGGGTCGCCTGGGGTCTATCGCATGATCGATGCCGCCAGCACGGTCATCTACGTCGGCAAGGCCCGCAGTCTGAGGGCGCGCGTCACCAGCTACGCCCGCGCAGGCAACCACAGCAATCGCATCACACGCATGATCGCCGCCACCGCGGCTATGGAGTTCGTCAGCGTCCGCACGGAGGCGGAGGCGCTGCTGCTCGAAGCCAATCTGATCAAGCGCTTCCGCCCGCGCTACAACGTCCTGCTCAGGGACGACAAATCCTTCCCCTACATCCTGATCGCGCGCGACCACAAATGGCCGCAGATCCTCAAGCACCGCGGTGCGCACAGGCGCAAGGGCGACTATTTCGGACCGTTCGCCTCGGCCGGGGCGGTCAACCGTACCATCAACATGCTGGAGCGCGCATTCCTGCTGCGGTCCCGCCCCGACAGCGTATGCGAGAACGTCAAGCGGCCCTGCATGCTCCACCAGATCAAGCGCTGCTCGGCGCCCTGCACGGGTGAAATCGGCCTCGACGACTACAATGCCCTGGTAGGGGAAGCCGTTCGTTTTCTGCGCGGCGAGAGCCAGAACGTGCGGCAGATGTATCAACGCCTGATGCAGCAGGCGGCGGATCGGCTCGACTACGAGCAGGCGGCCAATTACCGCAACCGTCTCTGGGCGCTGGCCCATGTCACCGCCGACCAGGCCATCAATCCGGAGGGCATCGAGGAAGCCGACGTGTTCGCGGCCCACCAGGACGCGGGGCAAACTTGCGTTCAGGTATTTTTCTTTCGCTCGAGCCAGAACTGGGGCAACCGCGCGTACTTCCCGCGCGCTGACCGCAGCTTTGGTGTGGAGGAGGTGCTGGAGAGCTTCATTGCCCAGTTCTACGACGACAAGCCGGTGCCGCGCCTCATTCTGTTGTCGCACGACGTCCCGAACCGGGAGCTGCTGGCCGACGCACTATCGACCAAGGCCGACCGCAGGATCGAGGTGCGCGTGCCGCAACGCGGGGCCAAGACCGGCGTGGTCGAGCACGCGCTGCAGAACGCGCGCGAGGCGCTTGCGCGCAAGCTGGCCGAGACCTCCTCGCAGCATACCTTGCTGGAGGGATTGCGCGACCGGTTCGGCCTGCCGAGCACGCCCCGCCGCATCGAGGTGTTCGACAACAGCCACATTCAGGGAGCCAACGCCGTCGGCGCCATGATCGTGGCGGGCGGCGAAGGATTCGTGAAGGGCCAGTACCGCAAGTTCAACATCAAGGCGGCCGATCTCGCGCCGGGCGACGATTATGCGATGATGCACGAGGTGCTGGCCCGGCGCTTCAAGCGCCTCGAGGGTGTCAGACCCACAGGGTCTGACACCGTGGCCGAACCATCGAGTAAAGGTGTCAGACCCAGAGGGTCTGACACCACATCTGACACCGGCATCTCGCGCCTCGAACCGCCGCAGCCCCCTCCGGTCGATCGGCGGGGCGGCAGCGCGCTCGCCTTCGGCGTGCTGCGCGCAGACGACGCGGGCCTTGCGGAAGGCGGCGGTCTGGCGGAAACGGAGCAGGAGACGCTCGAAGGCAACGCACAGGAGGCTGATCCCGCTAGCGACGAGTTCCCGACAAGGCCCAACCTCCTGCTGATCGATGGTGGCCCCGGACAACTCGGTGTCGTGCGGGAGGTTTTGGCCAAGTTCGGCATCGACGATATTGCCCTGATCGCCATTGCCAAGGGTCCCGACCGCGACGCCGGCCGCGAGCATTTCCACCTTCCGGGCCGCGACAGGCCGATGATGCTCGAGCCGCGCGACCCAGTGCTCTATTTCGTCCAGCGTTTGCGCGACGAGGCGCATCGCTTTGCCATCGGCACACACCGCGCAAAACGCAGCAAGGCAATCGGCGCCAACCCGCTCGACGAAATCCCAGGCATTGGTCCCAGGCGCAAGCGCGCCCTGCTCGAGCATTTCGGATCGGCCAAAGCAGTATCCCGGGCCGGCAGGGACGATCTAGAAGCTGTGGAAGGCATCAGCGTGCAAATGGCGCAGGTGATCTATGATTTCTTCCATGAGCGGCAAGAATAGCCGCGAATGCCCAAGTCGTGATCAATTTTCGCAGGTCTCCGGCATTGACGCTCATTGGCTCAGATGCTGTTGTCCGGCCTATGAAAACAGCCGCCACAGCGCCGGAAAGCATGAAAGCCGCAAGTCTGCCCAATGTGCTCACGTATTTGCGCATTTTGGCGGTTCCAGCGGTTGTGCTGTGCCTGTTTCTGATCCCAGCCGATGCCGGCCGCTGGTGGGCGCTCGCCATCTACATTGGCGCCTGCTTCACGGACTGGCTCGACGGCTTCCTGGCGCGCGTCTGGCGGCAGCAGTCGGTGCTGGGGCGCATGCTGGACCCGATCGCCGACAAGCTGCTGGTCGGCACTACGCTCTTGATGCTGACCCACGACAACACCATAGATCGCATCAACGTAGCGGCCGCGGCCATCATCTTGTGCCGTGAAATCCTGGTTTCGGGATTGCGCGAGTTCCTGGCCGAGCTCAACGTGCGGGTTCACGTCACCCAGCTCGCGAAATGGAAGACAACGTTGCAGATGATCGCGCTGGGCATTCTGCTGGCAGGACCCGCAGGGGACAAGATCGTGCCCGGCGTCACCTGGAGCGGGCTGGCTATGCTGTGGATGGCGGCGCTTCTCACGCTGTGGACCGGCTATGACTATCTGAAGGCCGCCGTGCGCACGGCGATGGAGCGCTAGGCCGCGAGCGACGCTGGGTCAATATGTCGGTGAAGATCCTCTATTTCGCCTGGGTGCGCGAACGGACCGGCAAGGCCGAGGAGATCGTCGACTTGCCTGCCGGGGTAAGCACCGTCGCCGACGTCGTAGCGTGGCTCAAGGCGCGCGGTCCCGAATACGCAGAAGCCTTCGCCCCCCCCGGCGTGGTGCGCGCCGCATTGGACCAGACGCACGTGCCGCTCACCGCGAGCATAGCCGGGGCGCGCGAAATCGCGTTCTTTCCACCCGTCACCGGAGGCTAGCTTGAGCGTCCGCGTGCAAGCGGAGGATTTCGACGTCGGCGCCGAGGTGGCCCGCCTTACTGCTGGTCGCACCGACATCGGCGCCATTGTCACCTTCGCGGGGCTCGTGCGCGACGAGAATAGCGGCGGGACGATCGCCGGTATGACGCTCGAGCACTATCCGGGCATGACCGAAAGGGAGCTGGCCCGCGTCGAGGCCGAGGCCGGCAAGCGCTGGCCGCTGCAGGCGAGCCTCATCGTCCATCGCGTCGGTGCGCTCAAGCCCGGCGACAATATCGTGCTGGTTGTCACGGCGTCGGCGCACCGGCAGGCCGCCTTCGCCGCGGCCGAGTTCCTGATGGACTACCTGAAAACCCGGGCGCCATTCTGGAAGAAGGAGCTCGGACCCGATGGCAAGCAGCACTGGGTCGAAGCCCGCGACAGCGATGCGGCTGCAGCGGAGCGGTGGGAAGCACCCTCGCGCAATCGTTAGAACTCTTTGGTTTCGAGACAACAAGCGCCGCGGTCGGCATCAGCATGCTATTGCGGCGCGCCTGCGCACGCTAGTGCAGGATCGCATGAGACGGAAGCGCTGATGCGCTTCCATCGTATGCGTGAATCCTGCTCTATCATTTGAGTCTAGAGCGAGATTCACGTTCTCTGATGGAAGCTACTTCGCTCCCATCACGAAACGATCTCGCTCTTTTGCGCGGCTCGTCGCGCCTCTCGTCGACTGACCTTGTTAAGGCCTTCGTGTCACACTAGAGCAGGATCGCATGAGATGGAAGCGCTGATGCGCTTCCGTCGTATGCGTGAATCCTGCTCTATTATTTGAGTCTGGAGCGAGATTCACGTTCTCTGATGGAAGCTACTTCGCTTCCATCAGAGAACGATCTCGCTCTAGGCGCACAACACCCGTCGAGATGAGCAAAGCATGCCCAAGAAGCCGCTGAAAACGACGGGCACCGAACACCTGGAGGACCTCATGCGGGCCTACGCACTCAGGCGGCTGCAGGGAGCTCCACAGAGCAAGGCTCCGAAACCGGCCAAACCAGCACGAAAGAATCGGAAGAAGCGATAGCTGACTTTCCGAGGGCCGCCTCCGCTGCAGGGAGCCATGCATGGCCCAGAAGGATATGCTTTCAGCACGCGAGCGCCGGCTCCGCCGCGCCGCAGCGCGCAAGGGGCTCTCGATGCGCAAGGTGCGCCGCGGCCAGGATCGGGGCCGATACTTGCTCGTCGATCCGGACTTCGAGGCGGCGAAGACCTCGCACGACCGCATACACCCCCATTCGTTCTCGCTGGAGGAAGCCGAGAAATACATTGCCGTATAGCCCCCCCTCGCTGGTGCCGGCCAAAGGGCTGGGGCGGAGCGCCTCAGGGCAGGCTCGCCTCGCTGGCCACCGGCTCCAATATGCCGGCCTCGTTGTTCTCGGGCTTGTTCACGCGCGTCGAAATCGGCCATATCATCATCGGCTCGGCCCGATAAGGCACCAGCAGATCGCGCGGGTCCGGCTCGACGCTGGCGAGCTACCGGTCGTAGGCCTCTGGCGGCAGGATCACCGGCATGCGGTCGTGGATCTGCGCCATCAGCTCGTTCGCCGGGCAGGTGACGACGGCAAACGTACGCAGCCACTCGTCGGCGCCCGGCCGCCGCCAGTTCTCCCAGATCGCGATCGGCAATAGACAGCGGCGGCCGATAGGCCTCTCGGAAGCTTGGCAGCGATGCGACCGTCTCCGCCTTGGCCTTGATCGGCTTGCGGCCGCCACTAGACTAGCCTCTTTCACCCAGTAGGGGATGAGCCCCCACCACAGCCTGTTGAGCGTGCGCCCGCCGGTCTTGGGGTGCTGCCGGATGACCCAATGGTCCTGGCCGGGAGCCCCGTTGTAGCGGGGAGGCAGGTCGTAGAGCGGCTCCACCAGCGTGGCGATGTCGAGCCCCAGCACCTTGGGGTTGCTCTTCTGTGTGATGCGGCCGCACAGATGTAGCAAGGCGACGGGGCTCATTCGAAGTCGGGGAGACCAGGCCCGCAAGCCCGCAGCTGTGGCTCGCGATCACTGCGGCACGGTTATGACCGCGGCGCCGCCGCCACCGCTGCCGCGGTCAACGCTCCGTCAAGCCGGTAGGTAACCGGCCTCCTTCGGATGCTTACCGGGTGCCTACCCCGCGCTCATTTCCGCGCCTATTGCGGGCTGACGCCACACGCCAAATAGCCTTGGAAATCAATGGTGAGCCCGGTTGGGATCGAACCAACGACCACCTGATTAAAAGAAAGACGCCCCCGTATTTCCATACTGACCTTGCCAACCCATCTTGATCGTAACGCCTTGATAATGGCGCTTTCTCCTTGTACATCCCGCACCACTTCGACCTTCTCACCCACCCTTTTTCGTGTGCCTAGACTGTGCCTAAAGCGCTCTTCACCGACGTTGCCATCCGCAACCTCAAGCCGCCCGCGACCGGCCAGGAAACCCATTGGGACACGTCGCCCGGCTTCAATGGTTTCGGTCTGCGCGTATCTCAAGGAGGCGCAAAGACCTGGATCCTTATGGCCGGGCCGCCAGAGAAACGCCGCCGCTACGTTCTCGGCCGTTACCCCGCAACTTCCCTCTCTGACGCCCGCAGCGCTGCGAGAAAATTGCACGCTGAACTAACCCTCCGCCAGCGAACCACCTCGAGCATCCTCTTCTCGGAAGCAGTCGAGAGCTATCTCAAGACGTACTGCCTCAAGATGCGGCCGCGGCATCGCGATGAGACCGAGCGCATTCTCCGCAAGCATTTTCTTCCCTCTCTCTCCTCTCGTCACCTCGACCAGATCGCCACCCGTCACATCACAGCAATCCTCGATCCCCTCACGGCCACCACCCCAACGATGGCGAACAACGCCTACGCGTGCATCAAGACCCTTCTGCGCTGGTCCGTACGCCGCGGCTACCTAACCTCCAGTCCCTGCGAGCCACTCCAGAAACCTGCCGCGATAGTTACGCGCGATCGCGTTCTCACCCCCTCTGAGCTCGCGGCAATCTACAAGGCCGCACAAGACTTTCCGCCGCCCTTCGGATTCATGTGTCTCCTCCTCATCCATCTGCCTCTGCGCAAGAACGAAGCAGCTCTCATGCGCTGGGCGGAAATTTCCGACGACCTCATCACCATCCCTGCGCAGAACCGAAAGAACAAAGCTGAGCTCGTCCTCCCGAACCTCCTCGCCGACAACCTCACGCTCATCCCGCGCACATCCGAGTACGTCTTCCCCTCCTCCATCGGAACGCCGTTCACCGCCTGGAGTAAGAACAAACGGCGCCTCGACAAACTCTCGCGGGTGAGCGACTGGGTGCTTCACGATTTTCGCAGAACGTTCTCGTCGATGTGCGCCGAGCACCAGCTCGCGGACGCGCTCACGGTCGAGCGAATTCTAGGGCATGTCTCCGGCACGCTCTCCCCCGTCGCCCGCGTCTATAACCGCCACACGTATCTTCCCCAGATGCGCGAAGCGCTCCGGAGATGGGAACAGCATCTCGCTGCCTTGATTTCTTCACACTGAGGCACGAACTTCATAGAGCCTTAGGCCTACAAGCCCAGGGCCGTTGCAACGGCTCCAACCCGGAGCGGTTGCAATGACTAAGCGATTTATCGGCTACGCCGAAATGGTGGATAAGCTCGCTGTTCGCCGTACCCAGATCAGGCGGATGGTCAAAGATCGTCGCTTGCCTCAGCCGATGAGGCTGGGGGAGCACCAGACCAGCCGAACGGTTTGGTGGGAGCACGAAGTCGACGCTGCCATGGACGCGCTAGACAATCGCTGCAAGCGCCCCGAATAGGGGCTAGAGGCTCGTCGGGTAACCGCCGGGCCTCACGCTTTTTCCCCTCGTTGCCTTACAGGGTTGCCTTGCATGGCCAGAGAATTTGCCTTCTTGTAAGGCAAATCGCACCACCGCTTCCCTGCCGCCATATCGCACCATATCAGCACATTTCGACACACACGCCTGGTCGCTCGCTTCGCGACCCAACTCGCCACCTGGGGCCCAACAGCACAAACAGCCTGTCCCAGGCTACGCCCCCCGAACTAGCCTGAACTATTCACCGGCTGTTTGAGA
>Ga0247727_10016115_pt1 | contig 12128 bp, 15 predicted proteins | sample WisWelCaveWW1625_FD_202498 | JGI IMG/M metagenome (GOLD analysis project Ga0247727, IMG submission 202498) | Biofilm microbial communities from Wishing Well Cave, Virginia, United States - WW16-25 | ecosystem: Environmental > Aquatic > Deep subsurface > Groundwater > Cave microbial mat | place...
GCCGTGTGGTGGATGGGGGCGACGGCGTCTGTCCGGCGACCTGCTCGCCGCTCAACTAGAGGGCGGGCTCGTCATCCCGCGCCTCGAAAACTGGCGAGCCTCCCGAGCGAGTCGGCGACCGCCGCCTCCGAGAGGCGGTTCCCCGAGCGCCGATGACGGGCCATCGCCTGCTTTTCGTAGTCGTGCTCGGCCAGGTACTGATTGTGACCGTGGCACGCCAGCCGAATGTTCTCCAGGCTGCGGTCACCGCCGAGCTTGTCGTGGAACACTGCGCTGGCGGTGAACTGCACCTTGTAGCGGGAGGGAGCGAGGGGCTCGACTGCGGCGGGCCGCGGCGGGACTGGGGCTTTCCAGGGAGCCATTGCGTTCGGCCGAGTTCGTGGCCGGGTGTCGCGGCACTGTCTGGATGGAGCTCGGGGCCGTCTACTCCGTCCGGACGCAGTTCGATGGCAGGCGTGCCCATTCCGTCCGGATGGATGCACGCTCCGGGAGTTCCGCATGACCGCAGGAGCGTCCGGACGCGGCGCCAGCTCGGCGACGAGCTCTTCGATCTCGCGCTTCGACTGGTGCGCCGCGCGCCGGAGGAGCGCCTCTCGATTGCCCGAGTTCAGGTGGGGCGCCAGCTTGGCAATCGCGGTCAGATGAAGGCGCCCTACGGGTGCCACACACGTACCCGCGCGCCGAGATCCCCGCTAGTATCGATCTTTAGTATCGATCTTTCGACTCAGGAGGAACGGCTTGCAGCGTTGGATCGGCGTATGCGCATTGATGACCCTGGCCGCGTGCGGCGGCGGGGACGGCACCACGTCGCCCTCGGGCGGCGGCACGCTCGTGATCGAAGACCTGGTCGTCGGGACCGGTGCCACCGCCGCGAACGGCGACACAGTGACTGTGCACTACCTTGGCACCTTCACGAACGGAACGAAGTTCGACAGCTCGTACGACCAGAACAGGCCCTTCCCGTTCCGCCTCGGCGCGGGCCAGGTGATCCCGGGCTTCGAGCAGGGAATCGTCGGAATGCGGGTCGGCGGTAAGCGACGCCTCACGATCCCGCCCTCGCTCGCCTATGGCAGCGCGGGCCAGGGGCAGATCCCGCCGAACGCGACGCTCGTGTTCGAGGTCGAGCTGTTGGCGATCGCGGGCAAGTAGCCGCGAGCCTCACGGCCCGACGACGAGCGCCGCGAGCGCGACCGGGCGGCGGGTCGGATGGAGCGCCGCGGCCATCCGGCGGATGGCCGCGGGCCAACTCGGCTCGCGCAGAGACTCGGGAGCGACGCGACGGGTTCGCAGCGGCCGCTTTCGCAGGGCCGTGGCCCACTCGGGTCGCGGACGGCCCGTCTCGTCGACCGCCACGACCTCGAAGGCAGGACCGTCCTTGTAGAGGGCGAGGAGTCCCCGCCCCGTCTCGGCGCCGATCGCCACCCGCAGAACTGCCACGCGACCGAGAGGTGAGGCCTCGAGGTGGGCGAGCACACCCTCGACCAGCGGATGGCCCGCGGAGAAGAAGTCGAGGCGCTCGTCGGCGAGGGCCTCGTCGCGGTCGAACGTCCCGAGGAAGCTGGTGCCGCCCGGAACGCCCCGCAGGCTGTCGACGAGCGCCTCGTTGCCGAGCTCGATCGAGAAGGCGTGACCCGAGTGCTCGACGTGGAGCGAGAGGCGCTCGCAGGCCGCCGTGACCACGTCCTCGTTGAGCGCGTCGAGATCCGGCGGGACCCGGGCGAGGAGCGATTCCGCCATCTCGGCCCGGTACGGGTCGCGGTGCATCCCGCCACGCGGCCTCGCGGATGCGCGACTGCGCGGTGCGCGCGCCGGACAGGATCGCCTCGAAGCGCGCCGGGGCCAGCGACCCCGACGGAGACAGGGCGCCCAGCTCGAGCGCGGCTTCGACGCGGGCCAGCTCGGGCTCGAGGCCCGCGAGCGGCTCGCGGAAGAGCCCGAGCGCATCGAAGAGTCGCGCCACGTCGCGGCCGACGCCCTCCGGCGGAACGAAGTAGACGACCTCGACCGGGTTGCGCCGGCCGATGCGGTTGAGGCGGCCGATGCGCTGCTCGGCCACCAACGGGTTCCAGGGCAGGTCGAACAGTACGATGCGCCGGCAGAACTCGAAGTTGCGCCCTTCACAACCGCACTCGGTCGAGACCAGCAGGCTCGGGCCCTCGCGCAGGCGGAACTGCGCGACCTCGATGTCGCGGCGCGCGCTCGAGAGCCACTCGTGGAACACGCCGGTCGCGAGCTGGGCGCGGCGGCTCAGTTCCGCGCGCAGCCACTCGAGCGTCTCGCGGTGCGCGACGAAGACGAGCGTCTTGTCGCCGGACTCGGCCAACGCGGGGCGTGCTCGGCGAGCCACGCGAGCCGCGGGTCGGAGCCGTCTGCCCGCGCCGCGAGGCTCGCGAGCGCCGCCTCGTCGCGGCCGACGAGCGACTGCAGCGCGGCGCCCGAAGCCAGTGCGCGGCGCACCCGCGCGGCTTTCTGGCGGAGGCCGAGGGCGTGCGGCGCTTGTGCCAGGCGCACCGCCTCGACGAGCGCCAGCCGGGCCCGCCAATCGTCAGCCGTGGCCGCGACCGCCTCGCCTACACGCGGCGGCAGGCCGCCGATGTCGGCGCGCCGCGTGGAGCTGGTGCAGGGCGGCAGCGGCTCGGGCCGCGCAAGGCGCGTCTCGAAGCTCTCGCTCGGGGAAGTCGGCCGGGCGCAGGAGCTGGAGCAGGCGAAAATAGCCGTGCACGTCGTCGTCGAGCGGGATCGCGGTGAGCAGCAGCAGGTGCCGTCCGAGCCCCGCGATCGGCGCGATCGCCCGCCACGCCGGATGGCCCGGGTGCCCGAAGGGGTGGCGCAGGCGATGGGCCTCGTCGACCACCAGCAGATCGATGCCCGCGTCCACGGCTCGCGCGCCGAGCTCGGGGTGCGCCACGAGCGTCTCGAGCGCGATCACGGCGCGGCGGTAACGTCGAACGGGTTCATGCCCTGGCCGTAGTCGCGGGCCACGTCGGTGAGGCGCGCCTCGTCGAGCAGCACGAAGACTTGGTGGTATTTCCGCCACAACTCGCCGAGCCATTGCACCGTGAGCGTCTCGGGGGCGACCACCAGGCAGCGCTCGGCGCGTCCGGTCCGGAGCAGGCGGCTCAGGACGAGGCAGGCCTCGATCGTCTTGCCGAGGCCCACCTCGTCGGCCAGCAGCCAGCGCACCGGGTCGGTCGCCGAGGCGCGCTCGGCCGCGTGGAGCTGGTGCGGGAAGAGCTGGATGCGCCCGCCCAGGAAGGAGCCCAGGCCGTCCGCCTCGCGCCGCTCGGCGAGATGGAGGGCGTCCAGGCGAAGCGCCAGGTCCTCGACCGGGTCGAGGTCGAGGCGCGCCAGGCGCTCGACGAGGTCGCTTGCGGGTCGATCGGCCGGGCTCGTGAGCGGCGAGGGGACGGAGCGCGGTCGCGTTGCCCGCGAGCCGGAGAGTGGCGCCCCCCGTGAACTCCACCACGAGCGAGCGTCCCTCCACAGAGACGACCCGCCCGGCCCCAGCAGACGGTCGCCGACTCGCCACGGCTCCACCCGCGCATTGTAGGCGCGCGACGAACACCGGCGCAGAACGGCTCTGCTTGGCGTCAGCGCGGCGCGGGAAGTGCCGCCAGCCGGACGAGCGTGCCGTCGAGCACCGCGGCGACGATTCGCGCCCCGTCCGGACTCCAGGCGAGCTCGTAGACGGCCGAGGCGAAGGGCAGGCTCAGGACGTTCGCGCCGCTCTGCCAATCCCAGAGACGGAGCGTGTTGTCGCTGCCGCCGGAGGCGAGCCGAGTGCCGTCGGGGGAGAAGGCCACCGCGTCGACAGGCTCGGTGTGGCCGGCGCACTCACGGAGCTTCGCCCCCGTGGACGCGTCCCACAAGGTCACGCTGCGCCTGCTCGCCGGGGTGATAGCGTGGCCCGACCACGACGCGAGCTCACGCCCGGAAGCGGGGTCGAACAGCTTGACCCAACCGCCCCAGCCAGTAGCGGCGATGCGCCCGCCGTCGGGCGCGAAGGACAGGCCGTAGACGCTCCCCGGAATCGTCCAGACTCCGCGCGAGCGCCATTCCCAGCCGCGATGCGTGACCGGCGCCTCGAGCCCATTGCCTGTTGCCGAGGGCTGTTGCGGTGTCGCGGCGGTGGCCGCACTCCTTGTTCGTTGACACAGCCGGGGGGCGGTTGATAGAATTCCGTGGTCTTCGATACTTGACGCGGGGTAGAGCAGCCAGGTAGCTCGTTGGGCTCATAACCCAAAGGTCGGAGGTTCAAATCCTCCCCCCGCTACCAGCACTCATTCAGATGCAAGAGACCAAGAGGCCGCGAAAGCGGCCTCGCTCTTTTTGGGGCGGCCCTCGCGCCGGCCGAGGGTACCGCGGGAGGCCGCTTGGCGAATCGTCTGGCGCGTGAGTCGAGCCCCTACCTCCTGCTCCACAAGGACAATCCGGTCGACTGGCACGCGTGGGGCGAGGAGGCTTTCACGCTCGCGCGCCAGGAGGACAAGCCGATCTTCCTCTCGGTCGGCTACTCGACCTGCTACTGGTGCCACGTGATGGAGCGCGAGAGCTTCTCCGACCCGGAGATCGCGCGCCAGCTCAACGAGGGCTTCGTCTGCATCAAGGTCGACCGCGAGGAGCGGCCCGAGATCGACGAGATCTACATGGGCGCGACGCAGCTCATCACGCGCTCGGGTGGCTGGCCCAACTCGGTGTTCCTGACGCCGGACCTCAAGCCCTTCTTCGCGGGCACTTACTTCCCGCCCGAGGACGCCCGCGGCCGGCCCGGCTTCCCGCGCGTGCTCCAGAGCCTGCGCCAGGCCTGGCTCTTCCGCCGGACGGAGCTTTTGCGGCAAGCCGAGATGGTGGCGCAGGCGATGGAGCAGCATCTCGCACCGCCACGGGGCGGCGGCGGCGCGCTGCCGGGCACGGAGCTGGCCGAGAGCACGCAGGCGGCGCTCGCCGCGCGCTTCGACCCGCAGTGGGGCGGGTTCGGCCACGCGCCGAAGTTCCCCTCGCCCGCGAACCTCTTCTTCCTGCTCGAGCGTGCCTCCTCGGACGAGGCGCGCGAGATGCTGGTCGTGACGCTCGACGCGATGGCCCGCGGCGGCCTGATGGACCAGCTCGGCGGCGGCTTCCACCGCTACTCGACGGACGCGGCGTGGCTCGTGCCGCACTTCGAGAAGATGCTCTACGACAACGCCGCGCTCGCGCGGCTCTACGCCGAGGCGGCGCCGCTCGCGAAGGACGCGGGCTTCGAGCGGGTGGCCCGGCTGACGCTCGACTTCGTGCTGCGCGAGCTGACCGGCGACGAGGGCGGCTTCCTCTCGGCGATCGACGCCGAGACCGACGGCCACGAGGGCGCGTACTACACCTGGACCGCCAGCGAGCTCGAGGCGGCGCTTCCCGGAAAAGAAGGCGGCCTGTTCCGCGGCGTTCACGGCCTCGAGGGCGAGCCCACGTTCGAGCACGACCGCTACGTCGTCTACGTTCCCACGTCCTACCCGGAGCAGGCCCGCGCACTTGGCTTGTCCGAGGCCGAGCTGCTGCAGCGGCTCGAGCCTCAGCGCCGGGCGCTGCTCGCCGCGCGCAACCGGCGCGAGCGGCCGCTCGTCGACGACAAAGTGCTCGCCGACTGGAACGGGCTGATGATCGGAGCGCTGGCGCGGGCCGGAGCGCTGTTGCGCGAGCCGCGCTACACGGCCGCGGCCGAGCGCGCGGCGCGCTTCGTGCTCGAGCAGCTCCGGGACCCCGCCTCGGGGACGCTGTTCCACGTGTGGCGCGAGGGCCAGGGCCGAGTCGCTGCTCTCTTGGACGACTACGCCTTCCTCGTGGAGGGCATGCTGGAGCTGCACGCCGCGACGGGTGAGGTGCTTTGGCTGCGCGACGCCGTTCGGCTCTGCGAGGAGCAGGAGCAAAGGCTCGGCGATCCGGTCGGAGGCGGCTACTTCGCCGCTGGCGCCGACCCGCGCCTGCTGGTCCGGGCCAAGCCGGCGTTCGACGGCGCCGTCGCCTCGGGCAACGGCACGAGCGCGCGGAACGCGGTCGAGCTGGCGAAGCGCACGGGCGAGCGCGTCCACCGCCAGCGCGCGGAAGCGACGCTCGGGGCCTTCGCGTCCGGGATGGCCGAGGCGCCGCTCGCGCACGTGACCCTGGTGCGGGCGCTCGAACGGCTGCGCGTGCTGCCGGAAGCGGCGACGACGGCGGCCGCGGTTCCGACGACGAAGGCCGTGGCCGCTCCGAGCGGGCCCGAGGCGCTCGAGGAGGAGGCCTATGCCGCGGTCGAGATCGAGGCCCGCCTCGGGACGAGCGAGGACGAGCAATGGAAGCCGTTCCGGGTCGAGCTCGGCGTACGGAAGGGCTGGCACGTGAACGCGAACCCCGCGGGCCCGGACCTCGTGCCGGTCAGCGTGGCCGGCGTCGTCGGCCGCGTGCGCGACGTCCGCTATCCTTCCGGCGTGGCCTGGGACGGCGGGGCGGGCGCGGTGCCGGTCTACACGGGCCGCGTCGTGATCGAGGGAGAGATCGAGCGCTGCGGCGGCGGCGCCGCGGGGGTCGAGGTCCGCTATCAAGCCTGCGACGATACGCGGTGTCTCCCGCCCGTCGCCCGGATCGTGCGGCTGCGGTGAGCGTCCTCGATCCGGCACGGCTCGAGCGATACGACTCGCTCTTCATCTCGCCCCACGGCGACGACGTCGCCCTCGGCTGCCCGGCCCGCCTGCTGGCCGAGGCCGAGAGCGGGCGGCGTGCACTCGTGATGGCCCTCTTCGAGCCGGCTGGGTCGGACACGGAGGCGGCCCGCGTGGCGCGCGAGCTCGGCGCAGCCTACGTGGGCGCCGGCTTCGAGAAGGCTCGCGAGCGGCGCACGACGCACGCCCCCGCCTCGCCCGTCACCGAGCGCGGCCCAGAGGACGAGGACGTGGCGCTCCACGCGGCGCGGCTGCTGACCGAGACGGGGCCCCGCATCCAGCCGCTCCACGTCTACGCGCCGCTCGGCCTCGGGGCTTCCGTCGACCACCGGCTCGCGTACGAAGCGGCGTTGCAGGCTTTCGCGAGCGAGGCGGGCCGCAACCTCTTTCTGTACGAGGAACGGCCCGAGGCGTTCGTCCCGGGCGCCGTTCGCACGCGGCTCGCGCTCCTGGGGGCGCGGCTCCCCCCGGGTGCGGCGAAGGCGGCGGAGCACGCGGGCGCCCTTCGCCACCTGTGGCGCGCGGGCGAGCCCGACCGACTGCGAGGCGAAAGCGCGGGGATCGGTGCGCGGCTTGCGGCGCGGGTAGAAGCCTGGCGCCGGCACCGGCTCGCGGCGCCGTGGAATCCATTGCGCGCGCTCGGCCCCCGGCTGCACCCGGTCGTTCACGTGGCCGACGAGGACGCCCGCAACCGGGCGCAGGCCGCGGCACATCGGCTGCTGCCGAAGGACCGCAAGGGCCGTTCCCGCGCGGCGGAGCGGTTCAACGCCCGCGCGAGCGCTCTGGCGAAGAAGCTCGGCGGCATCTACCACGCCGAGCGCTTCTGGCTGGTGCTGCCGTCGAGCGACGGCTTGCCCGAGATCCAGCACCCGCTCGAGGGGGCACGCTAGTAGAGCCCCTCGAGCGCCTGCCAGCGATCCTTGTCTTGCAGCCAGAGCGTGTTGAGGTAGGTCCGGACCTGCTCGGCGGGGAACGAGGACAGCGCACGGAGCGCGGCGCGTGCACCCGCCTCGCTGACTGGCGGCGCGGCGTCGGCTTCCTCCTTCAGGATCCCGTCCTCGTGGGAAAGCCGGAGCGCGTCGAGGAACGCGCCGAGCAGCGGCCGGCGCTCGGCGAGGTGCAGCCCCACGAGCAGCCCTTGAGCGAGCGGCTCGCCGGGGTCGAGGACGGTCGCGAGGATGCGCGCCTGCGCATCGGGTGCGAGCGAGCGCGCAGCCTGTGGCCGCAGGTGTCGTGCCTTCACCAGGGCGGCGAGCGCGGCGCCCGCCAGCTCCGGCGGCGGCTCGCCAAAGAACGCGGTCGCGGCCTGCAGCCGTTCGTCCGGCGCCAGGCCCTTCCACAGACGGGTCGCGGTCGTGTGAAAGGCCATCGGCCCCATCTCAGCACAACCCCGCTTGCGATTCCAGGCAGTCGGGACTGCTACCATTTGCGCGAGGAGCAAGGCCGTGGCGACCGAGTGCCTGACCGACGATCAGGTCGCTTCGCTCGGCGAGGGCGCGCCGGGCGAGGCGGCTCCGGAGCTCGCGCAGCACCTCGCCGGCTGCGAGCGCTGCCAGTCGCGGGCGCTCTTCGGCGGCGTTCGCCGCACGGGCATGCGCCGCGAGCCGCACTCGCTGCCGTCGCTGGGGCGCGCGCTCGCCCTGCTCGCGATCGTGGTCCTGGCGATGGCCGCCTTTTTCTGGACGCTCGCCCGGCTCGCGGGACCGCCCGATTGACGGTTTCGCCGCCCGCTGCCCTTTAGCCGGGAGCGTCGACCGGAACGAGCGCGCCCGTCGTGGACGCGGAGTCGCTCGAGAGCAGGAACAGCACGACGCGGGCGATCGCCTCGGGTGAGGTCCACGCCGAGGTGTCCGCGTCCTTCATCGCGGCGCGATTCGCGGGCGTGTCGATCGTGCCGGGAAGCACCGCGTTCACGCGCACACCGCGGCCGCGGTTCTCCTGCGCCAGCACGCGGACGAGCGCGTGCAGCGCCACTTTCGACACGGCGTACGCCGCCATGCCGGCGCCACCCGTCAGGGCGGCGCGCGAGCCCACCGCGACGATGGCGCCAGCCTGCTTTCGAAGCAGCGGCAGCGCGGCCCGGCACACGTAGGCGGCGGAGTCGAGGTTGCCGCGGAGCATGCGCGTCCACTCGTCGGCGGGCGCCGTGTCGAAGCTGGTCCCGCCGGCCCAGCCCCCAGCGACCAGCGCCACGCCGTCGAGCACGCCGAGCTCGGCCGCTGCCCGCTCGACGAGGCCCTGCGCCTGGGCGGCGTCGGAGAGGTCGGCTTCGAAGCCGAAGAGGGCTGCTCCGGCCTCGCTCTGCAGCTGGCGCCACTCCTCCGCGCGCCGGAACGGCACCACCACCCGCGTCCCCTGCGCCAGCAGCAGGCGCACGACGGCGCGGCCCAGGGCTCCGGTTCCCCCGGTGACGATCACGCCACGGGGTGCGCTCACTCCGACGGTCCCTTGAGCTCGTCCCATGAGCGGCCCGTCTCGGCCGTGAGGCTCGTCGGAAGGCCCTTGGGCCCCCAGCCGGGATCCATCGGCGAAGCGCCCACGAACCCCGACTGCTGGAGGATGAGGTTCGTGAAGCCTGACTGTTCCATAAGGGAAACGGCCTGGACCGAGCGGCCCGCGCTCTTGCAGCCGACCAGAAGCCGCGCGTCCTTCGGGAAGCGCCGCTCGACGACGGGGAGGAAGTCGGCGTTGGGCTGGGCGCCTCCGGGGCCCATGTGGAGCAGCGGGACGTTGTAGGCGCCCGCGGGGTGCCCGTGTTCGAACTCGGGCACCGAACGCACGTCGAGGTACTGATAGCCCTGCCCGCGCATGAGCTCGAGGGCGTCCTCGGGAGAAACGCGCTTGACGGCCATGGTCGAGGGACCTCCTGCGGCGGTTATAGCACGAGGTCGGCGAGCACCCGGGCGAGGCCCTCGCGGAACTCGGAGGGCCGCGGCAGCAGGCTCAGCACGAGATAGGCCTCGGCGGGGAAGTCGAAGAAATACCCGGGGTGCACGAGCACGTCGCGCGTCTCCAGCAGCCGGAGCGCGCGCTCTTCTTCCGGGCAGGTCGCGGGCACGCGCAGCACGGCCGACCAGCCGCCCTCCGGCTCAAGCAGCGTCGCGGTGCAAGAGGGTCCGAGCGCGGCCCGCAGCGCGTCGAGGTTGGCCACGACACGGGCCCGGATCGGCGCCTGCAGCTCGTCGAGCCGCGCGAGCAGGAAGGGCGCGGCCACCTGCACGGGCGTCGCGACCGCGAGATAGGTGTCCGCCACGACCTCGAGGCGGGCGAGCGCGTCGCGTCGCAGCGGCTCGGGGCCGCTGACGGCCGTCCACGCCAGCTTGAGCTGGGGCAGTCCGCAGCTCTTCGACAGTCCACCGAGGGTGAACGTGAGCGCCTGTGCGTCGCGCGCCGCGCTCGGGGCGCGCCGGGAGTCCTCCCGGAAGGCGAAGTCGGCGAAGACCTCGTCCGAAACGAGCGCCAGTCCCCGCTCGGCGCAGAGCGCGTCGAGCGCCTCGAGCTCGTCCCGCTTCAGGAACGCGCCCGTGGGGTTGCCCGGGCTCACCGCGACGACCGCCCGCGTCCGCTGCGTGATCGCGGCCGCGAGCGCGTCCCGGTCGAGATGCCACTCGCCGTCTTGGGCCAGCGTGTAGCGCCTCACGTTTACCGACTCGAGGCCCGCCAGGAATTCGAAGAGCGGGTAGCCCGGGCGCGGCACCAGCACCTCGTCGCCGGGGTCGCACAGCAGCTTGAAGAGAAAGGCGTAGGCCTCGCTGGTGCTGGTGTGGAGCAGCACGCGGTCGGGCGCGAGTGCCGTGCCGCGCCGGCCGAAATCGCCGGCCACCGCGGCGCGGGTGGTTTCAAGACCGAACGGCGCGGGCTCGTAGCGGCGCGCCTCGTCACGGGTGAGCGGGGACAAGAGGTCGCCCGCGTCGGGCAGCCCGGCACACGTCGGGTTCGACTGGGTCAGGTCGATGAGCGTCGCTCCGGTCGCCCGGCGGGCCGCGAGGCGCTCGGCGAGCCGGTTGGGACGCAGGTCGAACCGGGTGCGCTCGGAGAACATCGGGGGCATCCTAATGCAGGCAGGCGCGAGCAGAAGGCGTTGGGGGCCCGTCAAGCCATTTAGGAATGTAACTTTGGGCTGCATCGTCGAGCCATCTAAGAAGTAACCCTGGGGAAGGGGCCTGTGGGAGCTTGTGGACGCGGGCCCCGGACTGGACTTCGAAGAACCGCGTCCAAGCGACTGTGGAAAACGCGCAGCGTTTTCCAAGCGGGTGTGGGCGCGCATCCCCCGCGAAAGACTTCGAAGCGCGTCCATGCCCGCGGCAGGCGCGGCAGCTTCCACAGGCCGCTTCGAAGCTCGCCCTCCGCGTCGTTGGGAGAGGGGGCGTGGGGGAGAGGGGATGAAGAAAACGGCTCACCAGGATGCCCCAGGACGAGCGCATTCGACCTGGCCCACTGGCCCATACCTGGGGTACCCCCTTTGGGAGGTCTAGGAAGCCCTCTCGCGCTCTCGGGGGTTGTAGCGGATGTTGGACAGGGCGTGGATTCGCCGCAGCTTTCCATCGAGCCGGCTCGAAAGGACGAAGGGATCGAGGCGATTTCTGAGGGCTCTCAGGCCGGCAAGCCTCAGGCTGAGTCGACTCGACGAGTCGAGCAGCCTGTCCAGGGGTGTCTTCGGGGAATCGTAAAACCGGCGCAGCCGCGATCCCACCCTTTGGCTCGATACGTGGGGTTGACTCGGGCGTGGCGGGCACCCTAGCCTGTCAGCGGAAGCCATGACGAAGGCACGCGCCGTGAGCCTGCTGCTGCTGCTCGCCGGCTGCTCGGGGACGCTCCCTCCCGACGCGGCCTCCTCGGCTGTAGCGCCGTCTCCTACGCCGGATCCCGCGCGACCGCTGCCGTTGCCGCTTCCCGACGTGGTGGCGCGAGTCAACGGCCAGGACATCAGGATCCGGCAGATCCTGCCGCTCGCCAAGGCCGCGCTCGACAAGGTCTCGGTGGCGGAGCGCGACAAGCGCAAGCCGGAGGTGATCCGGCAGGCCCTCGAGAACTACGTCAACCGCGAGCTGCTGCTGCAGGAGGCGCTCGGGCGCGCGATCTCCGCCAACACGCGCGACGTCGAGTGGAGCTACGACCAGATGCGGCGCGAGCACGCGGGCGACGAATGGGCCGATTTCCTCACCGGCCAGGGCATGGACCCGCAGTCGTTCAAGGCGGAACTGCGCATCCAGCATACGGTGGCGGCTCTCCTCTCGCAGGAGCTGCAGAGCTGGCCCGTGCCCGAGGAGGAGGCCCGCGCCGCCTACGCGGCGAACGCCTTGGGCTTCGGAGGACCAGGGGCCACGCAGGCGCCCTCCTTCGAGTCGGTGCGTGCCGAGGTGGAAGCGGCGGTACGCCGGTACAAGTCCGACGAGATCCAGGCAGCGCTTTTGGCCCGCCTGCGGGCCCGGGCGAAGATCGAACTGTTCCTCTAGA
>Ga0247727_10016116_pt1 | contig 12126 bp, 10 predicted proteins | sample WisWelCaveWW1625_FD_202498 | JGI IMG/M metagenome (GOLD analysis project Ga0247727, IMG submission 202498) | Biofilm microbial communities from Wishing Well Cave, Virginia, United States - WW16-25 | ecosystem: Environmental > Aquatic > Deep subsurface > Groundwater > Cave microbial mat | place...
GCGGCGGCTGCCGCGCCCGTCCCTATGTGGACCATGGCGACTGGCTGGACGAAGACCAATGGTGCCTCTACACGCCGAAGGGCGGCGAGAAGGTCCGCGTGGCCTTCAATACCGAGGAAGCATTCGAGGGTACGTGGGAAGAAGACGCGCAGACGCGACTGGGACGGATCCCCTACTTCCTGCGAGCGATGGTCAAGAAGGGCGTCGAGCGGCACGCGCGCGAGCAGGGCCTGACCGTCGTCACCGTCGAACTGATGGAAGAGCTGCGCAAGAAGCGGTTCGGCAACGACGCGCCGGTGTTTAAATTCTAATGGATGCCCTCCAATCCATCCTGTTCGACATCAACCAGCTCATCCCGATCATCAATCACTGGCTGCACCTGGTCTCGGCGGTCATCTGGATCGGCGGGCTGGCGTTTCTCGTGCTGTCGCTCACGCCGACCCTGCAGACGACCGTTCCGCGAGAACTGGTCAAGCCCATCGTCGAAGGTCTGCAGAAACGATATAACCGAATCGTCGGCATCATCCTGGTGGTCATTCTGTTCACCGGCGGGATCAATCTGCACTATGTCAATCGCCTGGTGATTTCGCAGACGGGGGAAGGCATTCCGCACCACACCAAGTATCTCATGATCTTCTTCGTCAAGCTCGTGTTAGTGCTCGGCATCCTGACCCTGTTCCTCTACAACGTCATCTTCAAGGAAGATCCCAAGGCCGAGACCTCGGAAGAGGAAAAGGCCGAGCAGTTCAAGGAACCCGTTCCATTCCAGCGCGCCGCGCTCGTGATCGGCCTCTTCATCATCCTCTGCGCCGCCGCCCTTAAGCACCTCCACCAGTGAACGGCCGCTGCCGGGTGTCATTCCGCTCAGCCGGAATACGTCCCGTTGCTTGACACAAAACGCAGAACGGCCTAGCTTACGCCTTCGAAAGCCCCATACTTCGCATCCCGAAAAACTGCAGTTCGAAAAGGGAGACTCTGTGATACGCCGTTCATCGCTCTGCCGCCGGCTCATGTGCGCGTCGCTCTGCGCGGGACTGGCCCTGCTGGTCGCGCCGCCGCGCGGGCATGCGCAGACGCCCCGCATCCAATCGCAAGCCGCGCCCGCTGCCGCCATGGGCAATGCCTTTGCCGCCCAGGCCGACGACCCTTCGGCCATCCACTACAACGCCGCCGGCATGACCCAATTATCCGGCGTGCAGATGATGCTCGGCACGACCCTGCTTGGCGGCACCACGGATTTCACCAGCCCGACCGGCGCCACCACGACGGGAAACCGCGGCGGGGTGATCGCCATGCCCCCGCCGAGCCATTTTTACCTGACGGCCAACTTGAAAAGCCTGGGCCTGACCTCACTCGAGAATGTCACCATCGGTCTCGGCGCCAACAGTCCGTTCGGTTCGCAAAGCCGATATCCCGAGGGTTCGCCGCTCCAGTCCGCCTCGACATTTTCGACGCTTCCCTTGCTCGACATCAAGCCCACGGTTGCCGTGAAGCTCAACGAGCAGCTGTCCATCGGCGTCGGCCTGGACATTTACACCTTCTCGAGCATATTCGGGCACGGACAGGTCGAGCTCAATTCCATATCTCCCGGACCGACAAAAATAGAAATCAACGGGAGCGATACCGCCGTGGGCGCCAACGTCAGTCTGTTATATACGCCCCTTCGCAACGAGGAGGGGAAGCCGGTGCTGAACTTCGGGTTCGTTTACCGAAGCGAAACCGCCCTGGACCTGAACGGCGAGTTTCTCGTAAATGGAACCAAGCTCGCCAATGCTTCCACCAAGTTTATCCTGCCGGAAATCATGTCGGTTGCGGTTGCCTACTGGCCGGTTCGAGCCCGTGACCGGGAGTGGAAACTCGAGTTCGACGTAGACCGCGCGAATTGGGCAAGCGCCAATGATCTCAACATCGCGCGCACGGGCTTGGCCACGATCCCGAATCCCCAGAAATGGACTCCCTCCTATACCTACATGTTCGGCACGGAATACAAATGGCTCAGCCCCGAATCTCTGCGCGACTGGGACATCGCGCTGCGGGCCGGCTACATGCACCAGGAGTCACAGGTGCCCGCCCAGACGTTCCTGCCCGGCATTCCATCGGCGCGGTCTCACACCCCGTCCGTCGGCCTGGGACTGCTCTGCAAGGAAAACGGCACCCTCTTCGGCCTGCGCTGCGGCAATCTGGGCCCGGTGAAGGCCATTGGACTGGACCTGACCTACCAGGCCGTGCTGTACGAGGATCGCGTGGTCGCGGGAAACCTCAACGCGGCCGTCAACGGCACATACTCCACTACCGTCCAAGTCGGCAGTATCAGTCTGCGATTCAACTTCTAACTTCCTGACCGACCGGACACCTAGCGCTTGACACGATGCCAGGAACAGGCCTACCCTACCGCCCTTGAACATATTGTTCGTATTCCAAAATACTATTTTCAGTTCATACCAATGGAACTGCTGGCCAAAGACCATCGCATTCTGGAAAAAGGCCTCATGGAATTCCGCCCCTTTGGGGCGAATCCGGACGGAACCAAGATCCGCGACGTCAGCGGCACCACCGTCCGGGCGAACGTGGACTATCTGGAGGAGTCCGTCGGACAGGCGCGGGGCGAAGCCGCCGGCATCCGGGCTGTCGAGCAACTGGTGGCCCTGCTCAACGAGCGGATTCCAGACCCCGCCCACCACGTCACGCCCGCCTTCCTGAAAAACGTCTGGAACAGCTACTCCTACGAGTTCCTGATGTTCATCAAGGAATTCTGCAAGGACCTGTCCGGCGACCCGCATTTTCAGTTCCACGTGGGGAAGAAATTCATTTCGCCGCTGATCCAGACGCTCGGCCGGCCCTTTTCCGTCCCGCAGATCTACAAGATGTTCGCCTATTTCGGCGACAAATTCGTCAAGGGATCCGTCGAATACGGCATCGGGGCGGTCACCGATCAGTCGGCAATTCTACGGGTCAAGTTCACCGACCATGTGTACCGGCAGTTCGGCCCCTATCGGAAAGCCTGCGCGGCGCTGTCGTGCGAGGCGATGAAATCAGCCCTGACCTCGGTCCCCTGGCACATTCACCGCCTGCCGGATGCCACCGTGACGGACCTGTCCTGCATCGCAAACGGCGATGCGTACTGCGAGTGGGAACTCCGGTGGGCACGTCCCCCGCGTCAGCATGCGTTCTGGCCGGCCGTCGCGCTGGTGGCCGGAATCGGGATCGTGCTGCTGGTGGCGCTGGCCATCCGGCACCCGGCCATCTCGTCGGCTGAAGCCGTCATGATCGTCCTGCTCCCGGCCCTGGCCGCGGGGGCTGCGCTCAGATGGGCCATGCGCCGGGAGGCCCGCACCCGCGAGACGCTGATCCAGGAGCAAATGGAGGGCGTCGAAGCCCGCCACGAGGAACTGCGGGAATCCTACCTGGACCAGGAACAGACGACCGTGGAGTTGCGGCGCAAGATTCGGGAAGTGGAGGATCTCAATGTCAGCCTGGAGCACAAGGTGCGCGAGCGCACCGCCGATCTGCAGCGGTTGAATCAGGAACTGAAGGCGGTGAACGGCCAACTTCAAGAATTGGACCGGCTCAAATCGGCGTTCGTGTCCATCGTATCGCACGAGCTCCGCACGCCGATGACGTCCATCAAAGGCTATGTGGAAAATATTCTCGATGGGCTGGCCGGAGGGCTCACCGACAAGCAGACCTACTATCTGACGCGCGTCAAATTGAACACCGAACGACTGACGCGCATGGTCAACGACCTGCTGGACCTCTCCCGCATCGAGGATCCCGACACGCGGCACGAGTATCTCCGGCCCATGCCCATGTCCATCGGGGACCTGACCGCCGAAGTCGTGGAAAGTTTCCAGTCGATGGCCCGCCAGCGTTCCATTACTGTCACAGCCGACCATCCCGCCCCGCTTCCCTCGATACGGGGCGACCGGGACAAACTGCACCAGATCCTCATCAACCTCATCGGCAACGCGGTCAAGTTCACCCCTAAGGGCGGCAAAGTCCTGGTCGAGGCGACCGCCCGGAGCCATGACTCCGTGCAGGTCTGCGTATCAGACACCGGCTGCGGCATCCCGCCCCACGAGCGCGACAAGGTCTTCGATAAATTCTTTCGAGGCGTTGCCATTCCAGAGGAGGCCCGCGGAGCCGGATTGGGTCTGGCCATCACGAAGAGCCTGGTGGAATTGCATGGCGGCCGGATCTGGTTGGACAGCACACCCGGCAAAGGCAGCCGTTTCTTCTTCTCGCTCCCTGTCACACACCCTGTAGCACAGCCTTCCCGCTGATTCTCTCGCTACGTATCAAACCGGATACGCTGTACAAAAAAATTCGATACGGTGCACGCTCGAACTCTGCATGTCCAAGTATCCCCAAAACATTTTATTTCCGCCATTAAGAAACAAGGACTTGGGAGGCCAGCTTTTCATCCCACCCTGATCTTCTGGTACAGAGGTTGCTCATCTTCTCGCGTCAATCGACTGACGCGCCGCATGAGGAGGATGATGAAATGGGAACTGCGACCATGGGACCGCTGAAAAAACGACACCGGGTTCTGCTTCTCGAGAGCGATCCAGACGCCCGCAACACGATCCTGGCCATGTTGAAGAAGTCCGGCTACGCGGTTGTGGACGCGGCGAGCAGCGACCAGGCGATGGTTCTCATAGGCACACACGGGTCTCCCGCCGCCATCAGTGCCATCCCGTGCGATATCCGTGCGCCGAAACTCAAAGGCATCGAAGCCGCAACCTACTTTCACGTGCGCTATCCCCATATTCCGGTGATCGTGACGGCTGCCTACCAGGATATCGAGTGGGCCATCACGCTCATGAAACATGGCGCCACCGACTACCTGGTCAAACCGGTCTCCAGGAACGACCTCGTGATGGTCCTCAAAAATGCCGTTGACCGCTTTGTGATGGTGAACCGCGAACAGCTCTAGAAGCCTGCAGTTAGGATTTTTTCTTGAAGACGGCCGTGAGGCCGAAATAGGCGAACGAATCTTTTAAATTCGAATAGAACCGCTTGAACGGACCCATCTCCGGATTCGTGACATATTCCATCGTGAGCGCGATGCGTTCCTCTCCTTCTCCGAGGGGCGTCACGGAATGCCAGAGCTTGTCCCCGTTGAAAATGACCATGTCGCCCGGCGCCGTCGAGAGGCTCAACTCCTTCATCGGCCTGGACGGATCATCCTTGTAGAGCTGGCAGACCAGTTTGCAACTTGGAGCCCGATCCAAGAGTCCCATCAGAATGGTGTACCGCGCCCCTTTATAATAGGACGTATCGTAATGAAACCCGATATGATCGCCCGGTTCCGTGTAGTAATAGAGCGCGCAGGCATGGGGGTCGACTTCCGGGCAGAACTGCAGAGGCACGTTGGTGAGCCGCCTTAGAAATCCGAGAAACGCGGGTGAGCGGTACAGCGACAGGAATTCTTTGGCCTGCTCCCGCACAGTAAAGTAACTGACGCTCCCGCCCTTTTTATGTCCCGGGATATAGTTCCGATTGAGCTGGGGCTTCAGGCGTTCTGCCGGCGGCACGAGCGCGTCTGAGATCACCGCCGCCGGCAAAAAGCCCTTCAGCACGACGAACTCGTTCTGCTCCCAGTAGTCTTTCTTGATCCGCTCGACGTCGAGCGCGCCCACAGCCCGTTCGACTGCCTGTTCCAACCCTTCAGCGCTGACGACACTCATACCGTTCCTTCCTCCGGCCTGACACGGGCTCCCTCAAGGCGGCCCGAGCGCCGGAGCCTTGACGACTTCCACTCCGGCCGGGACGGCAAACTCGAACAGCGTCCCCTTCAGGCCGGTATTCGGCTGCAGATTGCTGAACTGAAACGTGGCCACGTTGCCGCTGACTTCGTGGATGGACACGGTTTTGATGAAATACGTCTTGGGCTGCGCTTCCACCACGATCCGGACCACGGTTCGCACCGATTCGGGGCCGGCTTCCCTGGGAATCAAGGTCACGAGGGGCACGCCGCCCTCCCCCCGCTCGCCCCCCAACGTCGCCTGCGCCTCGAAATGCTCGTCCAGTTTCGCGGCCCCCTGGAGCAACTGCAAGGGAGCCTGGGAGGCCGCCATCTGCGTCAGCTTCCCCACCAGCACCTGCTTGTGCTGCGGCACGTACATCATCAATTCGTTGCCGTTCACATAAATCTCCTGCACGTCCGGCTCCCGATAGTCCCAGCGCAGCTTGCCGGGCTTTTTAATAAACAGATTCCCGCTGGACGTGAGCAGGGTGGCGAATCCTTCGATCTTGGTGACCTGCCTGAATTCGGCCTGCAGGTCTTTCGTCTGCTCGTACCGGGCCTGGATTTTTTTGACGACCTCGCGGACTTCCTTTAATCCCTTCTCCTCGCTCTGATCGCCCGCCGCAACGGCATATCCGGAAAAGAACACGCTGCCGAACACCAACAGCGCTGCAGCTGAGACGAGGACAAGCTTAGAGGAGATCACAAGTCATCTCCGCCGATCGGGCCTTTGCGCGCGAGGACTTCACGCCGTCCGTCCCGCCCCGGCGCGCCGACGATCCCCTCCTGTTCCATCTGTTCGATCATGCGTGCCGCGCGCGGGTAGCCGACGCGCAGGCGGCGCTGGATCAGCGAGGCGGAGGCCTGGCCCGACGACATCACCAGGTCCTTGGCCTGCTCGTAGACCTCGTCCTGCCTCTCTTCCTCCCTTGCTTCCTCCTGCTTCAACGACTGCAATTCCTCGGAATAGACGGGGGACGCCTGTTTCTTCACGAACTCCACCACGCGATGCACGTCGTCGTCCGGCACGAAGGAGCCGTGCAGACGGACGAGCTTCCCCGTCCCGGACGCCAGATACAGCATATCGCCACGGCCCAGCAATGCCTCGGCTCCGTTGGCATCCAGAATCGTCCGGGAGTCTGTTTTTGAGGAGACCTGAAACGCGATGCGCGCCGGAAAGTTGGCCTTGATCAACCCGGTCAGCACGTCCACCGATGGCCGCTGCGTGGCCAGGATCAAATGAATGCCGGACGCCCGCGCCATCTGGGCCAGCCGCGCAATTTTTTCCTCGACTTCCTTGGGCGCCACCGCCATGAGGTCGGCCAGCTCGTCGATCATGACGACAATGTAGGGCAGCGGAGACGGAGGCGTTTTGGGCTCCATGATCTGCCTGGGTCCTTCCGCAACCGTGCTCTCCCCGGCCGCCAGGCGGGCATCCTCAGATAGAAACTCGATCGGCAGATCCTCCTGTGTCGCCTTCGCTTCCGACGCCTCCCTGGACAGGGTCCCCTGCTCCTGCGCCACGCGGCGGTTGTAGTCGTCCACGTTGCGGACGCCCGCTTCCGCCAGCAGCTTGTAGCGGCGTTCCATTTCCTGGACCACCCAGCCGAGTCCGCGCGCCGCCGACTTGGCGTCCGTGATCACCGGCCGCAGCAGATGCGGCAGACCGTCGTAGGCCTTGAACTCGAGCATCTTCGGATCGACGAGCAAAAATTTCACTTCATCGGGCTTGGACGTGAACAGCATGCTGAGCAGCATGGTGTTCAGCGCCACGCTCTTGCCCGCGCCGGTCGCGCCGGCCACCAGGAGATGCGGCATCGTTTTGAGATCCGTCGCCACCGGCTTTCCGAAAATATCCTTGCCCAGCGCCAGCCGCAGCTTCGAACGGGACTTGGTGAAGGCTTCGCTCGTCACGACTTCCTTCAGCGACACCGTTTCGCGGCTCGGGTTGGGCACTTCCACGCCGACGACCGACTTCCCGGGCAGCGGCGCCACGATGCGCAGGCTGACCGCCTTCATCGCCAGAGCCAGGTCGTCGGCCAGACTCACGATCCGCGCGACCTTGACGCCGGGCGCCGGCTCGAATTCGTACATCGTGACGATCGGACCGGGATGCACTTCCGTGACCTTGCCCTCGATCCCGAAATTCAGCAGCGCCTTGGTCAGCACTTCCGACTGCGTCTTGAGCTGTTCGTCGGTGAGGCGGTCGACCGGCCCGGAGGGATCGCTCAGCAGTTCCAGCGGGTCCGGCAGCACGTAGCCCTCCGCCGCGGCGCGAGTCGTGGCCACTTCGGCTTTCTTCGATTTTTTCCTGGTTTCCTTCACAACCGGCTCGACCGAAGGACGCGTGGCCGGTTCGGACGCGGCGGAAGCCGGTTCCGGCACCGGCTCGGGCTCCGCCACAACTGGATTGTCCTCGATGGGCGGTGCGGTCGAAGCGAGCGGTTCGGGACGATTGATCTTGAGCGGACGCGGTTTGGCCTTTTTCGTCTTGACGGTTTCTTCGGCTGAGCGCTCGGGCAGCAGCGCCGACAGGGTTTCCTTGGAGCGCTCCCACCAGGCCGGCACGCGGAGGATTGCGAATTCGCTGCAGGCAATCCACCACTGCGAGAGCCGGCGCCCGAGATCGGCCAGCGACATGGGCGTCGCCAGCAGCAACGAGATGATCAACCCGGCCAGCACGATGATGTGGGCGCCGGTACTGGCAAAGTACCCGCGCAGACCTTCGGCCATCGCCTGGCCCGCCCGCCCGCCCGCCTGGCCCCGGTAGACGAAGCCGCTGGAGATCGTCGGAATGGCCGTGACTTCCAAATGCAGCAGGCCGCTCAGAAAAAGCAACGCGGCGAACGACCCGGCCGCGCTCCGGAGCGTGACGGCCAATTCACCTTCCACAAAACAGCGTGCACCGAGCATGGCCAGCAGCAGCGACAGCAGATAGGCCCCGCCGCCGACCAGCCCGAAAAGAAATGAGGCCAGCGTCGCGCCGAACGAACCGATCATGTTGCGGGTTGGGCCTGCGGACGCGCCGTCGGAAGCCGCCGAACCGAACAACGACGCATCGGTCGGGACGAACGACACCAGGCTGAGGAGCGTGAGCAGGCTCATGGTAATCAGCAGGACGCCGATTACCTCGTGTTTCAGATGGGTTGTAGGTTTGGACTGGCCGCGGGGGTCACCGCGTTTTGTCGTGGTGGCTCCACCCATGCGCGCGATGGTAGCACCTTACCAGGCAAGGGGCAAGGGGCTAGCGGCGGAATTCCTGCGTGTTTTCCTTGTCTTTCACCCCTGACCTCTCGCCACTTGCCTCTAGCCCCTTGGCTGCAAGTTCATTGGCCAGCTCGGCGAATTGCGCAATGGCCAGCGACTCCGCCCGCCTCCTCGGTTCGATCCGGGCAGCCTCGAGCGCGGGGAGAATCTGTTCCGAGGAAAACCCTTCGTCGCGCAGAGAGTTCACCAGGGTTTTTCGGCGATGCGCGAACGCCGCCCGCACGGTCCGGATAAACAGCGGTTCGTTCGAGACAGAGACCGCAGGCTCTCGCCGCACCGACAGCGCGACGACGGTCGAACTGACGGTTGGTTTGGGGCGGAAACAGCCGGCAGAGACGTGAAAGGCCAGCGACGGAATGGCCCGGTACTGTGTCAGGATCGCAAGAATGCCATAGTCCTTCGTCCCCGGCTTGGCCACAAGGCGCCTGGCCACCTCCGTTTGCAGCATCACCACCATCCGGTTGATCCGGTCGTGAGCCTCGAGCAGCTTGAACAGGAGCGGTGTTGAAATCGCATAGGGCAGATTGGAGACCACCACTGTCCCGCGCGGCACCGTGCTGTAGGAAAACGCCAGCGCGTCGCCGAACTGAAGCTCCACGTTGTCGATCCCTGCCAGTGCGGCGTTCAGCGTGCCATCCAGCGATCGGTCCAGTTCGACAGCGATGACCTGCCCGGCCTGTTCACACAAGACGCGGGTCAGAATGCCACGGCCCGGGCCGATCTCCAGGACCGTCTCGTCGCGCCGGAGCGCGGCGGCCGACACAATTTTCCGGACAATGTTGTGATCGACCAGAAAACACTGGCTGAGACGCTTCTTGGGCCGCGGCGGGAGCGCCATGTTACCCCGCATGATTCATGTGGGTTCCGCAGGACCGGGCGCGGGCCCGGCCTGCCGGGCCTCCTTGATGAGGGCACGGAGGGCGGTGCGGTAGACGTCCACCTCGTCGGAAAACTCTTCGAACAAATCGTTGGTGAAGGACGGGCCGGGCTTGGTGTCGGCGAATCGCCTGGCCGCAGCCGCACCCAGATGCTGCGCGATCAGCGGGGCCGTGCGGGCTTTCCATTTCTGCACGTCCTCGATCCCGCGAATCGTATTCAAGTGTGCCGTCACCGTGTCTTTTTCGATGGCGTCCAGCTCAGCGAGCTGCGGTTGAAGCATGTTTAGTGCTGCGTTCAGTTGGTCGGACATCTAATGAGTTCCTCGTATGCCTGGTTGATCTGGTTCGTCTCGTTTATCTCGTTTGTTTGGTTTTTTTCGTTGAACCAGACAAACCAGACAAACGAAACACACCGCTTATTTTCTCTTCGCGGCCAGCCTCGCGGCCAGCGAGATCGCTTCGATCATGCTTCCGGGATCAGCCACGCCCTTGCCGGCGATGTCGTAGGCGGTCCCGTGGTCCACGGACGTGCGGATGATCGGCAGGCCGATCGTCAGGTTCACGCATCGGCCGAACGCGAGCAGCTTGAGCGGGATCAGGCCCTGGTCGTGGTACATGGCCACCACGCCGTCATAGGCGCCCCGCGCGGCTTTTCCAAACAGGGTGTCGGCAGGCAACGGATCGCTCGCATTGATTCCCTTTGCCCTCGCACGCGCACAGGCCGGGGCAATCGTCGTGCGTTCTTCGTTGCCGAACAGCCCGTGCTCGCCGGCGTGGGGATTGAACGCCGCCACGCCGATCTTCGGTTTCCTGACGTCAAAGTATTCACGCAACGCCTTGTGGGCCAGCCGGATGGCTTTGCCGATCCGTTCGATCGTCAACGAGGCCGGCAGACGCTTGACCGCCACATGCGTCGTTACGAACATGATCTTCAGCGGCCCGCCCAGAATCATCATGCCGGATTCCTTGCTCTTCGTGAGATCGGCCAGCATCTCCGTATGGCCCGGATAATTGTAGCCGGCCAGGTTGATCGCTTTCTTGTTGATAGGCCCGGTGACGATCGCATCCAGACAGCCGAGTTGGGCCAGACGGACGGCCTTCATAATGAACGCCACCGATGCCGCGCCGGTCTGCTTGCTCACCGCGCCCATGCGAAACCGGCCGAGCGGCCGCTCGAGCGGATCGAAGACCGGGATGATGCCGCGTCGACCGATCGCATCGCCATGACCGCTCACTCCCACCACCCGCAGCGACAGGCGCAACGACCGGACTGTCCGCTCCATCACCGGCAGCGAGCCGATCACCAGCGGCTGGCACACACGTCTCACCTCGGACATGGCGCAGGCCTTTGCCACGACTTCAGGTCCGATCCCGGCGGGATCGCCCATCGTCAGGCCGAGTACAGGCAGGCGCTTAGACCGTGACATGCGTGTTCGCGTTCCTGCCCGCATGGCACTGGTCGTCCGGCTCGATGTGCACGATCACTTCCGCCACGCCCTCGAACTGCTGCTTCAACGAAGCCTCTACTTGATGGGCCACGTCATGCGCCTCCGTGAGCGACATGGTGGCGCGCACGTGCACGGACAGGTCCACGAAAATATGGTCCGGCAGTCCGCGCGTCCGGATTTCATGGCAGTCGATCACGGCCTTGTTCATCAGCACCACCTGACGCACGGCCTCCGGATCCAGCCGGGCCACATCGGTCAACGATCGAGACGTTTCCCACAAGACCTGCACGCCTGTGTAGGCAATCACCCCGGCGATCGCCACCGCGACGGCGGGATCCATGAGCGGATACCCCATCTGCACCGCGGCCAGCCCCGCGAGCACGGAGAACGAGGTCAGGATGTCGCTGCCCGTATGCCGGGCGTCCGCCGTCAGAATCTCGCTGCGCAGCTGCTCGCCACGGTGCCGTTCCCATCGCATCACGCCGACGTTGATCAGCATCGTGCCTGCCATGACGCCGAAGCTCGCCGCCGTGACCTGCGGGCGCACCATGCCCAGCCAGTGTTGATAGCTGGTCCACAACAAGTACAGGCACGTCAGCACCAGCATGGCCCCGATGGAGGCCGCCGCCAGGGTTTCGTATTTTTTGTGTCCGTAGGGATGATCCGCATCGGGCGGAAACGCCGCGAGCCAGAGTCCCACCAGACCGACGACATTCGACACGCCGTCGAACAAGGAATGGAACCCGTCGGCCTGCATGCCGAGCGAGCCCGTCATCATGCCGTACAG
>Ga0247727_10016117_pt1 | contig 12126 bp, 8 predicted proteins | sample WisWelCaveWW1625_FD_202498 | JGI IMG/M metagenome (GOLD analysis project Ga0247727, IMG submission 202498) | Biofilm microbial communities from Wishing Well Cave, Virginia, United States - WW16-25 | ecosystem: Environmental > Aquatic > Deep subsurface > Groundwater > Cave microbial mat | place...
GATCCCGTCGTTCACACCGCTGTCGTCGGGCAGGCCGGCGCCTTGGGCACATTGAATCGCCATTTTTATGACCCGGCCGCACGCCAATACTGCCGGGAACGTGGCGTGCTCATAGCCAGCGACGTTGATATTCTCAAGTTGCTTCGAGGGTGACCGGCAATGACCACGACCACTTCCAGCAGGGCCGCCGGGAAGTAGCCGCCGCGCTCACGCTGTGGCAGGCATCTCGACCTTCTCGTAGAGGTCGCGGAGGGCCAGGCGGCAGTCGATGGACCGCAGCTCGATGACGCCGTCCGGTCCGGAGGCTGCGCTCAGTAGCCAGTGGCCATCGGGCTGCCGGGCGAACAGCTCCACCTGCATCCGGTCGGACGACACCAGCAGGTACTCGGCGAGGGAATCTATGCCGCGATAGTGTTCGAACTTGCGGCCGCGGTCGTAGGCCTCGGTGGAGGGCGAGAGCACTTCGACGATGACAATCGGGTTCAGCAGCGTGTCGCGCTCCTCGTCGGCAAATAGAGCCTCTCCGCAGACGGCGCTGACGTCCGGGTAGGTGTACAGGCCTGATTCGCTGACGCGCACCCGCATGTCGCTCTGGTAAACCTTGCAGGGCCTCTTTCCGAGTTGCAGGCGCAATTCGAAAAAAACATTTCCAGCCAGCAGGTTGTGCGCCTCCCTGGCGCCGGCCATGGCGAACATCTGGCCCCGATAGTATTCGCTCTTGTACTCGGCCTGGCGCTCGACCTCCAGGTACTGCTCCGGGGTGAGAAACGTGGTCGGCTGCGTCGACACGGCAAGGCTTCTTTCCAGCTAAGGTTAACACACGCGCCCCCTTGTCATCCCGAGCGCAGTGAGGGATCTGCTTTTTTCCTCTTTTGCGCTAAACTACCCCCATGACCGGACGCACCCTGGGCCACTACCAGGTGACCGAAAAGCTCGGCGCGGGCGGCATGGGCGAGGTCTGGCGCGCCCACGACACCCGCCTCAACCGCGACGTGGCGCTGAAGTTCCTGCCGGCGGCTTTCGCCAACGACCGCGGGCGCCTGGCGCGCTTCGAGCGCGAAGCGCAGCTTCTCGCGCAGCTCAACCACCCCAACATCGGCGGCATCCATGGACTGGAAGAATCCGACGGCGTCCCCTACCTGGTGCTCGAGTACGTGCCGGGCGAGAACCTGAGAGGGCCGCTCGCGATCGACGAGCTGCTGCCGGTGATCCGCCAGATCATCGACGCCCTGGAGGAAGCCCACGAAAACGGCATCGTCCACCGCGACCTGAAGCCCGCCAACATCAAGATCACGCCAGATCGCAAGCTGAAGGTGCTCGACTTCGGACTGGCCAAGGCCCTCATCGGCGATCCCGTCGACGAGGTCGCCGCGAACTCGCCGACGCTGGCCGCGAGCGCCCTGACCCGCGGCGCCGTGCTGCTCGGCACTGCTGCGTACATGAGCCCCGAGCAGGCCCGCGGCCACAAGGCCGACAAGCGCGCCGACATTTTCGCCTTCGGCTCGGTGCTCTACGAGATGCTGACCGGCAAGCAGGCCTTTGGTGGTCCGACGATATCGGATTCGCTCGCCGCCATCCTGACCAAGGAGCCCGACCGGGCGCTGCTGCCGGCCTCGACGCCGGCCAACCTGCGCGCGGTGCTCGAGCGGTGCCTGGAGAAAGAGCCGAAGCTGCGGCTGCGGGACATCGGGGAGGCGCGGATTCTGCTGGACCAGGTGGTGATGGGCATTCCTGCCCGTCCGCCGGACAGGCCAGGAGGCCTGTCGCCACTCCTTCCCTGGGCCGTCGCGGCCCTCGCCACCGCGCTCGCCGCCGCGGCGATCTGGACGGCGCTGCGCGCGCCGTCGCCCCAGCCGCGTCCGGTGACCCGCGTGTCGATGTCCGTGCCGCCAAGATCCGGCGGCATCCCGTTCTACGCGCCGGCCCTGTCGCCCGACGGGACCCTGCTTGCGTTCACCGCCGGCGCGAACTCGCAGATCCACATCCGACAACTGAACGAGTTCGATGCCAAGCCTCTGTCCGGAACCGAAAACAGCGGCGCTCCCTTCTTCTCCCCCGACGGCCGCTGGCTGGCGTTCCACGCCCGGCAGGAGCGCAAGCTGAAGAAAGTCCCCGTCATCGGGGGCACTGCCCTCACCCTGTGCGACATCGAGATTCAGTTCTCGCAGGGGGGCAGTTGGGGCGCCGACGGCACTATCATTGTTCCGCTGTCCAACGCGGGCCTGTCGCGCGTCTCGGCCGCCGGCGGCAAGCCCGAGCTTCTCACCAAGCCGGATCCGAAAAAAGGCGAGACCAGCCACCGCTGGCCGCAGATCCTGCCCGGCGGCCAAGCGGTGATCTTCACCGCCGGCAGGTTCGGCTCATTCGATGATGGGCGCATCACGCTGTTTTCCCTCAAGACGGGCGAGCAGCGCGTGCTGCTGGAAGGCGCCGGCCAGGCCCGCTACGTCCCCACCAATGGTCCGGAGAGCCGCGCGGGCCACTTGGTCTACTGGCGCGCCGGTTCGCTGTTCGCCGTTCCGTTCAACCTGAAGACGCTCCAGGTTGCCGGGCAGGCGGCCCCGATTCTCGAAGGCGTCGCGGGGTCATCGAGTGCCGGCGTGGCGGATTTCAGCTTCTCCGAGACCGGGGCGCTGGTGTATGCGCCCGGCGTGACGCAGACCGCGCGCAGCCGCCCCATGGTCTGGGTCGACCGCCAGGGAAAGGCCGAGCCCATCCCGGCGCCGCAGCATCTTTACAACTACCCGCACCTCTCGCCGGACGGGCAGCGTATCGCCGTTGGGGCGATTGACGTTTGGGTCTACGACCTGGCGCGCGGCACCCTGACCCGCCTTACGTTTCAGGGCATCAACCGGTTCCCCGTCTGGACGCCGGACGGCAAACGCGTCACGTTCCTTTCCTCCGTCCAGGGAAAACAGAGCACCGCCTGGACGTCGGCCGACGGCAGCGGCGCCGCCGAAACGCTCGCCTCGGTGGCCCAAGGCGGCGTGCCCTGGTCGTGGTCGCCCGACGGCAAGCTGCTGCTCTACAGTGCCGGCGCGCGCGGCGCTCGAAACGTCTGGGTCCTTCCCCTGGAGGGCCAGCGCAAGCCGGCGCCGTTCATCGAAACCCAGTTCAACGTTGACGATGCCCAATTCTCCCCGGACGGCCGGTGGGTAGCTTACACCTCCAACGAATCGAGCCCGACCCAGGTCTACGTCCAGCCCGCTCCCGGGCCGGACGGCAAGCCTCGCGCAGGGGGCAAGTGGCAGGTTTCGACGACCGGCGGCGGGGACCCGCGCTGGGTCCGCAGGGGGCGCGAGCTTCTCTATCGCACGAGGACAACAGGAGGGCACGTGATGGCGGTCGCGATCGACCCCGGCCCCACCTTCCGCGCCGGCGTCCCCAAACCGTTGTTCGAGGACCGCTATGCCACCCAGGGCTGGGACGTCTCGGCCGACGGCAAGCGCTTCCTGATGCTCCGCAGCGAATCTGGCGCTGAGGAGGAAACTTCGGCCGCCACGGCGCAGTTGCACGTGGTGCTCGAGTGGTTCGAGGAAATCAAGCGGCGGGTGAGGGCAGGGAGCTGAAAGCAGATCCCTCGCTACGCTCGGGATGACACCGGCGCGCTCACGCCGTGGGGGGAATCTCGACCTTCTCGTAGAGGTCGCGGAGGGCTAGGCGGCAGTTGATGGACCGCAGTTCGATGACGCCGTCCGGTCCGGAGGCTGCGGTCAGAAGCCAGTGACCGTCGGGCTGCCGGGCGAACAGCTCCACCTGCATCCGGTCGGACGACACCAGCAGGTACTCGGCGAGGGAATCGATGCTGCGGTAGTGTTCGAACTTGCGGCCGCGATCGTAGGCCTCGGTGGAGGGCGAGAGAACTTCGACGATGACGCTCGGGTTCAGCAGCGTGTCGAGCTCATCGTCGGCGAACTGAGCCTCTGCGCAGACAACGCTGACGTCCGGGTAGGTGTACAGTCCGGTCGCGCTCACGCGCACCCGCATGTCGCTACCGTAAACCTGGCAGGGCTTTTTCCTGAGCTGCTGATCCAACTCGCTAGCCAGCCTTATGCTCAGCAGGTTGTGCGGCGCCTTCCCACCGGCCACGGCGAACATCTGGCCTCGGTAGTACTCGCTCTTGAACTGGGCCTGGCGCTCGATCTCCAGGTACTGCTCCGGGGTGAGAAACGTGGTCGGCTGCGTCGACACGCCAAGGTTCCTTTCCAGCTAAGGTTAACACAGCGCGGCTTCGCCGCAAACTGAGTTCGTGGGAAGAACGGAGTGCTGAGCGGCTTCGACCGTTTGGTATTCCGGGGTACGCTGCGGAGGCTGCACTACGGTTACTGGGATCGGAAGCTGTGCTCTGTGGTGGCGCAGGGGATGGAGCAGTACCTCTGGCAGAACCAGGTGCTGTTCAAGGATTACCTGGATCATGTGAAGCGGGTGAGCCGTCAGGTGAAACAGGAGAGAAGGAGGCCATCGCGCGGGGGATCGCTGCGGAGAGAGTTGAAGTATCGCCAACAGGGCAACTGCTGGAACAACAGTTGCGAACCAACTGGGCGGAACTGCTGGGGAGCCCGGCGGAGCAACGGTCTATCAATCGGAGTGGGCAACCGACATCGTGTTTCGCGAGGCGGATTTTCTCAAGCGGCTGATGCCACTGCTGGTGCGGCACGGCATGCTCAGCTATTCCAGCGCCGACGTGATGCGCTACTTCGGCCGGAAGCTCAACCAGTCGGGAGCCATCCCGGCCCATTTCAGCGGGACGCTGGAAACCGATCTGAAGCGCCGCCAGCAAGGCGAGCGCGTCAAGTACGGGATGAATGGCAACTCGGCGAAGTTCTATGACAAGGCATACAGTGAGTTCGGCAGCGTGCTGCGGGGCGCCGAGGTGTCGCAAAAGGCGAACGACCGATTGCTGAACGCGCTGGGGGCCGTCGATGACAGCCGGAGCGTCGAGGAGTTGACGGCTGGCATTCAAAAGCACACCCACTGGGGTGGGCGGCGTGTGCGCGGGTTGCGCCCGTGGGCCGCCGGCTATCGCTTCGCTCCCCTCTGCTGGGCCGCGTGCCGGCGCAGAAACACGAGAATCTTTTCCAGGTCCGGGTCCGTGTAAATGCGGGTGACGGCGGCATGGTTCCAGCCGGCGCCTTCTTCCAGCGTCACCTCGTGGCGTCTGAAAGTGCGAAGCACGGGCAGCGGCGCCGTCAGGTCGTACAGCAGCAGGCGGTCCTTTGTTTGTTCGACCACCAGGGCGGGGAATGGCTCTTCGTTGACTGGGCGCGCCCTGTTGATGTTTTTCGCCGGCAGGGCGCGAAGCGCAGGGGGGTTGGGCGGAGACGCGGACGCGAGGTCCGGCCCAACGGCCACTCCCCAGCCATCCAGGAGGTGGCAAGTTCCGCAGGAGCCAACTCGCGCCGGGTCGAAGAACAAATCCCGGCCCTGGCGAATCTCCGGCGGCAGGGGAGGAGGTTTTGACGGCGCGGGTTTGGAGCCCGAAGTGGCCGAAGCCTTGGTCGCCAGGCTCATCACGTAATCGACCACCGTGTCCAGATCCTCCAAAGAAAGTATGTTTTGGAAACCCGGCATGGAAGTTTCGGGGATGCCCAAGCCTACGGCCTTGAAGAGCGGAAAGCGATCAAAATTCCGTCCGGCCAGTTGCGGGGCGCGCCCGGCGCTGCCTTGCGGGCCATGGCAGTAAGGGACGGCGCAGGTCTTGGAGAAGATCTCTGCTCCACGGGAAACGCCGGCGTTTTGCGCTGCCACGGGGGCCAGCAACAGGGCCACCCAGATCACGGCCGCCCCTCAGGCAGGGCAAACGCAAAGAGGCTGGAGCCGGCGCGGAAGGGGGGGGAATCCGGCCAAATGGCCTTGGCATAGGGCCCGATGAGGGAACCCCACCCGGAAGGCGTTGCAATGTATTGCCGGCCGTTCACTGCATAGCTGACCGCAGAGCCCCGATGTCCGGCGCCGGTGGGGAAACTCCACAGCCTGGCGCCGGTGCGCGCATCCAGGGCGAAGAAATTCCCCTCCGGGTCGCCGCTGAACACCAGGTCGCCGCCAGTAGCCAGCACCGAGGCCAGCAGGAAGTAGGGGTAGAGGTGGGTCCACTGTTTCCGGCCCGTGAGCGGATCGTAGGCGGCGATAAATCCATAGGCTTTTTCGCCGGGTGGAGACCGCATGGTCCAGGAACCGCCGTGGAAGAGTTTGCCCGGCTGCGGCTGCTCCTCTCGGGCGATCAGGTCGTTGCAAAGCTCCAGCCCTGGCGAGTAGAGCAAGCCCGTGCGCGGCGAATACGCCGCCTGGTTCCAACTTTTGCCGCCGATGGCGCTGGGGCAAATGAGTTTTGCCTTGCCGACCTCGGGTTCATTGCGGCCTGTCAGCTTCCCTGTCCCGGTGATGCCGGTGACCCAGTTGATGTGGCGGACAAAGGGCCACGCCGAGAGGAACTCCCCGGTGACACGATCAAGCACCCAGGTGTAGCCGCTCTTAGAGACCTGCACGAGCAGCTTGCGCAGACGACCTTGGAACGGCAGGTCGACCAGAATGCACTCATAGGAGGCGTCGTAATCCCAGACGTCTTGCGGGATCTGCTGGTGGTGCCATTTCAGTTTTCCCGTATCGGCGTCCAGGGCGACGATGCTGCCGGTATAGAGATTGTCGCCACGGCGGGAGCCGGCGTACAGAGCGGCGGCGGCGTTGCCGATGCCCCAATACACCAGGTTGAGCTCGGGGTCGTAGGAACCGGTCATCCAGGCGGCCCCGCCTCCGATTTTCCAGCTCTCGCCCGGCCAGGTCTCGTGACCCTTTTCGCCCGGCCCGGGGATGGTGAAAAAGCGCCACGCCAGCCGCCCGGTCCGCGCGTCGAAGGCGGTGAGATAGCCGCGATGCGCCGAGTCGCCCCCGGTGCCGCCGACGATGACCTTGTCTTTGACCACCAGAGGAGCGCCGTTGATGTTGCAGCCGCACTGCTTGACGTCCTCGACGTTCACCCGCCAAAGCTCGCCTCCGGTCTTCTGGTCGAGCGCGACAACGTGATTGTCCACCGTGCCCATGAAGACGCGACCGTGGCCGAGCGCCACGCCGCGATTCTGCATGCCGTAGGGCGCGGGCTGCTTGGGAACCGGGTAGCGGTATTCCCAAATCTGCCTGCCGGTGGCCGCTTCGAGGGCAAAAACCCAATTGCGCGACGTGGACAAGTACAGGACGCCGTCGAGGACGATGGGAGTCGCCTGCAAACCGTTCTCGTAATCGCCGGTCTGGAAAACCCAGGCCGGGACCAGCCGCTTCACATTGTCGCGGTGGATCTGATCGAGAGCGCTGTAGCGCCAGGAGAAGGTAGTACCGCCGTAACTGGGCCAGTGGTCGCCGGTGGCGCCGTCCGGCGCGGCCAACAGCAGCGCCGGGATCAGTCCCGCCAGCAGGCTCACAATCTTTAACCGTTTCCCGATGCCCATAAACTCACATGATAGCCGAACTGTTCCGCCGGAAGCGCGCGACACCAAGCGCATGTGTGCTTAACCGTTTTGGGGAAGCGGTCGTGGCGCACGCTTCAGCGTGCAGCGGCGAGCTTCAGCTCGCCGAAGGGCGCGGGTGAAACCACCCAGCATGGGCTGAAGCCCACGCCAGCACGCTAAAGCGTGCGCCACCTCGCCTCGCAGCCAGGCAAACTCCCCAAAACGGTTAAGCGACACCAAGCGCATGGAATTGCTATACTTTGCCCCAGGGGGTCACACTAGCATGAAGACTGTCTGTCGCGTTGCCGCCAGTAGTGTTGTCTTCTCCATCGCCGCTTGCGGTCAAATCGCCCAAACCACCGGGAGGGTGACCGACCCGACCGGGAGCATCGTTCCGCAGGCCAGTGTCACTCTGATCCATGTGGACACCAGAGTCCGGAGGGAAGCCTCGACCAACGAGCAGGGCTACTATACGGCGGCTTCGCTGCAGCCGGGCAACTACCGGATCACGGTCGAGAAAGAGGGGTTCAAGCCCATCAGCCGCACCGGCATCCACATCGGGGCGGATGAGAAAGTGCGGCTCGACTTCGTGCTGGAGCTGGGCACGGTGGCCGAGACGGTCAACGTGACGGCGGACGTCTCGCTGCTCAAGACGGATTCCTCCGAGCTGGGGACCTCGATTACCACGCGGGAATACAATCGCCTGCCGCTGATTCAGGTGAACCGCATGAGGAGCCCCGCGTTTTTTCTGTTCTTGACCCCGGGCATCCACGGCAACATCAATCTCGACGGCAGCGAGAACATCTCGGCCACCAATCAAATTCAGGTGCACGGCAGCCCCAAGCAGCACACCGAGGTGCTGGTGGATGGTTTGAGCGGCGGGCAGTTCAACACCGTCGGCAGCATGAACGAGATGGCCCCGCCGGTGGACGCGGTGCTCGAGTTCAAGGTGCAGGCCAGCCAGATGTCTGCCGAGTACGGCCACACCGGGGCGGCGGTGGTCAACTTCACGATCAAGTCGGGGGCCAACCAGCTTCACGGCAGCGCGTTTGAGTATTTTCGGAACGACAAGCTCGACTCACGGAACTGGTTCGCTCCCTCGCGAGCGCTCACCCGCCAGAACGAATTCGGCGTTACCACGGGCGGGCCGATCTGGCTGCCCAAGGTTTACAACGGCACGGACCGGTCGTTTTTCTTCTTCGCCTATTCCGGCTCGCGCAAGCGGGGCCTGGACAATATCGAGCGCGTGCGCATCCCCACGCCGGCCAACATCACGGGAGATTTCAGCGGCCTGGTCGACAGCCGGGGCAATCGCGTGCTGATCTACGATCCCCGAACCACCCGTCCTGCGCCCGCCGGCGGCTTCCTGCGGGATCCGTTTCCGGGCAACACGATTTCGGCCGACCGCCTGGACCCGGTGGCGGCGAAAGCGGCCCGCCTGATCCCCGCGCCCAACACCTCGGCCGGGGCTCTCAACTACCAGAACTGGATCGGCGAACAGCTTCTCGACCCCGACGTGAGCACCGGCAAGATCGACCACACGGTCTCGAACCGCCAGAAGTTTTTCTCCACTTTCAACTGGAACCGCATTCCGCGTTTGCGGAACCGCAACCCGCTGCCCGACCCGATCAACGACGGCTTCTTCCAGAACATCACCAGCCGGGTGTTCCGTTTCAGCCACGACTACTTCGTCCAGCCGACCCTGCTCAATAACCTGGCGCTGGGCTACAACCGCTTCCGAAATCCGAACGGCAGCCGCAGCGTAAGCGGGGGCTGGCCGGAGAAATTCGGGCTGGCCGGCGTACCCGGCGCCATGTTCCCCGTTCTGAGCTTCACCGACGGCTACTCGACGCTGGGAAGCTCCGGCCTGGGGGACGGTATTGATCAGATCTACTTCGTGCGGGATTCGGTCTCCTGGACCCGCGGGCGCCACGGGCTGAAAGCCGGCATCGAGATCCGGTGGAACCAGGCCAACAGCCGGTCCGAGTCCAACACATCGGGCACCTACAGCTTCAACAAGCTGGGGACAGCGTTGCCGTCGGCGCCGACGACAACTGGGGACGGGTTTGCCAGCTTCCTGCTGGGGGATGTCCATACGGCCAGCCTCAACTATCCTTCCACCACCGGCACGCGCCGCCCCTACTGGGGTTTCTACGCGCAGGACGACCTGAAGCTGACCTCCACCCTCACGCTCAACGTGGGCCTTCGGCTCGAGTTCGAGCAGGCCCCCTACGAGGCCGCCGATCGCCACAGCATTGTTGACCTGGGAGCCCCGAATCCAGAGGCCGGCAACCGGGCCGGCGCGGTGATCTTCGCCGGCTCGGGCGCCGGCCGAAGCGGAAGCCGGACCCTGATCCCGACCGACTATTCCGGCTGGGGGCCGCGCCTGGGGTTCGCCTGGCAGGCCAAGAGCCGGACGGTGGTGCGGGGCGGCTACGGCGTTTATTATTCGAACAACTACCTCGGGCTGAGCACTGCGGGCTTCAACATTTTGGGGAATTTCCAGTCGCTCGACAACGGCATTACCCCCGCCTTCCGCCTGCGCGAAGGATTCCCGCAGAACTTCTCCCGCACCCCGACCATCAACCCGACATTGCTGAACAACCAGAACGGCGCCTACCTGGAGTCCAATGCCGGGGCGATGCCGCGCACCCAGAACTGGAGCCTGGGCATCCAGCGCGAGATGTCGGCGGACCTGGTGCTCGAGGCGACCTATCTTGCCAACCACAACACCCGGCAGATCGAGCCGCAGGTCATCAACATCAACCAACTTCCGCCCCAGACCCTTCAGCTCGGCTCGCTGCTGACCCAGAACATCAACTCCGCCGCCGCCCGCGCGGCCGGCATCGCCCTTCCTTATCCGGGCTTCAGCGGCTCGGTGGCCCAGGCTTTGCGGCCGTTCCCGCAGTACCGGACGCTGACCGCCACCAACGCCAAAGCCGGCAGCTCGATCTACCACGCCCTGGAGTTGCGAGCGCGGCAGCGGTTGTCATCCGGGCTCTCTTTCGACGCCTCCTATACGCTGTCGAAGAACATCGGCTACAACAACGCGTCGTTTGCCGGGCGCGGCGGGGCCGACAACATCCTGCAGGACAACTTCAACCGGAAACTGGAGCGCGCCATACTGCCGTATGACATCCCCCAAGCGGTCCTGATCCAGTATGTGTATGACCTGCCGATCCGCAAAGGCCGGCGGCTGGGGGGATGGACCCTGGCGGGCATTCACCGTTATCAGAGCGGCAACCCGCTGCCGATCTTGATGACCAACAATCTGCCGATCTTCAACCGGGTGCTGCGACCGGACCGGGTCCTGGGGCAGCGGCTCTCAACCGGTATTAGCAATGCTGACTTCGAGCCCAACCGCGACCGCGCGATCAATCTGGGCGCGCTGGCCACCCCGGCGCCGTTCCGCTTCGGCAACTCGGCGCCCTACGTCCAGGACCTGCACAATTTCCCTGTGCTGGGCGAGGACTTCGCTCTGATCAAGACCACGCCGCTTACCGAACGGATGGCCAGCGAGATCAAGCTGCAGATCGTCAACGCCTTGAACCGCCACCGGTTCGCCGAGATCGAGGGCAACTTCAGCAACGCAACGTTTGGGCGGGTCCGCTCGGCGAGCGCCCCGCGGGGGATTCAAGTGGGAGCGCGGCTGCGGTTCTGAGCTGGGGGGCTCAGAGCAATTTCCCGACATCACCGGCTCGCGCCGGCGAGGGCTTTTCGCAGCGCCTCGGCGTGCGGAGAATTCTGTTTTTCTAATTGCTGCAGGATCTCCTGAGCCTTAGCCTTACTGCCACCGGCGAGTTCCGGCGCATTCAGGTTCCACATCGCCAACTGGAAGCGCGCTTCGTCGAACGTCGGATCGAGTTCGAGCGCCCGGTCCAGGTGCCCTTTGGCTTTGAAGGCCAGGCCGGTGACATCGGAAGGAGCCGCCGTCCCGAGCTGCACCAGCAGTTTCTTGTGCTCGGCCAGGTGCTGACGGGCCTGTGCAGGCTTGGGTAGTGAAGCATCGATCTCCGCGCTCGCGCTTTGGCTAAACGCCGCCTTCAACGCGCTTCCCGCCGGTAGATCCTTGTTGCGGGCGTTGGCGGCGCGATAGCCGGCAATCGCTTTCTCGTTCCGCACGCGGGTCAGATTCAGATCGACGTGCGGCTGGCCGCGAAGAACCGCTTCCACCCGCAGGTGTTCGCCGGTGGCAGTCACCTTGGCCGCCAGCAGCCCGGGGTGCTTTTTGGTTTCAAAGTTCAGCGTGTCGCCTTCGGCGGAAACCAGGTCCAGCACATAAGACTGCACGAAGCCTCCCGGCAGGCTGCCCGTTTCCTGGAACTGCATCTCGCCCCGGTCATTGAGGTAGAACTTGAAGTCGAAGTAGGTCTGGCTGTCGCTCCAGGAGCGCCCGTGCATGGACCCGTCTGGCTGTTTGATCATGTCCATGGCGAAGCCAATCTGGCCGAACGGGGTTGGATTGCGCTGGCTGGCGTAAAATCCTTCCACTTTCGACAGCCAGGCGGCGGGTTCGGAAGCCGGCAGAGGTACGGCCGAAACAACCCACCCGATCAGGAGTGCGGCAAAAAATCGTCTGTTCATGCGAATCCTCCCCTTGCAACAAAGAGTATACGGCAGGCGGCGCGCGAAGTTGCAGGAAATTGGGAGGGATCGCGGGCTGTACTACAAAACCGACCATTGTTTC
>Ga0247727_10016118_pt1 | contig 12126 bp, 13 predicted proteins | sample WisWelCaveWW1625_FD_202498 | JGI IMG/M metagenome (GOLD analysis project Ga0247727, IMG submission 202498) | Biofilm microbial communities from Wishing Well Cave, Virginia, United States - WW16-25 | ecosystem: Environmental > Aquatic > Deep subsurface > Groundwater > Cave microbial mat | place...
GAATGCAGTCAAGAAATGGAACATCCAATACCCCGTCGTGCAAGACAACGACTATCGCACCTGGCGCGCGTACGCCAACAGATTCTGGCCGCACAAGTATCTCATCGACGTCGATGGCAACATCGTGTACGACCACATCGGCGAAGGCGGTTATGAAGAGACCGAGGCGCGCATCCAACAGGAATTGAGGAAACTGATGGAACGACGCGGCGATTCCGATGGAATCGTCAAACCCATCGAACGACCAACCGAGGTGGTCCCCGTCGAATTCGGACGCATCCGCACACCCGAAATATACTTCGGCTACAACTTCCACAGAGGAAATATCGAGGATTTCAGAACAGCTCAGCCAGACACATCACACACGTTCACCGCGCCAGCCATACTTGAACCAAACACGGCATATCTCGACGGCACCTGGGTCATCGGCAAAGATGGTGCCGAGCTTGTGAGCGACACCGGACGCGTCCTGTTATCGTACGATGCCAAAGCAGTCAACATCGTCGCCAGCGGACCGTCGGACATCCAGGTGCGCTGGGACACCAAGACACCAGGAAACGCACACGGATCCTCAGTTGACGAGACTGGCGTCGGACGAGTGGATGACGAGACACTTTACGAGATCATCAACGCGCCCGGCTACGGACCACATCAAATCGAGATCAAGGCGACGAAAGGATTCACGATTTATACGTTCACGTTCGGATGAACAATCCGCGTTGACATCAATCGTTCTCGACACGCGGCGCCAAAATGAAGCTCAACATCAACCTGTCCACGATCTTGTACTCGAGCTTCAACGGGTAATCCTGATTGAACGAAAGACTCACGCGCTCGGCAAGCTTGCCACCCTGCATCATCTTCTTCAGATATTCGACAGAATACTTCGCCTTCAGACGAGCCGTGGAGTCACACTTGATCGACGTCTCGTCACTCGCCCACACCTCAGTATGCGCCTTGTTCAGGTCGCCTTCCGCTTGCACCCAGAATTTGTTCGGCTCAGCGATGAACGAAACCGATTCCGACACGATGTCCGCGTCAGAGATCGCGTCATCCAACACCGAACTCGGCAACTCCACATTGACCGGGAACGACAAACTCGGCACGCGCTGCTCACGATCCTCCAAATCGATCAACGGCAACGAGAATGTCCGCGTCGTGCCCGCCTTGAACTTGATCTCCAATTTCTTGTCCTCCAGCACTTCCAAGCTCACGATATCGCTCGGCTTGGCGCGGCGGAGGATCTGCTTGAAGTTGGCGAGATTGACGCCGATCTCGGTGTCCTTCTTGAGGTCGTATTCGCTGAAGACGGACGCGACGAGCTTGAAAATCACCATCGCGACATTCGCTGGATCCATCGCGATCAATTCCATCCCATCGCGCGTGAATTTGAAACGCGCCTCATTGACCAACTCAGAAATGACGCCGACACTGTCCTTCAGATAAGTCGCATCCGCGAAAACAATCTTCATAGTCCCTACATCCCCCACTGCAGAATGGCGACAACGAGATTCTATTTAAGCTTTGCTGTGAACGGGCTCAGTAGAAAACTGTCCTTCGGACCCCTTGCCGCGCCGCGCTCGGGCTACATCTTGCATTAGCAAGTCCGCGGCATTCCATCGGAGGTTGCCGCTCTTCACGACTTCCTCAAAGCGCCCTCGCGCAAAAAGGCGGCGGCAAGGGAGAAGTTTTCTACTGAGCTTGTGAACGATCGGTCCGTTTTGTCCCGCTAACACTTGTGCAAATCCAGCGTCTGCCCGTCCCTCAACGTGTGAACATGGCTCGGGTCATACCCCATCTCGACAGCCAACGTCAGCAACGCATCCTCCTTCTCGTGCTCGCAATGCATCGGGATGATATGCTTCGGCTTCACCATACGGAGGAACTCCCGCAGATCCTCACGCATCGGATGCCCTGACGCGTGGATATCAGTGAAGATGCGCACACCCGCCGCCTTCAAATCATCCTCCAACGCGCGCCGGTTCGACATGTTCGGTTCTGTGGGAATGACCTTGCACGAGAACACCACCTGATCATCCGGCCCGAGTGGGAACGCGACCTGCTTACGAGCGATCTTCACCAACATGCTCTGCGGCTCGCCCTGATTCCCGGACACGACGAGCACATACTTGTGCTTCCCTTCCTTCGCCACACGCGCTAACTCCTTCCGCGCCTGCGCGCCATACTTCACGATCTTCACCTGCTTCGAGAAATTGACCAATCCGACCTCCTCAGCCGCGTACGAATACTTCGCCACAGACCTCCCAAGGAACAACACCTTACGATTCAACGACCGTCCCCAATCCATGATGCTCTTCAACCGTGCGATCTGCGACGCGAACGTCGTCACGATGATCGCCTTGCCACGATTGTCGATACCGAGTAGAGTGTCCTTCAACAACTCGCGAACCACAGACTCGGACGGCGTCTTGGCGTGCTCGTTCGCATACAACCCGTCCAGGAACGTCACCAAGACGCCCTTCTGACCGATACGGCGCAACGCGTTGTAATCCGGCTTGTCCCCGATGACGGGATTATTGTCCAATTTCCAATCCGTGGCGTACAGGATGATGCCCTCCTTCGTGTGCAACGCCACGATGACCGTCTGAGGCGTGCTGTGCGGCATCGATATGAACTCCATCTCCAACGTCTTCGACAGACGCACGCGAGCGCCACCCTTCATCGTCACGACGCGGTTCGGCAACTTCATCTTCTCATCCTGCAAAATATTCCTCAACACCGCGGCCGTGAACGGCGTGCAATAGATCGGCGCTTTATAGTGGCCTGCCAGGTACGGCACCGCGCCCAGGTGATCGAGATGCGCGTGCGTCGGCACGATCGCCCTGACCAGCGGACGCCAGTCATCCAAACAACAATCATCCGGGATCGCATTCCCCTTCCTGAGCGTCTCGGTATCGATCTTAGCGATGTCCTCCCGCTCCTCCGCCTCAGTGATCTTGATGTAATTCGGCAGATGCAACCCCATATCGATCAAGACGACGTCATCGTCAACCCTGATCGCCGTCATATTCCTGCCCACTTCCCCATACCCGCCAACCGCCTTGATCTGTATCATCCCGCAATCAACCTCCACACGCTTGCATACACCTTGAACCCGTCAGCGAAAGGCAACGGCAACATATTCAACACGAACAACCACATATTGATCGTCTTCGTCATGAACAAGACGATGTATGCGCGCTTCGTGAACCTCTGATGCGCTTTCAGGACGAGCGCCGAACCAAGCCACAGCACGAGGTTCAAGAACGGACCCGCACCCGCGATCAAAAGCGTGCTCATCGGATCGCTCAATTCCCCAATGCTCACATATCCCGGGATGAAGAAGATGAAACCCGAACCCAACAGCTTAAGCGCGATGCCGATCCCGAGCCACGTGTACGCAGCGTGGAACACCGCCTCCAAACCCAATGCGATCGCGACGAACTTATGCGCCAACTCGTGCGCGATCAACGCCGGAGCCGTGATGATGACGCTCGTCCAAAACGCCGGCCAATCGAAACCGTGCCCTTCCTGGAACCGCGCCAAGACATCACGATGCCGATGACGCTTTCCGACAAACCCCATGAAGATGTAACCTGTCGCTGCGACCATCACGACGATATCGAACAACTCACGCAACGTGATAAGCATCAACACTCACGCTCGTTGGCAGGTTTATAAGGGTTTCGCGGTGTCTCATCACGATGCAGGTTCAAGCAACCCCTTCAGCTTCCTCTCCATCGCAAACAACACATCATCCCAATTCTCCCACGTGACGCTCTTGTAACCATCCACCACGCCAAACCCATCCACCTTGCAGCCACGCCCGCCAAAGGCAGACGCGATGCCCTGCGCATCCAACCCGACGCCTTCTCTCAAACGAAACACGACACGGGCATCCTTGCACACCGCCACCGCCACATCCACGCCATCGTGCTTCTCCAGGATATGCCCCGTCGCGTCATCCGCCGGCAACCCTTGCGGCGCCAACCCAAAACCAAAACGCTGCGAACCGCACTGTTTGATCGTCAAATGATTCATCAGCTCCTCGTGCCACGCTGACCTGCGTGCCACGTACCTCTCACGTGCCGTTTCCCACTCGTCCGTCCAAAACGCGCCCTTGCTCAGCACCTCTATCATTTGCTTCGGATCGATACCTGACGCGAGCAACTCCTGCAGTTTCCCTCCGCGTTCATCCTTCCGCACGCCAAACTCCATATCCGCAGTGATCGCCGCGATCATCCGAGCTACCGGATCATTCGGCAACAAGCGCTTCTGCACCAATTCCGCGACACACGACTGCGATCCACCCACGATATCCATCACACGCGCGTGCTTCCGCACCAGGTCCAAAGCATCTTCTGCTACTGTCCCATGACACGCCCAATACGCCACCACATTCCGCAATGCCACCTGCGGTAAAAGCGTGCCCAAGCCGGGAATCCCATCTGGCGACACACCCACCAAGAACAACATCGCATTCTGCTCACCAGCCAACACCGTTGACAAGACGGACATCTCATCCACCCTGAACACACCACCCACTTTGCACGGCGTGTCCCGCATCCGAGCCGCACGCACGATGATGGCTGCACCCGCCACGCCATCAAGCCGATCACCACAAAGAACGATCCACATGCCATCCCACACGCCCGCGCGTTATAAAAAGGTTTATATGCCGTCGACAGAACGAATCCTCCATGGCCGACCTCCTTATCTGCATGGGTTCAGGCAAAGGCACCTGGGCCTACGCTTATCAGCTGATCGAAGCCGAACGCTGGGACCGCGTGTTCGTGATCACCAGCCCCTTCTTCACCGAGAAAATCGGATTGCGGAAACCGCACATCCACGTCCTCTCATTCGATGATAAACTCACCGTTGACCAGTTAGCTGAAGAATACGCCAAACAGCTCAAACCGCACTTATCGGGTGATGTCGCTGTCAACTTCATCAGCGGCGACGGACGAGAACACCTCGCGCTCGTCGGCGCGCTGCTCAAACTCGGTATCGGGCTGCGATTCGTGCACCTGACCCCACACGGCGTCAAAGAAGTCTGAAGTCAGGGCTGTATCCTGAAGAAATGATACAACAACCTATCCACCGCACGCGTCAACTCGAAACCCTTCCCAGACAACTCGATGCAATTGCCACGCAACTCGATAGAGGGCTCAGTCGTCTGGTTCAAAAATATCACGGCCTTGTCGCCGTCATCGCACGACACTATCGGCCGCTCTGCGCACGCATCCGTCTCATTCACCGTGCACGCCGCAGTGATGCTGCGGTTCAAACCGCGCGCGTAATTCAAGCTCAACTCAGCCGCAGCCAGCGCCACGTACTGAAGGTCCTCCCCAGTCGGGTCGAACGTGATATAAATCGGCTGCCGGGACGCCGTCGCGTTCAACACGCCCCCGATAGAGATGTTCTCCGTCTCCAACGGATTGAAATGCAACGTCACCTCAAAAACATCCACGCCCCGCTGCCACTTAGTCATCCACAACCCGCCAACCTCCTGAAAATCAAAACCGTTGTATGACAGCGTCTCAGGACCCTTCGGTGGGATCACCATCTTCACGATGAAAATGGCCGCGATCAACGCAAGAATGATGCCCATAGACCAGAGGAGCACGGTCGTCTTCGGTTCGCCCTCAGGCATTTCCGGAGTCTCGTGGCTTGCTCTAGGATTTTTGGGCGCAAGGGCACTGGTTTTTTCGATATCCTCGGCGTTCACTCTCGCGATCCGCTCGTCGATCTCCACCATCACGTCATCACTCCGTATATAACGTACAACAAACGCTCAGCCACCGCATAGAATTCCTGCGCGCGCGAAGCCGACACGATGACGCAATCCCCTTCGACACGGACACCTGACGATTCAGCCTCAACAATGTACACAATCGGCTCCGCAACCGACGCGTTCGCGCATGACAACTCGGGCAGTTGCGTCCCGGACGCGTTCGTCAACCCCCACACGATGAACGACCCATCCAACTCCTGCAACGACTGCCCCATGAAATACGCTGCCTCGGCCACGTTCTCCGTGAAATTCCCACCAGGGTCGAACGTGATGATGACGACCTCGCCCGACAGCTTCCCCTTCACGTCACCCGTCACGTTGATCGATTCCAGATCCGACGGGTGGAAATTGAAAACTGCTTTCTTGTCCTCGATCGTCGTCATCCACTGATTCCGATACGGCTTGAACTTGAAATCGCCATACTTCCGCGACTGCGTGCCGCTCTGGCTCAACACGAAACCAAACGCGGACAACACCATGATCGAGATGATGAAACCACCAACCAACCGCTTCCGGCGCCGCTCAGCCACCGCATCATTGTGCATAGCTCACGTTCGCCCACGGGCGCTTTAAAATGTTTGCGGAGCAACGCTTAAAAAGCGGTCTTACCCTACGCTTCACATCCCCGAGGACCATCCGTGAGACTCAACACCGCCATCGCCTACACACTCCAATTCCTCCTCGTCGCCCTCCTCGTCTGGGAGCTCGTGCAACGACAATACCTCTACGCACTCGTCGGCGCGCTCGCAGTCGTCCTCTCCCTACTTCCCGCCTGGTTCGCCCGCAACTACCGCATCACATTGCCCTGGATCGTCGAAAGCCTCATCGCATTCGGACTCCTCCTACACGTCAGCGGCCTCACCTTCCGGTGGTACGTCCAATTCTACTGGTGGGACATCGTCGTCCACCTCATCGGCACCAGCATCATCGCACTGCTCGGATTCCTCCTCGTGTTCGCGCTGTACTATTCCGAACGCATCAATGTGACGCTTCGCATGATGGGATTCTTCGCGTTCATCTTCGCTATCGCGATCGGCGCGCTCTGGGAGATCGCGGAATTCGCCACCGACAAAACCGTCGGCAGCAAAAGCCAACCCTCACTCGACGACACGATGTACGACCTCATCAACGACACGATAGCGGCGGTTATAGTCAGCGTGCTCGGCGTGTGGTACGTCAAGAACCAACCTGAAGAGAAACTCAAGATGCACGTCGGGCATTGGATACCTGGGCTCAGGGAAAGGAACTGACTACTCGTCGAGAAAATCTTCGAGACGACGGCCGCTCAGCAATGGATATTCAGGATCGGGACGCCGTCCCGTGTTCGCGCCCATCCTACTCGTTGTCGCGAAGGCCGCTTGATACATCTGTCGGGTCCGTTTAATCCACGTTTTCGTCACCGTGACGATATTTTTGTATTGCGCTCCGCACCCTTCCGCTAACTTCAGCGCGGTCCTATAGCTCCGCAGCGCGATCCGGTATCCTTCCAAGTCGTGCGTCAAGCCGTGTAATATCCTTCCATACCTGCCTAATTTCATCAACACCGATATGCGCCGAGGGACTGCTGAAGCAGGCAAACGTTCCGTTGCCCTTTCTGCGCACATCATCGCATCCCGCAACAAAGACTCTTTCATCATGTCATCTTTCGTATTCATGGCGTCCCTGTATAGCTCCTCCCCAATCAGGGCGAACTTATACCCTGCCCCCTCTAACGCACTCTCTTCCAGCCATGTTGCCGCTTCCCACAGATGCTCCCTGCTCTTCTTGACCCAGTCCTCCTTCTCAGCATGATCAACACATGTTTCCGCGATCATCTCCGCAGTCCGTGAACACTCTATCACTTGACCAATCGAATACTCGGTATCCACCTTCGCGCATATTCTCGTGCTCTCTTCACGCCATCGGTACGCCTCTTCTAACAATGTTCTCCGATCCTGTTTCCGGGTCTGAGCCAGCATCTCCTTGAAAGCTGCTCCACACGCGTAGAGGTGTCCGTGCATTCTCCCCCCTTGGCACGCGGATAGATCCAGACACATCCCGGCCTCGATTTTGTCCAGCCCATATCTCGTGTATGCCACCAATGCTTTCAATACCTCCGCGTCCGGGGTCATCTCGATGCCTTGCTCCCGTTCCTGTGTCCCCGTGCGTGCGACTTTCGTCAATTGTTTGATGAATTTCACCGAAAGCTCATCCACAAACGGAGCATACTCCGGACGAGGGTACCTGCGCACCAAATACAGCACGTCACGAACAACATCATTCTCCACGATCTCGTCATAATTCTTCTCCAGCCTCTTCGCTAGGTCTTCCAACATATGTCAACAAGAATATCCCTCATTTATAAAACTCCTGACAACAAAACGGGAAGCCTCGGTGGGCAGCGCCGAAACTCGCTGAGAGCATCGCTCTCGCGAGCTCGCCAAACGCATTTGGCGTTGTGCGGTCCGGCTGGTCCACCGCGGTCTTCTCGCTGCGGCTCGAAGCCCTCGGTGGGAGTTGCACCCACGACCTGCGGTTTACGAAACCGCCGCTATGGCTACTAAGCTACGAGGGCAGTCTACTTCAGCTGTGCGAGCAGCTCATCCTTCGACCGGAACCTCTCCTGGCACACACCGCAGACCGTGTGTCTCTTTCCATTCGCGTCCTTCACGAAGCCGCCCTGCAGCTTGCCGAGGAACGTCTCCTGGATGACGCTTCCGCACACACTGCACTTCATGAGCGCTTTGCCTGAATGAAGATTTATAAATGTAACTGCGCGTGCCCATCACATGCCACGTATCGCCATCGTCAGAAAGGACCGCTGTAATCCCGTCGGGTGCGGCAACTACCTATGCGCGCGAGTCTGCCCCGTCAACATGGAAGGCAAAGACTGCATCACGCCCGACCCAGTCACCAAGAAAGCGGTCATAGATGAACACCTCTGCACCGGCTGCGGCATCTGCCCCAACCGCTGCCCATTCGAAGCCATCTACATCACGAACCTGCCGGAATCGCTCTCCGAACCCATCCACCGCTACGGACGCAACGGCTTCCACCTGTATCGGTTACCAGTCCCCAAACTCGGCACCGTCGTCGGTCTCATCGGCCGAAATGGCATCGGCAAAAGCACCACGCTCAAGATCCTAAGCGGACAGGTCGTGCCAAACCTCGGCACCGACAAAGACGCCACCATCCAAGACGTCATCCAACGCTTCAAAGGCACCGAAGCCCAAGCATTCTTCGAAAAAATGCGCGATGAGAAAATCGCCATCAGCTACAAACCACAACAAGTCGACCTCATCCCGCTCAAGACCAAAGGAAAAGTCGAAGATCTGCTGCGCAAAGTCGACGAGCGCAACCAATTTGACCACGTCATCGACCAACTCGACCTCAAACACATCCTCCACAACACCGTCGAAACGCTCAGCGGTGGCGAACTCCAACGCGTTGCAATAGCTGCGTGCGCGCTGAAGCAAGCCACCATCTACGCCATAGACGAACCCACCAGCTACTTAGACATCAAACAACGACTACGCATGTCACGATTCCTCCGAACGCTACCCAACGAAGAGACCGGCGTCCTCCTCGTCGACCACGACCTCATCATCCTCGACAGCGTCACCGACCAGGTGCACTTGGTCTATGGCAAAGAGGCAGCCTACGGCATCGTCAGCTTCCCCAAAACCTCACGCGAAGGCATCAACACCTACCTCTCAGGATTCATCCGCGACGAAAACATGCGCTTCCGCGACAAACCCATCACGTTCCAAGCCCGACCACCCACCGACGCCAAAAAACTCAATCTCCTCACCAGCTGGAGCAACATCACCAAAAAACAAGGGCACTTCACCCTCGAAGCGCCAACAGGATCGCTCTACCGTCAAGAAGTCGTCGGCGTGCTCGGCGAGAACGGCATAGGCAAAACGACGTTCATCAAAATCCTGGCGCGCGTCGAGAAACCAGACACCGGCGAGATCGACCAAGGCGTCCGCGTCAGCTACAAACCACAATACCTCGACTCCGCCAGCGACGAACCCGTCCTCACCATCCTCCAAGACGCCGTCAGCAAATACAACATCCAACTCATCCAACCCCTCGAACTCAACCACCTGCTCACCAAGCCGATCAACCAATTGTCCGGGGGCGAGCTGCAACGCGTCGCCATCGCGAAATGCCTCAGCCAAGACGCAGAATTGTACGTCTTGGACGAACCATCAGCGTACCTCGACGTCGAACAACGATTAGCAGCATCCAAAGCCATCCGAGACATCGCGTACTCGCACAGCAAGACCATCCTCGTCGTCGACCACGACTTATTGTTCATCGACTATGTCTCTGACCGACTCCTCGTCTGCGAAGGACAACCCGCCCGGCACGGCACCGTCCACGGACCCTTCCGGATGGAAGACGGCATGAACCGATTCCTCAAAGGGATTGATTTGACCTTCAGGAGGGATCCTGAAACGAAACGACCACGAGCGAATTCGCCAGGCTCACGATTGGATAGAGAACAGAAAGAGAACGGGAAGCTGTATTATTCATAACGCAGTGTTTTCATTGAATCCTGCGCACGAACGTCAAGAAACCAGTATGACCGATCGAGATGTTGTGCGGACGCAAGACGTCGCCATCCACTTTCCACGACCGCTCGATCAACTCGACACTTTTGATTACGAGAAAACGTTTGTCATCCTTCATCGTCTTCACGAACTGCTGCAACTGCGTCGCTTGCAACGTGTATGCGACCACAAAACCGCCAATCCTCACCACTGATGCTGCCGTCTTGATGGCTTTCGATGGATCCGGAACGTCCAGAAGGCACACATCCGCGTTCTTGACCGGACATTTCTGGTATATGTCGCCGACCGCGAATGAAACGTTCGTGAGACCGAGGAACTTCGCATTCTTCTTGCCAATCTCGACGTTGTCAGGACGGATATCGAAACTGTATACTTTCTTCGCGATATGCGCGAGCACACACGCGGCTGCGCCCGAACCCGTGCCGGCGTCCACGATGACCGTTTCCTTCCCGATGCCCGCTTCCGTGATGACGAGACCGAGATCCTTCAACGACATCGTCTGCGGGCCTCGATGCAGGCGCTTGAAGAGATCGAGGAAGGACGCCGAGAGCAAGACATATTCCTTGCCCATAGTCGATTTGACCGTCGAGCCGTCCCTCTTCTTCATATCATTCACCTTGACCGTGCCATCCTTCGTGCTGTACGCCTTTGCCGGATCCGTCACGAAATATTCCCGCTGCTTGACGACCGTGATCTCACGATCGATCTCCTTCACGTACTCCTTTTTCTCCCGTTGCAAGAGAAGCTTCGGCATGCCGTGTTGAACACGTCTCTTCTTTAAAAAGGAATCGAGGGAAAACGTGTCGTTTTGTCGAAGAATCGTCTGCGCAAAACGTAGAACCGTTTGCTCCCACTCCAGAAACTTCGTTTGCATCCGTTTTCATATCCGCATTTATGTGAAGCGAACCTCCCCCGAAACTTGACCTGTTCCCGTCGTTGAGCCCTTCGTAACGAAACGACGGACGAACGACGAGGCACGGAGCGGACGAAACGACGAATAAGGAGTGGAACTGGAATATGGCGCTACGATGGGAGCAAAAGCAGTTCTCGAACAGAGCGTCTCACTTCACGATGAGCAACCCACGCATCGCACCGTGACCCGTGCCGCAGAACACCGAGCAATAGTATGGGAACTCGCCAGCACGCGTCGCCGCGAAGCGAACTTCAACCTCGGTTTTATCCACCCGCTCGCTCACGCCGAACTCATCCAACTTGAAGCCGTGCGTCACGTCCAACGAACGGATGCGGATGACAACCTCGTCACCCTTGTTCACTTCGATACGTGATGGGTTGAATTCGAATTTTTTCGCCGTCATCACAAACTCCTTCACCGGACGCGGTGGAACCGACCCGTTCCCGCCGCCGACAGCGAACGTCCCCTCACCAGGCTCCGTCGCTTGCGGAACCGGCGGACGCTCGGCAAGAGTCTCGCTTGTAGCGCACGATGCAAGGATAAGTAACACGGAAAGAATCATAACAAGATGAGCGGAACGCATGCTCTTGTCGCGCACGATACCGTATATTAACTTAACGTGAGAAAAAAGAAAGCGGAGGATGGGACTCGAACCCATGAATAATCGCTCTGCAGGCGATCGCCCTGACCGAACACGACGATGTCGTCGTGCTCTTTAGCCGCTTGGCTACCTCCGCAGGCATAACGGCCTTGCGTGAAGCGACAGTCCGGGCTATAAAAAACTATCCGAGCAAAACCTTAAAAGCCATAACCAAAACAACGAAAACCATGGACCTGGAACAGATACGATCTTCCTATTT
>Ga0247727_10016119_pt1 | contig 12124 bp, 11 predicted proteins | sample WisWelCaveWW1625_FD_202498 | JGI IMG/M metagenome (GOLD analysis project Ga0247727, IMG submission 202498) | Biofilm microbial communities from Wishing Well Cave, Virginia, United States - WW16-25 | ecosystem: Environmental > Aquatic > Deep subsurface > Groundwater > Cave microbial mat | place...
TGTCCGAAAACGCAAACCGATGAAACGTGAGCAAGACATACATATCCAAAATTAACCCCCCAGATCAGCCGTGCTCACTGCGCTCCTTCAGAATAACTTGAGCGTAGGGCATTTTCACACAGGCTGTGGAGATTGGGAACGAGAGTAAAACAAGCGTTGACATTCACTGGGATTTGCTTTATCCTCTACAACAGAACATTTGAGGGGGGAGAGTGATTCATGAAGCTAACCAAAGCGCAATTTTTGACGTTGTCTGATGTTTGCCGAGAAGCGGCAACGGTTATTTTAGGAGGTTTGATCATCGGAGGAATTCTTGCTCAGGAGTTCAAGTTGAGCGTGGCTATTTGGGGTTTTGTGTTATATCCGACCTGCATTATCCTCGCTCTTTACTTCAAAAAGAAAGGAGACTGATCTTTTATGGAAAGCGTAATCTTTTTCGGCACGTTGGCCGTGATCTTTTTCGGCATCATCGCTTTCTTGACGCGAGATAAAAAAGAAACGCCGAAGTAAGGCGCGTCGCTCGAGGCGCGATCTACCGATACTCTACCCTCCGAGTACGGCGTGGGGTTGAATCGATCTTTTCTTCAAAACAAAAATGGCGGCTGCTCTTCGAGATTTCCAGAGCAGTCGCCATTTTATTTTTGTCACCGGTTGTGGTGATTTCTCACCTGGGCTGACTCGCAATCAAAACGAGTGCGTGAGCCGGCCGATAGCCAAGCGTCCAAGCTCCGGCGCGCCGACGGATTCCTGGTGGCGTCGGTCAAAAAGATTTTGAACCGTGAACGCGAAGCGCGTGTCAACAGAGAACGGCAGATTATAGCCGAGATTGAAATCGACCGTGGTGAAGGTTTGCACGTGCCCGAGATATACGCCGGAGTTCATGGGGAAGCCCTCGTTATAACGCCCGCGCAATTCCAAATCCAAACCGGCTTTGCTGTTGCGGTATTGCACGCCGAGGTTGCCCTTATGTTTCGCGGCATTGAGCGCAATCGGATGCGGCTGGTCGGCGCTGGTTGGGAAAAAATCTTTGCTGACGTAGGAATAACTGCCGGTGAAAATCCATTGCGGGCTTACGTGATAAGCGAAACTGAAATCAGCGCCGCCGAGCGACACGTCACCGAAATTGCGATACGTGAGAATCACCGCAGTCGGGCTCTGATCTTCAATGGGCGAAGTTAAGCCCAGCGGTAGGCCCGCGAAATTTTCGGCTATTTGCCTAGCGACTTTCTCGGGTGCAAGGAAGGGTGAATAACCATTGTCGACGAGGTCCTTTGCCAAAACCCGGATGAACGCCGTGGTATCCATAAATACGTGCGGCGTTTCCGCAATCAGCGGGCCGACAAAATCTTTGATCTTGGAATAATACACGTCCACACTCACGAGCAATTTTTCGCTGAGGATGCCTTTATACCCGACCTCGAAAGAGTTCGTGATCGTGGGTTTGATTTGCACGATATCTTTCGCGCCGGGCACGGGATCAAAGCTGCGCGTTTCCGTATTCAAAGATTTATAGACGCCGGGAACGGTTTCACTCAAGCTATCGGGAAGAAATGGCCGGAGGAGGGAACTGGATGCCGCAATAAGCTGACGCAAAGCCGGCCAAACGGAGTTGACATCCGGCGCAAGATAGGCATTGGGATCGGTCAACACACCGGCTTGCTTTAACAGTCCGCCAAAATAAGAGACCATTTGTGCCCGGCCATCGTCGCCATACTTGAAGTGAAAGCCACCCGGGCTGGTGCGCGGGAATTCACTGCCACGAGGGGCCGTGCCTTCCGCATAAACATCGAACAGCGTAGGACCAATGTACGGAACGAGCGTAGCTCTGCGAGAGGCCGTGGTAACCGTGCTCGCCAGCAAATCCAAAAAGAGATTGTTCGAAGAGGGCGTGCTGAAAGCGCGGTTATACGTGGCGCGAAACGTGTTGGTGTTGGTGGGCTTGAACACCAACGCGGCGCGCGGCGAGTACACCGGATCTTTCAAAAACTTGTGATCATCATAACGCAGGGCCGCCACAAAATCGAGCCAGGAGGAAAGCTTGGTATCGGATTGGAGATAGACGCCCTTTTCGTTGATGCTGTCATCGTTTTCGTGCCGGCCGGTAATGCTGCCTTTCGTATCCGGGCGCGTGAGCAAGACGTCCGCGCCATAGGTAAAGCGCTGCCGCAGTCCGATGCTGGTGGCGTTTTGAACTTGCCCGACGAAGAGCTTGGAATTATCCTTGATCGGCGCGCCGGTGCGCAGAAGATACGTGTCGCCGGCGTTGCTGGAATTCATGAAGCCTTGCAGGAAGAAATTTTTGTAGAGCAGCCGGCTTTGCACGTAGTAATAGCGCCAATTCACGGCTTGGCCCGCGCCGATGCCGGTGAGCTCGAGATTATCCGCCTGATTATAGCCGCCGTTGAGAATCCAAGACAGGTCCGAAGTCAGGCGAAAATCCAGGCGGCCTTCGACGGCAGCTTTTGCGATGTCAAAATTGCGCTTGCCGATCTTTAACGTATCCGCCAGCACCGTCGTGTCGGCAAGAGCATTTCGGCGCGCGTCTTCTTCCGCAGGGTCAGAGCTGCGCCAATCATCCCCTTGATAGTACTGCGCGGAAATTTTGTAGCCCACTTTGTTGCTGAAGGAACCCGCATGGCGAAGGGAGCTCATATACACGCTGCGCTCTCCGCCGCCCAGACTGACACTCGTGCCTTCCGAGCCGAAGGGCGAACGCGTGATGTAGTGCAGAACACCGTTGGAACAATTCGGCCCATAAAGCGCGGAACCGGGGCCCAACACCACTTCCACGCGCTCAATATCCTCATTGGTGAAGGTGAGGAAATTGTTCGCATTCAAGCGCAGCGAGGGCACGTGCGAAATGCGATTGTCCGTGAGCGTTAACATCGCGCCGGAGAAAATGTTGTTGAAGCCTCTTGCCACTACATTGGTTTGATTCAAACCGTTTGTGGCAATATCGACCCCGGGAAGCGAGCGCAAATGATCGACCGGCGTCAAAGTGGGCCTGGCGCGGATTTGCGCGGCTTCCACCACCGCAATCGAGGCCGGCGCGTCGAGGATTTTTTCCTGTCGGCGGGAGGCGGAGACCACGATCGGATTCAAATTGATGCCGCTAGGGTCGAGCGCAATATCGAACGTTTTGGTCTCGCCGGCGGCCACGGTTGCGCTCAACACTTTTTTAGTATAGCCGACGTAAGAAACCGTGACGCTATACGTGCCAGGCTGAAGCCCTTTGACGGCATATCGGCCTTCGACATCCGCTGCTGCGCCCGTGGCATTCAGGCCCGGGGCCTGCACCACGACATTCGCGCCGAGGAGCGCTTCTTCGGTTTGCGCATCGGTCACCTTGCCCTGCAAGGTTGCGGTCTGCGCAAACACGAGAACCGGAGCACAGATCGAGCATAAAAAGACAACAAGGGCGGAACTGTTGGAGAGACTTCGACGAGCTTGCATACCTCATTTCCTCCCTGTGAAAATGGGTTGAGTTTCTTAGTGTAAATCGTAGCGCAGACTTCCAGCCTGCAAATCAAGCATGCAGGAGCCTGCGTTACAACATTTTCGCTTTCGCGAGTGAAAGGTGAAGAGCGAAGGGCAGGCTCTCGCCCTTCACCTTTCGCTCCTCGTCATTTCACAAACAGCATTTTCTTTTGCGCCACCAGCTCGCCGCTGCGCAAGCGATAAAAATAGATGCCGCTGCTCAAAGCTTGGCCGCGGTCATCCCGGCCGTCAAAAACAGTCTGGTGGCTGCCCGCGGTTTGATGGCCGCGAAGCAGCGTGCGAACTTTTTGGCCTGCGGTGTTATAAATTTCCAGCGTCGTGAAAGCGGCTTTCGACAACGCATATTTGATTTGCGTGACGGGATTGAAGGGGTTGGGATAATTTTGCGCCAGCGCGAAATCGACCGGCCCGGCATTGGGCTGGTCTGCAACCGCACTCGGGCCTGGGCTCCGCACCGTGAAGTTGTCAATCTTGAATTGAAAACCCGCGGCCGTGGTCGTGCCCACCGAGGCCAACGTGATCCATTCGCCTTTGACGCGGGGGCTGGGATCGGTCCCTTCAATCAGCCAGGCCGCCGGCTCGGCGGTGGAATCGCCCGCCCAAAACTTCACCTTCAAATCCGCTTCGTTGAAATAGTATTTGCACCAAAAATAAGTATTGGGAGTGAAGGTGAAAGTGGCTTGCCCAAAATACGTCCACACCGCGGGATTCAAGCCGGCCAAAGGCCCGGAATATTTTCCGACGCGCACAAGGTTTCCGATCGGGCTGACGAACAACGCATACGCCGATTCCACGGTGGGATCGGCATTGGGGATGGTCTCGGTCGTGTCCGTGAAATCCATCCGCACACCCGCCAAAAAATAGGGTTGCGGCGGGGCGGTAAACTGGTTGTAGTTGACAAAATTAATTTTGAACGTGACCACCGCATTGGGAGCGCCATAGGGCGGCTTGCGCAATAGCGCTCGTTTGGTCGCGGTGGTATCGTTGGGATTGATAAAAGGCACGCCATTGGTTTGAACGAGGCCGACACCGGCCAGGTTATTGAACACCCCGGCGGTCACCACAAGCTCATCATTCGTTTGCACGACGGAAGAGTTTACCAAACCCTGAGCCGGACCGAAGCGCAACCATCCGACACTCACAACGCCGGCCGGGTCCGTGGCCGTATCTCTGAAATAATCCGACCACAACACCGGCATATCCTGGGCAAGCACGCCACTGCTCAAACCCAAGACCATAAACACCGTCGCCAACATGAGCATGAAACGAGAGATCATAACAGCCCTCCTTCGCAAGGAATGTGTTTGAGAGACAATACCGTTCACTTAACGATTGCTCCGTAAACTTTTAGCTTAAATGCCAACGGCTCCGCGCAAGAATTCTGCTTCGAGCACGAATCGGACAAAGATCATGGAGAGGGAATTAGGGCGCGCGTGGCCGCCGGCCTTGCGCAAGAAAACGGCAAAACAAATAACCACGGTCGGTATCGGCGAACGATAAAAGGCGAGAGTTTATTTCCGGAGTAGTGAGAGCCATAGGAAGTTGATCATCTGAGAGTGCGGCTCACATTGACCGTCCAGTGTGGAGAAAGCGGTGGTTCCACCATGCTTCTTCAAACTCGGGCGCGCAATTTCACGCCCTGCAATATGACAAAATCCGTTAAGGTTGTCAAGGCCTTTTTATAATTCTGATCGGCGTTATTCGGAAAGAGAAGCGAGTTTCTCAGCGGCGGGCAGAAGCGGATTGTCGAACTCGAATCCGAACAGGCGGGGATTTTCGCCGATAACGGCCGCGGCGACGATGTAGAAAACGTAGTCGTAGGTTTCTTGCGGAATGACGCTGCGATAGTTTTGCAAAAATTTCCAGAAGTTGCGCTCGCGCGGATTGTCCGGCATCTTCTGAATCAACTCGCGCACGTTGTTCTCGCCCCAATTATAAGAAGCGATCACCAACAGGCCCGAGGCTTTCGCTTCGGTATCGTAAATGTTTTTGAGATAATTTGCCGCGGCGAGCGTGGATTTTTCAAAGTCATGCCGCTCATCGCGCGGATCGTGCCGGCGATAATGTACCAACGGGCCGATGCGCAAGCCGTATTCTTCTGCGGTGGTCGGAATGAATTGCCACATGCCTTTGGCAATGCCGTGGCGCGTCACCGGGCCGCACGAGCTGGGATCGAAATTGCTCTCTTGCAGCGCGAGATAAAAAAACTGCGGCGGCAAATCGTTCTCGAGCATGGCTTCGGAAATTTTCATGGCATAATCGTTCTGCTGTGCGCGCTCGAGCGCGTTACGCAACCGATCGGTGGAGCGCCACCGCGCGACGTAGTTGCGCACCTCGCGCACGAAGCCCGGCGGCATATCCACCTCACATTCGCCGAACAAGCGCGCGACATTTAAAATAACGCGCTCTTCTTCTCCAATATCCGCGCGCGTCAAGCCCGCTTCACTTGTGAAGCGATCATACTTTTTTGCCAGCTCTTTGCGTCGCGTTTTTTGGCGATTGATTTCAGCAAGCGCTTCTTCATTGGCGCTCTGCTTTACGGCACGATCCAAGCCCGCCAGCGTCAGCTCGAGCTCTTTCATTTCATAAAAAATATCTTTGGCTAAATTTTGTTGCCGGCCCAACTGATCGTGCTTGCTCTTCGCATACCACGCCGCGCCCAAAAACATGATACTGATAGCGGCAATAGCCATGAGGTACCGTCGCGAGTAGTACTTTTGTGCGTGGAGAAAAGTCTCGCGAACTTTAAGCTTGCGCCTGCCCTTAACGAGCACCTCGTTGTGAAATTTATCCCAATAGCGAAGCACATAACCGTGCAGTGCGGCAGTCGCGGGAAGTATGGGTTGGGGGGGGATTTGTCCGGGAACATTGAGAAGGAGAACCGGGCCGTTTTTTCCCAGCGTGATTTTCGTATGCTCGGAAAGGACTGCGCGCTCGACTCTGCTGCCGTCGATGAACACGCCGTTGGTGCTGTGCAAATCACGAATCCACCAATACCCTTCTTCGAGAGTCACTTCGGCGTGAACTCGACTGAGGGCGTAATCGTTGATGCGCACGTGACACTTGACATCGCGTCCGATGCGAAAAGTTCTGCCGAACTCAAAGTCCATTTTGAGCGCTTCACCTTGCTCGATTTTGACTTTGACGGAGGAAGGTTTATTGCGACTGTGTGACATTCCGTGCAGGTAGTGAGCTTATGCCAAATGTACGATGATTAAATAGCCCAGTTGGGCGAGATAGGCGTGCAAGGATATGGTCGAAGCCGGCGGTGTTATCGCTCGCCAGCGCGCAGCCCCAAAAGCCAACATCAATCCGAATACAAACCAAGCGATAAAATTGCGGAAAGGAATTTCCCCGTCGCTCCAATGCCAGTATCCCAGCTTCATCGCCGCCGGTTCCATGAAGGCATCGAAGAGCGCCATCAACAAGGCGATAATGGCGGATAGAAAAAGCGGTCGCATTCGCCGGAAAGCAGGCAAAATGCGTTGCGCGACCGCAGTCGCGCCGAGCAAAATACTCAACCATGCGAAGCCAATGGCGAGCGGCACGTTCCAAAACTGAGGCTGGAGCGTATTGCCATAGACATAGCTGCCAAAGATTACGCCGCTTTTCACGCCAATCAACTCGATGAAGAAACCGCAAAAAATAACAGCGACGCTCCATAGTATGAACTGCCGGTTTCGAGAGCAGCGTTCGCCGGCTTTTCTCTCGCTTTGCTCTCCTTCATTTACGCGCATCGGCGAGCCTTGCGTTTTCAAATATTCGTAACAAACCAGCAGGCATATGCCCACGATCATCGGTGTCGCGAGAATCCGCATTGCAGTTTGAAAAACCCCGAGCACGTGCCACAAGCCGCCCGCGAGCAGAAGCACGTAGAGCGCCGCGATAATGATGCGTTCTTGAGATAGAAAATGTTTTTGTCGCCTCTCTTTAAGAGATAGATGAGTTACGTTTTGCGGTGAGGTCGCCCCAACTATTCCCCCCTTGAGGGGGGCCAGGAGGGTGTCGCTCGTAACGTCTCGTGCACCGGCTAAAACAGAAGGCGACAATCTGACGAGCATCAGATTAAGATTGAAAATTTTTACAGTCCTCAAAAACACCCTCCTCGGGGAATGGAAGAAGTGATTTGATCAATTTCGAACCGCCTCTGCATAGCGCAGGCTTCCGGCCTGCAAACCAAGCAGGCAAGGATGCCTGCGCTACAACATCTTCGCGATTGTAATAGTTTTTCCAGAATAATCCTATATCACTCCGCCTTCAACGCGAAGCGGCTCGAGTAGAAAACGAACGCCCCTTCCACCTCATATTTCCGTTCCTGTGCCCTCGCACGGAATTCAATCCGATGAGAATGATCGCCGCAATCGCGAAGGGATGCAGCAAAGTATTCGTAAAAATGGGATGGCTAAATCCTATCGCAAGAGCAAGGCGCAGCAGCAAGTTCAGCGCAATCGCAACGGCGGCGAGCTTCGTGAGTGGTTCGAACCAAACCACGAAGTACGGCAGGATGTGAATGAGCGCGAGCATCACGAGCAGCGCAAAAAACGGCGCGGTTTGAAAACGCATAAGCCCGAAGAGGTTTTTTGAATACCCTTCCCAAACGCCGGCCGCGTTTTCATACATGCGCCCGAAGATTTCACCTTTTCCGCACACCGTGAGAATTTTTTCGCCGCGTCGTTTTGCGAGCCGACTCAATTCCACATCTTCGACGACTTCGTGGCGCACTTGTGCGTGTCCGCCCATTCTAAAATAGGCAGGTTTTGTGAAAGCAAGCCAATGTCCATTCGCTGCCGCAAGGCTGGAATTGCGGCTCAGATAAGTGAGCCAAAGCGGCAAGTAACTATAGACGAACATGTCGAGCAAGGGCACAATCAATTTCTCCGGCAACGTGCGCGTGACGTGCTGCGAAAAAGCGGAAAGCATGCCCAGTTCGAATTTTTGCATCCATCCGACGGTGCGCGAGACCGCTTGCGAGGAGTACCGCAAGTCGGCGTCCGTGAAGATAAGAATGTCGCCGTGCGCTTGCATGCTGAGTTGATGGCACGCCCAATTTTTCCCGAGCCAGCCGTGCGGCAACGTCGCGCCTTCCAGCAAATGAATGCGGCGGTCTTGCGCTGCGCAACGGCTCACAATCGCAGCCGTGTTATCAACAGAGCCATCGTTCAAAACAAGAATTTCAAAAGCGGGGTACTCTTGCGCGAGCAAATCGCGCAGGCCATTCTCAATTCCTCTTTCTTCATCGCGCGCGGGAAGGAGTATCGAAACCAACGGTGTGCTTTGAATTGCGGGCGCGCGTTTGAGGCGCGGCGCGGTGATCAAATTGATCAGTGTGGTGAGCAAGAGCACGCCGAGCAGCGCGATGATGCTGTAAAGTAGATAGGTCAATCCGGCTTCCGAGCAAAATGAGGATGACGGCTGGAATGAATCATAAAAGCTTTGTGCCGCGCTCGCCGCTTACGATCATCGCGCGCAATTTTTCGAGCGCCTCCTCCTCCCTTTTCTCGAGCCAGGCCATGCCTGCGAAAGAGGAATAATCGACGGGCAGGTTTTCTCCGAACATAAAAAAAACCGAGGGCTTTTGCTCGCCTAAAAATTCCGCGCGAATGGCCAGCGGCAAAAGATTCACCGGCCCGGTATGCAGCTTGAGAATCACTTCGAGCCCGCGCTTATATCCCAACGGTCTTTTGTCCCAAGGCCGCAACTCACCTTGCGGGAAAATCGCGAGCAGGTTTTGAGGGTCTCGCAAAACGTTCGCCGCATAGCGCAACGATGCGCGCATGCTCGCAGGCGATTTCGGGTCGATGGAGAATACGCCTACGCGAGTAAAGAAGGGATAACGCACAAGTTGCTCTTCGAGCATCATGACATAGGGGCGTCGCAAAAAGATTTTTTTGTTGAGGAGATGAATGAAGAAGCCGTCCCACCACGTGCTGTGGTTCGGCAGAAGCAGCAGCGGGAGATTCGGCTCGGCGCGCGGCGGCTCGCCGAGCAAGCGCATTGCATGAAAGTGGCGTTGGAAGAGCCCGGTCACATAAAGATGAAAAACTTTTTCCGCCCACGCCGCGTGTCGAGCTACGATCATGTTTTCCGTCTTCCAATCATTTCGCCGCAACGCTTTCCAGCACCAGCAAAACTTTTCCTGCCGACATGTTTTGCGCGTACTGCCGCAGCGCTTTCGCGGCCTCTTCCAACGGCGCGCGCGCTTGAATTTCGGTTTGTAATTCTTGCGCCAATGCTTGCTGAACGTGGCGCACCATATTCATTCGTTGCGGCAAGCTCAAGCGACGCATGGTACGCCCCAGCCAAAAGCCTTCGATTCTTTTATCCTCAAAAATAAAAGCGCGGGGATCGATCATACTAGGGTGTTGCGATAGAGCACCATAAAAAACTAAGCGGCCGCCTTCCGGCATGGCGGTTAGAACTTGCGCAGCCAATTCCCCGGCGACGGCATCGAATGCCAAACGCACGCTCTCGCGCCGGCAAACTTCGAATAGACGCGCTTCAAAATCCGCGTCCGCGCTGTTCAAAACATAATCTGCGTCCAACGCGCGCAATGTCGCCGCTTGTTCTTCGCGACGCACGAGGTTGATGGTGCGCACGCCGCGTTGCTTTCCGAGGCGCACGATCATTTTGCCCAATGCGCTCGCTGCTGCGGTTTGCACGATCGCGCGATGGCCTTCACGCTTGGCGACTTCCATCAATGACCACGCGGTCAGCGGATTGACGATGAGCATCGCGCCTTGCTCCAATGTCAACGCGCGCCGCAACGGCAAACAGTTTTGCGCGGGGGTTACCATATACTCCGCCCACGTTCCGTCGCCATCATTGGGCGCAGCACAGGCAACCCGTTTGCCCAACAACACGCGGCCGAGCATTCCGCCACCCGATGCGACGATCGTGCCGCTGCCTTCGAACCCCGGCACGATGGGAGGAACTTTATCCACTTTATACAAACCGCGCAAGAAAGCCAGATCGGAAGGATTGATCGGCGCGGCGTGCATGCGAATCAAAACCTGCCCGGCTTGCGGGCGCGGCACGGGCCTTTCTTCAACAACGAGGCTTTCGATTTGATCAAAGACGTGCAGAACGATTGCGCGCATGTATGAAGGAATTTTGAAAGAGGCGGGCATTGAGGTGATCTCTCGGCTTTCGACAGTCGGTTTTTATTACAAGGCAAAACGTTCCTGCGCCGCGAGCCATTTGGTGCGCACGATCTCTTGCACGAGTATGCCCATCTTGCGATGCTGGGGCACGAACACCCGGCCGAGAAAAGGATTATACTCGCGCGCGCGAATGCGCTTGAGAATGCCACGATAGATGCGGCTAGCGGAATAGATTGCGTATTGCGCATCCGGCTTCAGCAAGCGAATACCTCCGTGCGCGGCCTCGTAGTAGGAAGAGGCGCGCTCTAGCTGAAACCTCATCAACTCGCGAAACGCGGAAGTCATGCGCGCTTCGAAAATATTATTCTCGTTGCAACCGAAAGCGTGCAGCTCCTCGAGCGGCAAATAAATTCTGCCGAGGTTGCAATCTTCCTGCACGTCGCGCAGGATGTTGGTCAATTGCATGGCCACGCCCAACTTCTCCGCGTAACGAAATACGCTTTCATCTTTATAGCCGAGAATGTGCGTCATCATCAATCCCACCACGCCGGCGACGCGATAGCAGAAGAGGTAGAGCGCATCGAAATTCGGATAGCGCAAATTCTCGACGTCCATCTCAACGCCCTTGAGCAAGTCGAGCGCATATTCCATCGGAATGCCGTAACGCTGCGCCACGACGATATACGGCTGCAAGATGGGATGTTCCGACTCGCCGGTGCGATAGGCGATCTGCAATTCCTGTCGAAGAAATTCCACTTCGTGCAATACTTCGGCAGTCGCGCGGCTGCGCTGTTTGTCGATCAAATTATCGGCGTAGCGGCAGAAGCCATACACCGCAAAAGTCGCCCAACGTTTCGCCGGCGGCAACATGCTCGCGGAGAGATAAAAACTTTTCGAATAATAGGCGGTCATGTGGCGCGCGTACTCAAACGCGGGCCGGCTGAAAGGTTCGAGCCAGAATTTCACGTTCGTGCGATTTTCTACTTTGAGGCGCGATGCTGTTTGCCAGTTCTTGTTTCGCGGCGACCATTGGCTTTGGGCTTGCTCGTGACCAGCAGTTTTTGCACCTCCGCCAAAGATTCAGCCTTGAGAGATTTGCGCGCAATCGTTTTAAGCCTGTTCGGCGATTGCACCGTATGGATCGCTCGAATCGTCCGGCTTGATACGCTACCAAAGCGGGAGCTTAAAACTTCGAGAAGCATTTCTTGCATGCCGAGCAAACCGCCTTCTTGCCGACCTTCCTGCCGACCTTCCTGCCGGCCTTCCTGCCGGCCTTCTTGTTTGCCTTCTTGCCAAGCTTCTTTTTTCTTGGCTTTGATTCGGTCACCGATGTAGGGCAACTGTTCCCATTTTATGTCTGTCATGGTAGCCTCCGTTAAAATGGATTTGATCATTCTTAAACCTAATCTGAGCGATTTTTTCATCGCCGGTGAAAAACCTTTTGGGAAGTGCTGGTTTGATCGGTATCTTGTTCGCACATTTCAACGCCTCAATCACACTCAATAGGTGCGCGCCGATGACGACGA
>Ga0247727_10016120_pt1 | contig 12124 bp, 12 predicted proteins | sample WisWelCaveWW1625_FD_202498 | JGI IMG/M metagenome (GOLD analysis project Ga0247727, IMG submission 202498) | Biofilm microbial communities from Wishing Well Cave, Virginia, United States - WW16-25 | ecosystem: Environmental > Aquatic > Deep subsurface > Groundwater > Cave microbial mat | place...
GCATCCAGACCCACCACCAGGATCACCGGAGCCCGCTCGAGGTCGGCGTTCGTCACGGTCATCGTGTGCGTGGCGGCGAGCCACTCTGCCTGGGGTTCGCCATCCTCGCGGCGGTGATCGAGGTCATCGGTCCGAAGAACCGTCCGGGCAAGCTTGGAGAGCGCGTACGCGTCCTCGTCCATCAGTCGGCCACCGGTCAGGATCGCGACCCTCCCGCCCTCGCACCACGAGGCCACCTGCGTCAGCACTTCCCCGAACGAAGCCGGCTCCAGCCCGCGGTCCCGGATCAGCGGCGTCGTGATCCGGGGCGGCGCATCGGCATCGGCGAACGCGTACCGGCCCTTGTCGCAGATCCAGGCGTCGTTCACCTCGAGGTTGTCGCGCGCCAGGACCCGCACGACCGCGCCTCGGCGCTGGTCCACGCGCACGTTGCACCCGGCGCTGCAGTGCCGGCAGACCGAGTCGCCGGGTCGTAGGTCGAAGGGCCGGGCCACGAACCGGTACGGGGTGGACGTGAGTGCCCCCACCGGGCATATCTGGACGGTGTTCCCGCTGAACGGGCTCTCGAAGTCCTCGCCGGCGGCGATCGACACGCGTTCCCCGGCGCCACGGTCGAACAGCTCGATGAACCGGTCGCCGGAGATCTCGTCGCAGAACCTCGTGCAGCGAGCGCAGAGCACGCACCGCTCGCGATCGAGGTTCACCAGAGGAGACAGCGGGATCGGCTTGTCGAACACGCGCTTCGCCTCGACAAATCGGGAGTCCCCGGGACCGAACGCGAGCGCCTGGTCCTGGAGCGGGCACTCTCCACCGCGGTCGCACACCGGGCAATCGAGCGGATGATTCAGCAGGAGGAACTCGAGGTTGGCGATCTGGGCATCGCGCACCTCGTCGCTCGTGTTCTGCGAGTGGACCACCATGTCGGGCGCCACCACCGAGGTGCATGACGTGGCGAGCTTCGGCTGGCCCTCGATCTGCACGTAGCACTGCCGGCACGCGCCGGCGGGTTCGAGGAACGGATGATCGCAGAAGCGAGGGATCTCGATGCCCAGCTGCTCGGCCGCGCGGATGATCAGGGTGCCGGCAGGCACGGCGACCTCCTTGCCGTCGATCGTCAGCGTGACGTCGGTCACGAGGCGACCTCTACGTCGGCGGAAGGCTCGAGCGGGCAGCGACCGAGCCGCACGTGCTCCTCGAACTCATCACGGAAATGCTTGAGGCTCGAGTCGATGACCGCCGCGGCACCGTCGGCCAGGGCGCAGAACGCGCGGAACATGATGTTGCGACCCATCTCGGTCATGAGCGGCACATCGGTCTCGCGCCCGTAGCCGTCCTCGATCCGACCGAGCACGCGCGTCGCCCACCAGCTCCCCTCGCGACACGGCGTGCACTTGCCGCACGACTCGTGCGCGTAGAACCGCACCATCCGCCTGGCGGCCTCGACGACGCAGTCGGTCTCGTCCATCACCATCACCGCGCCGGTCCCCAGCAGCGATCCTGCCGTCGCGATGGACTCGTAGTCGAGCCCGACGTCCACGTGTTCGGCGGTCAACAGCGGGGTCGAGGACCCTCCCGGCGTCCACGCCTTCAGCGAGCGCCCACCCAACACCCCGCCAGCCACGTCCTCCAGCAACTCACGGAAAGGCGTGCCGAGCGGCAGCTCGAAGTTCCCTGGTCGCTCGACCTTGCCTGAGATCGTGAACATCTTCGAGCCGGGCGACTTCTCGGTCCCGACCGAGCGGAACCATTCGGCGCCCCTCACGACGATGTCGGGCACGTTCATCAGCGTCTCGACGTTGTTGACCACCGTCGGGCACGCGTAAAGGCCCTCAACCGCCGGGAACGGGGGACGAAGCCTGGGCTGGCCCCGCAGGCCCTCGAGTGAGTTCAGCAGCGCGGTCTCCTCACCGCAGATGTAGGCGCCGGCACCGCGATGCAGCACGATGTCCAGGTCGACCTCGCTGCCGCAGATCCCCGAGCCGAGGTAGCCGTTCGCATATGCCTCCTCGATCGCCCCCTGCAGCACGATCGCCTGCCATAGGTACTCCCCGCGGACGTAGATGAACGCGGTGCGACAACCGATCGCGCGAGCTGCGATCGCCGTGCCCTCCAACAGGCGATGGGGATCGCGCTCGGCCAGCTCCCGGTTGTTGCACGTCCCCGGTTCGGACTCGTCGAAGTTCACGACGACGTAGGTGGGCTTGCCGGTGTCCTGCGGCACGAACCCCCACTTGAGGCCGGTCGGGAACCCCGCACCGCCGCGGCCCCGCAGGCCGGAGTCCTTGGCACCCTGGATCAGGTCGGCGGGCGCCATGCCGAGGGCCATGCGGAGCCCCTCGTAGCCGCCCGTGGCCACGTAGCCGTCCAGCGTCGCGACCGACGGATCGTCCCAGTGCCGGGTGAGGCGTGGCTCGAACGTCACGCCGGCACCCCCTCGAGACCGGCGAGCAGCCGGGACGCATGACGGAACCCGCCAGGCGCGGGCCCGCGTGATGGCTTCGGAACCTCTCCCGCTCGCAGCGATGCGATCAGCTCGGCCATCCTGCCCGGCGTGACCTCGTCGTGGTTGGCGAAGTCGATCTGCACGGCCGGCGCGAAGTCGCACACCCCGAGGCATTCCTCCTCGTGGAGCGTGAGGAGCCCGTCGTCGGAGATCTCCTGGCCGTGGCGCATCCCGGCCGCCCGATGCGCCGCCTCGTACACGTCTTTCGCGCCGCGGAGCGCGCACGCGAGGTTCGTGCACACGTTGACGACATGCCGCCCCGTCGGCCGCAGCCGGAACATGGTGTAGAAGGTGGCGACCGCCTCGATCTCGGCGGTCGTCAGCCCCAGCAGCTCGGCCACCTCTCGCAATCCCTCGCGACTGACGTGGCCCTCGACCGACTGCGTCAGGTACAGCAGCGGCATCACCGCCGAGCGCTCGTGGCCCGGATAGCGGGCCACGATCCGCTCGGCGTCGGCCCTGGCGTCCCCCTCGAAGATGGCCACCTAACGGTCCACCCCTCCCATCACGGGGTCGATCGATGCGATCGCAGCGATCGCATCGGCGACCAGCCCGCCCTCGACCATGCTCGGGGTCGCCTGGAGGTTCACGAACGACGGGTCTCGGATCTTGACGCGATGGGGGCGGTACCCACCGTCGGAGACGATGTAGAAGCCCAGCTCGCCACGGGGCGATTCCACCGCCTGATAGACCTCTCCCGCGGGAACGCGCACCCCCTGGGTCACCATCTTGAAGTGATGGATCAGGGACTCCATCGACTCCTCCATGATGTGGCGTAGGTACTCCGGGTCGTTCCCGATCCCGTCCGGACCGACCGAGAGCTTGGCCGGCCAGGCCACCTTGGGGTCCTCGACCATCACCGGGCCTGGCGTGCGTTCCCATCGTTCCAGCGCCTGCTCCACGATCTTGAGTGACTCACGCATCTCCTCCAGGCGAACCCGATAGCGCGCGTACGCGTCACCCTCGGTCCGCACCGGGACGTCGAAGTCGTAGGTCTCGTAACCGCAGTAGGGCTCGTCCTTGCGCAGGTCGACCGGCAGTCCCGCCGCCCGGAGCATGGGGCCGGTCACGCCGAGCGCGAGGGCGTTTTCCGCGTTCAGCAGTCCAACGCCGACGTTCCGTTCTCGCCAGATGGGGTTGTCGTCTAGCAGCGTCTCGAACTCGTCGATCCGACCGGGCATCTGCTCGAGCAGGTGGCGGATCTTGGCCGGCCCCTCCTCCGGCAGGTCCATGATCACGCCGCCCATCCGGATGTAGGCGTGGTTCATCCGCAGGCCCGTCGCGGCCTCGAAGATGTCGAGGATCACCTCGCGCTCGCGGAACCCGTAGAGCATGACGGACACCGCTCCGAGCTCCAGGCCGCCGGTCGCGAGCCAGACGAGGTGCGAGGAGATCCGGTTCAGCTCGCAGAAGAGCACCCGGAGGATCTGGGCTCGCTGGGGGGCCTCGATCCCCAGCAGCCGTTCGACGCCCAGGCAGTAACCGAGCTCGTTGAAGAAGGGAGCCAGGTAGTCGGCCCTCGTCACGAACGCGATGCCCTGCACCCAGGTCCGGTACTCGGTGTTCTTCTCGATACCGGTGTGCAGGTAGCCGATGATCGGCTCGCACGAGACGACGGTCTCGCCGTCGAGCTCCAGCAGCAGCCTGAGCACCCCGTGGGTCGAGGGGTGCTGCGGCCCCATGTTGATGATCATGGTCTCCTGCCGGATCTCGCCGGTCGAAGCCTCCCGCAGCTCAGCGTCGGCCTCGCTGCGGACGGCGTCCAGGTCCCGCATCAGGCCATGGTCCTGGTGTCCACCGGCGGGTGGAACGCGCCGTGGAAGCGCGTGTCTACGCCGCCCAGCTCCTCGTCCTTGCGAAGCGGGAAGCCTTCCCAGTCGTCGGGTAGAAGGATGCGCTTGAGGTCGGGATGCCCCTCGAACCCGATCCCGAAGAAGTCGAACACCTCGCGCTCGTACCAATCGGCGGTCGGGTGAAGCGACGTGACGCTGGCAACGTGCGGATCCTCGTCGGACAAGCCCACCTTGACCCGGAGGCGGTGACGCAGCGCGACCGACCGCAGCTCGTACACGACCCAGAAGCGTGGATCGGAGCCGGGCCCGTCGGTGGCGGTGAGGCTCGAGAGGAAACCCAGCTGGAGCGCGGGGTGGTCGCGGAGCCATGTGAGCGAATCGAGGAGCTCGTCGCGGTCGACGATCGCGGTGACCTCGCCGCGGGCCACCACCAGGTCGGGCAGGCGTGCGCGCACACGGTCGGCGATCTCGGCCGGCGTCACCGGACCGACCCCGTCGTCCGGACCTTCTCCTGCAGCTTCAGGATGCCGAACATCAGCATCTCGGGTTTGGGGGGGCACCCGGGGACATAGACGTCGACGGGGACGATCGTGTCGACGCCCTGCACGATCGCGTAGTTGGTGAACATGCCGCCTGCCGACGCGCAGACGCCCATCGAGATCACCCACTTGGGCTCGACCATCTGGTCGTAGATCCGACGCAGGACCGGAGCCATCTTCTGGGAGACCCGCCCGGCCACGATCATCAGATCTGCCTGCCGGGGGGAGGCTCGGAACAGCTCCATCCCCCAGCGCGAGAGGTCGTACTTGCCGGCGCCGGCCGACATCATCTCGATCGCGCAGCATGCGAGTCCGAACGTCGCCGGCCACATCGACTGCTTGCGCGCCCAGCCGACGGCGCGATCCAGCTTGGTCAGCAGGACCCCGCGCTCGACCTCCTCTTCGACCTCTTCGGGGGTCCTCCCGAGATGCACGCCCTCGATGCGCTCAACGGGCACCGATCGGCTCCTCCTCCAGGCGCTCGTCTCGGTTTTCGTCCGGCCGTTCGCTGCCAGACACCCCGGTCGGGGACCAGTCCAGACCGCCCTTCTTCCAGACGTAGACATAGGCCACGAAGACGAGGGAGATGAAGACCGCCATCTCGATCAGCCCGAATAGGCCCAGCCGCCGGAACGACACCGCCCATGGGAACAGGAAGATCGTCTCGATGTCGAAGATGATGAAGAGCATCGCAACCACGTAGAAGCGAACGCTGAACCGTTCCCCTCCGGGCAGGCGAACGGGGTCGTTGCCGCACTCGTATGCCGAGAGCTTGACGGGGTTGGGCCGGTTGGGGCGAAGCATCGCGGAGGCCGCGAGCGACCCAACGGCGAACAGGAGGGCCAGGGCTCCCAGCACGACGATCGGCAGGTAGTCGCTCAGCATGGGCGGGTCATCCTACGGTTCGGCATCGTCGGGGGCTGACGGCGGGTCGACGGGTACGGTCAGCATCACGCGGCACGGACGATCTTCTCCAGCACGTAGAAGAGCTTGTCCTTCAGATCGCCGTCACGCCCGTCGGTCAGGTTGCCCAGGAGGCGGATCGCGAAGCTCATGACCCGGCGGCTGGGCAGCAGGTGCTTGGTAGCGAGTCCCATGACGGCGGGCTTCCCGATGATCTTCGCGAACCCGCGTCCGATCGCGAAGTACCGGCCGTAGCGCTCGCGGAGCACCGTCGGGTACATCGAGAGCACGCCCGGACGGTCGTTCACCAAGGCCTCGTGGATGAGCTCCGCCGCGATCTCGGAGGTCTCCATGGCGTACGCGATGCCCTCGCCGTTCATCGGGTTCACGGCGCCGGCGGCGTCACCCACGACGACCATCCCCGGCACCGCCTGCGGCGCCCGGTTGAAGCTCATCGGCAGGGGGCCGGACAGCACGCGCCCATCGGCCGTTCCTTCGGAGATGCCGAGATCGTCCGGAAGCATCCGCGCGAACGCGTCGAACAGCTGCCGAGCCGAGATGTCCTTGAAGTTCTTGAAGGTGCTGAGCAGACCCGCACCCAGGTTCACCCGACCGCCGGCGATCGGGAACAGCCAGCCGTAACCGGGAAGGAGCAGGTCGCCTTCCCACAGGTCCAGCCAGGACTCGAACCACGGCCCCGGGTGGTAGTCCGTCTTGTAGTAGCGGCGCGCGGCGATGCCGAGCGGCCGGGTCGCGTCGCGGCGAACACCCGCGTGGGCGGCGAACCGGCTGGCGGCGCCGTCGGCCGCCACGACGGTGCGCGCGCGGATGGTGATCGGGCCGGTTTCCTTGTCGACCGCGTGGCGGACGACGGCGCCGCGGACCCAGCCGTCCTCGATGAGCGGTTCCGTGGCCTCCGTGTGCTCCTGCAACCGGGCGCCGGCCTTCTGGGCCTTCTCCACCAGCAGTTGGTCGAAGTCGTAGCGCGTTCGAACGAGCCCGTAGCCGGGCCAGGAATCGAGCTCGGGCCACGGCAGGTCGATGGTGCGGCGGCGTGAATGCACCCGCAGGCCGTTCACGCGTTCGAACCCGGGGTCGTCGGTGTCGATGCCCATCCGAAGCATCGCCGCCACCGCGCGGGGGGTGAGTCCGTCCCCGCACACCTTCTCCCGGGGGAACGAGCTCCGATCGAGCATCAGCACATCGATGCCGTGACGCGCCAAGTGGTATGCGGCCGTCGCCCCGCCGGGACCGGCCCCCACGATCAAGACGTCCGCGTCGATAGTCCGCTCCGAGACCATCCGCTCCGGCACGCCCCCTTCCACCGTGGTTGCGTTCTCAGCTTGTGAAACTTTTCACAAGCTGAAGACTAGCGCAGTTCGCTCCGAACGTCGCACCCTACGACCGACCCGGTCGACCCGCAATCCCGTCGCCGACCGGCCCGCTCGACCCTGGTTCCTACGACCGGTCGGCGGGACCAGCGAGCCCCCAGGTCGGCGGCTGGGTCGCGTGGTTCCAGGCCTCCACTCGGGAGGGGACCACGTGGACGAATCCCAGAACAGGCACGGCCTGAGCGAACCGCTCGAAGCCGTCGAGGGAGAACATCGACCGGTACTTGTCGTGCCATGCGGACATGGGCTCGCGCATGTCGGGGTGCTCGGCCGGCATGAGCTCGGCAACGCCCTCGATCCGAACGCCGGCGATCTCGCGCCAATCCCTGCCGTGGTCGATCACGATCGAGACGCGTGCGTCGCGGATGGCGTGCTCCCAAGTCGCATCCCCCACCCGCGTCGCGACCCACAGTCCGTCCTCGCGCCAGACGAACCATCTGGTGGCGACGTGGGGGCCGCCGTCCGCGCGGATCGTGGCGATCCGCGCGGACACCACGTCGCAGAAGCGACGCCGGAGCCCCTCCAGGTCTTCGCTCACCCGAACGCCACCCCCCGCCCGATCGCCGTGAGCGCGTGGCGCGCCTCACGCGGAAGCGGGGCCAAGGCCGCGAGAGCGTGCTCGACCAGCGCATCGACGTCGGAGACGGTGACGCCTGCCGATTCGCCGTCCTCGAGGTCGTCGCGGAGCTGGAACGCCTGGCCGAGCGGCTCGCCGAATCGAGCGAGCGTCTCGGCGACCCCTCGCGACGCTCCGGCGAGGGCGGCGCCGATCGCGAGGGGTCCCTCCGCCGTGTAGGCACCGCCCCGGAGGGTCGCGCGGCGCATGGTCGACGCGGCATCGGCGGGCGACTCCCCGAGCAGCTCGAGCCACTGCCCGGCCGCCATCGCCATCCGCATCCGGTGGTAGTGGTCCATAGCTCGCGCGAGCGCCTCGGGCGGGAACCCCGACTCCAGCAGGAGCCGATCCGCGAGCACCGCAGCCAGGTCACCCACCAGCAGGGCGCCGGCGCGGCCGCCCGCGGCCGAACCGGCGTGGCGGGTGAGCCGCACGTGCACGGCTTCGACGCCGCGGCGTTCCGCCGCGGCGTCGATCAGGTCGTCGTGCACGAGGGCCATCGTGTGGAGCAGCTCCAACGCCGAGGCGGCGCGCACGATCTCGATCCCGTCTGACCCGCCACCCGCCCGGTACCCCCAGTAGCAAAGGATCGGGCGGAGCCGCTTGCCGCCGGCATCGATCAGTCGAACGACCTCATCGACCGCCCCGGATGCGCTCGGGTCCAGCGCGGCCATCTCTTCCCGGCATCCCGCGAGGAAAGAGCTGAGCACCTCGTCGACGCGTGCGCCGAGCGCGAGGGCAGCCGCCGATGACGTGCGAAGGGTCATCGCGGCAAGTATCGCAGCGGCCCGATCTCCCAGGACAGCCCAGGCCGGAGCCACCCGCCCTATCATGAGTCCACCCCTTCCGATGACCAGGTACCAGAAGCTCGCCGTCGCCACCGCCGCCGCTACGGTCCTGCTGTTCACGGTGGGCGGACTGGTGCGCGGCACCGGCTCGGGGCTCGGCTGCTCCACCTGGCCTGCGTGCGAGCCTGGACAGCTGTTCCCGACTGGAACCCTCCACTCGCTCATAGAGTTCTCGCACCGCGCCCTGGCGGGCGCGGTGCTCGCCCTGACCGCTCTCACCGGGATCGTCGCCTGGCGCGACCATCGCACCAGCCGTAGGATCCTGTGGCCCGCTCTCGCGGGGTTCCCTCTGGTGATGGTCCAGGCGGGGCTCGGTGGCATCGTGGTGGCGACCGACCTCGATCCCGCATGGGTCACGGCGCATTTCGTGACCGCTCTTGCGCTCATCGCAGACGTGGTGGTTGCGGCCGTGAACGGGTTCTGCGTCGTGCGTCTCCCGACGAAGGGGGCCCAAGCGCAGCGCGCCGACGAAGGGTTCGCCCTCCTGTCGCTCGCGACCGCCGCGGTCACCGGCATCCTGCTGCTAGTCGGCACCTACGTCCGAGCCCAAAGCTCCGGGCTCGCCTTCACCGACTGGCCCCTCATGGACGGCCGCCTCGTGCCCGTGTTGGACGGCGACACGCTGCCGATGTTCGCCCACCGCGTGCTGGCTCTCGTCTCGCTCCTGCTGGTGCTCTGGGCGGCTATCCGGGCCCGCGCGATGCAGCCTCGCGCCCGCGACCTCGTCATCTTCACCACCGTGGCGCTCGGCCTTTTCGTGGCCCAGGTCGGCGTGGGCGCGCTCAACGTCTTCTCCCGGCTCCGACCATGGGCGGTCGTCGCGCACGTGGCGCTGTCCGTGCTGATCTGGGGGACTCTCGTCGCCCTCGCGGCCGTGTCCAGGCGTTTCGCCGTCCACGCCCGCGGGCTCGAGCCTCTGGCCCCCGACCCCGAGCCGGCGGCCGCCGGCTCGGTTCACGAACGGATCCGTTCCTACGTCCGCCTCACCAAGCCACGGATCATCCTGCTGCTGCTGATCACCACCGTGCCCGCCATGATCCTGGCCGAGCGCGGCCTGCCGTCGGTGTGGCTCATCGTCGCCACCGTCGTGGGTGGGGCCGTCGCAGCCGGCTCGGCCAACGCGATCAACATGTACCTGGACCGCGACATCGACGAGATCATGGCGCGGACGCGCCAGCGGCCGATCCCCCGCCACGCGATCGAACCCGAGCAAGCGCTCGGGTTCGGCTTCCTGCTGGGTGCGGTGTCGTTCGTGTTCCTCGCCACCGCGGTGAACGTGCTCGCGGCCACGCTCTCGCTCGCCGCGATCGCGTTCTACGTGTTCGTGTACACGATGTGGCTGAAGCGCTCGACCACGCAGAACATCGTGATCGGCGGGGCGGCGGGCGCGGCGCCTGCGCTGGTGGGCTGGGCCGCCGTGACCGGGACGCTCTCAGCGCCGGCCTGGCTGCTGTTCGCGATCGTGTTCTTGTGGACGCCGCCACATTTCTGGGCATTGGCGATGCGCTACAGCGGTGACTACGCGGCCGCTGGCGTGCCCATGCTGCCGGTCGTCAAGGGGGAAACCGAGACACGCCGGCAGATCCTGCTGTACGCGCTGGTGCTGTTCGCCGTGACGCTCGTGCTGGCGCCGGTCGCCGATCTCGGTCCCGTCTACCTCGTTGCGTCTCTCCTGCTGGGAGGCGCGTTCGTGTATAGAGCCCTGGTCCTGTGGCGCTGGCCGAGCCCCGAACGGTCCTGGGCGGTGTTCCGGTTCTCGCTCGTGTACCTGGCGGCGCTGTTCGGCGCGGTGGCCGCCGACGCCCTGCTCGGCTGATCAGTCGGCGAGCACTCGGTCCAGCATCGAGGTGAGCATCCGTTCCGTGATCGGCCCGAACTGCCGGAACCGGATCGTGCCGCTCCTGTCCACGACGAACGTGGCCGGCAGGCCTGGATAGCCGAGGATCGCCGCGAACTCGCCGGCGGGATCGAACAGGCTCGGGTAGGGAACGGCGAAGTCTTCCTCGATCCATCGCGTCGCAGACGCTCGATCGTCCAGGTGGTCGATGCCGAGGAAGGACACACCGCGGTCCCGGTAGCGTTCAAACACCCTGATGAGCGCCGGCTGCTCTTGCTTGCAGGGCTCGCACCAGCTCGCCCACGCGTTGATCACGAGGACGTCGCCCGAGTAGTCCGCCGTGCTGAGGGCCGAGCCGTCGACGACGGACTCGCCATCGAGGCGTGGGAGCTGTGTCGGGCCTGTCGTGCAAGCACCGCTTACCACCGCGAAGAGAGAGATGAGGATGAAGCCCAGGCGCATCAGTTGCTCCTATGTCAAGCCGCGACCGCGGTCAAGCGGTCGACCGGCTGGTCCATCGTGGTCAAGGTCTTGAACACCCTCCTGGTGATGTGACGCTTCAGAGCTCGGATCGCCTCGGTCTTGGTCTTGCCCTCGGCTCGCTTCTTCGCGATGTAGTCCTTCGCCGGATCGTGCATCCGGATCTGGGTGACGGCGATGCGGTGCATCGCGGCGTTCAGCTGCCGGTTGCCTCTGCGGTTGAACCGCTGACGGTGCCGAGCACCCGAGGAAGCCGGGATCGGTGCGGTGCCAGCGTAGCGAGCGAAGTGCCCCTCGGTCGGGAACCGTGAGACCTGGGCGGCCTCGGCCACGATCTTGGCCGCGGTGAGCGCGCCGCATCCGGGGATCTGGAGCAACGCCGGGGCCTGGGCCCTCACGAGCATCCCGATCCGCCGTTCGAGCTCGCTGGCGCGCACGGTGATCTCCCGGCACCGAGCGAGGAGCTCGAGGCAGATCTCGGTGGGGACCGAGGGCTCCAGCGCCTGGAGCTCCTCCAGGAGACGGTCCAACGTCTTGAACCGGTCCAGGGTCCGAAGCGCTGGTGCGAGGTCCGGGTCGATGTCGTGCAGGAGCCAGCGCAGCTTGCAGATCCGGTCCGTGCGCTCGTTGACGAGCATCTCGCGGTGCGCCACAAGCAGTCCGATGTCGCGTTCGGGACCTGCCAGCGTGGCTTCGGGCAGGTCCGGGTGCCGAAGCGCAGCCCGGGCGACCGCCGTCGCATCCACCGGATCAGACTTGCCCCAGACCCGGTCGGTCCGACGGGACTCGCCCATCATCCGGGGTGGCACCCGGACCGAACGCTCCCCGCGGACGATCAGGTGACGCTCCAGGTGCCCGGAGACGTGACGACCGTCCTCCACGGCGAAGGTGCGCTCTGCATCTAGCTCACGAGCCCACTCGACGAGCCGTTCGAACCCTGGCGTGCGAGCTTTGACCGTGAGCTCGCCGAGCACCTGGCCCGTCGACCGGTCCACCGCGACGGCGGTATGGGTCTGTTTGTGCGGATCGATCCCCACTACGATCACCTCTGGTCCCCCTTCCTGGACGCACACACCGGGTGGTGAGGACCACCGGCGGACACGCCTCAGTGGGGCTCTAAGCAAGCTCCTATGAAGTCACGCCGGCAGGCCTTCGCCGGCGGCGGGCGGCAGAACGCATGAAGGTCATCCCGCTCGCGGGAGACACGCATGCTA
>Ga0247727_10016121_pt1 | contig 12124 bp, 11 predicted proteins | sample WisWelCaveWW1625_FD_202498 | JGI IMG/M metagenome (GOLD analysis project Ga0247727, IMG submission 202498) | Biofilm microbial communities from Wishing Well Cave, Virginia, United States - WW16-25 | ecosystem: Environmental > Aquatic > Deep subsurface > Groundwater > Cave microbial mat | place...
GGCCATGGGAGATGAAGGCTACACCTTGTCGATCGCGCAGCAGACCTGACCTGATGCGGGAACGCCATGCGCGCCGCGGAAGCGCGCAAGGATGAGGCTCGACGGAATCAGGCGGAAGGATCCATGGCATGAATGATCCGCAATCGATGGCAGGCGAGCACGCAGGCGCCGGCGGCAACGTCCTGCAGATCGAGGTCGCGGGCATGCACTGCGCCAGCTGCCCCATGCTTGTCGAGGACCGGCTCAAAGAGCTGCCGCAAGTCCAGCAAGTGAACATTGACTATGCAGCGGGTCGCGCCGTCGTCCGTCATTCCGGCGAGCTTGCCATCACCGACCTGCAGAAGGCCCTGGGCGATTCCGGATATACCGTCTCGCTCGCCGATGGGACTGGCCGACCCAAGGAGACCCTCCTCGACCATATTGAGACCGTCGCCATCTTTGCCGCGATCGTCGTGGCTGTCGTTCTGCTGCAACGCATGCTGCCGCTCGATCTCTCCGTCTCCGACACGGTGAGCCTCGGCCTGGCCTTCGCCATTGGCCTCGTCGCCTCGGTTTCGAGCTGTATGGCCGTCACCGGCGGCCTGCTGGTCGCGGTCGCAGCCCGATACGGCGCCGCCAACGCGCACCTTACCGGCATGGAGCGACTGCGCCCGCACCTGCATTTCAACGCCGGACGCCTCGTCTCCTACGCGCTGCTCGGCGGGGTGGTGGGAGCGCTGGGATCGGCACTCATGCTGTCACCGACCGCGACCGGCGCCCTGACGCTGCTCGCCAGTGCAATCATGATCGGGCTCGGCCTGCAGATGCTGGGGCTGTTTCCCTCGCTGGGACGGCTGGTGCCCACGCTGCCGCAGTCGCTCGCGCGGCGCATTCAGGGCCTCGCCGGAGGCGACACCAACCAAAAGGCCTTCCTGCTCGGAGGCCTCACGTTCTTTCTTCCCTGCGGGTTCACACAGGCGCTACAACTCTACGTGCTCGCGAAGGGCGATTTCACCACCGGCGCCTTGACCATGCTGGCCTTCGCCTTCGGCACGCTGCCGGCGCTGTTGTCGCTCTCCGCGCTATCGAGCTTCGTCAAGGGTGCGCTGCAGGCGCGATTCCTCAAGTTTGCGGGAGCCGCGGTCATCGCGCTCGGCGTCATGAACATCCAGTCGGGGCTCGTTCTTGCCGGCCTCGGCAGCGCTCCGGCGTCGGTCGCCAAGCGCGAGCCGCCGGCCGGCCAAGTCCCGCAGGCTGCGGCGGTGGAACCGCAACGGATCGGCATGAAGGTGGTGGACCTCAGCTATCTACCGAACCAATTCACCGTGCAACAGGGTGTGCCGGTGGAGTGGCGGATCGACGGGCGCGAGGCCGCGGGCTGCGGCCGGATCCTGATCGCGCCGCGGCTGGGCATCCAGAAGATTCTCTCCGGCACAAGCACCACCGTGATCACGTTCACACCTGACCGGCCGGGTGAGTACGCCTTCAACTGCGGCATGGGAATGATGACGCCCGGATCGAGGATCACGGTGCTGCCGAAGGACCAGGGATGAGCATAGCGGCTACCCGTCCTGACCGCGCTACGAGCCCGCAGGAGCCCGCCGTCAAGGTGGTGACCTTCGGCATCGGCGGCATGCACTGTGCCGCCTGCGCCAGCCGCAACGAGCGGGCGCTCAATAAGCTTCAAGGTGTGCTGAGCGCGTCGGTCAACTTCGGCATGCGCACTGCGCGCGTAGAATTCGACGCGGGGGCCGTGACCGAGCGGGCCTTGCATGAGGCCGTGATCGGCAACGGCTTCCAGGTGCTGACCAGCGAGTTCGCGCAAGCAAACAAGGCGCATGCCCGCCGGGAGCTGGCGCAGGCACGGTGGCGCGCCTGGCTGGCGCTCGCTCTGGCCATTCCGGTTGCCGTGCTGGCCATGGCGGAGATCGAGCTGCCGTGGGCGCTGTTGGGCCACAATGGCAGCGTGCTGATTCAGGCGCTGTTGAGCACGGTCGTCATCCTGGGGCTCGGCTGGGGTTTCCATCGCGGCATGCTGCAGCAGGCGGTGCGCGGCGCAGCCAACATGGACACGCTGATCTCGCTCGGCACGCTGGCGGCGCTGCTCTACAGCCTATGGGCGCTTTGGGCCGGGGGCCACCATCTCTATTTCGAGACCGGCGCGGTGATCGCAGCGTTCATTCTGCTCGGCCGCTACTTCGAGGCGCGGAGCCGGGGCCACGCCAGCGCCGCCATCGAGAAGCTGGTCGATCTCGGCGCCAAGACGGCGCACCTCATCCGCGACGGACGCGAGCTGGAGATCGCCATCGACGACGTCGAGGTCGGCGATGAGCTGCTGGTGAAGCCCGGCGAGAAGGTGCCGGTCGACGGCAAAGTCGTCGAGGGTCGCTCCAGCATCGACGAGGCCATGCTCACCGGCGAGAGCATGCCGGTGACGAAGACCGCAGGCGACGACGTGTTCGGCGCTACCATCAACCTGAGCGGTGCATTCCGCATGCGGGCGACCAAGGTGGGGCAGGACACCACGCTCGCGCAGATCGTGCGCCTGGTGGCCGACGCGCAGGGCAACAAGGCGCCGATCCAGAAGCTGGCGGACAGGATTTCCGGAATATTCGTTCCAATCGTGCTCGGCATCGCCCTCATGACGGCCGCGGGCTGGTACCTGGCGACAGGCGACCTCACGCAGAGCCTCATTCCGGCGGTCGCCGTGCTGGTCATCGCCTGTCCCTGCTCGCTGGGCCTCGCGACGCCGACTGCCATCATGGTCGGGACCGGCCTCGGTGCGCGGCGCGGCATCCTGATCAAGAACGGCGAGGCGCTCGAGCGCGGCGAGACGATCGATGTCGTTGTGTTCGACAAGACCGGCACGTTGACGGAAGGCAAGCCCAAGGTGGTGGAGGTCGCCGCTGCCAGTGCCCAGATTGGAGCGGATGAGGTTCTGAGGCTCGCCGCAAGCCTCGAGCAACTCTCGGAGCACCCGCTGGCGCAAGCGATCGTGTCAGCGGCTCGGGAGAAGGGCTTGGAGCTCGAACCGGCCGAGGATTTCGAGAACCTCGCCGGCAAGGGCGTGCAGGGTACCGTCGCCGGCAAATCGTTGCTGGTGGGCAGCCCGCGGCTGCTGCGCGAGGCGGGCATTTCCCTGGCGGGCATCGAGCGCGAGATCGAGGCATGCGAAGCTGCGGCGCAGACGGTCGTCGCCGTCGCCTGCAATCGAGAGCTCATCGGCTTCGTCGCCATTGCCGACACGCTGAAAGACGATGCCAAGGCGGCGATCGAGCGGCTGCACGCTGCCGGCCTGAAGACGGCGATGATCACCGGCGACAACCGCAAGGCCGCCGAGGCCATGGCCGGCCAGATCGGCATCGATGTGGTGCTGGCCGAGGTGCTGCCGCAGGACAAGGCGGGAGAGGTGCGGCGGCTGCAGCAGCAAGGGCGCCGCGTCGCCTTCGTCGGAGACGGCATCAACGATGCGCCGGCGCTCGCGCAGGCCGACCTGGGTATTGCCATCGGCACCGGCACCGACATTGCGATCGAGGCCGGCAATATCGTGCTGGTGAAGGGTTCGCCACTGAAGGCGGTGGAGGCGCTGGCGCTGTCGCGGCTGACCTTCCGCACCATCAAGCAGAACCTGTTCTGGGCCTTCGCCTACAACGTCGCCGCCATCCCGCTGGCGGCGCTCGGCCTGCTCAACCCGATGATCGCCGCCGCCGCCATGGCGGTGTCGAGCGTGAGCGTGGTCGGCAACAGCCTCAGGATCAGGGTGCGGCGGCTGGCCTGACGGCTCCAGCTCTTGGAACCTGCGGAGGCTAAGCTCCTCCGCGTCACTCGGCAAAGTCCGACCGGGACGCCGGGTTCCTCATGCAGCAACAATCACGGCCCGAGGGTTCAACGTCCTCGGCTACCCGGAGATGCACATCACCACTGAAGGTCACCCGCCGCTTGGCCGCGCAGGCGAGTGCCGGCGCGGCGCGCGGAAACAATTGAAACACGGCTCCCGCGCCGCGGACATCGGGGTGCAAACGCCGAGGGGTCAAACCTCGCACCCGATCGAAGGAAAGTGCAGCAGCCTCAACCGATCGATGGACGCGCTGGCGTGGCGGCCGTGGCAGAGACCGCCCTGAGAAACCGTCGAGCGCTCGTTGTCGGCCCGGCCGGCTGGCGCCGCATCGACGCAGAGCGAGATGAGCATGCAGCACGCATCGCACGCCCCCATGGGGCTGGCGCCGGACTACGCCCTGGATCCGCGCGCGGTCCTGGCGGTGGTAGGCGCCACGGTCGGAATGGCGCTGGGCTTCGGCAGCCTGGCGCTGACATCGGTCTTCATGCAGCCGCTGGAGGCGGCGTTCGGCTGGTCGCGCGCCGAGGTCAGCCTCGGCTATGGCATCGCCACGTTGGGAATGGCGGTGGGCGGTCTCGTCTGGGGCCGCCTCTCCGATCGCCTCGACATCCGCATCCTGCTGGCGATCGGCGGAGCGGGGATGGTGCTGGCGCTGCTGGCCATGGGGGCCACGCAGTCGCTGTGGCATTTCTACGCCGCCAACCTGTTGCTCGGCGGCTTCGGCTTCGCCGTGCTCTACGCGCCGCTGCTGTCGGCGCCGGGCGAATGGTTTGTGCGCCACCGCGGCCTCGCCATTGGCGTCGTCACCGCTGGCGGCGCCGCCGGACAGGGCGTCCTGCCCTACCTGGCCAGCATCCTGATCCGCGAGCTGGGCTGGCGCCCCGCGTTCCTCGTTCTCGGCATCGTCGCGCTGGTCGCGCTGGCCCTCGCCTTTCCGCATGTCCGGCGCCCGGACGGCGCCGCTGCGGCCGGCGCCGGTGCGGCTGCCGTGCCGGGGCATCGGCGCGTCGGCGAGCAGGCCGGCATCGCCATCCTGGCGGTGGCCGCCTTCATGTGCTGCACCTGCATGGGCGTGCCGCTCGTGCACCTGGCGAGCTTCGTCGGCGCCCTGTGCGGGTCGCCGGAGCTGGGCGCCACCAGCCTGCTCGTCGCCATGCTGTCGGCAACGGTCGGGCGTGTGTGCTTCGGCATGATCGCCGACCGCATCGGCTATCTGCCGTCCTACGCGCTGGCCTCCGCCATCCAGACCGGCTGCGTCCTCGCCTACCCGCTGCTGGGCGACGGAGCCTCGCTGCTGACGCTCTCCGCCCTGTTCGGCTTCGGCTTCGCCGGCAACATGACCTGCCTCGTGCTGTGCGTGCGCGAGACCGTGGCGGCCAGCCGCTTCGGCGGCGCGCTGGGCTCGGTGATGCTGGCGGCCTGGGCCGGCATGGGCACCGGCGGGTACACGGGCGGGCTGCTGTTCGACGCCTTCGCCAGCTACGGCCTGTCGTTCGCGCTGGCAGGCGCCGCGGGCGGCCTCAACCTCGTCGCCCTGCTCGCGCTGGCGCACGTGCGCCGGCGATCCAGCGCTGCGGTTCGCGGCCTGACCTGAGGCCGCCTTACGTCCTTTCCCGCCTCGCCGCTGCCGGCCTCGCACGGCCGCGGCCCCGCACAGATCGAAGGAGCCCCCACCATGTTCGGACCACGCAATTCCATCCTGGAGACCATCGGCCGCACGCCCGCGGTGCGCATCAACAAGCTCGCCCCAGCGGGGATCGACCTCTACGCCAAGCTGGAGGCCTTCAACCCGCTCGGCTCGGTGAAGGACCGGCTGGCGCTCGGCATCGTCGAGGCGGCCGAGAGGAGCGGCGCCCTCAAGCCGGGTCAGACCGTGATCGAGGCCACTAGCGGCAACACCGGCATCGGCCTCGCCATGGTGTGCGCGCAGAAGGGCTATCCGCTGGTCATCGTCATGGCGGAGAGCTTCAGCGTGGAGCGGCGCAAGCTGATGCGGTTCATGGGGGCCAAGGTGGTGCTGACGCCGGCGGCGGCCAAGGGCACCGGTATGGTTGCCAAGGCCAGGGAGCTGGCGGAGCGGCACGGCTGGTTCCTGTGCCGCCAGTTCGAGAACGAGGCGAACCCCGACATCCATTCCAGCACCACGGCGCGGGAGATCCTGTCGGATTTCGAGGACCGCCGCCTCGACTACTGGGTGACGGGCGCCGGCACCGGTGGCACGCTGCGCGGTGTGGCGCGTGTGCTCAAGGCGCGGCGGCCGGGCACCCGCATCGTCCTGTGCGAGCCCGACAACGCCCCGGTGATCGGCAGCGGCATCGGCCAGGACTATAATGCCGACGGATCGGCCGCTTCCAGTCATCCCATGTTCCGGCCGCATCTCATGCAGGGCTGGTCGCCCGATTTCATACCGAAGCTGACGCACGATGCTCTCAAGGCGGCCCATGTGGACGAGGTCGTGGGCGTGAACGGCAACGACGCCTTGCGCCTGGCGCGCGCGCTGGCTACCGAGGAGGGCATCCTCGCCGGCATCTCGGGCGGCGCGACGCTGGCCGGCGCCATCGAGCTCGGCAAGCGCATCCCCAAGGGCTCGACCGTGCTCTGCATGATCCCCGACACGGGCGAGCGCTATCTCTCCACCGCGCTGTTCGATTCCGTCACGGAGTCGATGTCGGAGGAGGAAGAGGAGATCGCGGCCTCCACCGAGGGCTATCGCATCGGCGCGCCTTCGGCGCCGGCGGCCGTCGCGGCTCCCGCCGCGCTGCCGGAGCCCCAGCCGCACGCGACGGAGTTCGTCGAGCGGGCGATCCGGGACCGCGAGCAACCGGTGGTGATGTTCGCGCTCGAATGGTGCGAGTTCTGCTGGGCGCTGCGCAAGTTCTTCCGCGCCTACGGCATTGCCTGCCGCAGCGTCGATCTCGACTCGGTGGCGTTCCAGCAGGACGACCTGGGCGGCGAGATCCGCAAGGACCTGCACCGGCGGGTCGGCTCACCCACCATCCCCCAGGTGTTCGTCGGCGGTGCGCCGATCGGCGGCTGCACCGACACCCTGGAGCTGTTCCGCACGGGCGAGTTGCAGGCGCGGCTCAGGGCGTGCGGCGTTGCGTTCGACGCCACCGTGACGGGCGACCCGGCGCGCTTTCTGCCAAAGTGGGTGCACCCGCGCTGAACCCTGCAAGTCCGGGAGCCGCCCGCTGAAACAGTTGAACCCAATTTGGGCTCTGTCGGGAAGGACGGCACGGCAGTTCCTGGCATGGCTGCGCCGGGCCGTCCGGGCGGGACTTGCGTCGGAGAGCAAGGTTACATTAGACCGTGAGGCCGCCCGGGCACCCCGGGTGTTTGGGTCAGCGTTGGAAGTTGAGTGCACGGCCTGGCCCGGCAAGCTGGCTGGCTCAGCAAGGGCGAGGCGTGTCGCAATTTGTATTGGGTCGGGTCGGATGAGCGGATCGGGGAGCGTCAAGGTCGAGGTCGTTTCGCAGATCGGCGCCGTGCCGGCCGAGGCGTGGGACGTCTGCGCCAATCCCGATCCTGCCAGCTTCAATCCGTTCATTGCCCACGGCTTCCTCGAGGCGCTGGAGGAGGCGGGCACGGTGGGCGGCCGCACGGGCTGGACGCCGCGCCATCTCGTTCTCAGGGATGAGACCGGCGTGATCCGGGGCTGCGCGCCCTGCTATCTGAAGTCGCACAGCCAGGGCGAGTACATGTTCGACCACGCCTGGGCGGACGCCTTCGAGCGGGCCGGCGGGCGTTATTACCCGAAGCTGCAGATCGCCGTGCCGTTCACTCCGGTGCCGGGGCGGCGGCTGCTGACGCGACCGGGTCCCGACGGCGAGGCCAGCGAGAGGATGCTGGCCGCTGCAGCCGCCAAGCTCGCCGAAGGCAACGGGCTCTCGGGCGTGCACATCACCTATCTGAGCGAAGCGGAGTGGAGCCGGCTCGGCGGACAGGGGCTGCTGCAGCGGACCAATCAGCAGTTTCACTGGCACAACGCCAACTATGCAACGTTCGACGACTTCCTGGCGTCGCTCGCCTCGCGCAAGCGCAAAGCCACCCGCAAGGAGCGGGAGCAGGCGCTGGCGGACGGCCTTGCCGTCGAATGGCTGCGCGGCCGCGAGATCACCGAGGCGCACTGGGACGCCTTCTTCGCGTTCTATGTCGAGACCGGCTCACGCAAGTGGGGGCGGCCCTATCTCAACCGCAAGTTCTTCTCGCTGCTCGGCGCCAGCGCCGTCGGCGAGCGCTGTCTCGTCATGCTGGCCAAGCGGGGCCGGCGCCCGATCGCCGGCTCGCTGCATCTGATCGGCGGCGATTGCCTGTTCGGCCGCTATTGGGGCGCCGTCGAGCACCACCCGTTCCTGCATTTCGAGATGTGCTACTATCAGGCGATCGACTATGCCATTCGCCACGGGATTGCGCGCGTCGAGGCCGGTGCGCAGGGCGAGCACAAGCTAGCGCGCGGCTACCTGCCGACCAAGACCTACTCCGTCCACTACATTGTCGATCCGGCGCTGCGCCGGGCGGTCGCCGACTTCCTGGTGCGCGAGCGCGAGCACGTCGACGCCACCTGCGAGGAGCTTGCCGAATACGGCCCGTTCCGCAAGGGGCCAGCAGCTCAGACCTGAGCGGTGCGGCCAGCCGTCAAGGCGTCGCCGCGCGTCCATTGTTCCAGTGGCGCGTAGTATACGACCCAGCCAAAGATCAGCAGCAGCAGCAGGGTCGATGCAATCAGCATGTCGAGCCGCCTGAGGCGGCGCAACCTTCGCAGCCGCGTGGTCTTGGCGTTGGCCTTCTCGCTGGCGCTCTTTTCAGCGTTGTGCATGGTTGCTGCTCTGTGGCTCTCATCGGTGCTAACGTTTGCCCGGTTTCGTTAACGCCGAGTTAACGCCGAGATGAACTTGACGATGCGGTTAGCGGCCGATTAAGAGGCGATGCAGCACACGAAGGACATCGTGATGGCCTACGACACCAACAACGTGTTTGCCAAGATCCTGCGCGGCGAGTTGCCGGCGCACAAGGTCTGCGAGGACGCCGCTACGCTCGCCCTGATGGACATCATGCCGAGGTGCGAAGGACATACGTTGGTGATACCGAAGGCGCCGGTGCGCAATCTTCTCGATGCCAGCTCGGATCAGCTGTCCGCCTGCATGCGGACGGCGCAGAGGGTTGCGGCGGCAGCCATGCAAGCCTTCGGTGCCGACGGAATGACGCTGCTGCAGGCCAACGAGGTGGCAGGCGGGCAGGTCGTATTCCATCTGCATTTCCACGTCATGCCCCGCTGGGATGGGAGGCCGCTGGGGCCCGCCGCCTCCAGGATGGAGAAGCCGGAGGTGCTTGCCGCCAACGCGGAAAAAATTAAAAGGGTGCTGGCAACCTAGGCACCTCTGAGAGGAGACCGCCATGGCGGTCGTTCTGGTCATCGGGGCAAGCCGGGGCATCGGCCTCGAGACGGTGCAGCGCGCCCTGGCAGGGGGCCATCGGGTTCGCGCTCTCGCCCGCGGCGCGGCTTCCATCGCCATCGATCAGGCGGGGCTTGAGAGGATCGCCGGAGACGCCCTCGACCGGGACACGGTGTCGGCATCGCTGCAGGGGGTCGAGGCCGTCATTCAGACCCTTGGTGCGCCCAAGGGCGTCGGCGCGCTGCTCTGGGGCACGACGCTGTTCTCGGCCGCTACCCGCGTTCTGGTCGATGCCATGCGGGCGCAGGGCGTCAAGCGGCTCCTGGCCGTGACCGGCCTGGGGGCCGGCGACAGCCGCGGCCACGGGGGCCTGCTCTACGATGCCGTCGCGTTCCCGCTTCTGCTCAAGCGCATCTACGACGACAAGGACGTGCAGGAGCAGATCGTCCGGGCTAGCGGGCTGGAATGGACCATCGTCCGTCCCGGCCTGCTGACGAGCGGTCCGGCCACGGGTAGCGCGCGGGCGCTCACTGAGCCGAAAGACTGGCGGGCTGGCTCCGTCACGCGCGCCGACGTGGCCGATTTCCTGGTGCGGGAAGCCTTTGAGCGCCGCTTTGTCGGCAAGACCCCTCTGTTGATCCAATGAGCCGACCCGCCGGCGCCGCTGCGTCATTGCAGCAGGAGCTGGGCGCCTATCAGTAGCGCCGCGCCGCCTCCGACACCGGCCGCAAGATTGCGGCGGGCGAGGAGATAGAGTGCGACGCCGCCGGCGAAGGCGCCGACCCGAACCGGCAAGGCCACCGCGGCCAGGGCGCCGGCCGGAAACAGGACGATGCGCGTCACCAGGCCGGCAACCAATGCAGTCGCGACCGCGCGGACCCATTGAAAAGGCGCGCCTGCGACGTCAAGACGGCTGCCCACGGCGAGGCCGAGCCAGCGCCATACTTCGGTGGCGAGAAAGCCGGCGAGGAACAGGGTGAGATAGCCCCCAAGTCCGTCATTCAGAAAGTTCATCGGCGCCCCCACGTCCGCTCCGCCCCAACAGAAACGCCAGCGTCCCGCCAATGAGCCCGGTGGCGAGCAGGTCGAAGCCCGGCGCGACGACATGGAGCAAAGGCGCCAGGCCACAGCCCATGGCGATGGCGACGAGGTCGACGCGCGATTGCGAGGTCGCCAGCAGAGACAAGAGGAAATAGAGCGGCGTCATCAACAGTAGGGCGGCTGCGACGACGGTGGGGACATGGCCGGCGGCGATATGCCCGGCGACCGTGCCGGTGAGCGCGACGGCCGTGGTCGCGACCCCGAAACCGAGGTAGCGCGGCAGGCGCGCTTGCAACGCCGTGGAGGGCAAGCGGCGGCGCGCCTCCACCCAGTTGGTGACGGCGACGAAATGGACGGCAAGAAGTGCCAGCATCGGGCGCCGGTCGCGGCCGCCGAGCAGCGGCACCAGCGTGACCGTCATCGGCAACAGACGTACCGCCGTCACCGCCACCGCCAGCGCCGCGGCCAGCACGGTCTCGTTGCGGGCGAGCTGATCGATAAGCACGACCTGGTTGGGCAGAGCCTGCATGCTGGCGGTGATGAAGGCGGCTTGCGCAAGCGAGAGCCCGCCGTCGCGGGCCAGCGCGCCGAAGCCGAGCGCGCTGCCGAATAGCACCGCTGCGGGCACGGAGAAGGCCAGCAGCAGACCGCGCCCGAATGCGCCCCAAGGCGAGCCGCTGGGCGCCGCCTCCGCGGCTGGTTGCTCCGGTTCGCGATCGACCTTCGTATCATGTTCGGCCATGCGCTGGCTTTCCTGCGCCTGCGGTGCGCCACTACGCCTGGGTGCGCCATACCGCAGGACGCGGCGGTGTGCTACCGGATTGCTGTTTTTCGCCGCAGTTCGCGATACCAGAGCCGGGACCCCGCATGCCCGTCAACCCTTCGTGCCGGTACCGCCTAGCACATTGCGGGACGCTCCTGACGTTGGCCCTCGGTGCAGCGATCGGCCAGTCCGCCGGCGCCCAGGAACGCAAGCTGCCAGAGCCGCTCGTCTACCTTCGCAATATCGATGCAAGCATTCAGCAGGACATCCGCTATGCCGGGGCCGACAATTTCACCGGCCGGCGGGTGCCAGGCTATCTCGCGAGCGAATGCGTGCTCTTGCGGGATGTAGCGGAGGCCCTGTCGCGCGTGCAGCAGGAGCTTCTGGCGCGCAAGCTCTCCCTCAAGGTCTACGACTGCTATCGTCCACCACGCGCTGTGCGCGCCTTCGTGGCCTGGGTGAAAGCCGCGGAATCCGACCCGTTGCTCAAGCGGTTCCACCCCAATCTTGAAAGGAAGGAGCTGATCGTACTGGGCTACATTGCGGCCGTTTCCCGCCATTCGCACGGCGATACCGTCGACCTCACTCTCGTCAGCCTGCCGGCAGCGAAAGCGCCGACCTTCGACCGGAATGCCGCTTACGGCGCCTGCACCGGCCCGGCGGAAGACCGCGCACCGGACAACAGCGTCGACATGGGCACCGGTTTCGATTGTTTCGATGCGCTCAGCCACACCGACGCACTCGGCATCACGCGAGCGCAGCGAGGGTGGCGGCAGAGACTGGTGGAAGCCATGATGGGGCAGGGCTTCCGCAACTACCACAAGGAGTGGTGGCACTTCACGCATACGCCAATGCAGCGCGGTCCGCCGTTTCGCGTTCCGATCCTGCCGCGCCAGCCCTGAGGCCGGCACCGGGCGCGAGCACCTCGAAGTGAACGGGACCAGCGCTCGTTGCCCGAGCTCGGCGCCCGCGGCAACACTATAGCCCCGCCGTTGCCGGCGGGGCGCCGACCATCAAGCCGAACCGTCTAGGGCTGCTGGCGCAGAACATTCTTGATCTGATTCAGGAGCGGGCAAGCGTCGCGCGACTGAAAGTCGTACGACGACAGCG
>Ga0247727_10016122_pt1 | contig 12124 bp, 10 predicted proteins | sample WisWelCaveWW1625_FD_202498 | JGI IMG/M metagenome (GOLD analysis project Ga0247727, IMG submission 202498) | Biofilm microbial communities from Wishing Well Cave, Virginia, United States - WW16-25 | ecosystem: Environmental > Aquatic > Deep subsurface > Groundwater > Cave microbial mat | place...
ATGAAGAACATGCGCTCCGGGTCGGTGAGATGGGCAACGTACAGGATGGAGATACGCGGCTTGCCCTCGGACGTGCGCAGGAGCGCGGGGATGTCGAGCGGCTCGCCCGTGATCCAGGATTGAAACGACGGCGCGGCCACGATGCTGTTCAGCGCCATCGCCAGCTTCAGACGGTCGGCCTCGGGATAAAAGCGATCCACCTCGAACACGCCGAGTTTGGGGAACGGCGGCGTCTGCACCTGCGTGATCAGCTCGGCCAGGTCAAGCGACTGGTTGTTCTTCCAGGCGTGCTCGAAGATATTGGCGAGCAGGATGTGCTCGCGGCTTTTCACCGGGTCGGCCTCGACGCCGATCAGGCCGAGCAGGCCGGAGCAGATGCCGGCGATGCGCTCACGCAACAGCTCCTGGTTGTCGTCCCACGCTATGTCAGGCCGCTCCAGTGAGCGCAGGATGCTGATCGAGCGGCCTGCATCCGAGCCGGGCGTGTATACCGCCCACTCCGCAGACTCTTTCAACGTCTTGATGTTCGCCGGCCCCAGCCCCCACTGCGCCAGGCCGCCCTGCCACTCCTGCGCCGTCTGCGCGGCGAAGGCCTCCACGCTCTGCTTCGCGCGCCGCGCGTCGTCCACATTCACCCACGGCTGGAATTGCTCTGGCGTTAACTCTGGAAACTGCAACAGCAAATTTGTGATGTCGCCCTTGGGATCGATCAGGATCGCGGGCAGGCCCGCCAGAGCCGCTTCTTCCAACACGGTGACGCACAGGCCGGTCTTGCCGGAGCCGGTCATCCCAACGCACACGGCGTGCGTCGTCAGGTCGTCCGGGTCGTATTCCAGCCGCGCGTCGGTGGGTTCGTGCGTTTTAGGATCGAGGAGTTTGCCCAAGTAAAACATAGTGCGGCCTCCAGCCGCAGCCAAAATGTGGGACACGGATGAACACGGATCAACACGGATTCAAGCGTGAACCTTGAGGCGCTGATTCAGTGATTCAGGGTGACGCCTGCAACCACACGCGTTGCCACGCCTGCTCGTAGGCCGCCGCGATCTCCGCGTGGTGGATGATCAGGATGTTCTCGTCGTTCTGCTCCTCCGCGTTGGCCGAGAAGTTGTACGAGCCGGTGATCACGATCTGCCCGTCCACGATGATGACTTTGTTGTGCATGGTGTAGGCGTTGCCATCCAGCCGCACGTCCAGCCCGGCGCCGGTGAGCGCCTGCCAGGCCTGATCCGCTCCCGCGCTCACCTGCCGCTTCTCAAACACGCCTTGCACCGTCACCCCGGCCTGCGCGCGCTCGATCATGGCGTCCGTGAAATCCTGGCGGGTGAACGAGAACGCCAGGAAGTGAATGCTGGCGCGCGCGGTCTGCAACACGTCAAGGATTTTATCCGCTACGCCCGTGTCTGGCGAGAAGTAGTTTTCGATCAGCGTGCCGTTGAGGGTGAGGGTGGGATGGGGCGGCGTCACCGCCGGCGCAAAGCGCTGCTCCACAAACATCCGCTCGAACTGCGCGGTGTAGTTCCGGGCGAGCTGGGAGGAGAGAATCTCGATCATGTTGTTGTCGTTGCGGTAGGCGTCGTTGCGGGTGAAATTCATGGAACCGGCCCAGACCACGGCGCTGTCCACCACCACAAACTTGTTGTGCATAAATGGACTGCGCTCGTCGCCCACCACCGGAATGCCCGCCTCCACGATGGCCTGGGCCGCCTCTTCGTCCAGGTAGTCGCTGTCCGTCACCACGCGCACGCGCACGCCGCGCTGGTGGGCGGCGATCAGCGCGTCGGCCAGAGGCCGCCAGTCAATCTCGTACACGGCCACGTCAATCGTCTGCCGCGCGGCGTTGAAGGTGGCGATGAGGGCGTCCGGGATACCGCCTCTGGGATTGTCCAGCTTCGCCGTCGCCTCCGGGTCGGTGAACATCAATTGATACCATGCGCCGGTCGGCGTAGACTGGGGCGGGGCGGCAGGCGTGGGGGCGTCGGCAATGCATCCCGCCAGTAAAATGGCGAAGAAGAGTTGCCGGGCGGCGGAGACAAAACGGCGGCGCGTGACTTTCCCTTTCGTCATTTAATCAATCCTCCTCATGCCAGGGCGAGTGTGCGGATGAGATCGGCGTGGACCGCGCCGTTGCTGACGACGACCTGCCTGTGCCCCAACTGCCACGCGCCGCCATCCAGCGCGGAGACCTGCCCGCCCGCCTCCGTGACCATGAGCGCGGCGGCGGCCACATCCCAGGCTTGAATCGCCAGCAGGTAGCAAGCGTCCAGGCGCGCGGCGGCGACGTAGGCCAGCATCAGCGCGGCGCTGCCGGTGGCGCGCAGGCTCTGGCAGGCAGGCGCGAGGCGGGCGGTGGCCTCCGTCACGCTCTGGCGCATCTGCGGTTCGCGCGGCCAGCCCATACCGATGATGGCGTGCGCTAACTCCGTGACGCCGCTGGCGCGCAGAGACCGGGGGCGGCCCCGGCCTCGTTGGAGGAACGCGCCGCGCCCGCGCTCGGCGTAGAACGTCTCCCTCAGCAATGGGTCGTGAACCACGCCCAGCTGGATCGCGCCCGCCTGCGCCAGCGCGATGGACACGGCGAAGATCGGCAGTTGATGCGCGTAGTTGCGCGTGCCGTCCAGCGGATCGATGATCCACATGGGAACGGGCGGGTTCACATCCAGGCCGTGCGGGCCTTCTTCCGCCAGGATGGCGTGGTCGGGCAGGCGCGTGCGAATGAGATCGATGATCGCCCCTTGCGCGGCATGATCGGCGTCGGTGACGATGTCGCGGAAGCCCTTGCTGGTCACCTGGCGCGGACGGGTGAACTGGCGGCGCAGGACATCGCCCGCCGTCCGGGCCGCTTCAAGCGCAACGTCGAGGGGGGGCGGTGATGACATCGATCGATTAGAAACGATAGCGATCATTATACGCGCGGCGGGGCCGGTACGCGGGCGGCTTGCCGAGCGCGAACACCTTGACCAGCGCCAGCCCCGCGATGAACCCGCCGATGTGCGCGGCATAGGCCACGCCGTCGGATTGTCCGCCTAACATGCCCAGGCTGTTCACCAATTGCAGAACGAACCACATGCCCACGGCCACGATGGCCGGCACTTGCGTGATGAAGCGGAACATCAACACCGTCACGCGCCGCTGAGGGAACAGCAACAAATAGCCGCCCATCACGCCGGAGATCGCGCCGGACGCGCCCAGGCTGGGCGTCAACGGGTTTTGACCGAGCGCGTACGTGGCAGCGACGTGAGCGAGCGAGGCCAGCACTCCGCAGACGAGGTAAAAGATCAGGTAGCGCGTGTGGCCCAGGTAATCCTCGATGTTGTCGCCGAAAATCCACAGGAAGAGCATATTGCCGCCGATGTGCGCCAGCCCGGCGTGCATGAACAGCGAGACCAACAACGTGACGTAGACCGAGATCGGCGTCGGCTGGAGGCCCGGCAGTTGGTAGACCCGGCCGGTGGACGGATCAAGCACCGTCTCGTCGGGCGTCACGGCGTCGCGTCCGGTCACGATCTCCTGCGGCACGGCGCTGAAGGTGTAGGTGAACGCGATGTTTTCGCCCAGGCCTTGAAAGAGGACGAAGACGAGGAGGTTCAGGGCGATGAGCGCCCAGTTGACGTACGGGGTGGTGAGTCGATCACGATTGTCGTCGCCGATGGGCAGCATGGGTGCAACTTCCCTCCGCTTATGGAGTTGAGTGAGCGGCGCTCCGCAGGGCGCGGATGTTGTCGGTGATGGTGGCGCGCGCGTTGAAGATCGCCGACCCGACGGCGAGCGCGGTGGCCCCGGCGCGCGCGACGGCAGGCGCAGTGTCCGGGCCGATGCCGCCATCCACTTCGATCTCCACTTGATGAAGGCCGTGCGCGGTGAGCATCTGCTTCAGGCGCGCGATCTTGTCCACGCTGGCCGGGATGAACGTCTGCCCGCCAAAGCCGGGGTTGACGCTCATGATCAGCACGAGATCAACTTCCATCAAAACTTCTTCAAGCGCCGCGAGCGGCGTGGCGGGGTTGAGGGTGACGCCAGGCCGCACGCTCAGCGCGCGAATGGCTTGCAGGGTGCGATGCAAATGCGGGCAGGCCTCCACGTGGACGGTCAGCCGATCCGCGCCCGCCTCCGCGAAGGCTTCGAGGTGGCGATCCGGCTCTTCAATCATCAAATGTACGTCGAGCAGGGCGCCAAACTCGCGGGCCAGCGGGCGCAACGCCTCCACCACCAGCGGGCCGAGGGTGAGGTTGGGGACGAAGTGGCCGTCCATCACGTCCACGTGAATCCACTCCGCGCCCGCCGTCAGGCACTCGCGCACCTGCTCGCCCAGGCGGCTGAAATCGGCGGACAGAATTGAGGGAGCAATCTTGATCATGCAGAGTTTGCAGGACACGGATGAACACGGACTTCGTACACGGATTGTTTCCGTGTGTTTCCGTGTTCATCCGTGTCCCGATTGTGATTTCAAATGGCGAATGCCCTCTTGGCCCGCGACGATTACATTCGTCGCCAGGCCGATGAACAGGCCGTGCGCCACCATGCCCGCGCGCGCATCCAGTTTGCACGCCAGCGCGGCGGGGTCAGGAATTGGGCCAAAGTTGCAGTCCAAAATAAGGTTGCCTTGATCAGTGTTGTACGGTTGGCCGTCCGCGCCCGGGCGCATGACCACGCGCGCGCCCAGCGCCTCCAGATACACCGCCTCCGCGCGCCAGCCGAATGGGATGACTTCAATCGGCACGGCCCAGCGTGCGCCCAGTACGGGCGAGAGTTTGCCCTCGTCCACTACGATGATCTCGCGCTGGCTGGCCTGGGCCACGATCTTCTCGCGCAAAAGCGCGCCGCCGCCGCCTTTGATCAAGTTGAACTGCGGGTCCACCTCGTCCGCGCCGTCAATGGTCAGATCGACAATGGGATGGTCTTGCAAAGTCGTGAGCGGGATGCCGAGCTTCTCTGCTTCTTCGCCGGTGCGGAGGGAGCAGGGAATGCCGACTACGTCGCGCAGTTGGCCGTCCCTCAGCAGTTGAGCGAGGCAGCGCACGGCAAAAATGGCGGTGCTTCCCACGCCTAGCCCGACCACCATGCCGGACTGTATGAAGTCCACCGCGCGCTCGGCGGCTTGCTGTTTGAAATTCTCTATCACAGTTCAGCCTTGGGGAAGCGCCACAGCAGTTAGATATTCTTCGCCGCCGCTTCTTCCACCATCCACACCAGTTTGCCACTCGTTGGCTGGATAATTTGCGCGGGCAGTTTGTCCGGCTGGTGCGGCCCCTTCAGCACCTGCTGGAGCCGCTCGGCTTTGCCTGCGCCTGCGACCAGGAAGGCGACGTGGGCGGCGGCGTTGATCACGGGCGGCGTGAGCGTGATGCGCGCGACGAGCGGGGGCGGCGGGAAGTCGTGGGCCTGCGCCACGGCCCAGCGCGTTGGTTCCCGCACGGCGCTCGTGCCCGGAAAGATCGAGGCCGTGTGGCCGTCATCGCCCATCCCCAGATAAATCAAATCAAAACGGGGCGGGACGTGCGACGCATTTCCAAAATACGCCACACGAAGGTCCTGCTCATATTCACTGGCCGCTTGCTCAGGATCAGCCTCGCCGCGGATGCGATGGATGTTGCCCGCCGGGATCGGCGCGCGTTCAAGCAAGGTCTCCTTCGCCATGCGATAGTTGCTGTGCTCATGGTCAGGCGGCACGCACCGTTCATCACCCCAAAAGATATGCACACGCCTCCAATCCACCTGCGCCTTCAGCGCCTCGGACGACAAGCCCAGGTGCATGGCGCGCGGGGTGGAGCCGCCAGAGAGCGCAACGGTGAAACGCCCCCGGGCCGCGATGGCCTCTGTCGCCAGCGCCACAAACCACTCCGCCGCCGCGCGGGCCAGCTCATCGGCATTTGAGTAGATTTTGATTTCTGCCATTTAGTTCGCTCCGCCCACCAACCACTGGCGGTTATCGCGCGCGATGAAGGCGTCGGCCTCCGCCGGGCCCCAGGTGCCCGCCTCGTAGAAGGCCAGCGGCGGCGCAACCGGCGACGCCAAACAGTGCAGGATCGGATCGATCAATTTCCAGGCCGCCTCAATCTCGTCACTGCGCGTGAACAGCGATGCGTCGCCGTTGAGCGCGTCCAGGATCAGCCGCTCGTACGCATCCGGCAGGCCGCCATCCCCGAACGAGTCGCGGAAGTGAAACTCCATATCCACCGAGCGCGTCTCCTGCGCGGTATCCGGCACCTTGGCATCGAAGCGCAGGTGGATGCCCTCGTCCGGCTGGATGCGGATGGCGAGCATGTTGGAGATGGGCCGGTGGCCGGGGGGGAAGTTGAACATGACGTGCGGCGGGCGGCGGAACTGGATGATGATCTCGGACAGCTTGGTCTTCAGCGCCTTGCCGGAGCGCAGATAAAACGGCACGCCCTGCCAGCGCCAGTTGTCAATGTGCAGGCGCAGGGCGGCGTAGGTGGGCGTCTCCGAGCCGGGCGCCACCCCGGGCGCATCGCGGTATTTGCGATACTGCGCGCGGACGACGTTTTGCGCCACGGCCTCCGCCGGGATGGGGCGGATGGATTGCAGGACTTTCACTTTCTCGTTGCGGATCGAGTCGGCGTTGAACGAGGCGGGCGGCTCCATCGCCACCAGCGTCAGCAGTTGCAGGATGTGGTTCTGGAACATATCGCGCAGGACGCCGGCCTGATCGTAATAGCCCGCGCGGTGGCCCACGTCCACGTCCTCGGCCACCGTGATCTGCACGCTGTAGATGTAATTGCGGTTCCAGAGCGGCTCGAAGATCGTGTTGGCGAAGCGGAAGAACAGGATATTCTGCGCGGTCTCCTTGCCGAGGTAGTGGTCAATGCGATAGACCTGCCGCTCGTCGAACGCCGCGTGCACTTGCTGATTCAGCGCGTCCGCCGAAGCGCCATCCGTGCCAAACGGCTTTTCGATGATGATGTTACGGCGGGTGTCGTCGCTCTCCGCCGCCATGGAGGTCGCGCCGAGGTGGCCGCAGATCGGGCCGTAGTATTCCGGCGCGGTGGCGAGGTAGTAGAGCCGATGGGCCGGCCCGCCCTCGATGCCGGTGAGCAACGCCTCCAGCGCCACGAAGTCTTCCGGTGTGTTGAGATCGCCCTGGTGATAATACAGGTTGGGGGCGAACTTGTCCCACCGGGCCGCCTCAAAGTCCTTGGCCGCGTATTTGCCCATCGCCTCGTGCAGGATAGCGCGGAACTCGTCGTGCGAGTACGGGCGGCGCGCATAACCCACGATGCGCGTGGTGGCGGGCAGGCGTCCCTTCTTGAACTGGTTGAAGAGCGCCGGGATCAGCTTGCGTTGCGTCAGGTCGCCGGATGCGCCGAAGATCACAATCGTGGGGGAAGTGTCGGCCATACTGCCTCCGCAAGTAAGCAGTGAATAGTGAACAGTTACTAGTGAACAGTGAACAGTTGCCAGTGATCACTGTTCACTGCTTACTGCTTACTGATAACTGCTTACACTTTCTTCACCGCATGTCCCCCAAACTTATTCCGCATCGCGGCCAGCAGTTTCGCCGCGTAGCTCTCGTCCTGGCGGCTGACGAAGCGCATCATCAGCGAGAGCGTGATTACGGGCGCGGGCACGTCCAGGTCAATCGAGTCAAACACCGTCCAGCGGCCCTCGCCGGAGTCCGGCACGAAGCCTTTGATGTTGCTCAGGTTCTGGTCTTCCGCCAGCGCGTCGGCGGTCAGGTCGAGGAGCCAGGAGCGCACCACGCTCCCGTGTTGCCAGATGCGCGCGATCTGGCTCATATCCAGGCCAAACTCCTGCTTGGCCTTCATAATCTCAAAGCCCTCGGCGTAGGCCTGCATCATACCGTACTCGATGCCGTTGTGCACCATCTTCACGTAGTGCCCCGCACCGTGCGGGCCGACGCGGCCCCAGCCTGTGTCCTTGCCAGGGGCGAGCGTCTCGAAGATCGGACGCAGTTTCTCCACCGCGTCTTTGTCGCCGCCGACCATCATGCTGTAGCCTTCGGTCAGGCCCCAGATGCCGCCGCTGGTTCCCACGTCCACGTAGTGGAGGCCCTTGGCCTTCAGCGCCGCCGCGCGGCGGATGTCATCCTTGTAGTTGGTGTTGCCGCCGTCCACGATGAGGTCGCCGGGCGACATGCGCGCCGCAAGGTCGTTAATCGTCTCGTCCGTGGCCGCCCCAGCGGGGACCATCACCCATGCCACGCGCGGCCTGGGGAGTTTGTCCACGACTTCCTGCGTGGTGTAGGTGGGGATCAGGCCGACCTCGGCGGCGATGTGGTCGGTGACGTCCCGCGAGCGGTTGAAGCCGACGACGCGGTGGCCGTTCTTCGCCAGCCGGCGGGCCATGTTGCCGCCCATCTTGCCTAAGCCAATGATTGCGATGTCCATGGTGCTGTCTCCTTGTGGTGAGCGTATGATACTTTGAAAACCGGACGCGGGAGGTTAGAGGTTGGATCGCGCGTTTGCGTATGCCCGATTAGACCGAATGCTAGCCGCGTTTGTTACACGCCCCGGCCCGGCGCGATAGACCCGCCAACCCGTAAAGCAATCAGGGCATGTAACATTTCCTCTTCATTTACAGACTAATCTCCAATGCCAACCGGCAATCGTTCGCCCTTAATGAGTGAAATGACCAGGTGCATGACTACTGACGCTTTGTACGCCATTTTAGAGGGAACAGCCGCTACCACGGGCCAGGACTTCTTCCGCTCGCTCGTGCGCCACTTCGCTTCGGCGCTGGAGGTGCGATACGCCTTCCTCGCCGAATGCACGGACACCACCAACACACGTGTCCGCACCCTGGCGTTCTGGATGGGCAAGGACTTTGGTGAGAATTTCGAGTACGCCCTCGCGGATACTCCCTGCGTGCAGGTCATTGGAGGCGACATTTGCTACCACCCCAGCCGGTTGCGGTCGCTCTTTCCCAACGACCAGGACCTGTTCAAGCTCGGCGCGGAAAGTTACCTGGGCCTCCCGATCACCGACTCAACGGGGCGCGTCATCGGCCACCTGGCTGCCATGCACGATCAGCCGCTGGGCGATCCAGCGCGGAGTTTAGCGATCTTGAAAATCTTTGCCGCGCGCGCCGGGGCGGAGATGGAGCGCGAACGAGTGCAAGCTCAACTCCAACGCCGCTTGCAAGAGAGCCAGGCGCTGGTCGCCATCAACCAAGCCCTCAATCAAACACTCAACCTGGAACGCATCGTTCAAATGATCGCGGCCTCGGCCCAGACCATCATCCCGAACGTTGAGCGGGCGGTCATCCATGCGCTGGACGAGCGGGACAACATGCTCTGGCCTGTAGCGGTGACGGGGCTGGGTGAGCAGAGCCAGCCCCGGTTGACCATGCGGCCCGGCGAGGAGATCGCCGAGCTGGTTATGGCCGAAGGACGCGTGATCAACGCCGGCGATACGCAGGTTGATCCACGCTTCCAATCGTTAGGGGCGTCGTCGCTCATGCGCTCCCTGCTCGTCGCGCCGGTGCAAAGCGGCCCGCATCGTTTGGGCGCGATAAGCGTCATGAGCCGCACGCCCTATGCATTCTCGCCCGATGATGAGCAATTATTGAAAGTGTTGGGAACGCAGGCCGCAATTGCCATTGAGAACGCCCGCCTGTATGCCGATCTGAAAAAGGCGCTTCACCAGGAAAAAGCAACCCGCGCCCGATTGGTGCAAAGCGAGAAGCTGGCGGCGATGGGCCGCCTGATGGCCTCCGTGGCGCACGAGCTCAACAACCCCCTCCAGACCATCCAAAATGCGCTGTATTTGCTCCAGCAGGCGAGCCCGCCGGCGCGGGCCAGCGCCGCGAATATGCAGATCGTGATGGAGGAAACAGAACGCATGGCAGAATTAATCAACCGCCTGCGCGAGACATACCGGCCGGCGACGCGCGAGGAGTTTCAGCCGCAATCTCTCAGCCATATCATTGAGGAACTGCACAAGCTAATCGCCGCGCATCTACAGCGCCGCGAGATCGCGTTTGAGTTCACGCCGAGGCACTGCTTCCCGCCTGTCCTGGGTTTACGGAGTCAGTTGAAGCAAGCCGTCCTGAACTTGAGCCTGAACGCTATTGATGCGATGTCCCCCGGCGGGCGGTTGAGCCTGATCATCAATTACCGACCCGAGCAGGACGAAATTCAATTGACGATCGCGGACACCGGCGCAGGCATCGATCCGGATGTGCTGCCAAGCATCTTCGATCCGTTCTACACGACCAAGGAAAACGGCACCGGGCTGGGATTGGCGATTACGTACGATATCATCCAACAACACGGTGGGCGGATTGAGGCGGAAAGCACACCCGGCCAGGGGACGACGTTCAGGATTTGGCTGCCCACCGCTAAAGCAAAAAAGACCGTGGAACTATGTTAGCCCAAGCTACGGCGGTACTTTCACAGAGCATCTTGATCGTTGAGGATGATCATCATCTGCGCCAAACGTTGACCGGCGTGCTCAAACAAGCCGGATGCGATGTCGTCGGCGTCGCCGACGGCGTCGAAGCATTGCAGTACGCCGCGGCCAGCCCATTTGCCCTAATCTATCTGGATATTCACTTACCGGAGATGAACGGGATGCAGGTGCTCCGCGAGTTGCGCCGCCTTTATTCTCAGATGCCGGTCATCATGCTCACCGCTCACGCGTCGCTCCAGTCGTCACTGGAGGCGATGCGGCTGGGTGTGACGGATTACCTGATCAAACCCGTGACTCCGGCTACCCTGATCGCCCGCACCAAGTCCATCCTGACCCAGCAAGCTGCCCGGCGCCGCCAGCAGGAGATCGAGGCCCAGATTGAGGCCTTGCAAGCTGAGCTTAAGGCGCTGCGCACGGGCGCGGCGCTCACGAGTGAAATCGCCCCGGCGGAGCCGTCTTTGGTCCCGATCGCCGACCGCTACCTCCGGCGCGGCCCCCTGACGCTTGACCTCCAGACCCAGCGCGCCGTATTGGGTGAGCGAACACTCAGTTTGACGCCGACGATGTTTGATTACTTAAAGGTGCTCCTACGCCATGCTCCCTACCCCATGGATCTCCAAACGCTCGTCAACGAGGCGCAGGGCTATCAAACCGATCTCCACGGCGCTCAAGACCTGGCGCGTTGGCACATCCACAAACTGCGTGAAGCGCTGGAGCCTGAACCGCAACAACCGCAGTATATCCTCAGCGTGCGTGGCGTGGGATATCGCCTGGTGGTGGATTAGTTGCGCCTAATGGGCGCGCTCTCGCCTGGTCAGTTCTGGCCAACCCACAACTAATTCTTTCCAATCATGTCTAAATAATCCAAAGGCTGCCGGGTTGGTCTGTGTCCTATGATGGATATATGAACATTACAGATCGCCTCCACCTCGCCCCGCCCGCCCGCATTCTGATCGTCGATGATCATCCGAATGCGGCCTCCACCCTGGCACAGTCCCTCGAGCAGTGCGGTTCGCCGGTGGAAGTGCTAACAGCCCTGAGCGCCCCCAGCGCCCTTGAGTTGATCGTCCAGTACATGGTCGATGTATTGATCACGGACTTCGCTCTACCCGGCATGAACGGCCTGGAATTGGTCGAGACTCTTCACACAAGTTGTGATGGCGTCGCTCGCCATGCGCCGGCGTACATTATCTTGATTACCGCCTATCACAGTCCCAAGTTGGTTGCGAGCGCCCTCCGGCTGGGCGTGGATCACTATCTCATCAAGCCGGTTCATCCTCGCAAGATCCAGGCCATTGTCGGCGAGTTCCTGGAGTGGCTAAAGCCGCGCCCGGCGGATCACGCCTGGCAGCCCCACTGGTCCGATCGGCGTGGGATTGAGTCACGAGGTGAACGGATCGCCGCAATCGTCTATGAGTTGCGCAATCCCCTCTCCTCCATCCTTGTGTACGCGGATTTGATCGAAAAAACGAGCCAGCGCATCCCGTCACAAGGCGAGTATCTCAACCGTGTTCGAGAAATGACGGCCCATATATCGGATTTGCTTTGCCAATTGCTTGAACTGGCTCAGCCACACCGTCGCTATGCCGCTCACGCCGAGGTCTGTGACCTGCGCGCGCTCCTTGCCGACCTGCCGCCGGAATTGCGCCAACGCGCGGCGCTTAATCATCAAACGCTCGTGCTCAACGTACCTAAGGAACTGTCCCTCGTGTTGGGCGAGGCGCAGGGCTGGCGCTTAG
>Ga0247727_10016123_pt1 | contig 12123 bp, 10 predicted proteins | sample WisWelCaveWW1625_FD_202498 | JGI IMG/M metagenome (GOLD analysis project Ga0247727, IMG submission 202498) | Biofilm microbial communities from Wishing Well Cave, Virginia, United States - WW16-25 | ecosystem: Environmental > Aquatic > Deep subsurface > Groundwater > Cave microbial mat | place...
CGAATCAAGAGGGTAGGTCTTCACTACATCGAGGTTTTCAAAGAGCCGATCACAAAAACAATCAGTTGGTTTATCCGCCGGCGCCAAAATGCTCAAAAAAATTTATTTCCTGCGGAAGTGGGGCTAGCAAGTTTTATGGCAATGCGTGAAATTTCCCGTCCTCAAATTCCCTGTCTTCTCGGCCCGACAGCAGTCGGCAAAAGCGCCGTCGCTCTGGTGCTTGCAAAACAGCATGGCTGGGAAATCATTTCTGCCGACTCTCGGCAAATTTATCGCCATCTTGATATTGGCGCGGCCAAACCCTCGCGCTCTGAGCTTGCAAGCGTTCCTCATCATTTTATTGATATTCGCAACCCCGATGAAATTTACAGCGCCGGAGAGTTCGCCCGCGAGGCGCGAGCGGCCATTTCAGAGATTCTCTCACGCGGAAAAAAGCCGCTGGTCGTCGGCGGCTCCGGTCTTTACATTCGAGCACTGACCCAAGGATTCTTCGAGCCGGCGATTTCCAATCGAGGCCTGCAGCGCGAGTTAAAGCAGCGTGCAAAGCAGGAAGGAGGCGAGTCATTGCATTCGGAGCTGGCGCGAGTGGATGCCGCGAGTGCAGCGCGTCTGCATCCCAACGATCTTCATCGCATCGTTCGCGCGCTTGAGGTGTTTTATTCATCGGGAAAACCACTCTCTGAATTCTGGAAAAACGAGGCGACCGGCGCGCCTTACGATTTTCATTTCATCGGCCTGGATATGCCGCGAGAGGAGTTATACAAACGAATCGATCGTCGTGTAGACCTCATGTTAGAAAACGGCTTGCTGGATGAATGTCGAAAGCTTCTCGAAATGGGCTATTCACCGGAGTTGAACGCTCTGCAAACCGTCGGCTATAAAGAAGTCTTTGCGTTTCTCGAAGGCAAGCTGGACGAACGGCAAATGATCGATGAAATAAAAAAACATACACGGAACTATGCCAAGCGCCAGATGACGTGGTTTCGAAAAAATCCAAATCCGCTCTGGGTGGAGATTAGAGAAAGCGACTCCGCCGAGAGCATCGCGCAGTTGGTTTCCGCAGAATTTGAATCTACGAAAATATCTGGCGTAATACCTTAATATCCGGTGGGCGACTAACGCTGTCATGTTGGAAACATCTTTTTGCTGCCTCCGCCCCGCTTCATATAAACTGTGGTAGCGGAGCGGGGCAGCACATTGCTAGTTTGAAAAAAGATTCTTCCAGAATGACATACCTCCACCCAAGAGCGAGGCATCACTATCTGACCGACTTTCGCTTGACATTCGAACGACCTTTCATTATTTTGCGTTCGCGTTCATCCTTCCCGCCTGTCTCGGCATCTCATGCGGATGCGGGTAGATGCCGTGCTCATGAGGAGTCTCGTTTAATCCATCGAGTATCGAGGCTAAATGCTTCATCACCATCCTCATTCTGTTACGAATCAATTGCAGGCCGCCGCTTGGTTGTGGTTGAGCATGGTGGTGGTGATCGCGCTTTTCTCCGTGATCGTTAGCGGATTCTTGTGGTATCTTGCCGACCGCAGCCGCGCCTATCCGCACGTGGAGCAGCTCGGCTATCTCAGCGCGCTGGCCGGGGCGATGGGCGCAAAATGGTTTCCGAAGTCCGGAATTATTTCACGACGCTTTGATTTTTCCCGCGAAGAAAGTTGTCTCAAGGCTTATCGGCAGGCGTTCATCGTCGGGATGGCGATTGCTGAATGCGGCGCGCTCATGCTGTTGGTGAGCATGCTGCTATCGCAAATGCTTCTTCCGGCAATTTTGTTTTTCGTTTTGCCGCTGTGGACGATGATTTCCCTGCGGCCCAGTCACAAGGCTTTCGAAATTTTTTGCAAGTGGCATAAAGAGCGATTAGCATAGGGCGTTCTTATTTTTCGCATTCATGATCACGATTGATCGCGCGGAAATCTGCGATCTGGTTAGGCAACTGGTGCAAGCGCCAAGCTACTCCGGCTTGCCTCGGCAGGAAGAAAAAACAGTTGCCGTGCTCGCAGATTTTTTATCGGCGAATAAAATAGAGGCAACGCAGATCGAAGTGCGGCCGGGCCGGCCGAATTTGTTGGCGGCTATTCATGCGTCGTCGCCGGGAAAGCGTCTCGTATTCTGCGGACATACAGATACTGTGCCGCCGAACAAGATGGCGACGCGATATCTTTTCTCCGCCGAGATTGAAGATGGCCGCATCTTTGGGCGCGGCACGGTTGACATGAAAGGCGCGTTGGCGGCCATGGCCGGGGCAATGGCGGCAATTCATCGCTCAAAATCCTTGCGCCGAGGATCGCTCTCCTTCGCGGCGGTGATCGACGAAGAAATAGAAAGCCTTGGCGCGGAGGCGTTGATTCGTTCCGGCTTCAAAGCTGACGGCGCGATTGTCGGCGAACCGACTCAAAATATGATTGCCATCGGTCACAAAGGGCTGGAATGGCTCGAAATCGAATTCATCGGCAAAGCAACCCACGGCGGTACGGCGGAGAGAGGCCTGAATGCAATTTCTGCTGCCGCAAAGTTTATCGGACTTGTTGAAGAAAATCTCTTACCGAACCTGCGCCAACGCCATCATCCGATCATGGGTTCGCCGACACTGAATTTCGGCACGATACAAGGCGGCGATCAGCCCAGCACCGTAGCGGCAAATTGCAAAATTCAAATCGACCGCCGCTGGATACCCTCGGAAGATGTCGATCTGGTTTTTTCAGAGATCGAAGGGTGTTTAGTTCAGGTTAAGCTGCAAATGCCAGGACTCAAAACCTCGCTGCGTCGTGTTCCCGGCGGCATGGCGACGATGATTCACGGGCCGTTGGAGATTTCCGAGACCCATCCGCTGGTTGTTGCTGCGCAAAAGGCGCGTCAAGAAGTTTGCGGAAGTGCCGGCGCGCTCACGGCTTTTCCGGCGTGGACTGACGGCGCCTTGCTTTCTCGCGAGGCAAATATTCCAACCGTTGTTCTTGGCCCGGGAGATTTGTCGCTGGCGCATTCGGCTGAGGAATCAATTGCGCTTGAAGAAGTACATCGCGCCGCAGAGATTTACGCGGTGATGGCGATTCGCTTTTTGGAAAGCTGATTCATGATTTGATAAAGAGCATAAGTGCAGATAGAGACATCTCCCAGAAACTTGTTGATATGAGAATCCGCGTTCCGCACACCTACGTTTTGCTCTTTGGCTTATTGTTGTTCGCAGCGATTTCAACTTACATGATTCCTGCGGGGGTATACGATCGTGTCGAGCGCAACGGCAGGCAGATGGTTGATCCGCTTTCTTATCATCGTGTCGATGGAAAGCCTGCAACCGGTTCCGGCGTATTGATGGCTTTTCCGCGCGGCCTGATCGAAGTCGGCCACATTGTTTTTTACATTTTCATCGTCGGCGGCGCGTTTGGGGTCGTCACCGCAACCGGCGCAATCGATGCCGGCATCGGCACGGCGATTAGGAAAATAGGCCGGCGAGAAAATTTACTCATCCCAGGATTGACGTTTCTCTTTGCGCTTGGTGGCGGCACTATTGGCATGGCTGAGGAGACGTTGCCCTTTTTACCAGCTTTGGTTTTATTGACGCGTTCCTTGGGTTATGACTCGCTGACCGCCGGCGGCATTGCATTGGTCGGCGCCTGCGCAGGATTCGGCGGCGCGTTCATCAATCCATTCACGCTTGGCGTTGCCCAAAGCATCGCGGAGCTGCCGCCACTTTCTGGAATGATCTACCGAATCATCGTCTGGTTCATATTGACCGCAGTCACGGTTTGGTGGATGGCGCGCTACGCAGCGCGCGTGAAAAAAAATCCGCAGACGAGCTTGGCTTTCACAATCGATCAAGCGCGCCGCGCAGCAACTCAGAAAATCGATGATCTGCCGGCGTTGACTCGACGCCATGTTTACGTACTCTTGGTTTCAGCAGCCGCTTTTCTCTTGTTGGTCGTGGGCGCGATAAAATGGCAATGGGGCATCATGGAGCTTGCGGGATTGTTCATCGGCCTGACGGCGCTTGCCGGTCCGGTGGGTGGATTGTCACTTGATAAAACCGCTGAGAAGTTCATCGACGGCGCCGCGGCATTGACCGGCGGTGCTTTAGTTGTTGGGTTGGCGCGAGCAACGCTTGTGGTTTTGAACGACGCGAGCATCATCGACACGATCATCGCTGCGATGGCTAGCGTTGTGCAACATTTGCCCGCATCCGTGAGCGTTGCCGGTATTTATGTCATGCAAATTCTTTTGAGCTATATCGTGCCCTCTGGCGGCGGCCAGGCGGCGCTCAGCATTCCGATTCTCGCGCCGCTCTCCGATTTGCTCGGCGTGACGCGGCAGACGATGGTGCTGGCCTATCAATTCGGCGACGGCTTCAGCAACATCATGACCCCGGCGCAAGGATATTTTATGGCGGGCCTGGCGCTCATCGGCATTCCGTGGAACATTTGGGCGCGTTGGTTTTTGCCGCTGCTTGGAATTTGGTACGCGATAGGTTTGGTGATGCTGTTGCTCGCGCATGCGATGAAGTGGGGGCCGTTTTGAAGGTTTTCTCTAAAACAACACCCAACACGGACGAACCGCAACCAAAAATGAAAATCAAAAGCGCACGCAAAGGCGCCGAGACGTAAAGAATGCGCAAAGTTTTTTCTTTTGCTTTTTCCGCAAAGATTTTATTTCAAAGCGCCTAATTCGGATAAGCGGAACCAAAAAGACAGAAGCGCACGCAAAGGCGCCGAGACGTGAAGTACTGCAAAGGATTTTTGGTGGAGTTTTTCTTTGCGATACCTTTGCGCCTTTGCGTGAGGTCTTTTACTTTTTTGCGAAGAGCCACTTCTGACGAAATTAATTTGCTTTCAATTCGCGCAGAACCGAATCGCGCGCGCGTCTTTCGTCGTCAGGGATGATGGTCTTTTCTGAGGGAGGCCACCATGACTGCAACCGTCGAGATTTTCCCGTTTTCCGCTTTGGAAGCGGAGCATCGACCACTCTGGCGAAAGTTTCCTGCGCTCAAAAATGTTCTGCCAATTCTCCCGATCGCAAAATTGCCCACGCCGGTCGAGCTATCGCCCGCGCTCGGCGACGGGTTGTCAATCACCGGTTTGTTCATCAAGCGGGATGACGTTACCGCCTCGCTTTATGGCGGCGCAAAAGTGCGCGCGGCGATTCATGCGGGCAAAAAGCATCTGCTCTGTAGCAGCGTTGCGGCCTCGAACTGGCTCTCGGTCTGCGCGATTTACGGCAAAGCGTTTGGATTGGGTGTTCATCTTTTGGGCTTGACGCGCGAGCTTGACGACAACAAAAAAAATAATCTGCAAATCCAACAAGCCATTGCCGACGACGTCATTACCGAAAAGAATCCACTGCGCTTGCTTCGCCGCGCCGGGCGCGTGTTCATGCATCATCGCGGCGATATTTTTTACGGCGCGCCGGGAGGCACGTCGCCATCCACCTGTCTTACCTATGTCAATGCGATGTTCGAGCTGGCTGAGCAAATTCGCGCAAAAAGGCTGGCAGAACCGAAGTATATTTTTTGCGGTCTCGGCAGTTGCGGCAACGCCGCGGGTTTGGCGCTTGGCGCGGTGCTTGCCGGTTTGCGCTCGCGAATCATCGCCATTCGTGTCGCCGACCGCATTGTCTCGAATAGCCTCAACGTAGAAAGACTCATTTGGGCGGCGATGAGGAAGCTACGCAGCGCCGATAGCGGCGCTTTGCTCAACGAAAACCCATTAAGGCGATTGCAGATCGACCACCATTATTTTTGCCCAGGCTATGGAAAATCATATGCAGACGCCGAACGGATGAAAAAGCTGATGGTCGAAACCGTCGGCGTGCCGCTCGATGACACCTACACCTCCAAAGTGGTTTGGGGCATAGCCGACTATTGCCATCGCCATCGTGTTGGTAAAGCGCCGGTCTTGTATTGGCATTCGCTGAACTCTCGCTTGATGACGATAAGCGAGCTGTGCGCCGGCGTGAAAGAATTCTTCAGTCATAGCCAAAACTTAGAACACGTCCATGCCTGAGCTGCCGGATTTGGTTTATCTCCAAAAGCGACTGTCGCCGTTGTTGGAGAATCAACGCATTACCGAAGTAAAGGTGAGCGAGCCGATTGTCGTGCGAATGCTTCTTCCTGGCGATTTTTCGACCGCATTGGTCGATCGTGTCTTTGGAGAAGTACGGCGCCACGGCCCGTTTCTGATTCTTTCGCTCGATGAAAATCGCGAGTTGATCATTCATCCCATGCTCGCCGGGCGCTTCAAGATTTCTGATAAACAGGAGAAAGTGGGGGCATCCGTCTGCGTCTCACTGACTTTATCGAACGACAAAATCTTTCACTACCTCGATGATAAGAAAATGGGGAAGGTTTATCTCACCGCTTCCGGTGAATATCAACACATCCCCCGTTTTCTTAATCAAGGCATTGATCTGTTGTCTGACAAATTCACGTTGGACTATTTCCGCGAGAAGCTCAAGAAGTCGCGTAAACAAGTACGCGTTCTGATCATGGATCAAACCGTTATCAGCGCCATCGGCAACGCCTACGCCGACGAGATTCTTTTCTGCGCTGGCATTCATCCGAAGACGTTTTGCTATCAGCTTGATGATGCGACAATTGAAAAACTTCATCGCTGCATCGTTGAGGTGATGCGCTGGGGAATTTCCGAAGTTGAAAAAGCCGCGCCCGCCCTGGAAGACAAATATCGCGATCATGTGCGCGTTCGCAATCGCAAAGATCAGCCCTGCCCAAACTGCGGCACAAAAATTCGCCGCGCCGGGGTGCTGGGATACGACACCTTCTTTTGCCCAAACTGCCAACCGTTGAGGAGGGAGCAGTTTATTGATTGGCGGAAGCTTTCCAAGAAATAGGTAAGAGGAGTGGTTGTTGGTTGTCTATACAGATGTGGATGGCGGCTTCAATTATTGCATGAGTTTTTTGGCTTGATCCAAGAAGAACTCTTTCAGTTCGCTTATTTCTACCGCCTTAATCATTCGTGGCAACGGCCCGAGGTTTTCAACTTTCATCAAAGAAATCGCGAGCCAATAATCATCTAATCCAACGTGTTTTTGCTTTGCGCTTTGGAGCAGTTCAGCAAAGGGGAACAGTTCGCGATCAATGAAAAAAATGTCGATAAAATCCTTGCTCTCCGACCGATCGAAGAGAGCCGAAAGCTTGTTGCATGAAATATCAAGGGCGCTATCGGTCAAAATGCCGTAGGCTTCTTGCCGGATTTTTGGCTGTAATCGAAAGGGTGAATCCATCGCGAAATCACATTTTATCGCCTCTTGATCTTTGGTATGCAAAAAGACTTCAAGAAAAGTCTTGAACTGCCGGCGTACTTCTAATCGAGACCCGCTACGCTGAGCTATTTCTTCGAGAACCGGCAACGCCTGCGGCACTTGCTCCGGCTGGTCTGTGAAAAAATCGAGATCCTCTGAATACCTGTGTTGGAGAAAAAACTCGCTGAGGGCCGTTCCTCCGGTCAGGTAGAAAGTTTCAGTCAAAGTGGACTTGCCAAAGTGTTCGAGGAAAATGATTTGGGAGGAGGTGAGAATATTCATAGAACAGTATTATGCGTTTTTGAGATACCATTCCCAGAAGCGGCGAACCCGCTGGGAGATGCTCAAGCGATCCAAATAACGGGCGATTACTTCTCGAGGTACACGTTTGACCTCGACAGCCGTCCCGCGTTCAAGAAGACGGCCAAGATACCAAATAAAAAAACTCTCCTCGTGCATTTCGGACGGAGAAAAATGATAATCCCAAAGCAATGCCTTGTTGACTTCGATGTTGTATAACGTGTTCATGCGAAAATAATAGCCAAAATACTTTCAAAAGTCAAGCGCCGCAAACTGACGATCACCGAGCCAAGAAAATCTTGCATCCCAAAACTCTGACGCTTATATTGACACGTTCATTTTTCAGAAAATCAAAAGTTCACTCTAATCTGAACAGGAGATACAGAAATGATAGAGCGCAAGAATGCGGCAAAATTTGGCGAGACGACTGCGACGTTGCTCGGGCCGGAGCTTAAAGTGGGTGACAAAGCGCCGGCGTTTTCAGTAATCGCCGCCGATAAATCGATCTTCACAGAGGAGAATTTGAAAGGCAAGCCGACGATCATATGCTCGATTCCCTCGGTCGATACCGGCGTTTGCGATCGCGAGACCAAACGCTTCAACGATGAGGCCAAGAAGCTCGGCGACAAAGCGCAGATCGTAGTAATCAGTTGCGATTTGCCATTGCGCCAAAAAAGCTGGTGCGGCGCAGCCGGTGTTGAGAACGCCAGGCTTTATAGTGATCACAAAGAGGTGAGCTTTGGCAACGCCTTTGGCACACATATGAAGGAATTGCGCATCCTGTCACGCGCGGTTTTTGTCACCGATCAAGATGCCGTCGTTCGCCACGTGGAATATGTGCCGGTTGCTAGTAATGAACCGGATTACGACAAAGCCATCGAAGCTGTCAAGAAGCTGATGTAGTTTGGAATTGGTGCAAGGTTCATCGAACTCACTCAGCGTATGAGGAGCGCCGATGAACCTTTTTATTTGTGGGATGATCATGCCGGCAGATTCAGAAACAAAAAAAGACTTTCCATTTGTCGCTGCTCCATTTGCCGATCTGCGTGACAAGGTGGTTTTGATCACCGGCGGGAGCCGCGGCATTGGCCTGGTGACGGCAACGATGTTCGCGGCGTGTGGTGCGCATGTGGCGATTAACGGCCGTGATGAGGCGGAAGCGGATGCGGTAGCGCGGTCACTCGCCGATGCATTCCACAAACCCGCGCTCGCACTGCCGGCTGATGTCTCCGATTCGCGGCGCGTAAAACAGATGTTCGAGAATTTTTCGTTGTGGAGCCGCGAGCGGTTGGATGTCTTGGTGTGCTGTGCCGGTTATCCTCTGGTGGATGATCTCTGGAATACGCCTTTGCACGAAGTCGGCGACGAAGAAGTCGAGAGATGGTTCAAGGATGTTCGGGCGGTCGATTTGGATGGCGCGCGATACTGCTCACGTCACGCCTTGCAAATGATGATTTCACAAAAAAGCGGCAGCCTGGTTTTCGTAAGCGCCACGCCGGCGCTTGTCGGTTATCACGGCACGCCGTACACCGAAGCTAAGGCTGGGGTGCTCGGCTTGATGCGCGACATCGCCGTAGAATATGCGAAGTTCAACATTCGCGCCAATGCCGTGGCCCCGGGAAATATTGCCAGCGGCTGGTATCATCGACTTTCGGAAGAGAGACGCACGGAGCTTGCGAAGGAAGCGCCTCTTGGCAGGTGGGGCAAACCCGATGAAGTTGCAGGAACGATTCTCTTTCTCGCTTCGGACCTGGCCGGCTACATCACCGGCCAGACAATTGTAGTAGATGGGGGAGAGGTGATTCGATGACCCGCGAAAAATCCGATAAATAATCCTGACGGCATTCTCTTCACAAATATCCTCTTTGAAGACGCATTACGCCACAACTTGTCCCCTCAAATTCATCAGTTTCACCGGCGCGGAAACGGCATGACCGTTACCGTTGCCGAAGCTCAGCGTATCCATCGGGCAGACGGTGACGCAGATGCCGCAGCCGATGCACGAGCTGGTTTCGTTGTCGAGCACTTGTTGCTTCAGCGCGTAGCTCATCACATCGATGCCGACCTGGCAATTGCGCGAGCATTCGTAACAGCCGATGCACTTGTCATTGGCAACGATCTTGAACTTGCTGACTTTCCGCTTGGCAAACAAATGCGATTGCAAGTGCATGAGCTTGGCGAGCGGACACCAATAACGGCACCAAACTTTGCCGCCGAGGAAGGGATAGAGCGTCACCGGCAAAATGCCTACCAGCCAGACATCGGCGTAAATGCGATAGAGGGTGACTCCCATATCCGCTGCGCCGTACAGCACACCATAAATATCTTTAATGAGCACTACCGCCGTGACCACGGCAGCAAAAATCAACACCGCGAGATTCATCCACTCCCACCTTATAGAAGTTTTGCCTTTGGGCGCGAGATGCCGCCAGCGGTCGCCAAACGTTTCTGCCAAGCCGCCGCAACCGCAAATCCACGAGCAGTAGCGCTTGCCGTGGAACAACACAAAAATCGGGATGATGACGAACGTCAGCAAGACGCCCCAGACTACCCAGACTTGGTGAGGGTTGTAGAAGAATGTATAAAAAAAGAGCGGCCACGCATAGACCAGACCATAGCTTCGCCATGCCTGATCGGCAAAAACTGAATCGCTTGCCAACTTTTCCCCGACCCATTGAAACTTCACGGCGTACTGAAATAAAAACTCCGGCACGAGAAAAAACATGATCCATTGAAAACTCAGCAAGCAAACGTAGCGCCAGATTTGAAATTTGTCTTTGCGGTCGAGTCCCCAGCGTTTGACCGCCTGCAATCCGAATAGGGTCATTAACGTGGTGTAGAGCACGGTGTACCAGAACGACCAGGGCCGGTCGAAGAACGAAAGAAATTTGTAGCCCCAATCTTTGTACGGCCAGAACTCTTCGCCCTTGCCGACTTTGACGCCGTAGATGGTGTACCAAACGAAGAAAGAGACGCCCAGCCAGGCAAAGCGGTCGCCTTTCATGCCAAAGCGAATCATTCCGATCATTCCAGCGGCCCACAGCAGCGCGCCAACCCAGCTTGGCATGAATGACAAATCGATGCCGAAAAACGAAGCATGGCCGCCAAACCCGAGGCCGAAAATCGACAGCCCGATGAAAGCGAGGAGGGAGAGGCCGATGGTGCGCAGGAGGCTGCCTTCCCACTCGTTTTCCATTTTGAGCCCGAGCGATTTGAGAAAATCGCGCGGAACATCGGCGCCCACGAGCACGAAGGCATGATCGTATGGAATCTTGCGGATTTCATCACTCCCGCCGCGATTGATTTTCATTGTCGCTTCATGTTCGGCAAATTCCATGATGTTGGAGTTCAGAAGAGGCTCAATCCGCTTGGCTGCGATAGCTCCATTCAGCTTGCGCTCGTTATCCTTAAAAATTCGCGCGAACTCGCCGCCGCGATACGAGAGATAAACTTTGTTCTGCTCGCTCAACGTCACCGCGGCTTCGATGGCGCTGTTGCCGCCGCCGATCACGATGATGTTTTCATTTTTATATTTGCGCGGCGAGTAGAGACGATGGTACACATGCTCGCGATCTTCACCTTTCACCTTCAGCTTGCGCGGGTTGCCGCGCTGGCCGGTGGCCAAGACGATGCGCTTAGCACGATACTCGCCCTTTGGCGTCTTGACATGAAAGATGCCGTCTTTTTTCTCAACTCCGGTAACGCCCTCGGCGGTGCGCACATTGAGCTTGTTGTCTTGAATGATTTGTTGCCAGCGCTTGGTCAAGTCTTCCTTCACCGCGCCATCGAGCCAGAGCTTGCCTTTGGGCGGCTGGGTATCCGGCTCGGCATAAACATATTTGCCTTCCGGAAAATTTTCAATGGTGTTGGCGACCTGCTCTTTTTCGAGAACGACGTAGCGCATGCCGCGCTCTTTTGCTTGCAGCCCGGCATTCAGTCCTGCGGCCCCGGCGCCGATGATAAGCACGTCGTTGAGATCAGCTCCGTCGCCGTCCCGACCCGTCGGGACGTTTGGCAACGTGGCAATATGCTCGATGACTTCGTAGCCTTGCGCCATGGCATACTTGATCACCGGCGCGCCGGCCAGATCGCCGATGATGTAAAGTCCGGGAATGTTACTCTCGTTATTTTTTTTCAGAAATGGCCGTTCATTCTGGCCGCTGCCGGAGTGAAGAATGTCGACGATCGGCTGTTTGATTTTTTCACCAAGAGAAAGCTTTTTTTCTTTGTCTGGCATGTGACCAACCTCTGTGTATTTTTCGTTTCTGTGAGTTCGGTTGCAGAAGATGCTGAATACTTTTACTCTTACTCGTACTCCTACTCTTACTCGTGTTTAGTTTTTAACAACATCAAAAGCGAGTAAGAGTAAGAGAAAGAGTATGAGTACGAGCAACCACAACCAGCATCACGTATCACGTATCCCGTATCACGCATCCCGTATCACGCCCTCGCCACTTCCGATTGCATCTTCGGGGTCAACTTTGTGCCGCAGGCTGCGCAGGTTTTGGCCGAAGGATGGTTGGTGTAGCCGCATTTGTCGCAAGGAACCGGCGCGCTCGTCGTCGG
>Ga0247727_10016124_pt1 | contig 12123 bp, 7 predicted proteins | sample WisWelCaveWW1625_FD_202498 | JGI IMG/M metagenome (GOLD analysis project Ga0247727, IMG submission 202498) | Biofilm microbial communities from Wishing Well Cave, Virginia, United States - WW16-25 | ecosystem: Environmental > Aquatic > Deep subsurface > Groundwater > Cave microbial mat | place...
AGGCGGTCAACGAGTTTGCCGGCGGGAATTTCGCCGGGGAGGACGTGCGCGACGGCCTGATCGGGGCGGTCGCCATCAAGATGCAGGACCCGGCGTTCGAGAGCCAGACGAAGAACAAGCTCGGGTCGACCACCATCCGGCCGTGGATCCTGACGGAGGTGCGCGACCAGGTCGTGCGCTGGCTGCACAAGAACAAGGAGGCGGCGCAGGCACTTCTCGACAAGATCAAGTCGAACGAGAAGATCCGCTGCGAGCTCGCGGCGATCAAGAAGGAGGCGCGCGAGCGCGCCCGCAAAGTGGCGATCCGCATCCCCAAGCTCATCGACTGCAAGGTCCACAAGAACGACGCCGACCCGCGCGCCGAGGACAGCTCGATCTTCCTGGTGGAGGGCGACTCCGCGGGCGGCACGATGGTGCAGTGCCGCGACGTGTACACCCAGGCGGTGTTCTCGCTGCGCGGCAAGCCCTTGAACTGCCACGGGCTCAAGCGCGACACGGTGTACAAGAACGAGGAGCTGTACAACGTCATGCAGGCCCTGGGCATCGAGAACGACCTCGAAGGCCTGCGTTACAACAAGGTGGTGATCGCGACCGACGCCGACGTCGACGGCATGCACATCCGCAACCTTCTGCTCACCTACTTCCTAAGGTTCTTCGAGGAGCTGGTGACCAAGGGCCACGTGTACGTGCTCGAGACGCCGCTGTTCCGGGTGCGCAACAAGAAGGAGACCCGGTACTGCTACAGCGAGGGCGAGCGCGACGGCGCGATGAAGGAGCTGTCGCAGCCCGAGGTGACGAGGTTCAAGGGGCTGGGGGAGATCAATCCCGGGGAATTCGGCTACTTCATCAAGGAAGGGATGCGCCTCGAGCCGGTGACGGTCGATTCGGTCTCCGAGATCCACAAGTCGCTCGAGTTCTACATGGGCAAGAACACGCCCGAGCGCAGGAGCTTCATCGTCGATCATCTGATCATCGAGGGTTAGGAGCTTTGGGACGATGAGCCAGCTCGAGCCGCTGATGCGGCGCAACTTCATCGAATACGCCAGCTACGTGATCACCGACCGGGCGATCCCGGACCTCCGCGACGGTCTGAAGCCCGTGCAGCGCCGTCTGCTGCACACGCTGTACGAGATGCACGACGGGCGCTTCCACAAGGTGGCCAACGTCATCGGCGAGACGATGAAGCTGCACCCGCACGGCGACGTGGCGATCAGCGACGCCCTCGTGGTCCTCGCCAACAAGGACTACTTCATCGAGCGCCAGGGCAACTTCGGCAACCTGATGACCGGACACGCGGCGGCCGCGGCGCGCTACATCGAATGCCGTCTCACGCCGCTGGCGCTGGAGACGATGTTCAACCCGGCGATCACCGAGCGGATGCAAAGCTACGACGGCCGGCGCCAGGAACCCGTCGCGCTGCCTTCCAAGCTTCCGGTCCTGTTGATGCTCGGGCCCGAGGGCATCGCCGTCGGCATGGCGACGCGCATCCTGCCGCACAACTTCTGCGAGCTGCTCACGGCGCAGATCGACCTGCTCGGCGGCAAGGAGACGCGCCTCAAGCCCGACTTCGTCCAGGGCGGATCGATGGACGCCTCTCTCTACGACAACGGCCGCGGCAAGGTGGTGCTGCGCGCCAGGATCGAGGCCCGGGACGACAAGCGGATCGTCATCACGGAGATCCCGTTCTCGACGACGACCGAGAGCCTGATCGCCTCGATCGAAACGGCCGCGCAGAAGGGGCAGGTCAAGATCGGCTCGATCGACGACTACACCACGGAGAAAGTCGAGATCGAGATCGCCCTGCCGCGCGGCGTGTACGCCAGGGAGGTGATCCCGCAGCTCTATGCCTACACCGACTGCCAGGTGCAGCTCTCCTCGAACATCGTCGCGATCGTCGAGAGCAAGCCGGTCGAGCTGACGGTGACGGAGGCGATCGCCCACCAGACCGATCAGCTCCTCAAGGTCCTCAAGGCCGAGCTGTCGCACGAGCTCAAGGTGCTCGAGGACCAGATGCACTTCATCACGCTCGAGCAGCTCTTCATCGAGAAGCGGGTGTACAAGCGCATCGAGAAGGCGGCGACCGAGGACAAGGTCTTGAAGGCAGTCCGGGACGGGATGGAGCCGTACCAGAAGAAGTTCGTCCGGCCGATGGTCGAGGAGGACGTCGAGCGGCTGCTGCAGATCCGCATCCGGCGGATCTCGCAGTACGACATCGACCGCTACAACCGGGAGCTCGACGAGGTGAAGGCCGGGATCAGGGAGCGCGAGAAGAAACTCGCCAACATCAAACGCACGGCCAGGCAGTACCTCACCGACTTGCTTCAGAAGTACGGCAAGCAGTTTCCCCGGCGAACCAAGGTCACGCATTTCGAAGAGATCGACAAGAAGGCGGTCGCGCGCACCGACATCAAGGTCAGCTATGACTCCGAGAGCGGGTTCTTCGGGACCAAGGTGCGCGGCGACAAGTTCCAGCTCTCGGTCAGCGAGTACGACCGGATCCTGGCGATCAGCAGAGACGGCAGCTACCGGGTGATCGGCGTCGAGGAAAAGATGCTGATCCCCGGGAAGGTGATCTACTGCGAGCTGTTCGACCCAGAGAAGGGCAAGTCCTTCACCGTCGTCTACCGCGACAAGAAACGCGTCGCCTACGCCAAGAAGATCAAGATCGAGAAGTTCATCCGCGCCAAGGAATACTCGCTGGTCTCCGAAGGCGGCCGGGTCGACTTCCTGCTCGAAGAGGACAAGCCGGGCAAGGTGCGGATCGAGTTCGAACCCAGGAAATACCAGCGCCTCCACGAGGCGACCTTCGACCTCGACACCCTCGAGCCCACCGGCGTCCACACCCGCGGCACCCGCCTCGCCCCCAAGCCCGTCGTCAAGATCTCGCGCGGCTGATTCCCGCGCGAATCCACCACCTCGTCCCCAACCCGGCCGTCATTCCCCCGAAAGCGGGAATCCAGGCCCCACCCGCGTACAACCAGCAAGCCACATCGTTGGAAACTTCAAAAACCATCGCAATTAGAATGGAGAAAACGAGTTGCCGCCGACGGCCCATTTTCTTCGTGCATCATCCGGGCCAGTAGTTGCAAGACCCTGGATTCCCGCTTTCGCGGGAATGACGAACGATGATGCTCCCGCCTTCCGAAGTAGATCTGGATTCCCGCTTTCGCGGGAATGACGAACAATGATGCTTTCGCGGGAAGGACGATCAGCAACCGGTGCAAGCAAACGGGACTGAGTCATGCCCACGACCCAGTTGATCCTTTGCTACTGCCTCGCCGTCGTCTGCTCCAATGCAGCGGAGCCCCAGGACGTCGACCGATCGCTCCTGATCGCGTTGCGGGAGGCGATCGAGCTTGGGCGCCATGGGGGCGATGAAATGTGGCCGGGATACGCGATCGAGTCGATTCCGATCGTGTTGTTCGGCGAGGACGAGGCGTACGTGGTGCAGCACCCGGCGCCACCTTCGTCGTTCCAGCGATTCGATCAGGACGTCGTCGGGCTCGAGGTGCTCAAGGGTCCCAGGGACCCTTGCATGAGCGCCAACTACGCGGCCCGCTGGAACGGGCCTGTGTGTGCGTTCATCGCGATCGGCTCGCTGACTCCGGGCGGCGGTGGAAGCGCCAACGTCGCCTTGATCCTCCACGAGACTGCGCACGCGTTCCAGATGCGCGGGCCGGAGGGCGGAGGGCCGCGCTGGAGGAGCGAGAACTCGATGTTGGTCGCTCAGTACCCGGCCTCCCGCGCCGAGAACAACGCCTGGGGTCGCATCGAAGGGAGGTTGCTGCGCGCAGCCCTCGAAGCGGAAGGCGATGACCTCTGGCGCCGAACGATCGACTTCCTGCGCGTGCGCCACCATCGCCAATCCATGCTGCAAGGTCCCTGGGTCGAGTACGAGACTGGAGCCGAGCTGAACGAGGGCCTCGCGGAGTACTTCGCGCTGCGCGCCGTCGAGCTGGGAGATTCGATGTACGAGCCGACAGCGCAGGCGCAGGAGCTTGGCCTCGACGACTACGGCGTCGAGAGCGAGACGTTCGCCCGCTTCCGGGAACGCCTCGATTGCCTGTGTGTCGGCGGACGAGGCGCGGAACGCCAACGGTTCTACTGGAGCGGCGCGGCGCAGGCCCTTCTCCTCGACCGGCTGTGCGAAGACTGGAAGCCTCTGCTGGAGGAGCCCGGGCCATCTCTCCAACAGTCGCTGCAAAGGATGTTGCAGGAGTCCTTGCGCTGGGTCCCTGATCCCGAGCCTGCTTCCGAAATGCAAAGAATCCGAACCGAGATCGGTTTCGCCGAGATTCTTGCGGAAGAGGAGTCCGCGGTCCTGGCACAGGATCACCTTCGGCGGTGCAAGCTCCGGGACCTGCTCCTTGGGTCCTCGAACCTTTTGATCATCGACCTCTCCCAGGTCGGCGGGGTGGAGCGGATCGAGTCGATGGATCCGCTCAACATCGTGCCGGTCAGGGAGGACCTCTTGCTTCACACGCGCATGCTCAAGCTGAGCTTCGATGGCGGGTTCGCCAACGTGTGGCAGACCGTTCTCCAGGACCTTTCTCATCGATGGCTGGTGATGCCGTTCCCTGAAGAAGCAGCCGCCGTCGCCGGCGGGGGTAAGGACACCGGCCGCACATTTTCAACACCAGTCTCGATCGACGGCCCGCGCCTCAAGCTCTCCTGCGCAAGGGCCGGGCAGGCCGGCCACGAGCGGTGCACGGTTCTGCGGCCGCTGGCCGCCGCCGCGCGCTCCGGCAATGCGGACTCGCACGAAATCTCCGTCCCTCTCTACCAATCCGCGCTCGAGCAGATCTGCAAGGAAACCTTTCCTGCGCCGCTGAAGCCGCGTTTTCAACGCAAGGACCTCGACGGCAACCGAGTTCAATTGCCCGATCCTCTGGGTCGCGAAACCCTCTGGGTCTTTTTCAGCGCGGCTCCTTGGGCCCTTCCCTCCCAACGATTGGTTCTCGACCTGTGGGAGGAGATCGAATCGCTCGCCAAGGAGACCGCGAGACCGAAGGTCGTTTTCGTCGCCTCGCAGTGCCGCGAGACGGAGCTGGGAGATTTCCTGGGAACCAAAGGCACGCGCAACGTCGTCCATGATGCGGACCGCTCCCTGGCGGTGCTGTTCGCGGTCGAGACCTATCCGGTCGTCGTCCGGGTCGGCGTTGATTCCACGGTCCTGGACGCGCGCACGGGTAATACCCCGGAAACCCTCCGCTGGACGCTGCAGCAGCTCGCCGGGAAGTGAGCGACGTATTGTGGATCCGGCGCGGCGCGCGCAGAATCATTCGCCCGTCCGGTTCCCCCGACTCTTCCTTCGCATGGTCGTGCGCCGCCGCAAGTCGATCCAGCTCCTGCTCAAGAGAATGAACTCCGGCGATGCCCTCGCCGCGGGTGAGATCTACGCAGTTTTCTACGAGGAGCTCAAGAAGCGGGCTCTGGGCATGATGCACGTCTCGACGAGGGACACGCTGCAGCCGACCGCGCTCGTCAACGAAGCCTATCTGAGGCTCAAGAGCAAGGAGTCGACGTTTGAGGACGGCCATCACTTCCTCGCCTGCGCCGCGAACGCGATGCGCTCGGTTCTCGTCGACTACGCGCGGATCCGCTCGCGCTGGAAACGACTCCCACCGCGCCTCCGGGTGGAGTTGAACGAACTTGCGGGGAAGTTCGAGGGCCGGTCGATCGACCTTCTTTCTCTCGACGAGGCGCTTCGCGAGCTCCAGGAGCTGGATCCGTCGATGTCCAAGGCAGTGGAGCTACGGTTCTTCGGCGGTCTGTCGATGGGTGAAATCGCGGAGATCCTGGGTCGATCCAAGAGGAGCCTGGAACGGGACTGGGCACATACGCGCGCCTGGTTGCTGAGCAAGGTGACATGAACCGCGAGCGGTTCGAGAAGACACGCCGGATCTTCCTCGAGGCGAGGAACCTCCAGGGGTCATCCCGCGAACGATTCCTGAGAGGTGAATGCGGTGACGAGTCGTCCGCCCTCTTTAAGGAGGTGAAGACTCTCCTCGACAACGACGCCGCCATGCCCTCGGACTTCGTCGAGCCTCCGATCGAGGAGGCTTCCCGGAAGGTGGCGAGCGCGCCGGCGCCGGCTGCGTCGAGCGCGGAGTCGATGACTTTCGTTCCGCAGGTGCTCGGTGACTATCGCCTGCTCGCCCGGGAAGGCGGCGGCGGCCGCGGCGTCGTCTACCGCGCGCAGCACCGCACTCAGGGACACCTGGTCGCCCTGAAGATGCTGTCCCCCGGGGCGACCGGCTCGAACGAAATGATCGAACGATTCCGGCGAGAGGGCCAGAGTCTCAAGAAGCTCGATCATCCGAACATCGCCCGCGTTCTCGACGTCGGATCGGATCAGGGTGTCGACTTTCTGGCGATGGAGCTGGTCGAGGGCGACAGCCTGATCACCCAGATCCAGGCGATCAAGGACGAGCCCGTGCCCCGGGACGCGGTCGTCGAGCCGCCCGGCTCGCGCCTCGCGCTTCAGGACGACAAGAGCTGGTTCCAGGTGTGCGCGGAGACCGTGCGCGACGTGGCGCGCGCCCTTCACCACGCGCATGAGCGCGGAATCATCCACCGCGATGTCAAGCCGGGGAACATCCTGATCGACCCCTCGCTCAAGCCCAGGTTGATCGACTTCGGCATCGCGCGCGACAGTGACAACACGACGATGACCAGGACCGGCAGTCTCGAAGGTTCTCCGGGCTACATGAGCCCGGAGCAGGCCTGCGGTCTCAAGGTCGACGACTGTCGCACGGACGTCTACTCGCTCGGCGCCGTCCTGTACGAGATGCTGACGCGGCGGCGGGCGTTCTCCGGCGATCTCCCCAGCGTCGTGCTGCGCGACGTCGTCGAGAAGGAGCCGGTGCCGGTTTCCCGGCTCAACCCGGAGGTACCGCGGGACCTTGCGGTCATCTGTCAGAAGTCCATGGAGAAGCGGATCGTCGATCGGTACGAGAACGCCGAGCGGTTCGCCGACGACCTCGATCGCTTCCTCAAGCATCGATCGATCCTGGCCCGGCCGCCGTCACCGGCGGATCGCGCGACGCGCTGGGCGCGGAAGAACCGGCGCCTGCTCCTTGCGGCCGGTTTCGTCGTCCTGCTGGCCGTGGCGTTGCTGCTGGTGAGGGATGAATGGAATCGTCGCGCAACTTCCGCGGAACTGTGCGCCAGAGTCGACAACGTGCTGGGGGACGCGGAGCGACTGACGAACGAAGGCCGCGGGATCATCGTTCGCGCGGACTCGGCACGAAAGGTCTTCGGGCGGTTGACCGCCGAAGCGGGCCTAAGGGTTGCCGGGCTCGAGGAGGCGCTGGATCAGCGGGCGGCCGAGCTTCAGAGCGAGCTCGAGGAGCTGGTGCACCGTTTCACCCATCCGTCGCCGCGGACCGACCTGAATTCCTACCAGGAGCCGAGCGAGACAAACCTGGGCCGGATGGTGGAGATCGTGGGGCAGCTCGAGCGGGTCCTCGGCGAACGCTCTCCGGCGCTGACCGAGGCCATCGACAAGATGACCCGGGCGACCGTCAAGCTCGAGGTGAGGTGCGAGCGAGGCTGCGAGGGCGCGGGCATCTGGCTGCAGCCGATCGACGGGCTGAACGGCAAGCTCGGAGAGGCGACCCTGATCGGACGCTGGCCGATGGAGCCGTTCGCGGTCGTGGTCGGACGCTACCGCATCACCGTCGCGCTCGACGGTTACGGCTTCAGCGAGATCGTCCGCGAGATCGACATGGCCGGCAACGAGTATCCGATCACGGTTCACCTTCGAAAGGATGACGACGTAAGAGCAGACATGAAGGAGATCGCCGGCGGACCATGTGTGTGGGTGCACGAGAACGAGCGGATCAACTACGAGCTTGCGCCCTTCCTGATCGACTTTGCTCCAGTGACGAATGGAAAATACCGCGATTACCTTCAGGCGACGGGTCAGCCGCTTCCGCAGGTGTGGGGCGAGACTCAGCTTGCGGGATGGGACGAGCTTCCCGTCGTGCAGATAAGCGTCGAGGAGGCGCGTGCGTTCGCCGGGTTTCGGGGAAAACGATTGCCGACCGCAGCCGAGTGGCTGCTCGCTGCCCGAGGTCCCGGGCCGGTCAAGTATCCCTGGGGCGACAAGCCGCGCGCAGAGCTCCTCGATCGGGTCAATATCACACGAGGATCGTCTCTTCCACGGCCAGCACCCGAGGATTGGGGAGGTTGGTGCATGCAGGTCCTGCAACCGGTCCGGTATTTTCCTGCAACCGGTCCTAATGATCTTTTCGACCTTCTGGGAAACGTCTGGCAATGGACCGACAGCCATCACTTCCTCAGAGACGGCTCTTCCTACCAAGTCGAGCCGGATCAACACGTGCGACTAGGGTTGTCCGCTGAAAGCCACCTGGAAAACCTCGACGACGGTCTCAATCTGAGCTCATCGGCCCCTCATGAAAGCATCGATACCGGCTTTCGTTGTTCGCGCAGTCGATTGCCTCCCGGCCGGCACTGAGAGCACAACTCGAAGTTCAATCCGAAAGGTTCAATCCACGTGCGATCTTTGGCCGTCATTCCCGCGAAGGCGGGAATCCAGAAGTGACGAGAAGCAAGCCACCCCTGTATCGGTACTTTGTTCGACGCAGGCCGAGATTCCGGGTTACCTGGATGAGCCAAATCCAGAGAAGCACAGGGAAATGCTCTGCGGATTTCAACGGAACGCACAATCTGCAGAGCAGGATATTGCGACAGCCTCGATCGGTCGGCAAACCTATGGCGTGAGGCGACTTCAGCGCCTCGGGCACCTTGAATCTTTTTTGGAGGAAAATCTATGGCAACTCGCAGATCAATCCGTGCCACACAGTCTCGCAAGGTGGAGTTCAGCCTCGTGCTCGTGCCCGATGCCGAGCAGTACAACGACCTTGCCGAGAAGGTCGGGGAACGCACGAAGAGTTTGGGGACACTGCTGGCAAAGATCGGGCTGTCAGTCGCGCACGCGAAGAAATTCTGCCGGCCCGTGAGCTTGAAGTCGAATTCTCAAGGCGTGCTCGACAAACGCGAGTTTATGAACCACATCGACAAGAGACTCGCCGACTACTCCCTGAAGTACAGCAAGGCCTTCGAGACCAAGTGCAGAATCAGTCTCGAAACCGGGACTCCGGAAGGTGTCTACTACTACTCAGATCCTCCACTTCGGTGGTGCCGTTTTCACCTTTCCTTGGTGAGAGCGGACTCGAAAGGTAATCGCGTTCCGTGGGCGGAAGTGTGCACTGTTCCGTTCGGGAAGAAGCCAAGGTCGCCGGGAGTCGAGACGATCAAGAGTGCCGTGATGCTCTCAGTCAAGCATCCGATGAAGTAACCGTGTCAAGACTCTGCAATCGACTTCGTGTGATGTGACCGCCTCTGGTCGACTTTGCACTACACCAGCAACCCGGGAAACCCGCGACACGGCATCATGCACGTTGCGGGGAGGGACTGGACCATGAACAGGACCAGCGTCATCGCGAAAGGCATCCTGGATCTGTCGTCTCTTCGTGAAATCTTCGGGTCGTGGAGCCGCGCCAGCTTTCACCGGCGCTTTCCCGACCTGCGACCCTTCGACCCGCCCGGGAGATCCGAGGTCGACAAGGTCGAATGGTTGAACGACCTCGCCTCGACGATGGTCTTTGCCGGACAGGATCTCAAGAAGAGCGAAGAGAACCCGCGGATCCCCGCGGGCTACACCTATTTCGGACAGTTCCTGGCGCACGACCTGGTGATGACGGCCAGAGGTCCAGACCATGCCGGCGTCGACGGCTCGGAATCGATCAACGTTCGCGACCGGGGGCTGGGACTTGAGGCTCTCTACGGTGGCGGTCCGGAGGTCGCGCCGTCGCTCTACGAGCGCAACGGGTCCGGCCGGTTCCTGGTCGGAGGCCGGGAGGATCCGCTCCTCCGGCAGGCGCTGGAAGAGAGGCCGCGCCCGCTGCGTTTTCCGAGGAGGCCCGCGGACGTCGACCTCGCACGCAACCATCAGGGAGTGGCGCTGATCGCCGACCCGCGCAACGACTTCACCACGATGATCGCGCAGATGCAGCTCTGTCTGATGCTGGTGCACAACAAGCTGGTGACCAGACACCGCGGCCGGAAGGACCCGTTCGCGTCGGCCCGTCAGAGCCTCACCTGGCACTACCAGTGGGTGATCGTGTTCGACTACCTGAGGCGGATCCTCGACGAGGATCGCTGGAGGATCCTCGACGACGCCGTGCAGGGATTGCGAAAGACGACGCGCGCGATGCGTCTTTCCAGGACCGGCGCCAGGCGCACTCTTCCCGTGGAGCTCGTGGCGGCTGCGTTTCGATTCGGCCACAGCATGGTGCGGCCGAGCTATGCCCTGAACGATCGCATCCGCGACAGGGTGGCGCTCGTTCCCGCTTCGACAGCGGTGCCGCCGACGGAGCACCTCTTGGGCCTGCGGTGGTTGCCGGAAGACTGGACGATCGACTGGCGCTACTTCCTCGACGTGCAGGGCAGGACTCAAGACCCGCGCATGCAGAGCTCCAAGCGCATCGAGCCCAGGGTTACCGTGCGGCTCGCGTCTCTGCCAAGGGAGATGCTGCCCCCCGGCGTCAATCTTTCGCTGCCGTTGATCACGTTGATGCGCGGTTGGATGTGGGGCTTGCCTTCCGGCCAGGACGTTGCGCAGGCGCTTGGATTCCCGCCCTCGGGCAGGGACCCCGAGCCGCTCTGGGTCTACGTTCTGCGAGAGGCGAAGGAAGCTCACCGCGGAGAGCGTCTGGGTCCGGTTTGCTCGAGCCTGGTTCTCGAGAGCTTCTGGCAGGTTCTCGTCACGGACCCCTCGTCGTTCCTGGTTCAGGATCCGTCCTGGCAGCCCGAGATCGAAAGCGGCGGCAAGCCTTTCCGCCTGCTCGACCTTCTTGACCATGCGGACCTCGAGGCCCCTAAGCGCAACTGATCGCCGTGTCGCTCAGAAGCGGAGCGACACCGAAGCGAAGGCGAACACGCCCGCGCTCGCCGGCGTGAACTCGTTCTCCGTGATCAGGTTGTCGCGCATCTGCAGGTCGGGAAGACACTCGTAGGCATCGGCGAACAGCCGGAAAGTGCTGCAGTGGACGCCGCCGACGGTCATCGCCCAGCGCGGGGAGATCACGTGCGTGAAGGACAGGATGCCGATGTTCGAGTTGATCGGTGAAGACTGCGCAGGCTCGCTGAGGTCGAAGGGGGCTTGCAGGAGGCTTCCACGGTTCTGAAGTACCAGGGACGAGCGCAATGCCTGGCTCGAGACCTGGGTCCGCCGGAGGTCGCTGCCGTTTAAGGGTTGCCCGATCATGGGCTCTGCGGCGGTCAGCGAGCTCTGGGCGGCAGGTTCGACGACCGTGGCGGCGGCCGAGAAGGGGAACGCCACCGGGAGGAGGTCCGGCGCGTCCACTTTTGCCTGGACGGCCCCGTCCTCGATCAAGGACACGAGTCCCTCGGCGCACGTCGTACACCCGGTGACGGATGCGCTCGCGATCCAACAGAGAGTCTGAAGCCAGCGGCGAAGAGCCATGATTCACCCTTCCACTGGTCGGGTGAATCGGAAAGATGTGCCGCAAACTTTAGGAGTCAAATTGGAGACCAGATCGGGAAACTTTGGCTTCGTTGCGCGGGCGCGCATCCGGGGCAAGCCGGCCGGGCGAACGGCGGCGCCGTTCCCGGAAAAACTTTCCGGGCTTCGGGCTCCGGCCAGGATCGTTCCGAGGCTTCCTGACCTGCTGCTCCGGGTTGATGTGGGAAATCGACCGGGCTTCACTCGCAAGGAGCGACGGATCAGCAGGTCAGTCGCAATAGCCAGTGTTCCACGGATGACACGAACGGCAAGCGCCCGCCGCGATCCTCGGAAAAACCTTCCCTGCTCGAGTGGGCCACATCCTCTGGAGTGCGGCGCGGCAGCGCCGCTTTTGTGCGCGCACGACTCCCCCGCCCTCGCCTCGCAGCTTTTGGAGTGCGGCGCGACAGCGCCGCTTTGGTTCGCACACGAGCCAGCCGGCGCCTCGCAGCTTTGGAGTGCGGCGCGACAGCGCCGCTTTGGTTCGCGCACGAACCAGCCGGCGGGATGCCAAAGGGCGATGCTGAAGGGGGACGGAATGCTCGAAAGGTCAGGCGTCAGGCGTCGTG
>Ga0247727_10016125_pt1 | contig 12123 bp, 12 predicted proteins | sample WisWelCaveWW1625_FD_202498 | JGI IMG/M metagenome (GOLD analysis project Ga0247727, IMG submission 202498) | Biofilm microbial communities from Wishing Well Cave, Virginia, United States - WW16-25 | ecosystem: Environmental > Aquatic > Deep subsurface > Groundwater > Cave microbial mat | place...
GCAAGGGATTGTAAACGAGATCGCCTACGATCATCTCCGGCGATAAGAGCGCAGCGGGTAATGGGCTTTCATCAACTCGTGGGTGCATCCCCACACTCGTCGTGTTGATGATGATTTCCGGCCGTCTTTCTTCAAAACTTTTTTCCAACTCTTCCCACGGCCATGCTTCCCATTTTGTTGTGATCATCGTTGACATCCAAGATGTGCAATCTTCCAATCTTAGCGGCGAGCGATTGCAAACAAAAATACGCGAAACCCCTGCTTGTTGCAAGCCAAAAATCACCGCGCGCGCTGCGCCGCCTGCGCCGATCACCAAAACCTCGCGTTGCGCGAGACTCACGCCTGCCAGTTTCATCATCCACAAAAAGCCGGTGACATCGGTGTTCTCTCCGACGGCAGTAGCTCCATCGAAGATGACCGTGTTCACAGCGCCAATCGCGCGAACTGTTTCGGAAATTTTGTCCAGCAAAGGTAGGATAGCTTGCTTGTGGGGGATGGTGACATTGAAACCGCGAAAGTCCGAATCTCTCTTGGCCGACACGAACTCGGCAAGCTCGCGCGCCGTCACCTGAATCGCTTCGTAGGAAAAAGGCAGGTGAAAATTTTCGATCAAAAACTTGTGTAGCATCGGCGAAAGGCTGTGCGAGATCGGATCGCCAATCACCGCGAGTTTTTTATGAGATACCGTTGACACCAAGCTGGCTCAATGCGTCATAAAAGTTGGGATCAGAAATCGTCACGGATTGGGGCTGGAGAATTCTGGTGGCGCCGGTTGCAACGAGACCGGCGATGGTAAAGGCCATGGCCAAGCGATGATCGCCGGCGGTGTCGATCTCCATCCCGCACAATTTTGTCGGTCCGATGATCGAAAGGCCGTCTGCAAACTCTTCAACTTGCGCACCCATCTTTTGCAAATTGTTTGCAATCAATTTCAGGCGATCACTCTCTTTTAACCGAAGTTCAGCAGCATCACGGATGATCGTTTTGCCTCGGGCTTGCGTCGCCAGGACTGCTAAGATCGGAATCTCATCGATCAACAACGGAATTCGCGGCCCGAAAATTTCCGTAGCTTGCAGCTCGCAGCTTTGTGTTCGAATATTCGCCACCGGCTCGCCGCAGATATCTTTCTCTCCGGTAATTTTCAGATGAGCGCCCATCTCGCGAACAACATCGAGGAAGCCGGTGCGCGTTGGGTTGATGCCGACATGCGGCAGAAAAATTCCGCTGTCCGGGACGAGCAGCGCCGCCGCAATGAAAAAAGCCGCTGCAGAAATATCTCCAGGTACTTTGATGTCGAGGTCATGTAGTTTACCCGGACGAATCAAAATTTTATTTTCTTCTCGCCAGATCGGCGCGCCCATGGCGCGCAGCATTCGCTCGGTGTGATCGCGACTCTGCTCTTTCTCGATGATCGTCGTCGTTCCCCAAGCGCCGAGACCGGCGAGCAGCAAACAGCTCTTCACTTGCGCCGAGGAGATCGGCATCTCGTATTCGATACCCTGCAACTCGCGGCCGTGAATGTGTAGCGGAGGATAACCATCAGTGGATTCGATCTGCGCACCCATCTTCTGCAATGGATCGATGATGCGCCGCATCGGCCGGCAGCGCAGCGAATCATCGCCGGTGATGGTGCTCGAAAAATCTTGCGCCGCCAGAAGCCCGGTCAGCAGTCGCATCGTGGTGCCGGAGTTTTTCGCATCGAGCATCTCCGTTGGCGCTTGTAGATCAAAAAAATCCTTCCCGCTCACGAACATCGTGCGGCCGTCGAAGCGAATGTCGACGCCGAGCTTCTTCAAGCAGGTTGCGGTGCTGCCGACATCCTCGCCGGGGTTGATGTTGTCGATGCGAGTCACGCCGTGCGCAATGGCGCCAAAAATCAGCGCGCGATGCGAAATCGATTTGTCGCCCGGAACTTTTACTTCTCCCTGTAACGTTGAGCATGGTCGAATGTCGAGATGCATGGCTATTTACCGATGGCGTAAAGCGCTTTGTAGGTGCGCAGGTAAATCGTTCCGCCGGAAATGGCCAGCGACGCCGCCACGCGCTCGTCAATCGTGTTAGTGGCGATGACTTCGAACTTCTTGCCCGGCGTTACAACGGTCACCGTGCCATCCGCCGACATCAAAAATATTTTTCCATCGGCGTAAACCGGCGAGCCGCGGTGGCGATAGTTGTGCGTCCGCTCCAAGTAATATTGTTGGCCGGTCTTGGCATCGAGGCAAAGCAGGGTGCCGTTTTCGCGGCAGAGATAAAGCAAGCCGTCATGAAGCAGCGGCGAAGGCACGTCTGGTGTATTATCGCTCATCTTCCAATGGAAATTGGCCGAAGAGTTCGTGATGTCACCTATCGCGCCGGCAGGATTTATTCCCAACACCGGACCGTTCTTTGCGGATGGAACGACGATCAAGCCCGGCATTGCCACCGGCGATGCAACGAATCGATAAAATGGATTATAGTCTTGCGGATTATTCAAGCCGCCGCACCGCCACAACTCGCTGCCATCTTTCAGATCATGCGCGACGATGTAATCTGCGCCGTGCGTGAGCAAAAATTCCTGTTCGCCGGAACGATAGATTAATGGCGAGGCGTAAGAGTGCAAAGATTCCTGGCTGGCGTCGGTCTTGCGCTCATGCCGCCAAATTTCTTTGCCTGTCTTTTTATCAAGCGCGAGCACAAGCTGTTGGTTGGTGTGAAGGAGCTGCAAGTAAAGCCGATCGCCGTCCAACAGCGGCGACGAGGACATGCCGTGATACATCCTGAACGGTTTATATCTTTGCTGCAAATCGAATTTCCAGATTTCCTTGCCGGTGAAATCGTAACACGCGAGAATGCCGGTTCCCAATTTTACCCACACATAAACGCCGTCGGTCGAAGGCGAAGGCGATGCAGCATTGCTTTCTCCCTCACGAATATTATAATTGCCTTCGCCAAGAGTTTTCTTCCAAAGAACTTTTCCGCTGGTGTTGACGCACAGGAGAGTGAGTGCAGATTCTTCAGAGGAGGTAAGGAAAATGCGATCCTGCCAGATGATCGGCGTCGAGGGTGCTGCGCCCGGCAATTCCAGCCGCCACTTGATATTTTCGGTTTTGCTCCACGTCGAAACCAGACCGGTTTCCGTGCTCGTGCCGTCATTGCGCGGACCGCGCCAGCGCGGCCAGTTTTCGGCATGAGCTATATCGAAAAATAGCGCAACACCTATGAGGCAGGCGATTGCTTGTCGAAGACGAGGTTTCGTTTCTTTCATCTACCTTATCCTCCGCATTTGAAAGTCCCTCGGTTTTTTACTGGCCGGTCGGTAATTGAATAAGCTCCGTGAAGTTTGCATACTGCGCCGTGTTGAAATAAAAACCGACCGGTGAGTGATGCATCACTTGTGGCTCAAGCAAGGTTCATTCATTTGCTGACAGTTGTATATCTATTACCCAGGCTTTTGCTGTACAAGTCGTCCGGATTTTTTTAAATACCGCGCGATACCATAAAAAAGAATGGTGGGAATGAACATCAGGGTTAGTATTTCGATCTCCCCGTGCTTCTGTTCATAACCGAATATAGTCATATCTTTCCAGATCAGTAGAGCTAATATGCCGATCAACACAAAAGTTATGGTGCCATAATCCTTGCTGAGGGCTTTTCTCCAGTCATAGTCGTGCACCTTCAATGTGTGATTTAGCCCTTTGAGATTCGGAATAAATCTATTGACGTTGGCCTCGTACTCGGCATATTCGCGTCCAAATTTTTCCTTTAAGTAGCTCTCTTCATTTTTCACAATCGAATAATAGACCAGAGTAAAAAAGGGAAGGACAATCACGTATGCCCACAACGATCCGTACAAGAAGACAAAGCCCAGCAGAATGAGGTAGTTGCCAACGTACATCGGATTTCGCGTATGCGCATAAATTCCCGTTTGCACCAACGATTCCGCGTACACTTTGCCGCCCCTCCCTCCACGTATGATATACGCCAACCCTATCACCAACATTCGAAATGCTTGGCCGGAAAGAGCTATCATTACGCCGAGAGCGCATGCATATTTGTCTAAATGATCGTTATCCAAAAACAATCCGGGCCGGGTAAACAAAACCAGACAAAGATAGACGGCTGGAAACAAGCCGTTTCGGTATTTAAAGAAAAACTTTCCAAGGTTGATGAATATTTTTTCCATGCGGAACCCTCCACTGTCTCTATTTCACAGCAATAATACCACAAAAGTTGTACCACCGAAAGAAACATTCGCACGCTTTGAATCCATTCGTTTGCAGCAAGAGCCGATTTTCATCATAATGGTAGGGAATCAAGACATTTTCCAGCGCTTCTCGTTTTTGTTTTATTTCGAGATCATTATAGCCGCTGCGCTTTTTTAGATCATAATAGAGTTTTATAAACAATCGATTGATGAGCGAGTCTGGGCTTAATACTTTTTCAACGACGATCAGGCACCCGCCTTCATTGATTCCTTGCGCAATGCTTCTAACCAGCTTTTCCCGAAAAAGCGGACGGATAAACTGCAGGGTGAGGTTCATGATCACAACCGAGGCGTTATCGATATTGACGCCTTGATTCAAATCCGAGTGGATAAGGTTATACGGGTGAGAGATCTTCGCCTCGTCAAATTTTTTCCGTGCCTTTTCGAGCATCTCAATGGAGGAATCAATGCCGACGAACGTGACATTGGGTGCGACTTTGGGTTCGAGCGTCAAAAACGTTTCACCGGTCGAACACCCCAAATCATAAATATTGGTCTGCTCGACGGCAAAATATCCGGCCATCTCGGCCATCATTCGTTGTATTTCGCCATAAAACGGCACCGACCGGTTGAGCATGTCGTCAAAGACCTGCGCCGTGTCTTTTCCAAAATCAAAATCGTTGATCATTTCTTTTTTGTTTCGAAACAATTCATCATGCGCCATAGAACGTCTCCGGCTTTGGTGTGATAAGCACTGAATACCCGATCTCCGCTCACAAGTTGAAACCGCGCCAAAAGTATAAAAAGGATTTCAGTTATTCAAGGTATAAATACCTGTTGGAGTAAATTAGTGTTTCCCGAGGAAGGATTTCAAAGGTTGATGAATTTTTCTTGTGACGGTCGGACTGCATGGGTTACTTTTCAATCTGTTGCCGCGTCTCAGTCGCCTGTTGAAAGCTTGTACTCAGCGCATGGCCATCAACAAGGGCTTCAAGCGCTGCAATCTGCTCGCGAAATTCGCTTAATGATTTTTTAATGGCAGCTTTATTGGTGAGCAAAATATCCTGCCAAAGATGGAAGGGGCTTTCGGCAATGCGCGTCATATCGCGCAAGCCGCCGGCAGCAAGCTGCAACCGCATTTCTTTTTCAGCATCATCGCGGCCAACGTAGTTCATCAATGCCACTGCCAAAAGCTGCGGCAAGTGGCTTACTTCGGCGACGAGGCGATCATGCGCCTCGGCTTTCATCTCAATGACACGCGCGCCCACGCTGCGCAACAGATCAACGAAGTCTTGACGAATTTTTTCAGGCACGGAATAGGCGGGCGTCAGCACATAAGCAGCATTTTCAAACAGCGACGCGTTCGCCTGCTGCCACCCCACGCGCTCTGATCCGGCCATCGGATGCCCGCCAATGAAGTAGCCGCGACCAGCCATCACCCGCCGCGCCGTTTCAACTATTACCGCCTTCGTGCTGCCGACATCCGTGACTAACGTGGTGTGATCGATATAAGCGGCAACGCGCGGCAGATAATCGATGATTGCGCCAATTGGGGTTGATAAGAACACGAGGTCAACACTACGCAACGACTGTTGGAAATCATCAGGCGTGAAAACATGATCGAGCTTATCCCGCGCCTGCTCGATCACTTCATTCTTATCAACCCCGACGAGAACGACGTTTGGAATCGTTCGCCGCAGCGCGAGACACAGCGATCCGCCGATCAATCCCAAGCCGATGATGGCGATTCTTTTAAACGCCGCCTCGTCAGTGTTCATTGTGAAAATGCCTCTGCCTTAAAGACAAGCTCCGCTCTTTGACACTACAAACTTCTGCCAATCACTCCGGCGATCAACCGCAGCTCTTTCATCAGCGCGTCGAATTGATCGGGATAGATCGACTGCGCGCCGTCGGAAAGCGCGTTGTCGGGATCGTGATGCACTTCGATGAGCAACCCGTCAGTGCCGGCAGCAACCGCCGCGCGCGCCATTGGCGCAACTTTGTCGCGCCTTCCGGTGCCGTGGCTCGGATCGACGATGATCGGCAAGTGGCTCAGTTTCTTCACGACCGGAATCGCCGAAATATCCAAAGTGTTTCGCGTGGCGTTTTCGAAAGTGCGAATGCCGCGCTCACACAAAATGACCTGCGAGTTACCTCCGGCCATGATGTACTCCGCAGCCATCAACGTCTCTTCGATGGTCGCAGCTAAACCGCGCTTGAGGAGAACAGGCTTGAGAGTCTTGCCAAGCTCGCGGAGCAGATTGAAATTTTGCATATTGCGCGCGCCGACTTGCAAGACATCGACATACTCGACAACTAACGGCACTTGATTCACTTCCATGACTTCGGAAACAACCAGCAGGCCTTCGTTATCGCCGACGCGGCGCAGCAGTTTCAGCGCGTCCTCGCCCATGCCCTGAAAAGAGTACGGAGAGCTGCGCGGCTTGAACGCGCCGCCGCGCAAAAAAGCTGCGCCGGCTTTTTTCACGCGCGCTGCTATCGTCGAAAGCTGCATTTCGCTTTCCACGGCGCACGGTCCGGCAATCACCGCCACGGTTGCTCCACCGATTTCGGCATCGCCGATCTTGATGACGGTATCTTTGGGGTGAAAGGCGCGGCTCGCCAATTTGTACGGCTCCGTCACCCGCACCACCTCGTGCACGCCATCCATCAGTTCAAACAAACGAACATCGATGCCGCGCTTGTCGCCGATGGCGCCGAGCACCGTTTGATTGACGCCGGTCGAACGATGCACATTGAAGCTCAATTCGACCAGGCGAGCGATGATGGCCTGGATTTGATTTTCTGTAGCATTTTCATTCATGACGATGACCATTGTTGTTATGCCTCCTTGCTGCGCAGGAGAAAGCGCCTGCGAGCGTCGATTTCGTTGTTTTGCGCATCGGCGTTACTCCGTTTGCTCTTCTGCGCCGATCACTTCTTTTTCGAGACTGCGATTTTCATCCACGATTCTTTCAAACACGCGCCGCACTGCCGCATCGGAGAGTGGGCCGGTGTTCGCAGCAACGAGCCGCTCAAAAATCTTGCGCTCGCGTTCCGGCGAAAAAACCGGCAGGCGCTCGCGCTTTTTGATCTTGCCGATTTCCAGCGCATAGCGCGATCGTTCATTGAACAGCTCCAGAAGCCGCATGTCCACTTCGTCGATTTTTGCGCGCCAGCTTTCAATGTCCATCGCTCTCCTCCAGTAAGCCGCTTTTTAGCTCACGCACGTAGCGCAAGATTTTTTCTTCTCCATCCGGTTTTTCAAGCTCGTCTGCCAGGCGCGCAACCAGCGCACTGCCGACGATCACACCATCGCTTTGTCTGCACAATCTTCTCACATCTTCCGGTGTGCTCACGCCAAATCCAACGAGCACCGGATGACGAATGCGCGGCCGCAGCTTGGATAAAAACTCCGAAACAGCCTCCGCGACGTTGTGCCGCGCACCGGTTACTCCGGTGACAGAGGTTGCATAAACAAAACTCGTAGTCAATGAATCGATCAAGTCGAGTCGTTGAGCGGGAGTATTCGGCGCTGCGAGATAGATCAAGCTCATGCCTGCGGCCAGCGCGCTTTCCCGAATCCCGTCGCGACGGGACTCTTCGATTGGTAAATCCGGAACGATCAGGCCTTGCACACCCGCATCCTGCGCGGCCAAGATGAAGCGCTCAACGCCGAATTGCAGGATTGGGTTGTAATAACCCATCAAGATGATTGGAACTGTTATCTTCCTTGAAATCTCTTTTGCCATTTCCAACACCAAGGCGAGCGTCACGCCATTCTGGAGAGCGACGGTCGAAGCATGTTGAATCGTCGGGCCATCGGCGAGGGGGTCGGAAAACGGAATGCCCAGCTCGATGAGATCAGTGCCTGCCTCTGCGAGAAGTTGCGCGACGGGTATGGTCGATGCCAACTTCGGAAAACCGGCGGTGATGAACAACGACAAGAATTTTCGTCCTCGTCTTTCGGCAAAGTATTTTTCAAGAGGGAGTTTCATGCTGCTCCGCGGTTTACGTTCTGCACGGTTTCGACATCTTTATCGCCGCGACCGGAAAAACACACGGCGACCAGATCGCTCGGCTTCAGACGCGGTTTGAGTTTTTGTAAATAAGCCAGCGCGTGCGCGGTTTCCAAAGCCGGCAGCAATCCTTCGAGCCTTGCCGCATTCATGAAGGCAGAAAGAGCTTCATCGTCGCTTACGGTTTCATAAACTACGCGGCGGCTTTCTTTCAAAAAACTATGCTCCGGCCCGACGCCTGGGTAATCCAATCCAGCGGAGATCGAATGAGTTTCGGCGATTTGTCCGTCGGGATTCTGTAAAACAAAACTCATAGCGCCATGCAATACGCCGGGACGTCCTCGCGTCAGCGTCGCGGCGTGTTTTTCGGATCCATCACCCTCTCCTCCCGCCTCAACGCCGATGAGCTTTACCGAATCATCGGTCAAGAACGGATGAAACATGCCGATCGCATTACTGCCGCCGCCGACACAGGCAACGACGTAGTTGGGAAGACGGCCGCCAATTTCCAAAATCTGGCGGCGCGTCTCACAGCCAATGATACTTTGAAAATCGCGCACCATCATCGGATACGGATGCGGCCCGACCACGGAGCCGATCAAATAAAAAGTATTGCCGATGTTCGTCACCCAATCTCTGATCGCTTCATTGATCGCGTCTTTCAACGTGCGGCTGCCTGATTTGACCGGCACGACCTCGGCGCCGAGCATTTGCATTCGTTGAACATTAAGACGCTGGCGCTGCGTGTCAATCTCTCCCATATAAACTGTGCAGGCCATGCCGTACCTCGCTGCAACGGTGGCGACGGCTACGCCGTGTTGTCCTGCACCGGTTTCGGCGATGATTCTTTTCTTTCCCATTTTCCGCGCCAGAAGCGCCTGGCCGATCGCATTGTTGATCTTGTGCGCGCCGGTGTGCAACAAGTCTTCGCGTTTCAAAAAAATCTTAGCGCCGATTTGATCTGAGAAGCGCTGTGCAAAAGTCAGCGGGGTCGGGCGACCGGCAAAGCCTCGCAGCTCTTTTTCAATCTCAAGGGCAAAAGCAGCATCCGACCGCGTCGCAGCATAGGCGGATGTCAGCTCATCGAGCGCCGGCATCAATACTTCGGGCACGAAGCGTCCGCCGAACGTGCCGAAATATCCGCGCGCGTCAGGATAGCGAGAGAAATCCATTTGAGAGCCGGCCATGATCGTACTCGATGGATTGCAACATTTTGAAAAAAACTTTTAGTTTCTGATGATCTTTCACACCAGGCGATTTTTCAACCGAGCTGCATAAATCCACAGCGTCGGGCGAGGCATGGGCGATTGCGTCGCTGACATTGTGAGCGCCAATGCCGCCGGCAAGAATCGTGAACCGCATAATACGTAATGCGTGACAAAAGCTCCAGTCAGAAATAATGCCGGTGCCGCCGTATTCGCCGTTCTTTCGGCTGTCAACCAAAAATGCAGCCGCAGACAATTTGTCGAGTTCCAAAGGACTTTGGGGACTAACAGATTTAATCACCGGCAATGGTGACTGGCGGCATAGCTCATGAGATTCTTCGCCGCAGAATTGAACATGCGTCAAGCTCACAATCGACACGGTTGAGAGAATATCTTTTAAATGAGGATTTGCAAAAACGCCGACTCGCGCCACGCCGGCAGGCAATTGTTCGCCTATCCTTGCCGCATCTTCAGGCCGAATGTAGCGCGGGCTTTTTTCATAAAAAACAAACCCGATTGCCGAAGCGCCAAGCTCAGCCGCAAGCAGCGCATCTTCAACGCGGGTCATGCCGCAGATTTTTGCAGGAATCATGCTTTGGGAACTCCCACTAATTCCGCAAGCGCCGGCCCCGGATCTTGATGGCGTATCAAGTGCGTGCCGACCAAAACAGCCTGAATGCCAAAAGGTGCAAGCCTCACGATATCGGCTTTCGATGAAATGCCGCTTTCGCTCACGCAAACACGGTCGCGCGGAACCAGCGGCGCGATTCTCTCGGTTACCTCGAGAGAAGTTTTCAACGTTTTCAGGTTGCGGTTGTTGACGCCGATTAACTGGGCATCGATTTGCAATGCGATTTCCAACTCTGCTTCAGAATGGACTTCGATCAACGAATCCATTCCAAACTCATCACTCGTTGATTTCAAACTTGACAATTCATCTTTTGATAAAGCAGCGACGATCAACAAAATTGCATCAGCCCCAAAAGCGCGTGCTTCGAGAATTTGATATGAATCAACCATAAAATCTTTTCTCAACACCGGACGCAGATTTAACCGGCTGACGGATTGAAGATGCTCAAGATTGCCATGAAAATATTTTTCGTCGGTTAAAATCGAAAACGCCGATGCTCCATTCGCCGCATAGCTTCGGGCAATTTTTTGAACATCGTAGTCTTCGCGAATCAGTCCTTCCGAAAGCGAAGCTTTTTTCATCTCGGCGATGATCGAAATATTTTGACTGTTTCGCAACGCATCGGCAAAGCGGCGCGCCGGTGATCGCTTCGACGCCAACTCGCGCAAAATACTATCGGGAGTTTTTCGCCGGCGGAGTTCGACTTCATCTCTTTTTTCGGCAATTATTTTTTGAAGAAAATCGCTGCTCATTAGTTTGCCGGCTTGGATGCAACTGACTGTGAAAAGCTCCGCAGTCGATTCAGTTTGTCGAGCGCCGCGCCGCTGTCGATGCTTTGTCGCGCCATATGCATCCCCTCTCTCGGCGCTTTGGCTTTTTCAGCAACCATCAGCGCGCACGCGGCATTCACCAAAACTGTATCGCGAACGAGGCTCGCCTTGCCATCCAGCACCTGCAGAACGATCTCTGCGTTCTTTTTCACGTCGCCTTCGGAGCGGATGCTGCCGGCGGTTCGCTTCATCTTGAAATCTTCCGGGGAGAGATGAAGCTCTCGGATTTCCCCGTTAAGCAACTCGACGGCATAGGTTCGATCGTGCAATGAAACTTCATCGAGGCCGTCCTCGCCGTGCACGATCAAGGCGCGTGTCGTGCCAAGCTCGCGCAGCACCGTCGCCATCAACATCGGCAGATGGCGATCAAATACGCCGGTGAATTGTCTCTTTACGCCGGCAGGATTTGTAATCGGGCCGAGGATGTTGAAAACGGTCTTCACGCCAATGGCTTTGCGCGCCGGCCCGGCAAATTTCATCGCGCCGTGCAATGCCGGAGCAAAAAGAAACGCGATGCCGATCTCGTCAAGGCACATGCCCATCTGCTCGGCATTGAGATTGATATTCACGCCCAATGCGGCCAGCACATCGGCGCTGCCGCAATTGCTCGACACCGAGCGATTGCCGTGTTTAGCCACCGGCACGCCGGCGCCGGCGACGGCGAACGAGACGATGGTTGAAATGTTGAAAGTGTGCTTGCCGTCGCCGCCGGTTCCACAAACGTCGATGGCATCGACGTGGCGGGTTTTCACCGGCGTTGCTTTGCTGCGCATCGCCTCGGCAAAACCGGTGACCTCGGCGGCCGTTTCGCCTTTCATTCTCATGGCCATCAGAAAGGCGGCGATCTGCGCGTCATTAAATTCCCCGCTCATGAGGGCGTTCATCACGGCGCGAGCCTCGTCGCGCTCGAGATTCTCGCGGCTCATGATTTTTTGCAGGACAGTTTGGATCATCTTACTTTTCTCCGGCAGCGGTCTCACACATTTTGAGAAAATTCTTGAGCAGTTGTTTTCCCGGCTTCGTCAAAATCGATTCCGGATGAAACTGCACGCCTTCTATCGGTTTTTCTCCGGAAGTTTTAACGACCCGCACTCCCATGATCGTTCCCTCGGCCGTCCGCGCGGTGACTTCCAACTTTTTCGGCACACTCGCGTCATCGATGACCAACGAGTGATAACGCGTTGCTTCAAATGGTGACTCGACGCCGAAGAATACGCCGCGACCGTCATGATGAATCTCGGACGTCTTGCCATGC
>Ga0247727_10016126_pt1 | contig 12122 bp, 9 predicted proteins | sample WisWelCaveWW1625_FD_202498 | JGI IMG/M metagenome (GOLD analysis project Ga0247727, IMG submission 202498) | Biofilm microbial communities from Wishing Well Cave, Virginia, United States - WW16-25 | ecosystem: Environmental > Aquatic > Deep subsurface > Groundwater > Cave microbial mat | place...
AGATGATCGACGACTTCATCAAGCGCCGGCACGGGCAGACGCGCTCGAGCTACGAGCACCCGGCGCTCGAGCCGATCCTGAAGGAGACCTACGGCGTCATGGTCTACCAGGAGCAGGTGATGCAGATCGCCTCGGCGCTCGCCGGCTTCACGCTCGGCCAGGCCGACCTGCTGCGCAAGGCGATGGGCAAGAAGGATGCGGAGGTGATGGCCGCCCAGATGGACCAGTTCCTGAAGGGCTGCGCGTCGCGCGGCGTGCCGGAGAAGAAGGCGCGCAAGACCTGGGACGCGATGGAGCAGTTCGCCGGCTACGGCTTCAACAAGTCGCACTCGGCGGCCTACGCCTGGCTCGCCTACCAGACGGCCTATCTGAAGGCGAACTTCCCGGCCTTCTTCCTCGCGGCGCTGCTCACCTCCGAGCGCGCGAACACCGACAAGCTGGTGCCGTACATCGGCGAGTGCCGCGAAATGGGGATCCGCGTCCTCCCGCCCGACGTGAACCAGTCGGAGATGTTTTTCACAGTGGGGGGCCCGGGGGGTCGCACAGCGGGGGGCCCGGGGGGGGCGCTGCGGCCCCCCCCGGAAGAAGTCCCCTCGAATGCCCCTTCTGAGATCCGCTTCGGTTTGTCGGCCCTTAAAAACGTGGGCGAGAACGCCGTCGAGGCGGTCCTGCAAGCCCGTCAAGACGGCGGCCCCTTCCGCTCGCTCATCGACTTCTGCGACCGCGTCGACCTGCGCGCCGTGAACCGGCGCGTCATCGAGAGCTTCATCAAGAGCGGGACCTTCGACGGGGCCGACCCGCGGCGCGCGGCACTCTTCGCAGCGATCGATCCGGCCATGGAAAGCGGCCAGAAGCGCCAGCGGGACCGCGAATCCGGGCAGGCGAGCCTGTTCGGGATCAAGGGATCCGCCTCGGCGGAGGCCGTGCCCGAGCGCGTAGCGGACGCGCCGCCCTGGACCGAGGCGGAGCGGCTCGCGTTCGAGAAGGAGTCGCTCGGATTCTTCATCTCCGGCCACCCGCTCGAGCGCTTCCGCGCGGAGTTGCAGCAATGGACGAGCGCCACCACGGCGACGCTGGCGCAGCAGGCCGCGAGCGGAGAGCTGACCGTGGGCGGGCTGGTGACGGCGCTGCGCCTGATCAAGACCAAGAAGGGCGACCGGATGGCGAGCTTCGTGCTCGAGGACCTCGAGGGCAGCGTCGAGACGCTGGTGTTTCCCGAGGCGTACAAGAAGGTGGGCGCGCGGCTCGCCGACGACCAGGTCGTGCTGGTGAAGGCGCGGGCGGAGGTCCAGGACGACGGCCGCGTGCGCCTGCTCGCCTCGGACGTGATGCCGCTCGACCAGGCCAAGCTGGCTGAGGCGCGCCACGTGACGATCCGCGTGCCGCTTTGGGCCTGGGACCGCAGCAAGGGCGAACGGCTCCGGGATATACTCGGCGCTCACCGGGGCGACTGCCCGGTGACGCTCGAGATCGTGCGTCCCGGGTCGTGGTCGGCGGCGCTCGCGCCGAGCGCGTACTACCGGGTACGGCCCGACGCGGTGCTGCGGAACGAGGTCGAAGCGCTTCTCGGCCCGGGTGCGCTGGTGCTGGCACCGACCAGCGCTCCGCGCAGGGAGATCTAGGCCGGAAGCGAGGAGGAGCATGGCCGAGGCGGACTTCGAGACGCCGCTCGTCGAGCTGCAGAAGCAGATCGAAGAGCTGGCCAAGTGGCCGGGCGATCCCGACAAGGACCGCGAGGCGCGACGCCTGCGCGACGAGCTCGACGTCAAAAGGCGCGAGGTCTACGCGAAGCTCACGCCGTGGCAGAAGACGCTCGTCGCGCGTCACCCGAACCGTCCCTACACGCTCGACTACGTGCAGGCGCTCTTCACGGAGTGGACGGAGCTGCACGGCGACCGGCGTTACGCCGACGACCCCGCGCTCGTGTGCGGCTTCGCGCTCTACCGCGAGCTGCCCGTCTGCATCATCGGTCACCAGAAGGGCCGCGACACCAAGCAGAAGATCCACCGCAATTTCGGCATGCCGAAGCCGGAGGGGTATAGAAAGGCGATGCGCGTGATGGAGCTTTCCGCCCGCTTCGGGCGGCCGATCCTGAGCTTCGTGGACACCCCCGGCGCCTACCCGGGCCAGGACGCCGAGGAGCGCGGCCAGGCCGAGGCGATCGCCTGGAACCTGCGCGAGATGGCGGGTCTCGCGACCCCGATCATCGTCACCGTGACCGGCGAGGGCGGCAGCGGCGGAGCGCTGGCGATCGCCGTCGGGGATCGCGTCAACATGCTGGAGCACGCGGTCTATTCCGTGATCTCGCCCGAGGGCTGCGCCTCGATCCTGTTCCGCGACGCCTCGCGCGCCGAGCAGGCGGCCACCGCGATGAAGATCACGGCGCGCGACCTCGTCGCGATGGGCCTCGTCGACGAGGTGATCGAGGAGCCGCCCGGCGGAGCGCACGTCAGCCACGAGGCGGTGTTCAAGAGCACCGACCTCGTGCTGTGGCGCCAGCTGCAGGAGCTGCGCAAGCTCCCCCGCGAGCGGCTGGCCGAAGAGCGCTACCGGAAGTTCCGCGACATGGGCCGCGTCGGACGCGAGTTTCGCGACGTGACCGCCGACGCGAAAGCGGCCGAGCGCGCGACCCGCGCCTGAGTCCAGCCGCCGCCGACGAGGGCCGTTCGCGACCCGGGCTGTAGAATGGCCGAGTGGGCGAGCGCGCGGCCGCATGAAGCACGATCCCGCGAGGACCGCACGGCGGGCTCTGCTCGGTCTCGTCCTGCTCGTGAGCCTGGCGGTCGCCTGGAGCCTGCTGCGGCCCGCCGCACCCGCCTCGGCCCCGACCACGCCACCGCCCGTTCCCGGCACCGGGACGACGGTCGGCGAGATGGAGTTCCTGCGCTTCCGTGACGACAGCCGCAGGATCGAAGTCAAGGCCCGGAAAATGGTCGGCCAGCAGGGCGACGCGATGCTCATGCGGGACGTCGAGGCGGTCCTGCCGTTCGTGAGCCAGGGCCGTCCGGGGACCGTCACGATCCGCGCTGACGAATGCCAGTATCAGCCCGCGCTCGAGCGCGCCGCCTTCAAGGGCCACGTGCAGCTGCGGGCCGAGGACGGCTTCGAGCTGGACACGGACAGCCTCAAATACTGGGGCGACAAGGAGCGCGTCTTCACGCGCGACCCGCTCCGTTTCAAGCGCGGCGCGATCTCCGGGACGGCGACCGGCCTCGAGTACCGCAGCGGGTCGGGCATCCTGCTCCAGGACAGCGTGCGGATGCGGATCGAGGACGCCGCGGGCCCGCCGACTGACGTCCTGTCGCAGTCGGCGACCGCCTCGCGCGAGGAGCGCGTGATCACGTTCAGCGGCGCCGTTCTTGTGCGCCAGGGGACGCGCGAGCTGAAGAGCGAGCGCCTCAGGCTGGATATGAGCGAGGGCATGGATGCCGTCGAACGCGCGGCCGCGACCGGTAACGTCGATCTCCTGACGGGCGCGGGGCCGGTGCTGCCGGGGTCGACCGCTCGCGGCGGCGTGAGCAAGCGCCTGCGCAGCCAACGGCTCGACGTGGAGTTTGGCGCGAAAGGCATCCTCCGGCAGGCGCTCGCCAGCGACGCGGCCTCGCTCGAGGTCGAGCCAGGGCCGCTCGAGGCCCAGGAGCGGCGGCGCGTGACGGCGCCGCGGCTGCGCTTCGACTTCGACGAACAGGGTCAGCTCTTCGCAGTCCACGGGCTCCGAGGGGCGGGCGCAACCGCACGGCCGGGGGGCGCGGGTCGTCGCGCGGTGCTCACGGCCGAGCCGCTCGGGCCGACGGGTGGCAGCGCGCGCCGCGTGGAGAGCGACCTGTTCGAGGCGACGCTCCATCCGGCGACGGGCGCGGTGAAGGGCGCCGAGTTCGAGGGTGCCATCGTCTTCAGCGAGCCGGGCCGCAAGGCCTGGGCCGGCCACTCGTCCTACGACCAGGCCGCGGGCACGCTCGTGCTGACCGGCGATCCGCGCATCGTCGACGAGGCCGAGGGCTCGGAGCTTCGTGGCCGCCAGATCCGGATCGGCACGCGGACGCGGGCGGTGTCGGCCAGCGGCAGCGTGCGGCACAGCATCGCGAGGAAGGAAGCCGGAGCGCGGCCCGGTATCTTCGGCGGGCAGGAGCCGACCGTGTTCGTGTGCCGCGAGTTCGAGTTCGACGGAGAGACGCGAACGGCCCGCTATCGCGAGAACGCGCTGGTGCGGTCGGGCACCGACGAAGTCCGCGCGCCACTGATCACGCTCGACGACCCGGGCCCGAGCCGGCGGCGGATGAGCGCCACGGGCGGCACCACGTCGGTCCTGCACCCACGGCCCGCAAAGGGTGCGGCCAAGGAGCCAGCGGCCGTCGAGGCGCGCAGCCGCGAAATGCTGTACGAGGAGGCCGCGAGCCGAATCGTCTACACCGGTGACGTCGAGATCCGCCAGGGCGACATCCTGACGCGCAGCCCGGAAGCGACCGTCATGCTGACGAAGGACGGCGGCACGCTCGAGCGGCTGCTCGCGGGCGAGCCGGTCGAGGTGCACCAGGGCGTGCGGCGGGCGAATGGCGAGCGCGGGGTCTACACGCCGGCGAACGAGACGTTCGTGCTGACGGGCGAGAAGGTCGTGCTGCACGACGCCGACCGCCGCCTGGAGGGACGCATCCTCACCTTCGAAGTGGGCAGTGATAGGATCCGCGTCGACGGCCGCGAGGAAGAGCGCACGGAGGCTGTCTTCAGGCGGAAGGAGCCTGCCAAGCCTTGAGCGGGCGTGCCGCCGAGAACCCGCCAGTACATCCGCGGGGGCCGCGTATGCTGCGCGCCTCGGCCCTCACGAAGTCGTACGGCCGGCGGGTCGTCGTGCGGGACGTGGCGCTCGAGATCCGCCAGGGCGAGGTGGTGGGGCTCCTGGGCCCGAACGGGGCGGGCAAGACCACGACGTTCTACATGGTGGTCGGCCTGGCGCGTCCCGATGCCGGAGAGGTCCGGCTCGGCGACGAGGACATCACCGCGATGCCGATGTACCAGCGTGCCAGGGCGGGGATCGGCTACCTGCCCCAGGAGGCGAGCGTCTTCCGCAAGCTCAGCGCGGAGGACAACGTGCTCGCGATTCTCGAGACGCGTGGCCTGCCGGCCGCCGACCAGCGCGCCAAGGCGCGCGAGCTCCTGGAGGAGCTGGGGATTCAGGCCATTGCGCGCCAGCCCGCCTACACGCTCTCGGGGGGCGAAAGGCGAAGGCTCGAGATCTGCCGCGCGCTCGCGGCCGATCCCGCGTTCATGCTGCTCGACGAGCCGTTCGCCGGGATCGACCCGATCGCGGTGATCGACATCCAGAAGATCATCGCGCACCTGCGTGACCGCGGCATCGGCGTGCTGATCACGGACCACAACGTGCGCGAGACCTTGAAAATCACGGATCGCGCCTATATTCTGAGGGACGGAAATGTCTTCCGTTCCGGAACGCCGCAAGAGCTCGCCTCGGATCCCGAGGTGCGCCGCGTCTACCTCGGAGAGGGATTCCGCCTGGACGGCCGTGAGGCCTGAGCCGTCCCGCGCGGGCGGAGCCTCGTAGCTTGGCGCTCCACCAGAAGCTCGGGCTCTCCACTCGCCTGTCGCAGCGGCTGATCCTGACGCCGTCGCTGCAGCAGGCGATCAAGCTGCTGCCGCTCACGACGCTGGAGCTGGCCGAGGTCCTCGAGCAGGAAGTGATGGAGAACCCGCTGCTCGAGGAGGTCCCCGTCGAGGAGACGAAGACGAGCGAGGAGATCGCGCAGGAGGCGCAGGAGGCCCCCGCCGCCGAGCGCGAGCGCGCCGACGACCCGCTCAAGGAGATCGAGATCGAGCGCTTCTTCGAGGACTACTTCGACGACGGGGGCGAGCGCCGGATGCGGCCCGCCGAGGTGCCCGAGCTGCCGCCGATCGAGAACACGCTCACCGAGTCGCTCGATCTCTACGACCACCTGCTCTGGCAGCTGCGCATGACCGAGGCCGACCTCACGCAGCTCGAGATCGGCGAGGCGATCGTCCAGAACCTCGACGAGGACGGCCTGCTGCGCGTCACGCTTGAGGACGTGGCGGCGATGGGCCCGTGGCCGATGGAGGCGGTCGAGGCGGCGCTCGCGCTGGTGCAGGCGCTCGACCCGCCCGGCGTCGGCGCCCGCAGCCTGACCGAGTGCCTGCGCATCCAGTTGCGCGTGCTCGGGCTCTCGGGCTCGCCCGCCGACGTCATGGTCCGCGACCACATGAAGCAGTTGCAGAGCCACCAGTACCCCGAGATCTCGCGCCAGATGGCGCTCACCGCCGACGAGGTGGCCCACCACCTCGAGATCATCCGCGGGCTGTCGCCGCGTCCCGGCAACCGCTACAGCTCGAAGCGCTCCGACTACATCCTGCCCGACGTGTTCGTGGTGAAGGAAGGCGACGAGTACAAGATCCTGCTGAACGACGACGGCCTGCCGAAGCTGCGCATCAGCCCCACCTACCGCCGGATGCTGGACAACAAGGAGCCGGGCTCGGAGGAGACGCGCGCGTACGTCAAGGACAAGCTCAGAAGCGCGCTCTGGCTGCTGAAGAGCGTCGACCAGCGCCAGCGCACGATCTACAAGGTCGCCGAGTCGATCGTGCGGCACCAGCGCGCCTTCCTCGACCACGGCGTCACCCAGCTGCGCCCGCTGGTGCTGCGCGACGTGGCGAGCGACATCGGCATGCACGAGTCGACCGTGTCGCGCGTGGTGGCCAACAAGTACATGCACACGCCGCGTGGCGTCTACGAGCTGCGCTTCTTCTTCCACAGCGGGATCACCTCCACGATGGGCGAGGCCGTGAGCTCCGTCTCGATCAAGAACCGGATCCGGAAGATGATCGAGGGGGAGGACGCTTCGCGGCCGCTCTCGGACTCGCGGATCGCCGAGGTGCTCGGGGCCGAGGGGCTGCCGCTCGCGCGGCGCACGGTCGCCAAGTACCGCGAGGAGCTGCGCCTGCCGCCTTCCAACCTGCGCAAGACGGTGCACTAGGTCCGATGGCGCGCCGCCCGGCCGGCAGGCGATCGCCGCTCCCGCTCGCTCCGGCTCCGATGGACGGCGCCGGCGTGCCGGTGAGCGAGCTGATCCTGGGGCCGGCCGAGCCGCTCAAGCTCGAGCTCGCGGCCGGCCGCGCCGGGCTCGACAACCGCGTCCACCAGGCGCGCGTGCAGCGCCCCGGCCTGGCGCTCACCGGATACACCGACTACATCCGCTACGGGCGCGTGCAGGTCATGGGCAGCAGCGAGGCGGGCTACCTGCGCAAACTTGACGCGCGCCGGCGCCGCAGCGTGCTCGCCAAGCTCTGCCGCTGCCGCATCAGCTGCTTCGTGGTCACCAAGGGGATCGCACCCGCAACGGAGCTTTTGGCCGCGGCCAAGGCGCGCGGCATCCCGGTGCTCACGACGCCGCTCGAGTCGACGGCGTTCATCAAGCTGCTGCAGGCGCTCCTCGACGAGCGGCTGGCGACAAGGCTGCACCTGCACGCGGTGCTGCTCGACGTGTTCGGGCTGGGCGTGCTGATCCTGGGCGAGAGCGGGATCGGCAAGTCGGAATGCGCACTCGAGCTGATCGACCGCGGCCACCGGCTGGTGGCCGACGACGTGGTCGAGGTGAAGCGCACCGGCGACGTGCTGCTGGGCGTGTCGCCCGACCTCACGCGCTACCACATGGAGCTGCGCGGGCTGGGTGTGCTCAACATCAAGGACCTCTACGGGGTGTCCTCGATGCGCCTCAGCAAGCGCATCGAGCTCGTGGTCCAGCTCGAGCGCTGGGATCCCGGCAAGGAGTACGACCGGCTCGGGCTGCGCGGCGAGAGCTTCCTGATCCTGGGCGCCCCGGTGCCGCTCGCGCGCATGCCGGTGGCGCCCGGCCGCAACATCGCGCTGCTGGTCGAGGTGGCGGCGCGCAACCAGCTGCTGCGCGAGGGCGGCTACGACGCGGCGCGGCGCTTCGTCGAGCGGGTGGACGAGCTCGTCGGGTCGCCCGCCCGCGGGGGCCGCAAGCGCCGGGCCCGGAGGCGCGCGTGAAGGCACCCGAGCGCCGCCGGCCGAAGCTGCTGGTGATCACCGGGCTCTCGGGCTCGGGCAAGACGCACGTCTCTCGCGCGCTCGAGGACGCCGGCTGGTTCTGCGTCGACAACCTGCCTTTGGCGCTCGTGCCGGCGTTCGGCGAGCTGTGCCGGCGCTCGCCCGAGCTGCGGCACACGGCGCTCGTGGTCGACCTGCGCGAGCGCGGCTTCCCGGCGACCTTTCCCGAAGTGTATCGGGCGCTGAAGCAGAAGCCCGGGCTTCAGACGTCGCTCGTGTTCCTCGAGGCCGATGAGCGCACGCTGCTCCGGCGCTTCAGCGAGACGCGGCGGCCGCACCCGCTCTCGGGGCGCGAGCCGGCAGCGCTCGGGATCCGCGCCGAGCGCGAGGCGCTGCGCGGCGTCCGGCGCCTGGCGGAAGCGATCCTGGACACGTCGCGTTTCACCGTTCACGAGCTGCGCGACTACGTGCGCGAGCGCTACGACGCGCGCGCGGAGGGCCGCCGCATGCTGGTCTCGGTGCTCTCGTTCGGGTACAAGTACGGGCTGCCGCCCGAGGCCGACCTGGTGTTCGACGCGCGCTTCCTGTCCAACCCGAACTTCGTTCCCGCGCTCCGGCGCCTGACCGGCGCCGACGCGAGGGTGGTCGCGTTCCTGCGCCGCAAGCCCGAGACCGCGAGCTTCCTGCGGCGCGTGCTCGGCCTCGTGGGCTTCGTGCTGCCCCGCCACGAGCGCGAGGGACGCAGCTACCTGACGCTCGCGGTCGGTTGCACCGGCGGCCGCCACCGCTCGGTGATGCTGGCTGGTGCGATCGGGGCCGCGGTCAGGAAGAAGGGCTTCCCGGTGCGCCTCGAGCACCGCGACGTCAACCAGGAGTGAGACCCATGATCGGGATCGTGGTGGTGACGCACGGCCGGGTGGCCGAGGAGCTCGTGAACGCAGCGCGCACGATCCACGGCGAGCTGCCGGGGATCGTCGCGGTGCCCCTCGGCTGGGGCGACGACGCGAGCGCCGCCAGCGCCGCGATCGAGCGCGGCATCGCCGAGGTCGGGCAGGGCGACGCGCTGGTGCTCACCGACATGTTCGGCGGCACGCCCACCAATCTGAGCCTGCCGTTCCTCTCGGCGCACGTCGAGATCGTCACGGGCGTGAACCTGCCGATGATCATCAAGGCCGCCGCGCTGCGCGAGGGGGCGCTCGTGGAGGTGGCGCGTGCCGTGCGCGACCAGGGCAAGGGGGCGATCTACGTGGCGAGCGAGATCCTGGCGGCCGGGAAGCCGTGATCCGCCGCTCGCTGCGGATCCGCAACCGGCTTGGGCTTCACGCGCGAGCGGCGGCGCGCTTCGTGCACACCGCGAGCCGTTTCCGCTCGCAGGTGAGCGCGGGCCGTGACGGGCGCACGATGGACGGCAAGTCGATCCTGGGAATCCTGCTGCTGAGCGCCTCGCAGGGCAGCGAGGTCGAGGTGACGGTGGACGGTCCCGACGAGGCCGAGGCGATCGCGGCACTCGAGGCGCTCGTCGCGGACGGGTTCGGGGAGGGAGCATGAAGACCCTGCGCGGCACCGGCGTCTCGCCCGGCATCGCGGTCGGGCCGGCGCTGATCGTGGCGCACGAGGCGGGGCCGGTGTTCCGGCTGTCGCTCACGCCGGACCAGCTGGACGGCGAGCTGCGGCGGCTCGAGCAGGCGCTCGCCACCTCGGCCGCCCAGCTCGAGGCGATCAAGGAGCGCCTATCACGCGAGGTCGGAGCGCCCCACGCCTACATCTTCGACGCGCACCTGCTGATGCTGGGGGACCCGCTGCTGCGCGAGCGCGCGGCAGAGGTCGTGCGCGAAGAGCGCGTGAACGCCGAGTGGGCGCTGCGGACGGTGTCCGAGAGCCTGCACGCGCTCTTCAGCGAGTTCAGCGACGCGTACCTGCGCGAGCGCAGCACCGACCTCGACGACGTGATCGGGCGCATCCAGCTCAACCTGCGCGGCTCGCCCGGCGCGCCGTCGCTCGCGCGCCTGCCGGAGCCCGTGGTGCTGGTCGCGGGCGACCTCAGGCCCTCCGAGGCCGCCGAGCTCGACTGGGACCGCGTGCTCGCGATCGTGACCGACGTCGGCTCCTCGACCTACCACACCGCGATCATCGCGCGCTCGCTCGGGATCCCGGCCGTGGCCGGCCTCCAGGACGCCACGCGCAGCATCCCACCCGGCAGCCTGCTGGCGATCGACGGCGCGCGTGGCGAGGTGGTGGTCGAGCCGTCGCCGCCTGCGCTCAGCGCGCTGCGCGCTGCGCAGGCGCAGCACCGGCGCGAGGACGAGCGGCTGCGCGGCACGCGGGCGCTCGCGGCCCGGACGCTGGACGCTGTCGCGGTGCGCCTGGAGGCCAACGTCGAGTTCCCGGAAGAGGCGGCGACGGCGCAGCAGTACGGGGCCGAGGGGATCGGTCTCTTCCGCTCGGAGTACCTGCTCGGGCGGGGGCTGCGCTTTCCCACCGAGGAGCAGCAGCTCGACGTGTACCGGCGCCTCGTCGAGCAGATGCATCCGTTCCCGGTGACCGTGCGCACCTGGGACGTCGGAGGCGACGCGCTCGGTCCCGCGGGCCCCTCGATCCCGAACCCCGCGCTCGGGGAACGGGCGCTGCGACTGCTGCGCCGGTCACCCGAGCCGTTCCGCGTGCAGCTGCGCGCGCTGCTGCGCGCGGGCGCCCAGGGGCCAGTCCGGATCATGTTTCCCTTCGTGAGCGGCCCGAGCGACCTGCGCGTGGCGCTCGCGCTCGTGGATCAGGTGAAGGCGGAGCTGCGCGCCGAAGGGACCGCGTTCCGCGAGGACGTGCCGGTCGGGGTGAACCTCGAGGTTCCGAGCGCCGCGGTGGTGGCCGACCTGCTCGCGGCCGAGGTCGACTTCTTCAGCGTGGGCACGAACGACCTGATTCAGTACCTGCTCGCCGTCGATCGGACGGACCCCCGCGTGTCCGGGCTCTACGACCCGTGGCATCCGGCGGTGCTGCGCACGCTCGGCGGGATCGTGCGGGCGGCCGAGGTCTCGGGACGACCGCTTTCGTTGTGCGGCGAGATGGCGGCGGAGCCGCTTCTGGCCGTGCTGCTGGTCGGGCTCGGCTTCCGGGCGTTGTCGATGGCGCCGTCCGCGATCCCGCGCGTCAAGGAGGCGCTGCGGGCGGCGAGCGCCGCCGAGGCGGCGGGGCTCGCCGAGCGCTGCCTGAAGCTCGCGAGCGGGGCCGAGATCGAGACGCTCGTGCGCGAGGCGTTGCCCGCGCTCGCTCTGCCGCCGCAGCCCGTCCGCGCGACGACGCTCGCGGGGTAGAGAGCCGGCCGCGCCGGCAAACCACAATACATTCTTTGTATACGCAGACACTGAAGTCACCCGGACGGGGAGGAAGGCGATATTCGCTCTGTCGTTGACAAGTGATTTGACCGCTGATTGTTGACAAGTGATCTGTCCGCTTTTGCCGTTCGTTCGTTGCCGTTCAAGACCCCGCCGCTGGGGCCTGTGGTAACTGTGGGCGCCGGCGGCGACGCCCTGGCCGCGACCGACACGGGCCAGGTCTTCCGCATCGATCCGAGCGGAGGCGTGACGGAGTGGACGAGCAGCTTCGGTTTCCTCTTCATCGAGGACATCGGGCTCGACGCCGCCGGCAACGCTTTCGTCATGGGGTTCGATAACAATGAGAGCAACAGCATCTACCGGCTCTCCCCCGCGGGAGAGGTGACGCAGCTCTTTGGCTTCCCCGCGCGCCCCACGGTCGTCGCCGATCCGGCCGGCAACTTTTTCTTCTTCGACGCGAGTGGCCTCCAGCGGATACCCGCGGGGACCGAGCTTCCCGAGCCCTTCCTGCCCGCGCCTTCCGACCTCGTCGTCCAGCTCCGCATCGAGCCTCCGCTGCCCTCACTCCGCGCCCGCGATTTCGGCTACGACCTCCTCGACCGCCTCAGCTCCGCCACCCCCGGCGAGGCCTACGCCTACGACCCCGTGGGAAACCGTACCTCCTCACACCGCTCAGCGCTCCACCTCCTGGACCCGGCCAACCAGCTCCTCGAGGACGACGCCTACACGTACGCCTACGACCCGAACGGCAACCTCACCTC
>Ga0247727_10016127_pt1 | contig 12121 bp, 9 predicted proteins | sample WisWelCaveWW1625_FD_202498 | JGI IMG/M metagenome (GOLD analysis project Ga0247727, IMG submission 202498) | Biofilm microbial communities from Wishing Well Cave, Virginia, United States - WW16-25 | ecosystem: Environmental > Aquatic > Deep subsurface > Groundwater > Cave microbial mat | place...
GTCGCGGCTGACGTTCTCGGGGATGTCCTCCTTGACGGCCTTCTCGTTGCGCTTCGGAAGCAGGACTTCCTTGACGCCGAGGCGGTGCGCCGCGAGGACCTTCTCCTTGATGCCCCCCACCGGTAGCACGCGGCCCGAGAGCGTCACTTCGCCCGTCATCGCCACGCGCGGGCGCACCGGGCGCCCGGTGAGCAGCGACACGATCGCCGTCACCAGCGTGACCCCGGCCGAGGGCCCGTCCTTGGGGATCGCACCCTCGGGCACGTGCAGGTGCAGGTCCACGCGTTCGAAGAACGAGTCCTCGATGCCGAGCTGGCGCGCGTGGGCCCTGACCCACGAGAGCGCCGTCTGGGCGCTCTCCTTCATCACGTCGCCGAGCTGGCCGGTGAGCGTGAGGCCCTTCTTCCCGAACATCTGGCTGGCCTCGATGTAGAGCACCTCGCCGCCCGCCGCGGTCCACGACAGGCCGGTCGCCACGCCGGGGATCTGGGTGCGCTCGGTCATCTCCTCGTCGCGCAGGAAGTAGGGGGCACCGAGGAACTCCTCGACCTTCTCCGGCGTGACGGCTACGGTTTCGTTCTGGCCCTCGGCCTTCCTGCGCGCGACCTTGCGGATGATGCTCGCTATCTCGCGCTCGACGTTCCGCAGGCCCGCCTCGCGCGTGTACTCGCGGATCAGCTTGACGAGCGCTTCGTCGCCGAAGGCCACCTGCTCGGCGGTGAGGCCGTGGTTGTCGAGCTGCTTCGGGATGATGTGGCGCCGGGCGATGTGGAGCTTCTCCTCCTCGGTGTAGCCGGCGAGCCGGATCACCTCCATCCGGTCCCGCAGCGCCGGCGGCACCGTGTCGAGGATGTTGGCGGTCGTGATGAACAGCACCTCCGACAGGTCGAAGGGCAGGTCGATGTAGTGGTCCTTGAAGCTGTTGTTCTGCTCGGGGTCGAGCACCTCGAGCAGCGCCGCCGACGGGTCGCCACGGAAGTCGGCGCCGATCTTGTCGACCTCGTCGAGGATCATCACCGGGTTTTTGCTCTCGGCCCGGCGCAGACCCTGGATGATCTGGCCCGGCAGCGCGCCGATGTAGGTGCGGCGGTGGCCACGGATCTCGGCCTCGTCGCGCATGCCGCCGAGGCTCAGGCGGTGGAACTTGCGACCGAGCGCCGAGGCGATCGACTTGCCGAGGCTGGTCTTGCCCACGCCAGGCGGGCCGACGAAGCACAGGATCGGGCCCTTGATGTCGGGCTTCATCTTGCGCACGGCCAGGTACTCGAGGATGCGGTCCTTGACCTTCTCGAGGTCGTAGTGGTCGTTGTCGAGGACTTCCTTCGCCTTGAAGAGGTCGATCTCGCCCTCGGTACGCTTGCTCCAGGGCAGCGAGACCACCCAGTCGAGGTAGGTGCGCGTGACCGTGTACTCGGCCGCGGCGGGGGCCATGCGCGAGAGCCGTTCGAGCTCGCGCAGCGCCTCCTTCTTCGCCTCCTCCGGCATCCCGGCGGCCTCGATCTTCTCCCGCAGCTCCGAGATCTCGCGCTGCTGGTCGTCGCTGTCGCCGAGCTCCTTCTGGATCGCCTTCATCTGCTCGCGCAGGTAGTACTCGCGCTGGTTCTTCTGCAGCTCGCTCTTGACCTGGCTTTGGATCTTGCTGCCGACCTCGAGCACCTCGAGGTCCTTCACCAGCACCTTGTTGACGCGCTCGAGCCGGGCCCGCACGTCGGTCGTCTCCAGCAGCTCCTGCTTCTGGGCCGTGTTGAGCGTCGGAAGCTGGCCACCGATGAAGTCGGCCAGGCGCGCGGGCTGCTCGATGTTTCCAGCCACTGTGCTGAGCTCGTCCTGGAGCGTGGGCGAAAGCTCCACCACGCGCTGGAAGAAGCCGAGGGCGTTCTGGGCGAGCGCGCGCACCTCGACGTCCTGCTCGGCGGGAACCTCCTCCCGGACGAGCTCAACCTGTGCCTTGAGGAACGGGTGCTTCTGGATGACCCGCAGCATGCGGAACCGCTGAATCCCCTGCACCACGAGGCGCAGCGAGCCGTCCGGGAAGCGAAACATCTTGTGGACGTGGGTGAGCGTCCCCGTCCCGTACAGGTCGCTCTCCGCCGGGTCGTCGACCGAGGGGTCGCGCTGGGTCAGGACGCCGATGACCTTGCGCTCCTTGACCGCGTCGTTGACCAGTGCGACGGAGCTCTCCCGGGCCACCGCAAGCGGCAGGATGGCCTGGGGGAACAGCAGCGTGTCCCGCAGCGGCAGGATGCCGAGCTCGGTCGGCAGATCGTCGAGGTCGATTTCGTGCAGGCCGGCCGACTCGAAGTCAGGCTTGCGCTCGTCGCTCAATCGGCCTCCTTCAGTCGCGCGCGCCGGTGCGCAGCGTCACGCTCGCGAGCTCCTTCTGCAGGCGCGCGAAAGCCTTCGCCTCGCGCTCGTAGCGCACGCGGTTCTCGGTCTCCTCCTGGCAGTCGCGGCACAGCACCGCGAACGGCAGCGCGCGCAGCCGCGCGGCCGCGATCTCGACGTCGCACTCCTGGCAGTGCCCGTAGCTTCCGTTCTCGAGCCGCAGGATCGCCTGGTCGATCTTCTTGAGCGTCTCCGACTTCATCTGCATCAAGGCGAGATCGACCTCCTGCACGAAGTCGTCGACGCTCTGTTCCTCGGCGTCGCGCACGTCGTGGGCGTCCATCGGGATCGCCTCGCGCAGCGAGCGCAGCTTCTCGTGGATCTCGCGCCGCCGGTCTTCGAGCATTCCCTTCAGCAGCAGGTAGCGCTCGCGGTCGATCGTCTCGTTCTTGCGTGCCATGTCGGGCCTCACTTCAGCCTCAGTGCGATCATGCGATAGCCTTCGATCTGCGCGTTGTAGACGCGCAGCCGTGCGCGTCCGGCCGGGCGTGCGACAGCGATCGCGCGGTCGAACGCGTCGTTGTCCGGCACCGGCTGGCCGTTGACGGTGACGATCACGTCGCCGCGGATGAGCCCGGCGTCCTCGGCGATTTCGCCGGGCTCAATCTCCACGACCACCACGCCGCGCGTCTCGCGCGGCAGGCCCATCCGCTCGGCTACGGCCGGCGTCAGGTCGCGCAGCGTCATGCCCAGGCTCGCGCGTCCGGCCCCGGGCGTCGTGGCGTCGGAAGCCGGGTCGGGGAACGCGCCGAGCGTCACCGAGACGGCCTTCTTGTCCTTTCCGCGCAGCAGGTCGAGCTTGACGGTCGTTCCGGGCGCGAGCGACGCGATGTGGCGCGACAGGTCGCCGTTGTCCTGGACCTCCCGGCCGTCGGCCATCAGGATCGCGTCCTCGGGCTGCAGGCCCGCCTTGTCGGCCGGCGAGCCCGAGGTCACGGAGATGACGATCGTGCCCTTGGCTTCGTCGAGCCCGTAGGTCGCCGCGAGGTCCTCTGTCATAGGGCCGATCGACACGCCCATCCAGCCGCGCGTGACCTTCCCCTTGTCGCGGAGCTGCGGCAGGATCTCCTTGGCCACGTTGATCGGGACCGAGAAGCCGACGCCCGCGCTCGCCTGGGCGCCGCCGGTCACGATCATCGTGTTGATCCCGACCACCTCGCCCCGGGTATTGATGAGTGGTCCGCCCGAGTTGCCCGGGTTGATCGCCGCGTCCGTCTGGATCATCTCGATGGAAGTGTTGCGCACGCCCAGCTCGAGGTCGCGGCCCTTGAAAGACACCACCCCGACCGTGACGCTGTTGCCGCCGCCCGGCAGGCCGAACGGGTTGCCGACCGCCATCACCCACTCGCCGACCTCGACCTGCTCCGAGTTGCCGAGCGGGATCGGAGTGAGCTTGCCCTTGGGCTCGATCTTGATCACGGCAACGTCGGTGCGGGCGTCCTGGCCCACGATTTTCGCTTCGAAGCGCTTGCCGTCGGGGAACGTGACGTTGATTTCGTCCGCTCCCTCGATCACGTGGCGGTTTGTCAGGATGTAGCCCTTGTCGTCGATCACGAACCCCGACCCGAGGCTCGTGCGCGTGCGGCGGGCGCCGCGATCGCCGCCTTCCGGAGCGGGCGAGAAGAAGCGGTCGGGATCGTCGCCTCCCTGTCCGAAGAAGTCGCGGAGCGGATCCCGGTAGCGGGGGAGCCGCACGGTTTTCTGGGTGTTGATGTTGACGACGCCGGCGTTGACCTCGCGCGCGATGTCGCGGAACGTCTCGAGGCCGAGCGAAGAGCCGGCCGCCAGGCGGGACTGGCTCTCGGCCGTGTTGGCGACAGCTGGCTCCGGCCTTTTGACCTGCGATGTGACGAGCGCCCCCACCAGGGTCGCGGCCATCGCGATCGAGAAGAACGAGGCGATCGTCAGGGTGCGCGGTCTCATCTCGGCTCCATCCTCCGCGGCGGGGGTTCGTCCCTCGCCCTCTAATACGTCCACGACGCTCTAACCCTTCCCGGCGGCTCCCGGGAGCCGCTCAGTATAGCCCAAACCAGCAATCCCGGTGCCCGCCGAGCGGCCCGTCGGCGACGCGCCAAGTCACGCATTCGCAAGGGATTGACGTGTTAGCCAGGTCAAAAGTTGTGTCCCCGAACGTCCTCCGGAAAGGACGGGCCCGTCCGAGGGCCGGACATCCTTGACTCCAGGCCCAGAGCGGCCGAAACGGAGCCGGAACGGCGAAAACGTGGCCGGAACGAGCGAAACGGAGCCGGAACGGCGAAAAAGGGGCCGGACGGTGAAACGGAGGCTGAAACGGCTCAGAAATGCCCGGACGGGGGCACACGCCTGGCCCCCGTCCGGGCATGGAATCAATAATCATCCATCCCCGGCGCGGCCGGCGCCTCCTTCTTCTTCGCGGGGATCTCGGCGACGACCGCCTCCGTGGTGAGCATCAGGGCGGCGATCGAGGAGGCGTTCTGGATGGCCGTCCGGACGACCTTGGTGGGATCGATGACGCCCGCCTCGACCAGGTTCTCGAAGCGATCGGCCTGGGCGTTGTAGCCGTGGTCGGGGTCCTTCGCGGTCTTCACCTGGGCCACGACGATGCTGCCTTCCTGTCCGGCGTTCGCAGCGATCCAGCGGGCCGGCTCCTCGATCGCCCGCCGGGTCATCTCTACGCCCACGCGGACGTCGTGGGGGAGGTCCTTCTCGTCCTTCAGGAGCTTGTCGAGCGCCGGGATCGTGCGGAGCAGCGCGACGCCGCCGCCCGGAACGATGCCCTCCTCGACGGCGGCCTTGGTCGCGTGCATCGCGTCCTCGACCCGGGCCTTCTTCTCCTTCATCTCGGTCTCGGTGGCGGCCCCGACCTTGATCACCGCGACGCCGCCGACCAGCTTGGCGAGCCGTTCCTGCAGCTTCTCGCGGTCGTAGTCGGAGGTCGTCTCGTCGACTTGCGTGCGGATCTGCTTGACGCGGCCCTCGATCTGCTTGGCCGTGCCGCCGCCCTCGATGATCGTGGTGTTGTCCTTGTCGATCGTCACCTTCTTGGCCCGGCCCAGGTCCTCGAGCTTCACGTTCTCGAGCTTGATGCCGAGGTCCTCGGTGATCGCCTTGCCGCCGGTGAGGATCGCGATGTCCTCGAGCATGGCCTTCCTGCGGTCCCCGTAGCCCGGGGCCTTGACGGCCGCGACCCGCAGCGTGCCGCGCAGCTTGTTGACGACGAGCGTCGCGAGCGCCTCGCCCTCGACCTCCTCGGCCACGATCACGAGCGGGCGACCCTGCTGCGCGATCTTCTCGAGCACCGGGAGCAGGTCCTTCATGCTGGAGATCTTCTTCTCGAAGATCAGCAGGAACGGTTCCTCGATCACCGCCTCCATGCGCTCCGGGTCCGTCACGAAGTAGGGCGAGAGATAGCCTCGATCGAAGCGCATGCCCTCCACCACCTCGAGGCTGGTCTCTATCGACTTCGATTCCTCGACGGTGATGACGCCGTCCTTGCCGACCTTCTCCATCGCCTCGGCGATGATCGTGCCGATCGTCTCGTCGCTGTTGGCCGAGATCGTGCCGACCTGGGCGATCGCCTTGCCCTTGACCGGCTTGCTGACCCGCTTCAGCTCGCCTGTGATCACCCCGACGGCCTTCTCGATGCCGAGCTTGAGCGACATCGGGTTGGCGCCGGCGGTGACGTTCTTCAGGCCCTCGCGCAGCAGCGCCTGCGCGAGCACGGTCGCGGTGGTGGTGCCGTCTCCGGCCACGTCGGAGGTCTTGGAGGCGACCTCGCGCAGCATGCGTGCGCCGAGGTTCTCGATCGGGTCCTGAAGATCGATCTCCTTGGCCACGGTGACCCCGTCCTTGGTGATGACGGGGGAGCCGAACTTCTTGTCGAGGACGACGTTGCGTCCGCGCGGGCCGAGGGTCACCTTGACCGCGTCGGCGAGCCGATTGACGCCGCGCAGCACGGCCGCGCGCGCGTCCTCCCGATACACGATTTCCTTCGCCATGTCTCTGCGTTCTCCTAGTTACAGTTCACAAGCAACAGGCCCCGCCCTTTATGACAGCACTCCGAGGACTTCATCCTCCTTCAGGATGAGCAGCTCCTCGCCGTCGAGCTTCACTTCGGTGCCCGACCACTTGCCGATCAGCACCTTGTCGCCGGCCTTCAGGTCGAGCGGCAGCTTCTGGCCGCTGTCCAGGATCCGGCCGGAGCCCACGGCGATCACCTCGGCCTGCAACGGCTTCTCCTTGGCCGAGTCGGGGATGATGATCCCGCCGACCTTCTGCTCGGCTTCCTCGATCCTCCGGACCAGCACGCGGTCGCGGAGCGGTCTCACGTTCGCCATGGGGCGTCCTCCTGTCGCATGAAATGCGGGCGCGCCGGCGCCCTTCTCCCGTCGCGCAGCCTGGGTAGGGGCGGACCGGGTGGAACGGCCCGGCGCCGGGCGGGATGCGGCCCGCCCGGCGGGGCGCTTCGTTACGAGGCGCTTGGCCTTGGCCTGTCGCTTCGCGCTCACTGGGTGACCGAGATCGAGATCTGCTTCGGCTTGGACTCTTCGCGCTGCGGAAGCGCGACCCGCAGCACGCCGTCCTTGAACTCGGCCTTGATCTTGCCGGTGTCGACCACGTTCGGCAGCGCGAAAGAGCGGCTGAACGTCCCGTAGGCGCGCTCCACACGACGGTACTGCTCGCGCTTCACGTCCGAATCGAACTTGCGCTCTCCACGCAGCGTGAGCACGTCGTTCTCGACCCGCACGTCGACGTCCTTCGGGTCGATCCCCGGCAGCTCCGCCTTGAGGACGAGGTTGCCCTCATGCTCGTAGATGTCCACCACCGGCGCCCAGGCTCCGCCGAGCGCCCCGTCGTCCTCCGTGCCTCCACGGTTGCCCCGGAACGCCTCGTCGAAGATCCGGTTCAGCCGGTCCTGCACCGTCACCAGCTCGCGGAACGGCTCCCATCTCACGATCGTCATCTTCGCCTCCTCCTCAACAGTTCTTCGAATCAGTGGGTCGGCGCGTAGCACCTCAGTCTTTCACCGTGTACTCCGCGTCCACGACATCGCCGGCCGGCGGGGCCTGGCCTGCGCCGGCAGGTCCGGCGGCGGCCCCGGCCGCAGGTCCCGCAGCGGGTGCGCCGCTCTGCTTGTAGAGCTCCTCGGCGAGCGAATGGCTCCGCTTCGTCAGGGCCTCGATCGCAGCCTTGATCGCGGCCGGGTCCGTGCCCTCCGCCGCCTTCCGCGCCTCGGCCACGGCCGTCTCGAGGGCCTTGGCCTCGCTCTCGCCGAGCTTGCCGCGGTTGTCGGCGACGAGCTTCTCGACCTGGTAGGCCAGGTTGTCCGACTGGTTGCGCAAGTCGACGAGCTCGCGCTTCTGGTGATCCTCGGCTGCGTGCGCCGCGGCCTCCCCGACCATCCGCTCGACCTCGTCCTTGGCCAGTCCCGAGGAAGCAGTAATCGTGATCGCCTGGGACTTGCCGGTGGCGCGGTCCTTCGCCGACACGTTCAGGATCCCGTTGGCGTCGATGTCGAAAGTGACCTCGATCTGCGGCACGCCGCGCGGGGCCGCCGGGAGGCCCGTCAGGTGGAACGTGCCGAGCGTGCGGTTGCCGTTCGCCATCTCTCGCTCGCCCTGCAGGACGTGGATCTCGACGGAGGGCTGGCTGTCGCTGGCCGTCGAGAAGACCTCGGTCTTCTTGGTCGGGATCGTGGTGTTGCGCTCGATGAGCCGGGTCATCACGCCGCCCAGCGTCTCGACTCCGAGCGACAGCGGCGTGACATCCAGCAGCAGCACGTCCTTGACCTCGCCGGCCAGGATGCCCGCCTGGATGGCGGCGCCCACCGCCACGACCTCGTCGGGATTCACGCCCTTGTGCGGCTCCTTGCCGAAGTAGTCCTTGACGAGCTGCTGGATCTTCGGCATGCGCGTCATGCCGCCGACGAGGACCACCTCGTCCATGTCCTTCGGCTCGAGGCCGGCGTCCTTCAACGCCTGGCGAAGCGGGCCCATCGAGCGCTGGAGCAGGTCGTCGGTGATTTGCTCGAGCTTGGCGCGGGTGAGCTTGAGCGCCAGGTGCTTGGGGCCGGAGGCGTCGGCGGTGACGAACGGGAGGTTGATCTCCGTCTCCAGCGTCGTCGACAGCTCGCACTTCGCCTTCTCCGCGGCCTCCTTCAGCCGCTGCAACGCCATCTTGTCCTTCGACAGGTCGATCCCTTGGTCCTTCTTGAACTCCGCGACGATCCAGTCGATCACGCGCTGGTCGAGGTTGTCGCCGCCCAGGTGCGTGTCGCCGTTCGTGGCCTTCACCTCCACGACACCCTCGCCCACCTCGAGCACCGAGATGTCGAAGGTGCCGCCGCCGAAGTCGTAGACCGCGATCGTCTCGTCCTGCTTCTTGTCGAGCCCGTAGGCGAGCGCGGCCGCGGTCGGCTCGTTCACGATCCGCAGCACCTCGAGACCCGCGATCTGGCCCGCGTCCTTCGTCGCTTGGCGCTGCGAGTCGTTGAAGTAGGCGGGGACGGTGATCACGGCCTTCGTGACCTTCTCACCGAGGTAGTCCTCGGCCGCCTGCTTGAGCTTCTGGAGGATCTGAGCCGAGATCTCGGGCGGGGAGTGCAGCTTGCCGCCCACCGAAACGCGGGCATCGCCGTTGCCGGCCTCGACCACCTTGTACGGCACCATCTTCTGCTCTTCGGAGACCTCGCCGTACTTGCGGCCCATGAAGCGCTTGATCGAGAAGACGGTGTTCTCCGGGTTGGTCACGGCCTGACGCCGGGCCACCTGACCCACCAGGCGCTCCGCGTCCTTGCCAAAGGCCACTACGGACGGCGTCGTGCGCCCTCCTTCGGAATTGGCAATCACCCTGGGCTCACCGCCCTCCAGGACGGCGACGACCGAGTTGGTCGTCCCCAGGTCGATTCCGATCACTTTGCTCATCTCTCTCCTTGTCCCCCCCAAACGAAGTTGTGCCTGCCTGGGCCTTGGTGCCGCTTCGAGGCCTGGCTCGCTTCGGATTGCAATATAGGCCACCGATTAGTTTCTGTCAAGCATAAAATCTTAGCCAATTACACTCATAGTGAATCGACGACACTCTGCCGGCGAGCCAATGGTCCAAACGCTGCTGCTCCAGCGGGTTGCAGTGGCGACCGTGGTCTGCTAAGGTACCGGTCAGAGGGATTCGGCGGGGAGTGACGACGACGAACGACGAGAAGACTGCGAGCGACAGCACGCTGCTGCCGCGTCACCTCTGCCGAGTCATGGGTTTCAACCGGAACCACTCGTCCCGGACCGGCACTCCCTACCATCTCCAGGTCGAGGATCGGGGTCCGGTCTTCGACGAGGCCACCGAAGATTGGGTCCGGCGCATCAACGTCATCGCCTACGCGAACTACGGCGAGCCCACCGCGCGCATCGTCTACGGCAAGGACCACGACTTCCCGGACGTGCGGACGCACGAGCACAACCGTTTCGTCGCCCAGCAGATCCAGGACCTCGCCGCCGAGGTTCACCTCATCCTCGAGGAGCGGGAAGCGCGCCAGGTCGGCCGCGTGAAGAAGCTTCTCGAGCGCTACTACCGAACGCGCGACGATGAAGCCAAGCGGGAGTTCGAGGAAGCCAATCGGCTGTTTCCGCTCGTGTTCGCACGGGCCTTCCAGGAGTTGAAGGCGGGCCGGGTGCTGGCCGTGGAGGCCCCCGCCGAGGAAGCGGCGCCGGCCGAGGCGGCGGTCGGGACGGCGCCCGCGCTCGACGAAGTGGTTTACCCGTTGGACGAGCACCAGCGTGAGCTCGTGCTCGGGATCGAGCGCGTGGCCGAGGAGCTGCAGCGGGACCTCGCGGCGCTCAAGCTGCTTGGAGCGGCCGACGACATCCTCTCGGCCACCTGCGCCAAGCTGCTGGCCCGCGCGAAGGACAGCCTGACGCGGCGCGACAGCTCGAGCGACTTCGCGGCACGCTATCTCGACATGACGCGGAACAGCCTGGTCACCGCCTACCGCCAGGTGCGGGCGCGGCTCACTCGCGCGGGCGGGTAGCCTCGGCGGCTTGCTTGGGGGCGTCTTCCTCGCTCGCCGCACGCTGCAGCGCCTCGCTCATGTTGTAGCGGACTTCCGGGGCGAGCTTGGTGAGCCGCATGCCGTCGAAGCCGCGCAGGCGGCATGCGAGTCCCGTGTGCTCGGTCTCGTCGTCGGGGCGCTTGTAGGACACCTCGCAGTAACGGCACTCGGCGTTCCAGCAGTAGCGCCCCATCCCGACGTCCTCCGAGACGTACTGGAGCTGGCGCAGCAGCAGGTTCTTCTCGGGGACTTCGAGCACCTTGCCGAGCACCACGATGCGAATCAACCGCTCCCACGGCTCGTAGACGTCGGACACGCCCACCCCCGCCGAGGATTACAGCATAGAATGCGCCGCTTCATGCTGAAGATCGCGTTCATCGGCACGCATGGCGTGGGCAAGACGACGCTGTGCTTCGATCTCGGTGCCGTGCTCAAGAAGCGCGGCCTCCACGTCGACCTCGTGAAGGAGGTGGCGCGGCTGTCGCCGCTGCCGATCAACCGCAAGACCTCGCTCGAGGCGCAGCTGTGGATCCTCACGACGCAGATCTCCGAGGAGATCCGCTCGGCGGCGCACCACGAAGTCGTGGTCTGCGACCGGAGCGTCCTCGACAACTACGCCTACCTGGTCTTCGCGGCGGGCCGGCAGAAGTGGCTGGAGCCGCTCGTCAACCGCTGGATGAAGAGCTACGACCTGTTGTTCAAGGTCCCTTTCGCGGGCGGGGCCCAGGCCGACGGCATCCGCGACACCGACGAGTTCTTCATGCGCCAGATCGACCGCCTCGTCGACGAGCTGCTCGAGGAGCGCCAGCTCCCGTGCACCTGGCTTCCCGAGGGACAACGCACCGAGTGGGCCCAGATGGCCGCCGAGACGGTGCTTCGGCTCCCCGCGCTCGCCGAACGGCTCTTCTAAGCCGAGGGGTGCTGCGCCGCACCCCCGGACCCCCCCTTCGTACGCGGGAGCGAATCCCGCTCCGCTCCGAGCCTATGGCCTCTCTGCCTGGTTGCTGCGTCGCACCCCCAGGCTCGCGTCAGTGAAGTGGATTCACCTTCCCTCGCAGCCCCGTTGCCTGCGGTTCGGTTGCGTCATACTGCCAGGAGCCCTGCGCTGCTAGAATCGCCGCTCCGCCCACAACCGGGAGTCGCGAATGGCTGACGAGACGAGACCCTACGTCCCGCCCGAGGAGAACCTGGCGGAGCTGACGCTGAAGGCCATGGTGCTCGGTGTCGTGGTGGCGGCGCTGCTCGGTGCCGCCAACGCCTATCTCGGGTTCAAGGCCGGGCAGACCGTCTCGGCCACGTTCCCCGCGGCCGTGCTCGCGATCGCCGCCTTCCGCCTGCCCTTCTTCCGGGGCACGGTGCTCGAGCAGAACACGATGCGCACGGCCGCCTCGGTGGGAGAGGCGCTCGTGGCCGGTGCGATCTTCACGATTCCCGCGTTCGTGATGGTGAACGTCGGCGGGCAACGGCTGTGGACGAGCTTCAACTACTGGGAGACCTCGCTCATCCTGCTGGTGGGCGGCGTCCTCGGAATCCTGTTCATTATTCTGCTGCGGCGGACGCTGGCGGTGGACGCGGGGTTGCCCTTCCCCGAAAGCCGGGCGTGCGCCGAGCTGGTGAAAGCCGGCCAGCGCGGGGACACCGGCGCCCGCTATGTCTTCGGGGCCATGGGGCTCGGGATGCTGATCCAGGTGTGCAAGGACTCCGCCGGGATCCGCCTCT
>Ga0247727_10016128_pt1 | contig 12121 bp, 13 predicted proteins | sample WisWelCaveWW1625_FD_202498 | JGI IMG/M metagenome (GOLD analysis project Ga0247727, IMG submission 202498) | Biofilm microbial communities from Wishing Well Cave, Virginia, United States - WW16-25 | ecosystem: Environmental > Aquatic > Deep subsurface > Groundwater > Cave microbial mat | place...
GTTGCCCAAGCGGTGGATTGTGGAACGCACGTTGGGGTGGTTGATGAAGCAACGCCGGTTGCGCTGTGACTACGAACAACTTCTGACGACCAGTGAAACGATGATTCACGTGGCGATGATTCGGCTCGTGTTGAAGCGGCTGCACCCGTAATCACACCTTTCAAAACACGCTCTTAGACCAAGGTAGTCGCCCGGTATTCAATCGGCAAGTGGCGGTCGCCCGCGATCAAAAGTTGTACTGGAGGTAGCCGGTGACCTGGTTTACGTCGTAGCTCTGATCGTCGATGTTCGAATCCCGGACTTGATATGTATAGCTGACCCCACCGGAGAGATGGCCCGTAAACCGGCGGTCCAATCCGATCCCCAAATGGATGATGTCAACGGTCTCGGAGAGAGTGCTTGTGCCCAGGGAGCTTTGGCGCGTCCACGACACCCGCGGGGAGAGGGTGACCCAGCGGTTGAGCAGGTGCGAGATCGTGTAGCTGGCGCCGTAGGCCTCGGTGATGCTGCTGCCGACCAGGCCGGTGGGGACATTGAGGCTGTGAAAGAACGCCACACTGTGCGTGGTGTAAGGCCGGAGCGGATTGGCGTAGTTCAGATTGATGCCGCTGTTGATGCCCTCGAATGTCTCCTCCCCGACGGGGATGCCGTTGGCGACGCCGGCCTCCAGCGTGTTGCGGGAGTAGCCAATGCTGACGGACCCGGAAATGTTGCGGGTGATCAGCCCCGAAATGCCCACGCTCGAGGACCAGCCTTTTGAGTCGCGCGATGTGGCGGCCCCGATGTCGGTGATGTTGTAGGAGTTTGACCAAAACACCGACATCGCCTCGTTGAGGGCGTAGGACGGCGTGAAGAAAAACGAATAATACGTGAACTCCTGATCGGCAAAGGCAGCGTCGATGACGATCTGATCCCGCCGACTGGCTCCCGTCGTCAACGTGGTCCGACCAAAACTGCGGTAGGCGCTCAACGTCGCGGTGTTGTTGTACACCGAGATATCCTGCTGGCCAAACCCGAACGTCGTGTCCAACGTCCGGCGCGTGTGGTCGAAGGTATCGGAAAGCGCCACGGTCCAGCCCAAATACCGAATGTAAATGGGAATCAGCGCCTCGGCCGAGATCGGCGCCCCGTAGGCCTGCACGACGCCATCCCGAAACGAATACCGCAGACTGTATTTCAGGTTGAGCCGAATCCGGAATTCCTCACCGCCGGGCAACCGCAGTTCCGGTCCCACACCCCCGCCCCAGCCCATTTCCCCTGACAGCGTGGGGCCAATATCCAGCAGAAAATCGGATTTCGGATTGTCCTCTTCCAGGTCCACATTGTCGGTGTACGTCAGCCGTGCCTGGGCCCCCAGCCCATAGGTCGCGTAGGCTTGTCCCCAGCGGAGGTTGATGTTCGGTTGGCCGATGACCTCGGGTGTGTTGAGGCCCTGGCCCCCGGCCGGCAGGGTGCAGGCCCAGCCCACGACGGCGACGAGCGCCGTCTTCCACGCGGCGCCGACGTTGTCGTGTTGCCTCATGGCGAAGAACGGCGCATCTTAGCCGCTCCCGCCCACGGCTGTAAAACGAAAAAAAGGTCACCGGGAAAAGACTTGAGCCGGACCGCGCCGACGCCTATACCACCAACGGACAGATGACCTCATCGATTCGCGCCCTCGAACGGCTACATTTGCCCGCTCAAGACACGCTCACTCTCTCCGCCAAGCGCTTCCCCGACGGCGGACAGTACCGATTCGAAATCCCCAGCACCGAGGGACCAAAGGCGTTGCGCACCGTCATCGACGAAGCCAGCCGGCTGAAATTACCCGTCCATCGCATCAGCCAAGGCAGCGGCATCCAAATGCTCAGCGACGACGAAATCCGCGACATGGCCAAGCTGGGCGCGGACCATCGCATCGAAGTCTGCCTCTTCGTCACCCCGCGCGCCAACTTCGACACCGGGGGACTCTGGGCCGCTCCCAGCGGCCGCGTCATCCAATGGCAGAATCGCGGCGCCGACTCTCTCCGCTTTTGCCTCGACGACATCCACCGCGCCGTCGAACTCGGCATCCGCAGCGTCCTGCTCGCCGACTTTGGCCTGATCCAAGTCGTCGGCGAACTTCGCCGGCAGGGCCAATTGCCGGCCGACCTCATCATCAAGTCGTCCGCGCTCATGGCCCCGGCCAATCCGGCCTCCACCCGCCTGCTCGAACAACTCGGCGCCAACACCATCAACGTCGCCACCGACCTCAGCGTCGCCCAACTCAGTTCCGTCCGGCAGGTCGTGGACGCCCCGCTCGACATCTACGTCGAAGCGCCCGACGGCCTCGGCGGCTTCGTCCGGCACCACGAAACGCCCGACATGATCCGCTACGCTGCCCCCATCTACGTCAAACTCGGCCTGCGCAACGCGCCCGACATCTATCCCGTCGGTGCGCATCTCGAAGCCACCGCCCTGGCCCTTACCCGCGAACGCGTCCGCCGCAGCCGGTTGGTGTACGACCTCATCCAACGCGAATACCCGGAGGCGATTCTGTCACCGACATGAGCCAACCCGCCTTCGCTCCTGATTGTCTGAAAGGGAAGAGCATTCTCATCACCGGCGGCTGCGGCGCGATTGGCCGGGTTGTCGTCGAGAAATTGACCGCCCACGGTGCCCGCGTCGCCGTCAACGACATTACCCCCGACGCCCCCTACCGGGCCGACACAACCAACGAGCCGGAGGTCGTCGCGCTGTTCAACCGCGCTGGCCCGCTCGATGTCGTCTGCTGTCATGCCGGCATGGTCGAGACCATTCCGATCGCCGACTATCCGCTGACCAACTTCGAGAAATTGATGGACGCGAACCTCAAGGCATCCTTCCTCGTCGCCCGCGAGGCGGCGCGACGTTGGAAGGGCAAACGCTCCGACGAAAATCCCGGCAAGATCATCTTCACCACCTCCTGGGTGCAGGACGTGCCGTGGCCCGAGATCACGCCCTACAACGCCAGCAAGAGCGCCCTGAAAATGCTCATGCGCGGCCTGGCCCGCGAACTCGCCGCCGACCACATCCGCTGCAACGCCCTCGCGCCCGGCATTGTCGCCGTCGGCCTCGCCCAGCGTCAGTGGGACGCCGACCCCGCCTACCGCGCCCGCGCCCAGAAGGCAATTCCCCTCGGCTACATGCAACCTCCCGAGACCGTCGCCGACGCCTTCCTCTTCCTCTGCTCCGACGCCGCCCACTACATGACCGGCGCCACCCTGCTCGTGGACGGCGGCTGCAGCCTGTATCCGATGGACTGATGAAACCGGTTGCGAATGCCCGGAAACAGCAACTTGCAAATGACATCCACGGGCGATAGTGTGCCCGCGATGACCATCGCCTTGGCTCGGGACGTTGAAGATTTCCTGCGGGAACAAGTGCAGGCCGGCGCCTGCGCCGACGCCAGCGAGCTGGTCAACGACCTCATCCGCTCCGTCCGTGATCAACAGCAGAAACCGTTTGAGGTTACGCCGGAACTGGAGGCGTGGTTGCTGGAGGCGGCGGATAAGCCCACGACGCCGCTCACGGGCGACGACTTCCAGGCCATTCGGGAACGAGTACGCAACCGCACGCCATCCACCGGCTCATGAACGTCCGCAAGTCGGACGATTTCATCGCGGATGTGGAGCGGCAGGTGGAGTGGTACGCGATCAATGCGGGCTGGGATGTGGCGCAGCATTACTTGGCCGCAGTCGAAGCCACCTGCCGGCTTCTGGGACAACACCCGCAACTCGGGCCACATGGCGACTTCACTCATCCGCGCCTTCGTGATTGGCGTTTCTTGCTCGTGTTCCGACCCTTCAAAAGGCATGTGCTCTTCTACGAAGTAACCGGTGATAGTGTGGTCATGCGCCGGGCCATGCACGGACATCGCGACTTGCCGCGACGGCTGATCGAACCGCCCCGCACGCGGTGAGCTTTCAAAAGGCTTGAGATCGTGGTGCGTGAAACCTATATGACGGGAGCGACTAGGCGAGTCACCGAATGAAAATCACCAAGTGCGAGACGTTCATCTGCGGCAATCCATGGAAAAACTGGGTGTTCACTCGCGTCCACACTGACGAAGGTCTTTATGGCGTCGGTGAAGGGACGCTCAACGGGTTTGCCAAAACCGTCGAGGCGGCGATCCACGAACTCGCGCCGTTTTACATCGGGATGGATCCGTTCCAAATCGAGACGATCACGCAACGGATGTGGCGCGACGTGTATTCCGACGGCGGACAGATTCAGGGGTGCGCGGTGGCGGCCATCGAACTCGCGTGTTGGGACATCATGGGCAAAGCGCTCGGCAAGCCGGTGTATGCGTTGCTCGGCGGGCGTTGTCACCAGCGGCTGCGCGCGTACGCCAACGGCTGGTATCGCGGCGAGCGCACGCCCGAGGCGTTTGGCAAGGCGGCCCGTCGGGTCGTGCAAGCCGGCTACACGGCGCTCAAGTTCGATCCGTTCGGCAGCGCGTGGCGCAAGATGGATCTCGCGGACGAAGATCTCTCGATCAACATCGTGGCTGCCGCGCGCGAGGCGGTTGGGCCGCGCGTGGACGTGCTGGTCGAAGGCCACAACCGATTCAGTGTCGAGCAGGCATTACGGATTGCGCGCCGGCTGGTGCCGTATGCTCCGACCTGGTTCGAGACGCCGGTGCCGCCGCAGAACATCGGAGCGATGGTGGAAGTTGCCCGGCAGAGTCCGGTGCCGATTGCTTGTGGCGAGGACTACTGCAACAAGCAACAGTTCGCCGAACTGCTCAAGCACGATGCCGTTCACATCCTGCAACCCGAACCCTTGAATCTCGGCGGGCTGCTGATCACCAAGCAGGTGGCCGGCATGGTGGACGCGCATTTCGGCGTGGTCTGTCCGCACAGCGCGCAGGGGCCGGTTTGCACGGCGGCGTGTGCGCACCTGAATTTTGCCACGCCGAATTTCTTCCTGCACGAGGTCTTCGACGAGTTCAACGTGGCCGACAACCCGTGGCAGGCCGACGTGTTGCTGAACCCCGTCACGGTTAAGAACGGCTACATCGAAATCCCCGACCGCGCCGGTCTCGGGGTGGACCTGAACCTCGAGGTGATCCGCGCGCATCCGTACCAACCCAACAACTATATCCCGCTGTTCAAACCCGGCTGGGAAAAACGCGAGGGCGGTTGATGGTTTATCCGGATCTGAAGGACCAAACCGTCAGACGATCATGGCGGACAAAGGTTGGTTCAATCTGTAACTGCATGGATTTTTGTAGGGCGGGCATGTCCAACCCGCTGTCGTTTGCGGGTTGGTCTGCCCGCCGTGGATGTTCGACGCGAAGCGCCGGGCAGACCGCGCCGAAACGACACGGCGCGGACGTGCCCGCTCGACAACGTCCTCGGGCAATGAGCCGGGCAAGCAGACAATGAAACTCTACCGCACCAAACGGGGGATGGTCATCGAACAGGCCGGCCGGCACTACCGTCCTCGCACGGATGATTGGGACGCGCTCATCACCGCGGACAAGATCGTGCCGGGCGAAACAACCTCCGCTCCGCGTGCCGCCGACTTGCTCCCGCCCATCGGCACGCAGGAAGTTTGGGCGGCGGGCGTCACCTACTACCGTAGCCGCGACGCCCGCATGGACGAAGCCAAGGCGGCGGGCGGCGGCGATTTCTACGCGCGGGTATACGACGCGCCCCGGCCCGAAATCTTCTTCAAATCGGCCGCCCATCGCGTCGTCGGCCCCGGCCAGGCCGTCCGCATCCGGCGCGACTCCAAATGGAATGTACCCGAACCCGAACTCACACTCGTCATCAACCGCACCGGCCGGATCGTTGGCTGCACCGTCGGCAACGACATGAGCTCGCGCGACATCGAAGGCGAAAATCCACTCTACCTCCCGCAAGCCAAAATGTACGACGGCAGTTGCGCGGTCGGCCCGTGCGTGTTGCTCGCCCGCGAACCGTTGCCGCCGGAGACCGAGATCGCCATTGAGATTCGCCGCCGCGGGAAGACCGCCTTTGCCGGCAACACCACGCTGGCGCGCATCAAGCGGCCCCTCGCCGAGTTGGCGGCGTATCTCTATCGCGAGCTCAACTTCCCCGCCGGCGCATATCTCATGACCGGCACCGGCATCGTCCCGCCCAACGAGTTCACGCTCGCCCCCGGCGACGAAATCGGAATTGCGATTGACCCCATCGGGACGTTGACCAACACTGTGGCATGAACCTGCACGGCAAGAACTTCATCGGCAACGAACTGACAACGGGCACCGGCCAGGCCCTCCGGCCCGTCAGCCCACTGAACAGCGAACCGCTCGAACCGGGCTTTGCCCAGGCCGGATTGGCCGACGTGGACGCCGCCATGGAGCGCGCCGCGGCGGCCTTTGCGATCTACCGGCAGACTTCGCCCGAGCAACGCGCCGAGTTTCTGGAAAAGATCGCCGAGGAGATCATGGTGGTTGGCGACGACTTGATCAATCGCGCCCACGCCGAAACCGGCTTGCCACTGGCCCGGCTGACCAGCGAACGCGGGCGCACCGTCAACCAACTGAAGCTCTTCGCCGAGGTCGCCCGCGAAGGCTCGTGGGTGGACGCGCGGATCGACCCGGCGCTGCCCGACCGGCAACCAATTCCCCGCCCTGATCTGCGGCGGATGCTTGTGCCCATCGGGCCGGTCGTCGTGTTTGGTTCGAGCAATTTCCCGCTCGCGTTTTCCGTGGCGGGCGGCGACACCGCCTCGGCGCTGGCGACCGGCAATCCCGTCGTTGTGAAGGCGCATCGTGGTCATCCCGGAACCTCCGAGTTAGTCGCGAGCGCGATCGTCCGGGCCGCCGACACGTGCGGCATGCCGGCGGGCGTGTTTTCGATGCTGCACGGCGAAGGCGCGAAGATGGGCGTCGCGCTGGTGAAACACCCGCACGCGCGGGCAGTCGGATTCACCGGCTCGCGCAGCGGCGGGCGGGCGCTGTTCGATGCCGCCGCGGCGCGACCTGAACCGATTCCCGTGTTTGCTGAGATGAGCAGTTTGAATCCGGTGTTCGTACTGCCGGGCGCGCTGCGCGAACGCGGGGCGCAGATTGCGGAAGGACTCAAGGCATCGTTCACGCTCGGCGTCGGGCAGTTCTGCACGAAGCCGGGGCTGGTGTTTGGCCTGTCCGGTGAGTCGCTGGTGCAATTTCAACAGACACTCGCGCGGTTGGTGGAAACGAGTCCGCCCGCCACGATGTTGCACGCCGGCATCTGCGAGTCGTATCACACGGGATTGAAACAGTCGAAAGCGGTCGAGGGCGTCTCGCTGCTCGCACAGACCCAACAGGACGCTGACCCGAAGCAGACGCACGGCGAGCCGGTCGTCCTGCGCACCGACGTGAAGAATTTCCTGAAGCAACCGCGACTGGCTGAGGAGGTTTTCGGCCCGTTCACATTGGTCGTCGCGGGTCAGTCACTCGACGAACTCGAAGAAGTCGCCCGTCGGCTGGAAGGCCAGCTCACCGCGACACTCCATGCGAATGCGGAGGACCTCAAGGATGCCGGCCGCCTCGTCGCCATCCTCCGCGAAAAAGCCGGGCGGCTGATCGTCAACGGCTTCCCAACCGGCGTCGAGGTCAGCCACGCGATGCAACACGGCGGCCCGTTTCCCGCCACCACTGACGCGCGCTTCACATCGGTCGGCACCGCGGCGCTGCTGCGATTCGTCCGCCCGGTTTGCTACCAGAGTTTCCCCGAAGCGCTCCTGCCCGAAGAACTGCGAAACCAGAACTCGCGCGGAATTTGGCGGATGGTGAACGGGCAGTTGAGCAAGGCGGATGTGCCTGCTGCAAAGTAGGACAGGCGTCTCGCCTGTCCTCGCTCGGCGGATCGAGGCTTGCCTCGCTTCACTCGCATGAGTACCATCACCAACGGAAAGGAACGACAAGCAATCACGCGAGATATGGCGGTCATCTCCATGTTCTACGGCATCATCGTGAGCCTGTACTTTCTGGATCGGGGAAGGCACAAGCAGCCGCATCTCCATGCCCGTTACCAAGAACACGAAGCGGTGCTGTCCATCCCCGACGGAAAAGTGCTTGAGGGAAGACTGCCGTCCAACAAGATGAAGCTCGTACTGGCGTGGATGGAGATTCACCGCGAAGAATTGCTCGCCGACTGGCAATTGGCGGTCACCGGCGAAGCCGTGTTCAAGATCGAACCCCTGCGCTGAGCAGGCCCGGCCCATGAACCCCCGCGTGAAAAATGTCCAACCAGAAGCCGACTACATGCTCCGACTCACGTTTACCAACGGTGAAGTCCGCCGATTCGATGTGAAGCCGTACCTCGGCACCGGCATCTTCCGCGAGTTGCGGCAGCCGGAACTGTTCAACTCTGTTCGCCCATTTCTCGGCAGCATCCAGTGGCAGAACGGCCAGGATTTGTGCCCCGACATGCTGTACGAGCGAAGCGTGCCGGCTGCCGCCCACAGCCGACGCCCACTCCAAGTCGCCGAGTCGAAAGGCAAGTACACGACCAAACGGAGAAAGTGACACGGCGGATTCACATCCTCGGCTCCGGCCACACCTACATCCAAGTCGATTGCCCGCTCGATAACGTGCTTATGATGTACGAGACGGCCCGAAGCTACCGGTCGCGGTGAGACGGCACGCCGCGTGGGTCATTCCCGTACCGTTTTTCCCGTGGTGCAGATTCTCATTGGCCAGCGCCTGCTCAATCGCCATCTGCCAGTGATGGGATTTCCAGTCGGCGAAGTGCTTTTCAATCCAATCTGCAGCGGCCCATTTCCATTAGATGTCCGCGCCGCACTTCAAGCTTTCACGCTGGTGGTGGCGCTCTACGGCAGCAGTTGCTCCTGGCTACCGGCGTGGAGGTGAACGCAAAGTTCGAGCGGCGGGTGACGCCCCTCCTGCGTTGCGCGATAGCGGAGCAGCGAGGGAACATCACCAATTGCTGATGTACTACGGGGTCGTGAAATGACCGTGGGCATCGGTGCTGCAGGACCGGGAGAACACGCAACGGTCGGGTGCAGAATTCGACCTTCGCTCACGTATCATTGGTAGAGGCAGGCATATGATGAGCGCGTTGCAGCACGGCGGGGTGATCGCCCGAGACGGGACCTGTTACAACGCCCTTTGGGTCATGTCGCAAGCCCTTACTCTGATTCGCGGCCATTGTCCGGAAGAAGGCTGTAATGCTTGAGCTTTGCGCGCACGGTGGCCCTCGTGACGCCCAACCATTCCGCTGTCTTCGATTGGTTGCCCTTTGCACGTTCGAAGGTCCGGGCGTATAGCTCGCGTTCGAGATCCCAGGTAAATGCTGCCGCAACGTTTTTGAGCTCGCCGCGTTTGGCACGATCCAGAAGCTCGTCAATGTAGGTCGCCAACGTATTCGTTGGCGCGGGCGGTGGTGGTAGCGAGCTTTTGCCGAGGGCATCGCGGATAGTTTCGACCGTGATCGGATGCCCACGCGACCGTAGCAGGGCCTTGCAGACGACGTTTTCCAGTTCACGCACGTTGCCGGGCCACGGTTCGTTCAGAAGCGACAGGATGGCATCTGAGATGATCGAGGGCGTGGTCATACCTAATTTCAGTGCGTGTCGTTGGATGAAGAATCTCACCAAGCGAGGGATGTCTTCCTTGCGTTCCCGCAGCGGCGGGAGTCTGATTACTGCCACATTGAGGCGGAAATACAGGTCATCGCGAAACTTGCGTTCGCGGCAGTCGCGCTGGAGATCGTGATGGGTGGCGGCGATGACCCGGACATCCACGGGGATGTCAACCTCGCCGCCCAACCGCCTGATGACTTTTTCCTGTAACACACGAAGCAGTTTCACCTGTGTACTCAAGGTCATGTCGCCGATCTCATCGAGGAAGAGAGTGCCTTGATGGGCCTCTTCAAAGTAACCTTTATGGAGTCTCCTGGCGTCGGCGAATGCCCCCGGTTCATGGCCGAATAGGTGATCTTCTAACAGAGGCTCAGGAATGGCGGCGCAATTGACTGCGATGAACCGTTTGTTGGCGCGGGCACTGTGGTTGTGAAGAGCGCAGGCCACCACTTCCTTGCCCGTGCCAGTCTCGCCTTGGATTAGAACGGTTACAGGGGTGACGGCGTACAGTCCGATGTCTCTATAGACGGCCTGCATGACATTGCTCATTCCAACGATTTCGTCATCTGGCGGCTCGCCATCATCTTTTTCAGGCTCAGGAACGAGGCGACTGGCGGTGATCGCCTCTTCAATCAGCTTGATCATCTCCTGCGGAAAGTCATCGTGACCTTTTCTGATGTAGTCGAAGGCTCCAATCCTTGTCGCTTCGATGGCGTATTTCGTTGAGTCATCTCCCGTCACGAGGATGATGGGCAGATTCGGTTTAGCGGCATGCACTGCGCGAATCAGATTGAAGCCGCCCAAGTCGGATCGTCCAGCCAAATGCAAATCCGTCACGACAACGTCAAAGTCCTCTTGGATGGCAAGGGTTTGCCCGGACTTTGCAGTTGTCTCACCGGCCACGCGGTAGCCTTGCGCCTCCAATAGCCCCTTGCAGGCTTGGACGAAGTCGGCTTCGTCGTCAACGATCAAAACCTTGGACTGACGGATCGTCATGCTTGCGGCTCCGCAGGCAACACGATTCGGAACGTTGTGCCTTGGCCGATTTTTGTATCAAACTCCAAGCGTCCGCCGTGAAGGTCCACAATTCGTGACGCAACGGAGAGTCCGATGCCGGTCCCGCCCTCATTCTGTTTCGTGGTGAAGAACGGGTCGAACATTCGCTTCTGCACGTCCTCGGGAATTCCCGGGCCGTTGTCCTGCACCCCAAGGGTGATGACATTGGTCAGCCCCGAGCGCAAGGTGGCGGTGCCGCGGCGAGCATGAAGGATGACGTGGCCACGAAGGATGACGTGGCCACTGTGCGCGATGGCTTCGGCGGCGTTCTTGACTAGGTTGACGAGTACCTGCTGGATTTGCCGCGGGTCGGCGCGGAAAGGCACATCCTCAATCGAGTCGAGCTTCAGCACGATCCCGGTTTGGGCCAGCACCGGCCCCTGTAGTTCCAGAACCTCACGCAACACAGCGCGGGTAGAAGCAGTAACCAAGTTCGGCGCCGGTAATCCCTCGAGTTCGCGATACGCTCTGAAGATCTCTTTCAGCCGTTGGATTCCCCGGCGAATCGCGGCTGCGTCCTCGCGCTCGGTGCTCCCTTGCGCCAGTCCCATTTCTAGGCTGTAGATGCGAATGTCAATCGCCGTGATTGGAGTGGTGAGTTCATGGGCCAGTTCGCGCGCCACTTGGGCTTTAAGAGCCAGTATGCTCTGCCGTTCCAGAGCGGAACGGGCTTCTCGCAACTCCGTTTGAGCATTTGCCAGTCGAGTTTTGGCGATGAGGAGTCGATAAACGGAGAGCGTAAGCCAACTGCAGAGCGCAGTCAGACAAACCACCACCGCGAGCAATAGAAGCTCCGAGTCGTCAAACCGCCTCTTGAATCCAGTCCAACGGGTGATACTGTCCGCTTCCGCTTGAGCTTGAGTCACGAGAACCGAGAGGGCCATCAGTTTCTCGACCGCCTGTTTGTAATAACCCTCGCGCACGCCGTCTGGGCTTGAGGGAACAGCTACCATCTGCGCCACGGTGCCCAAAAACTCGCTCACATTCCGATCCATGTTCTCCCATTGCGCAACATCGAATGTGGCCGGGCGAGGTTGTACTATGATTAGCTTGCCGGGCGGCCCAAGCTCCCTTTGTTCAGCGAACACCTTTCGAAGATCAGTGCTGATGGTCACGAGCCGGTTGGTGACCGCCGGATCGTTTTGGGTTGCGATTTGCGGCAGTAGTTGCCGCAATTCATCCACGGCAGCGGGAATCCTCTGTGTGTTTTCGAAATAGCGTCGGGGCAGCCGCTCGAAACCTTTCAAACTGGCGGTAACGTCCCTCATCGTCGTGGAGGCACGATTCGCAATCCATGCCCCGCCCAAGGCAACCGTAAAGGTCATGAGCACATACAAGGTCAAAAGCAGTTTAGCGCGAAAAGTCATCTTACCGGTTATGCATGCCTAGCAGCCTGTCGGACTTAACTCGATAGTTTTCTTGAACTGGTTCGTTGTCTGGGGTGTCTGGTAGACATGCCCGCACGATTCGTCAACGTTGATCACGATACGCCCCTGCTGTTACCTGT
>Ga0247727_10016129_pt1 | contig 12120 bp, 10 predicted proteins | sample WisWelCaveWW1625_FD_202498 | JGI IMG/M metagenome (GOLD analysis project Ga0247727, IMG submission 202498) | Biofilm microbial communities from Wishing Well Cave, Virginia, United States - WW16-25 | ecosystem: Environmental > Aquatic > Deep subsurface > Groundwater > Cave microbial mat | place...
GTGGGTATCCTCCGAAGCTTGGGTAAAAGAAAGACCACCTTGATTTTTACCCAATCAATAAGCGGATTTCCACATGCTTTCGCAACAACTTTTTTCAAAAACTGTTTTTCGGTGCAAAATTCAGGTATTAACGCTCATTTTATTGGTCATGGCCAGCGCTGCCTGCAGCCAATCAACGTTTGAAGAGCGCCAAGACCGGCTTCTTGCCGTAGCCAGTCAGCAACCTTATAAAGATTTTCTCATCATCACCGCCAAACTCCGTACCGGCGTTGAGGTCCCGTCGGCGCTTTCCATGCTCGACTCGTTGACTCGCGATGAAAGCATCGGCGGCATGTTCTATGCGTATGGACTGATCGGCGCCTATCTTTACAACCGCGATCTTTTGCCGGATTCACTGCACCGCAAAATTCGCCGCTCCTATAGCGAGCGCAAGATGGTGCGCGGCGACACGGAAAATCACTGGGTGATGTATTACACCGGTTTGTATCTCGCGGCGCAAACCTGGCCGAACGAAGACGGCGCGCAGTGGTTCAACGGCAAAAGCTCCGCAGAAAATTTTAAAGAGGCTGAAGCATGGCTCAATTTCTGGATCAAGCTCACGGCGACAAAAGGGCAAGGCGAGTTTGATTCACCGACCTATTTCATCACCTTCGTGCCGCCGATGTTGATCTTGCACGATTTTGCGCAAGACCCCGTCATGAAGAAAAAGGCGCAGATGATGCTCGACTACTTGTTTGCCGATTTCGCCGCCGAGCATCTGGCCGGCAATTATGGTGGCGGGCACAGCCGCGATTATCCCCAAGATATCATCAATCCGCTGACCGCACATAGTACCAAGTGGGCGTGGTTGTATTTTGGCGAACCGGACGTTGAGCCGTGGTCGGAAGCACGAGGCAAATCGCGCCACCGCGCATGGGAAACGGTGTTCGGCGCTGTGAGTTCCTACCGGCTTCCTGAAATCATCCGGCAGATCGCAACGGATCGGAGCGCGCCTTACGTTCACACCGAAACCAAACGCGTGCGCAACGTCATTCGCTTCGGCGAGCAAAAAAATCCGCGGGTTTACAAATACACCTACATGACGAGCGACTACGTGCTCGGCTCATTGCAAGGCGGAATTTTGCAGCCGATCCAGCAGCACACGTGGGATGTGACTTTTGTTTCCGACAAGCCCAACAACACGCTCTTCACGTTGCACCCGTTCTATTCCGGCAAAGAGCTGGCGATGTTTTTTCCCGAAGAACAAAAAGTGTTGAGCGACGAGGTGAATCGTTTTCATCTCGTGTATACCGATCCCAATAAGTGGAATTCCAGCTCGCCCTACGAGCAAACGTTTCAACATAAGAATGCGTTGATCGTTTTGTATAATATTGACAAGGACGCCAAACATCAACATATCGACGGCTTTTTCCCCAAGACGCTTGACGAGCGTGTTGAAGATTCTTCAGGATGGATTTTCTGTAAGGCCGGAAAAACCTATATTGCCTTTTTTACTTTTAAAAAATACGAGTGGATCGAAGAAGAAGCAAACTGGCGCTGGCGGAGCCACGATCGCCAAAACGGCGTCGTGGTGGAAATTGGCACCGAGGCAGATTACGGCGCTTTTGACGAATTCAAAAAGCGTTTCCAACAAGCAAAAGTTGAACATCAAAATTTTGATACGAACTTAACGGTGAAATACACGGCGCAAGATGGCGTGGTGATGCAATTCACCTACGGCGGGCAGCGATTGCTCAACGGCAAACCGGTGGATTTCGCGAGTTACAAATCATTCAACGGCCCGTTTTTACAGAGCGAAGCCGGCAGCGGGGTTTTGAAAATGACCTACAAAAATCACACGCGCATTCTTGATTTCAACAGGATTGCGATTGAGGAAAAGACGAACAGAAAATAATTGACTCGAACACAATGAAATCTCACACGGATCAAAAGCTCACACTGAAGAACTTGCTGGTTATTGGGGACACAGAAATGGAACTCGCACAGAAATTTATAAAAAAACTTTTTCCGCGTGGGTTTTTGATCCGTGTGGAATACTTGATGCTCCTGTTCATTTTCGCAAGTCCTTTAACTGCCCGTCAAAGTGGCAAAATTTGCGTTGCCGTGCTTTTCAACAGCACCAAGAGCAACGTGGCCAGCGGCGACCGTTATGTGGGCGTGTTCGTGCGGGAAAAAGACGAGGCAGAATGGCAAAGCATTTCCAACACCAATCTATTTGCCTTCGGTATCAGCTTCTCGCAACACGGCGCGACACAACGCTATTACATCGCCGGCGGCAATGGTTTGCATCGTTCCTCCGATGGCGGCAAATCCTGGAAGATTCTCACCAGTTGGCAGACCATGGAAGTTCTCTCGGTCGCGTCCGATCCGGTCGACTCAACGGTGATCTACGTCGCCACGCCGTACGGAATTTTCAAATCCACCGACGATGGCACAAGCTGGACGGAAAAAATGCGCGGCTTCAAGACCTGGTACACCGATGAAGTGATCATCGACCGCCGCGATCGGCGCACGCTTTATGCTGCCACCGAAGAGGATTTGTATCGCTCAACCGACGGTGCGGAAAACTGGTCGCCGCTCAAAGTCGGCGCGCCTGGGATGAGAACGATCGTGCAGCATCCGGCGAATTTCAATATCTTTCTGATTGGAACCGAGGATCACGACGTGCGCGTCACTTTGGATAACGGCAAAAGCTGGAAAGCCGGCGTGGGCATGCCGGCCACCGCCATTTATGCGATTCACGCTTCTTCTGATGGAAAAGAAATTTATGCCGGCGGATTTAGATCCGGTGTTTGGCGCAGCGAAGATATGGGACAAACGTGGCAACAAATTTGGACGGCACCGGAGATCGAAGCGATTTACTCGCTCTTGGTTGATCCGGCGGATGCCAATCATGTGATGGTGGGCACGAATGGCAAAGGGATTTATGAATCTTATGATAAAGGCAAAACGTGGAAACAGGCGGGACTCGATGGCGCACATGTGAAGCAGATTGCATTTTATCCTTTTTAGCTGACGGCAAAAGTCGGCCAAGCAGCCAGTGCGAAACCAATCCATCTCATTAAAATAGAATCGAAAGGCCAAACCTTGCAACTCCTGCTCTTTCGCCATTTGTGAGGAGTCGATGAACCATGGGAATCGGTTTTTCCGAAGATCAAAGCTGCAGGCTATCATGGAATCGAAGCGCCTTTGCCCAGCCCAAAACAGCGTAGCCTTTTCCAAAGCTTGTTGAAGCAGTTCGGATTCAGCTACATACCACAAATCTTTACGAGCGGGAATACCGTTGACGAGCATGCTGACTCATTTGAGCAACAGCTTAATGAAGCTCAAGCCTTTCAATCCCAACTCGTCAATTGCCACAGCGGCTTCGACGCGTGGCCGGAGGAAGAAAGCATTCGCTTTTTTGAAAGAGCAATGCAAATCGAATCCACGCGCAAAGCCGTCGTCGCACACGAAACGCATCGCGGCCGAATTCTATTTCATCCATGGATTACAGCGCGTCTTTTGAATCGATTTGAAAATCTAAAACTCTGTTGTGACTTCAGTCACTGGGTGTGCGTTTGCGAGCGTCTCATTGACGATCAATCCGCTATCATCGCGCAATGCGCGCAACGGGCCATTCATGTTCATGCGCGCGTGGGATATGAAGAAGGCCCGCAGGTGCCGGATCCGCGCGCAACGGAATATCGCCAACACTTGGCAGCTCACGAGCGCTGGTGGGAGGCCATCTGGTCGGCGCAACAACAACGAGGTATGAAAGAATCGACGCTGACGCCGGAGTTCGGACCGCCGCCTTATCTCCACACGCTGGCTCACACCGAGGTTCCAGTGGCGAACCTTTGGGATATCTGCAACTGGCAGGCAAAACGGCAGGCGGAGCGATTTGCAACTTTGTATGTTGAAAAATAAATTGACATTCTCCGGAGACGAGCAAACAACGATGCACACTGATTAGATAAGGAAAATGATGCAGCGAGCAACGTGCAAACAAATTGTATTTATCATCTTCTTGTTAATTCCTGTTTCCCAAACCCTCGCCCAGGAATCCACCGTCTACGCCACGGTCGTGGCCACGCGAGGTTTCATCGTCGGCGCGAAAAATCCGGAGACCGGCCTGTTTTCTCAGCGTCCTTCGGATGATACGACCTGGCAGCATACCGGTTCAAAAAATACGCGAGCGTTTGGTTTCGCGGTTCATACGCCTGCGCGTGGACAACTAATCTACATTGCTGCTGGAAATGGCCTCCACAAAACCGCGGATGGAGGGAAAAATTGGAAAATCACCACCGGATGGGAAATCACCGAAGCGCTGTGGGTGAGCATCGATCCGAAAGATCCGCAAACGGTTTACACGGCGACGGCGTATGGAATTTACAATACCAGCGACGGCGGCGCGACGTGGAAGCAAATGAATACCGGCTTGACTTCGGCATTTACTTCCAGTGTGATCGTTGACCATGTCAACTCAAATATGATTTATTGCTCAACCGAGGGCGGCGTGTTCGGCAGCAAGGACGGCGCGCGATCATGGACGAAGCTGGGTTTGCGTGTGGCGAATGTGCGGGTGATGGCGCAGAATCCGCGCGACAACCAAATGCTGGCGGCGGGCACAGAGAATAACGGCATCTACATTTCTCGCGACGGCGGCAACGTGTGGTCGAAGAACGAGGCCGGTCTCGATCACGCGACGTTTTACACCATCGTTTTTGATCCGAATCATCCGGAGATCATGTATGCCGGCGGTTACGTCACCGGCGTTTACAAATCAATCGACGGCGGGCGAAGTTGGAAGCGCAATCAGGAAGGATTGACGAATTTGAATATCCATTCCATTGTGGTCGATCCGGCGAACAGCAATCGCGTCTATGCGGGAACGATGTGGGGCGGGATTTTTCGCTCGGATGATGGCGGCGCCACGTGGCGCCAAGCCGGTTTGAGCGGCTCACAAATATGGACGATTTCGATTCAACCTTTTTGAACACGGACTTGATGGACTTTCGCGGACTTTTTTACAAATTATTTGGAGCAGTCAACATGATCAAGTTTGTCAATTTTTGTATTCTGTTTATGGGGTTATTTTCCCAAACACTATTCGCCCAAACTGTAAGTCGAGCGGATTATTTGAAAGGCTACGAGCAGCGCGCGGCGCATGTGACGTCGTTTTATGACACCACGCGAAACGCGAATTATTATTCCGCCGCGGCGAAATATGCGCACAATGTCAACGTCGCGCAGGCCGACAGCATGGTGCTGGTGTTGTTGCAAAAGCCGAGCGGCGACATGTTCTGGATGTTTCCCGTCATCGGCGCCTATTTGCACGGCAAGGACAAAATGTCGCCGGAGGTGAAAGCGGCGATGCGCCAGGCGTGGAAAACGTATGCGCCGTATCGCGGCGACACGGAGAATCATTGGTGCATGTATTACGCCTCGCTTTTTTTGGCGACGGAACAATGGCCGAATTTGCCAGGATCGGAATGGTATAACGGAAAGAGTTCGGATGAGAATCGCGAAGAGGCGAAAGCGTATCTCATTCATTGGATAAAAACCACCACCACGATCGGGCAGGGCGAATTCGATTCGCCGGATTATTTGCCCGAGTATGCGGTGCCGATGATTTTTCTCGCACAGTTCGCGCAAGATGCAGAGATGAAGGAACGCGGCGCGATGATGGCTGATTATTTGCTTGCCGATTTCGCCGCCGAGCATTTGGCGGGGCAATATATCGGCGGATTCAGCCGCATTTATCAACCCGCAGTTTACAAGCCACTGCTCTCGCCGGGCTCGGCGTTTGCTTATCTGTATTTCAATACCGGCGACCCCTCGCAAACCGGTTGGATATTGTTTCCAGCGCTCTCGAATTATCGCCTGCCGGAAATCATTTATGACATCGCAACGGACCGCTCGCAATCTTACATTCATAAAGAGCGCAAGCGCGTGCGCAACGTGATTCGTTTTGGCAGCGAGAAAAATCCGCCGGTTTACAAATACACCTACATGACGAAGGATTACGGCCTCGGCTCGTTGCACGGCGGCATTCTCCAGCCGATTCAGCAGCACACGTGGAGCGTGCGCTTCACCAGCGGCAAGCCATACATCACGATCTTTGGCTTGCATCCGTATTGGTCGGGAACCGAGCTGGGTATGTTTTTTCCCGAAGAGATCAAAACGATGATTGCCGATGTGGTGGCGTCAAAAGGAACATACAACAAAGAAGACAAGTGGACGGGAAGCTCGCCTTACGAGCGCACGTTTCAGCACAAGAACACGCTGCTCGTGTTGTACGACATCACTTCCGGCACGACCGCGGAGCACATCGACGGCTTCTTCCCGAAGAATCTCGAGCAACGCGTTGTCGATGCTTCCGGATGGATTTTTTGCAAGGCGGGCGATACGTATGCCGGCTGGTATCCGCTGCAGGAAAGCGAATGGAAAGAGGAAGAAGAAAACTGGCGCCTGCGCAGCCATCAATTGCAAAACGGCTACGTGATCGAAGTTCGCTCGCAAGCAGAAATCGGTTCATTTGAAAATTTTCAGACGAAGCTTCGTTCACATCTTCCCAAAGCGCAAATGCAACCGAATGCGGTCTCAGTTGATTACACCACGTTGGATGGCGAGAAAATGTATTTCGCCTTTCCGGAGGTGCGCCAACTGGACGGCAAGCCCGTCGATTTGACGAAGTACAAGCTCTTCGAAGGCCCGTTTCTCAACGCCGAAATCGGCAGCGAGAAACTGACGATGACATACAAAAACAAACGCCGTGTTTTGGATTTCAAGAAGCTGACAATCGAAGAATAAACGGAGTATTGGATTGATGGATTGTTGGATTAATGGAACCCATCAATCCATCAATCCAACCTTCCATTACTCCAATATTCCAATTTGCCTATGCCCCCAACTTATCACATTGTTTCTCATACCCACTGGGATCGCGAATGGTATTTGAGTTTCGAGCAATTTCGTGCTATGCTCGTCCGCATGGTGGATGACTTGGTGGATTTGCTGGCGCGCGATCCCGAATACAAGTGTTTCACGCTTGATGGACAGACTATCGTATTGGAAGATTATTTGGCCATCAAACCGGAGCGCGCGGAAGAGATCCGGCGTTTGGTGGCGCAAGGGCGCTTGCTCATTGGCCCGTGGTACATTTTGCCGGACGAGTTTTTGGTTAGCGGTGAAGCGACGATTCGGAATCTTCTTTTGGGACGACGCATTTCACAGCAGTTCGGCACGGAAATGAAAGTGGGCTATATTCCGGATTCGTTCGGCCACATTGCGATGATGCCGGCAATTCTGAAAGGTTTCGATATTGATAACGCCGTGCTCTATCGCGGCTTTGGCGGCGAACCGGAGCAAAAGACTTCGGAGTATTGGTGGAAAGCGCCGGACGGCACCCGCAGCTTGATGATTCATTTCTTTCGTCACGGCTATAGCGCCGGCTATTTTCATCAGGAAACACCCGAGCAAATTTTGCAGCGGTTTGCCGAGATCAAAAGCGAGCTCGATGTACGCGCTACCACTTCGCAGCGCTTGTTGATGAATGGCGGCGATCATCATTGGGCTGATCCGAAACTGCCGCAGACGCTTGAGCTGTTGCGAAAGAATTTCGACGGCAATTTTGTCCACAGCACGCTGCCGGCACACATCGCCGCTCTAAAAAAAGAAGTGAATGGCCTGCCCGAAGTTGCGGGCGAATTGCGTTTCGGTTATCGTTATGCTTTCGTGGTATTGGGCGGGGTGTATTCGAGCCGCATGTACATCAAACAGGAAAATTGGCAGTGCCAGACTTTGCTCGAGCGCTATGTTGAGCCGCTGAATGTTTTTGCGATGACGAAAGGCATGCGCTCGCAGACGCCACTCATTCGGCAGGCGTGGAAAAATTTGCTGCAAAACCATCCGCACGACAGCATCTGCGGCTGCAGCATCGACAGCGTACACCGCGAGATGATGACGCGCTTCAAAGCCGTCAAAGAAATTGGCCACTCGGTGATTGAAACTTGCCTCAATCAACTCATTTCGTATGATGATCTCGCCTATCGCGATGATCAATATATTTTCTTTTTTAACCCCTCGCCGTTTGCGCGCAGCGAAGTTGCCGAAACGCAAATCAATTTCTATTTGCAGGACATTGTTGTGGGCTTGAATCCCGATGTGAAAGTCGCGCCGAAGCTCCCGCCGATTGCCGGTTTTGTTTTGTTGGATGGCGACGACAAGGAAGTGCCTTACCAAATTATCAGCCGCGAAGAAGGTTACGACATTACTTACTCGCAATACAACTATCCGAAACAAACCTACGCCGATAAATTTTCGATTTTGGTTGACATCAAAGATGTGCCATCGATTGGATACAAAGGTTTGCACGTGAAAAAGGCGGCGCATTTTCCCAAATATGCTTCGCCGCTCAAAACCGCCCCGCGTTTTATGGAGAACGAGCACCTTCGCGTTGAAGTGAATGATCGCGGTGAAATCACGTTAAAAGACAAAACCACTGGCGTGAAATATACGAAGCTCAATATTTTTGAAGACTCCGGCGATGTCGGCGACGAGTATAATTATTCCTATCCACCCAAAGATCGTTGGGTTAATTCCAATAAAGGAAAAGCCCGCATTAAGCTAATCGAAAAAGGGCCGTTGCGCGCCGCGTTGCGAGTTAGATTGACGATGATCGTGCCCGAATCCGCAATGCCGGATAAGCAAGCGCGCAGCAAGAAGACGGTAAAAATTCCGATCACGACGACTTTATTTCTTACGCCGTATTCGCGCGCGGTCGATGTTGAAACCACGATCACCAACAACGCGAAAGATCATCGTTTGCGCGCGCTGTTTTCGTCGGGCATCAAAACCGATCACGTCTACGCCGACTCACAGTTTTGTGTTGTAAAACGCCAACAAAAAGAGTACAATTTAAAGGAGTTTACCATCGAGCATCCGGCCAAAGTGGCGCCGATGCAGCGCTTTGTGACGGTCAAAGACGACGACAAAGCGCTGACGCTTCTCTCTTTCGGTTTGCCGGAATACGAATTAAAGCTTGACGGCAAAGGCACGCTCGCGCTGACGTTGCTGCGCTGCGTCGGTCTGTTGGCTGGTGAAAATCTTATTACACGTCCAGGCGGAAAATCCGGCTGGCACAACGAAACGCCCGAAGCGCAATGTTTGGGAACGCACACGTTCAAATATGCGATTTTCCCGCACCGCGCCGAGGAGTTCGAGACGATGGAAAGCATTAACGAGCAATGCGAAAAATTTCACTATCCGTTGCTTGCGTTGCGACGAAAGAACTCCGATGAATTGAAATTGGAAGATTCGTTGTTATCGCTTTCATCAAAAACCGTCGTGCTCAGTGCGATCAAAGAAAGCGAAGATGCGCAAGCCGCTATTGTGCGGTGGTGGAATCCGACATCGCATGAGATTACGACAGATTTGAAATTGAACGCCGCAGTCAAATCAATGGCGCTGGCGAAATTGAATGAAGATGAAGTGTCTGTGCTTGCTACCGATTCAAATCAAAACATCGCAACAGGGTCTTATGGAATCGCGACAGTAAAGGTTGAATTTGCGAGCAATAATAAAAAACTGTAAGCGGATTAAACGGAAAAAGCAAACAAGTTATCCGCTCAATCTGCTAAATCCGCTTACCCAAGCTTTTAACTTCATTAGGCTTCAGGAGGGTGTTATGGGCAAATTGATTTATGAAGACCTGACCTTTAAAATCCGCGGCAGCCTGTTTAACGTTTACAATACGCATGGGCCAGGATTTCGTGAGGAGACTTACAAACAGTCGGTGCTTGTGGATTTTGAGCAAGAAGGCGTGCCTTTCGAAAGAGAAAAGACGTACCCCATCATTTATCGCGGCAAACAGGTTGACGAGTACCGTGTTGATGTGCTTGTCTACGACAAAATCATTTTAGAAGTGAAATCCGTAGCTGAGTTGCATCCGCGCTTCGAAGCACAGGTTCTGAGTTATTTGAAAGTGACAAAGCTGAAACTCGGATTGCTGGTGAACTTCGGCAGCGATGAGCTTATTATTCGCAGATTGGTGAATCCACATCTTAAAGAGTATGAGTAAGCGGATCAAGCGGATTGAGCGGAAAAAGCCGAAATCATTATCCGCTCAATCTGCTAAATCCGCTTACTAAAAAGGGCTTTCCAAAATGTCCAACACAATCACTGTCACCCAAAACCTCGAGTTGCTCGGCAAGTATCGTTATGTGGAAATTCAAATGATGGAATTGATGGGAAGCTGGGCGTACACGATCGTCGAGCCGGAAATCAAAATCGGTTTTGGCCGGCAGATGTATCAGGATGCGGTGCATGCCGATATGCTCGGCAAACGCTTGCCGGAATTGAAAGGCCGTTCGGAGCATTTTCATTATATTGCGCCGAGTGATGCGTTTGTCAAACTGTTGGAAAAAATTTGGCGTACGGATGATACCTTGCGCCGGATGGTGGCGCTGTATCGCGTGTTGAAGCCGGCGTTGGTGGCGGCGTATGATCATCATCTCGAACACGCCGAGCTGCCGGCGGATGAACCCACGGCTTACATTCTGCGCAATATTCTCGCAGAAGAAAACGATCACAGCGAATGGGGCGAGACCATCATCAACACGTTGGTGATTTCGCCGGACTTGTCGCGATTGGCCGCGCAATGGCAGCAAGAGTTGGAAAACGATCTGCGAGAAGCCGGCGGCATTCGCGGCGAAGGCAAAACCGCGGGCGCGATTTCATTTAAAAAGACGCATGCCTACAGCAAACGCCCCGCGCGTGATTCGCGTTGGAAGATTATTGAAAACGATAACGAATTCACCGAAAAGAACTGGTCGTTTGATAACGATGACGGCAAGTGTCACTTGCTGCACGATTTGCTCAACAGCGAGTTCATCACCATCGAACGCATGGGCCGCATTCTCGCCGACTGTCCGGAAATTCCGTGGCAGATGAAAATGGACATGGCGCATCAAGCGTGGGATGAAGCGCGGCACGCGGAGATTGTGCAACGCCGGCTCGAAGAGCTGGGTGGCCATGTGGGCATGTTCCGAACAAGCTGCTTCGGTTGGGAGCAGGATGTGAATCGCCCCGACCCGTTGGAGCGTCTTGCGCTTTCGAATATGACCTTCGAAAGTGAGAGCTGCAAGCATCTGCGCGATTGGATTGCCAAAGCGAAAAAAGTTGGTGATACGCGCTCCGTGCAGTTGCTCGAATTTCTGCTTGCGGATGAAGTGAATCACGTTTTGTACGGCACGCATTGGGTGGATGAGTTAACGAAAAATGATCCGGATCGTAGAAAGCGCGTGTTGGGGTATCCGGAGAAAGTACTGACTGAATACCATCCGGTGGGCGTGAAGTTTGAAGAGACGACGTATGAACGGGCTTAAAAAAAAGCCTGTGATTAAAATCACAAGCTCAAAGCAGCAAGTCGTTTAAAGACGACTGATCTCTGGAGCAAGTTATATGGGCAAACAAAAATATAGACCACCGAAAGCGGCTCCGAAGCCAAAACCTTTGCCGCCTCCGGCAGAAGAGCCGGAGCAAGAAGAGCCTGAAGTTCCGACCTTTATTTCAACTGAATCATCTTCTTATTAGAAATAAAATCTCCAACTTGTAATTGGTAATAATAAGCCCCACTTGAAACTGTTTGCCCATTTTCATTCTTCCCGTCAAAAATTACTGAATATTCTCCACTTTGTTTGGACTCGTTTACCAAAGTCTTCACTAACTGACCAAGAGAGTTAAAGACTTTTAAAGTTACAAAATCATTCTTCTGTATTTGATATTCAATCGTGGTAGTTGGGTTGAAAGGATTGGGGTAATTTTGCATCAAAGATATTTCGTTAGGAATTGGATTATCATTTCCGATCACATTTGATGTTCCTTGTAATCCTACAATATAGATTTTAGATGCCCCACCTTCACTGCCACTAAAGGTAATCTCCTTTATTCCATCATTGTTAACATCACAAAACGGAGAAAAACCATGGTTATCTCCTGTATCATTAACACGTAGTGTCAAAAGTTTTTATCTTAATTCTTGGATAAGTTTGCTGAGATTAAGAATTTACTTGCGTCGAGACCGTTCTCCCCCTATTTTGATGACAACGATAACTATCTTTCTTCGAGGTCATGATG
>Ga0247727_10016130_pt1 | contig 12120 bp, 13 predicted proteins | sample WisWelCaveWW1625_FD_202498 | JGI IMG/M metagenome (GOLD analysis project Ga0247727, IMG submission 202498) | Biofilm microbial communities from Wishing Well Cave, Virginia, United States - WW16-25 | ecosystem: Environmental > Aquatic > Deep subsurface > Groundwater > Cave microbial mat | place...
TTGGCTCAAGGCGATCCCCAGCGCAGTGCGCTCAACTTTGCCGCTGCTGAAGCGCTGCACCAAACCATCGGCGCTCCCATGCCGGCACCTGAAAGAATGCGATTCGAACGCGAAGTTGCACGCGTGCAGGCGCTGTTTAAAGAAGAAACCTTCGCGACCACCTGGAACGCGGGGAAGAATATGACGGTCGAACAAGCCGTGATCTATGCGCTGAAAGAACATTGAGAGGAAAGTGAAAAGTAAATGAGAAAAACTAATATGACTTTATTGATTGCAGTGTTGGCATTTCTTTTCAAACGATGCAGGCAAAACCTGGGAAAATATTTACAAAACCGAAGAGCTGGTTTTTCTCGATTTAATAATATTTGGAAATACAATTTATGGAGGCTCAGCAGGATGGGCTGAACGCCAAGAAAAGAGTAAGTGAACTGTTTCAACACCGGGGAAACAACCAATCAGAAAAATTTCTTGTAAAATGACGTCAGAAGTCGTATTTTCTCTTTCATCAACAGGAGGATCCCATGTCTCGCGAAGAACATTTGCGCATGTTAAACGAGCAATACGTACGGGCGTCGCTGGCCGGTGATGTCGAGTGGTATCGCGCGCATCTCGCCGACGAGTTTGTCTGCATTTAATGCGTGAACATTGAAATGCGAACATTTTTGGTTTGTATCATCACTCCGTGTCCATACCGGCGCTGGCTTTGTTGCTTGCCTTTCTTTTTCACCTGTTTGTTCTCTGGGTGGAAGAGCCTGGATTGGAACAGCGGTTTGGTTCCAGCTACCGTGACGATAAGAATTCCGTGAATCGCTGGCTGCCGAAAATGTAACGCACCATGAATGTTGCGCTCAAACGCTTTGAATTATTTTGCGCTAAATAGTGCTACAACGTTAAGTTGGTTTAGCTTGTTTTTCTTTCTGTCGCCGTTTTCGATGTGAGCGATAAGCCGCATAGTTCTGTTGTTGTGTTCTTTGAATTTCTTCCGAGCAGTTCGTTGCCACATTAAAAAAAATTTTGCAACGCACCAGCGAAGCATCTCTTTCGCCTTCGCCACCGCCTGCGTGCGGCTGTGTATGTCGAGCTCGGCGTAAATGTTGTTGATATGCCGCTACAATGTGCTCGTTGCAAACAGCGCCTTCGTGCGATTTCTTGTTGGGACAAAACGCCAGCAATGTTGTTTCTAACGTGCCGGAAAACTGTTTGAAAGCCATTGTAGTAGTATGGTGGGTGGCGAAAAATCTTTTGGCACGCCCCCGTTTGTCTTCATCGAATAAATTTTACGGAACAAATGCCGCTTGCCGCTATCGGATCGAACTCATGATGTCGATTTCTTCCTGCTTACGTTGCGCAAAGCGGGAGCTGCTCGTCGGAACGTGGGCGTATTTGCCTTTCACCGTTTCGGCGCGCGCGGTTGATATTGTCATCGCCGGCGATGGTGCTGAAATCTTTTTATGCAAGTTACTCGATATCTCACTGATGAGCCGCGATTGCTCTTCCGTCGAGAGATACGCGAGCAACTTGCGAATCTTTTCAAAATGCTGTTGTCGCGCTGATAAAGTGCTCATGGCTAAAACCTTATTTTACTGGCGCAATTGTTCCAGCGCTTTTTCCATCGTCACCTTCGGATCATCAAACACAAAGTACGTCGCTTTCGCTGAGTTGCCCAATGACTGAAAGTAACGTATCTCCGCCGAAGAGTTGCCGATGCGCCAATCCACCCAGCCTTTTTGCACGCCGCTGCCGCCGTCGGCCGCCTCGGTCAAATATTTTTGACCGTTGCTAAATTCCAAAACGACGAACACGCGCGGCGCCGGCGCTTTGCCGCCGCTCTTCTTAAAACGCCCGGTTAATACCTCGCGGCGTTTTTGATTTGGCACCGACATGGGGAAATCCGCCGGGTTGATCGCCAATGTCATCCAATCGACTGCCGGCTGTTCGGAAATCGTGAGGCCGTTCGGATGCTCGACTTCGGAAAGCGGCGTGAATAAATCTTTTTTCGCCAAATTCGCGTTGATAAACTCCACCGCTTTTTTGCTGCGATAAGAAAAGCCGGAACAATTGTAATTATTTTTTTGCGCGCGTTCGCCGCCCGTCCAGTTGTATTGCCCGAGTTTGTCATAACGCAGAAGATATTTTTGTTCCTGCCAGGTGAGAATGCCGGTGCCGGAATTGATGACGCGGTCGAGAAAATAGGTGTATTGAAAATCCCGCGAATCGATTTTCGCGGTGCGAATGCGATCTTGCAAACAGGTTTCCAGCGAGTCAACGGCGCAGCGCTCGCTTTTGGCAACGAAATAATACGTGACGCGAACTTTGCTGATTTCGGAACTCGAGCTGGATTTGTTTTTCAAGTATTGAATTGAAGAAATGATATTGCCGGGTTGTCGAAACGGAGCGGCGGTCGTGCTGGAGGCTTTGGAAGTTTCTGAAACCTCCGAGGTCTTTTCGGATGGCGATGATTCGCGGCGCCAACCTTCTGGCACCACACCAATACCGCCCAGGATAATCCAGGCGAAAATGGCAAAAATGACGATCTTGACAAGGTCCATTGGACCTCCGATTTTTAATGAAAATGGGGAATACCGACTGCTGTTATTCTACAGAAAACGATTAACTTTGTCAAGCGAAAACTGTTTTGATTTTCTGCAAAGATGGATTATATTAAAACATGAATGAGGCGCTCAAAAAATTGCGCCATGAGGCGGTCGCCATTTTTCACGCCGGCTTGCGCGCGGTGGCGCCCGACGAAGCGGTTCGCCGCCACGTGCGCCGCGACGGAAATTTTTTGATCGTTGCGAATCACCCCTATGATTTAACCCGCTTTCGAAAAATCTTCGTTATCGGCGCCGGCAAGGCCGCGTGTCCGATGGCCGCAGCGCTCGAAGAAATTTTATCCGATCGTTTGACCGGCGGCCGGATTAATGTCAAGTATGGTCATTTGTTGCCATTGAAAAAAATTCAGGTGCAGGAGGCGGGACATCCGGTTCCTGATGCTGCGGGACTGCAGGGAACGCAAAAAATTTTGGATTTGCTTTCCAAAGCGGGAAAAGATGATTTGCTGATGTGTGTGATTTCCGGCGGCGGTTCCGCGCTTTTGCCGATGCCAGGCGAAGGAATCAGTTTGGCCGACAAGCAAAACGCCACCAAACTTCTACTGGCCTGCGGCGCGGCGATCAATGAGATCAACGCGGTTCGCAAGCATCTCTCACAGGTGAAAGGCGGCCAGCTCGCACGCGCAGCCTATCCGGCGACATTGATTACCCTGATGCTTTCGGATGTGATTGGCGATCCGCTCGATGTGATTGCTTCCGGTCCGACGGTTCCGGATCAAAGCTCTTTTCACGAGGTGAAAATGATTTTAGACAAATACGGTATCCATGATCAATTACCGGCTGCGGCGCAAAAACATATTGCCAAAGGATTGGCCGGTGAAATTCCTGAAACGCCCAAAGCCGGTGAGGCGATTTTTAACCAAACACAAAACCTTATTGTCGGAAACAACCGGCAAGCCATTGCAGCCGCAAAAGTGGAAGCGCAAAATCTCGGCTATCATACGGCAATTTTGTCGTCATTGATTGAAGGTGAAACCAAAGAAGTGGCGCGCGTGCATGCGGCGATTGCCAAAGAAATTCGTTTGTCAGGAAATCCGATTCCGCTTCCGGCCTGTGTCATTTCCGGCGGCGAAACGACCGTGACCTTGCGCGGCAATGGACTCGGCGGGAGAAATCAGGAATTTGTTCTGGCCGCAGCAATCGACATCTCCGGGTTGCCGGAGACGGTTATCTTGAGTGCAGGAACGGATGGAACCGACGGGCCCACGAATGCGGCAGGCGCTATTTGCGACGGTGAAACGATTCAACGCGCGGTTAAACTAAACGCAAACCCGCAAGTTTTCTTTAATGCGAATGACTCGTATCGTTTTTTCGAGAAAATCGGTGACCTCTTGATCACTGGAGCAACGAATACGAATGTCATGGATTTGCGAATCATGCTGCTCGGCTCATAGCAAAAATTTTTATTTATTAATTTTTTTTAACCTTTTTGTAAAAAAAATTCGTATATTATCATCCTGCTATCCTTGAAAAATTTTATTCAATCAACGCCGTCAATTGTAAAAAAGTCTTGCTATTCGCAAGTAGATTTTTAAATTTAACAAGCAATCAATCACCGCAAAAGGCTTTGAGCTAAACAAAAGGAGGCGTATGGAGATTCATCATCGCCAACTCGGTGTAATCTCGTACAATGAGGATGATGTTATCACCTTTCCGCTCGGCTTGCTAGGATTTCTCAAGTTCAAGCGCTATCTATTGCTGCAAAAGGAATCCGATCCTGTCGTGTGGATGGTGAGCGCCGATAATCCCGACCTGGCTTTTCCCCTGCTCGACCCCAAACGTTTTTGTCCGGATTACAATCCCAACATTACCAAACGAGATTTGAACGAAATATCGGCAGAAAATCCGCAAAGCCTGGAGATGTATTCTATTGTAACTATACAACAAGATGCTCGGTCGGCGACGGCCAATTTGAGTGGGCCGATTTTAGTCAACCGAGAGCGAAGAACAGGTAAACAATTGGTGCTCCTTGACGATCGCTACTCTACCAAGCACCGCATTCTCAACAGCTAGGTACGCACTCATGAGGAAGGAGAATTTATGCTGGTCCTGACAAGGAGGTTAGGTGAAACGATTGTCATCGGAGACGACATCGTCATTAAGATTGTCGACATCCACGGCAAGCAAATTCGCGTTGGCATCGAAGCACCTACCGAAGTCAGCGTTTATCGTGGTGAGATTTACGACCGCATTATGCTGGAAAACAAGGCAGCAGCCCAGGCGGCCAACAATCACGATGCCCTCGCTGATTTTAAAAATTTGATTGTGAGTGAGGAGAAAGCTGTGACGGTCGGGAGCAATTCGCGTTCGTGAGAGAATGTTACTTTGATCATGAACAAATAAATTTGCATTAGAAGGTATCAGAGAACGGCCTGCGCTGTGGTTAATTTTTATTAATGCCCACAACCGCAGGCCTTTATTTTTTGCCCTCGCATTTCCTTTCATACCTGAGCTTTTATGCGCCACTGAAAAGCCTTTAATCACCCCGGCGTCGAATTACCACACCTGACTCACCACATTCCAAAGATTCATTTCAACTTTATCACCCAAATGTCTTGTTTTACATCGGCTGCACTCCATGGGGTTATTGTTCCCGGCCCTGGCATATCCGTTGCATTAATCAAAAGCAAATGCATGAGCTTAGATACGAATGCAGAGAAGTTGATTGAAGTGTAAAACGCGACGGGAGACGGACCAATTCACCCATGTGTAAGTGCGGCAGTCCCGATTTTCTTTTAAATAATGAAGTCGGGATTAAATATATTCCGTCTCCCGCTCGCTCTATGTGGAGTAATGATCAGGAGAAAATTCCATGAAAAAAATTTGGTTCAGCTTGATTGGTCTCACGATGTTAACCGGTTGTCTCGAGCAAACGGTTGAATCAGACTCCCAGGCGCCGGCGGTTCCGCGCGGCGTCTACAGCACAACCGGCGACCGTCAGGTGGTGATCTCGTGGTATCCGAATGCGGAATTCGATTTGTCTGGCTATCATGTCTATCGCGGCAACGCCGAGCGCGGCGATTATTTTCGCATCGGCACAACGCGCAGCAACGGCTTTGTCGATCGCGAGGTCAGCAACGGCCGAACTTATTATTATGCCGTTGCCGCTTATGACGATTATGGGAATGAAAGTGATTTGAGCTATGATCTCGTTCACGACACGCCTCGTCCGGCCGGCTACGGCGTTCGGCTGTTTGATTTCAGAGCTCTACCGCAAGCTTCGGGATACAGCTTTGGCAACTACCGCGTGCAGGATTATCGCGCCGGCACTGCGGACATTTTCTTTGAGTATCACACGGCGAGCGGCGGTTTATTCATCGACGTGGCCAATCAAGACACCGACATTCAGGATTTCGGCTACACTGAATCGTTGGACGAAGTTGATTATGCGCCGGAACATGGTTGGTCGCCGCTCGGTTATGTCGAAGCCATCGTCGGACATTCGTACGTGGTTTGGACGGCGGACAATCATTACGCCAAAATTCGCGTCACCGCGGTGAATCCCAACTTCGTCGAGTTTGACTGGGCGTATCAGGTCGGAGAAGGCAATCCGGAGCTGCGCCCTCACCTTGAAACGCCGGAAAAAACTGCTTTGCTCCATCGTTTTGGAAAAACCGCCAACTGAGGCAAAATTATTTTTTAAACTTTTTCAAAAATGATTTTTGCCTGATGGATAAATTTAACCAGAGAATCATCATGAACCTGCATCTTTTGCCTTTGCTTTCAAATAAAAAAGTCCGCCCCCAAAAGCCGTTGAATCATGGCTTCGCTCTAACTTTTTTTCTTTTTATTTCTTTATCTTTTTATCTTTTTTTCCCCGCTCCCGCTCTCGCCCATAATCCTTTTGACGACATCGAACTGCAGGTCTGGTCATCGCAAAACTTCGAAGCCCCGTTTTGCAGCGACGAGCTCATTGATATTTATTTTCGCGTGAATCAACCCGGCTACATTACGGTTTATCAAATCAACCCGTACGGCGGCGTCGATATTCTTTATCCGCTCGCCTGCCATCGCTGGATGCCGGTGTATCCCGGACGAACCTATCGTTTGATCGATCTTTCCTCCGATCTCGATTTTTTTTATGATGGCGCCGAAGGAAATGCTTATATCGGCCTGATTGCCACGCGGCATCCGATCGACATTGTGCCGTGGATCGAGGCCGGATTTCGCGATCATGGCCTGGTCTTTGGAAGGCCGGATCGTGTGGCGGTAGATGTTAATTTTCGTTTAGTCATTGATCGGGTTTTGGCAGACGTGCGCGTGCGCCTGGGAAAAACTTGCGCGCCGGCTTACTATGTGGCGCCAATTTACGTTCGTCCTCGCGTCGTGAAGTATCGACCGCCGGTCCGAATTTATGAGCCGCCGGTTATCGTCTGGCCAGCTCCGCCGCGACATAAATCATATCCCCCCAAATGGGGCCATCGCGAAAGCGATTATTATCCACCCGAAAGGACGTATGAGCCAAAACCCTACGGGCGCAGCCCGGAGCCGCCGGAAAAACGCCCCTTTCGCCGGCGCGGCAATGAAGCGCCTGCAGTAAATGATAAAACCCCTCACTCCGGAAAAACTGAACCGGCGCCGCCGGAAGAACGCTCCCTTCCCGACAAACGTTCGTTAAAAAAAGCGGATGAAGTCAAAGTGAAAAATGAGCCGGAAAGCGGAAAACGCGGTGAGCCCGTAAAGGAAGCGGAAAGGCGAACTAGAAAATCTCGAAATTAGGAAACCTCATAACTAAACTGCTCCACAATGTGCAACACTTGCGGCAGATGAACGATGTTTTCCCAATGAAAAAGTGACACCGCGCCGATTTTGCGGGTTTCAAAAGCTTGCAGCAAAAAGACCAGCTCGTGCAAATGGTCTTCTGAAAAAGCAGTGAGATCCGCAAAATCGATTTGTGGAAAAAGCGAGAAATGATAATCGGCCAGTTCATCGAGCACGCCCAGAGGCCATGCCGGTGGCTGGCCGTATTCATTATAGAAAAACTGCGGGGAAAGCGCGCCGATCAATTTGCGAATCGCTTCGAGATGAATGCCGGTCAGTCGCCGCAATCGTTCGGCAAAATGCGGCGTGGCGATGGGCGGCAGCTCCAACAAAAGCGAAGGCGAGGCTTTGGTCTGGCGCGAAGCTTCTTCAATATCCGCCAATAAATTGCCGATTTGCTCGCTGCGAAATGCGAACCACGCTTCAATATCTTGCAAAGGATTGGCGAGTCCGGTGGTTTCGGTAAAAGTTTGCCGGCACAAAGGACACACACAAAACGCGGGCACTTGCGATCCCATTTCACTCCACGGTTCGATCGCCGGCAGAAACGGGCACCACAAAAAATTAATGAGCGCGAGCGCCGGTTTCAAATTCGCAATCGCGCCTTCGATGAGATGCAAGCGATGCTGGTGGTATTCAAGACGGCTGGGACAAATCGGGCGGTACCAAAAATCCGGCGGATAAGGTTGGCCATCCGCGCTTTGCGGGCGAAATTCCGGCAGGCGATCAAACGTGTCGCGATCGTTGAAGATGGGAAATTCCAGGGCAAAGCCAAGCTGTTTTTTTGCGCACTGCTCGCGCAAAGGCAGCAGACTCCAGGGATTCGGCTCTTGATCGAATTGCTGCGCAAAAAAAATTCTGGCGCCTTGAAACGCCGGCACGATGAGATTATGAATTCCGACAGCGGCAATCTCATCCGTGAGTTGATCGAAGTTGCCATGATAACGCTCGCCCCAGATCGTGCGAGGATAAACTTTAACGGCGAAATTCACAGGGCGTCCTTCAATATCGGCCAAAGCATCATTCCGATGCCAACGACAAAAACCAAAACCGCGGGCCAGCGTTGCTGCCAGACAATTTTTTCGCCCATGTACCAACGAAATCGTGCTACGCCCCAGGAGATGAATAGCAACGCCGGAAACACGATGAACTGCGAGCTCAACCCGACCAACAGGCAAAACACCGCCCAGATGATCCACTTTTCCACCGAAGAAAAACCTTTTGGACGCGCTTGATTCTCTTGTACGGTTTCCGCTGACATGATGATCAACTGAAATAATGTGTTCGCAGAGGAGTTATGAAGCCGAGAGGAAGGCGAGAGAGGGAGACGGGTGAGAGGGAGATACAACTTTATCACATTATCTCCGAACTCTCCCTCTCACTGTTTTTCCGGTGCCGAGGGCCGGACTTGAACCGGCACGGCCATGTTATAGCCACGGGATTTTAAGTCCCGAGCGTCTACCTGTTCCGCCACCCCGGCTGAAGACAACAAGATAAAAAAGATAAAAAGAAAAAATGACAAAAAGCAAAGTGGTGGTCAATCGCTTTTTATCTCATTGTCCAATTCTCTTTTTATTTTTTATCTTTTTATCCTTTTATTTTTTCATGGGAGGCGACGATCGGATTCGAACCGATGAATAGAGGTTTTGCAGACCTCCGCCTTAGCCACTTGGCTACGTCGCCCGGCTAAAGTTTTACCCTTGCCAGGGTTATACAAAGTTAAAACGCCTCCTGCCTTCACTTGTTTCAAATGGCAAGAAGCGTTTTGGCATTGGAGCGGGAGACGGGGCTTGAACCCGCGACCCCCACCTTGGCAAGGTGGTGTTCTACCACTGAACTACTCCCGCTAAACAGTTGTCTGAAACGTTTCAATATAAACATTTCTAGCTTTGGACGCAAGTGTTTTTTCTAAGAAAATATGAGAAAAAGCTTGCAAACAATCTCAGATTCTGCTATAATAAACACTAATGCAAGACATCGAATATACACAGCTCATCATCACCTGCGAAGCTTGCGGGAATGTCAAACGTTTTACGGTGGCGAGTCAGGAAGAATACGAACGCATCTTTCGCGAGTTTCATTGCGAGAATAGTTGCGGACGTAATCTTTATAGTTTCATTACGCTTGGAACCCTGCACCTCGAAGTGCAGCCGCAGCCCGAAGAAACGGCGCCAGAGGAGTCCTCCGCTCCCTCTGAAGTCAGCGAGCCAAACACCACAGCAACAGAGAAATAGAATTGTTGGCGGCAAAATTAAAACCCGGTGTGCCCGTTCCGACTTTCTTTAAAAGCAACCTCCTGAAAATCGGGGCCGTTTTGCTTTTCTACCCTTCATTCTCTTTCGCGCAATGGCGCGAACCTGCAGAAAAAAATTCGTTTTCACCCATCGGGCCGCAAGCCTGGCATCATACGGTTTACCGTCAGGCCGGCGATTTTCCCATAAATCGTTCCGGAACGCCGGGGTGGGTCATTCACGTCGTCGAATTTGATCTGCGCCATCCTTTTCTGCAGCTCGAAACCGTAAAAGCCGGCGATCATTTGCAAGGCAAGGAACGCACGAGCATGATGGCGGCCCGGCGCGACTACGAAAAGCATCGTGTCGTGGCTGCCATCAACGGCGACTATGACACCGGTAATGGCGTTCCCATCAACCTGCAAATGCGCAACGGCGAAATTGTGCGCCAGCCGACGGCGCATTCGATTTTCGCGTTGAGCGCCGCTGAAAAACCGCTGATCAACTTTTTGTCGCTTACGGGTAGTCTGCAATCGAAACAAAAATTTTGGCAAACGTTGCACGGATTCAATCGCGTGCGCAACGCCAATGAGCTGATATTCTATAACCACTATTTCGGCGCTAATACCAACACCAACAATTTCGGCAGTGAAATACGTTTAAAGCCTTTGGAAAAATTTTCGATTAATGACACGATTCGCGCCGTCGTCGGTGAATTCCATCGCCATATCGGTAGCGCGCCGCTTGACGCTTCGACTTATGTTATTTCCGCTCATGGCGCAGGAGAAAGCTGGCTCCACAGAAATATTTCCGCCGGCGATACGATCAAATTCGTCTGGCGCATCCCCGAAACGCGCTGGCAGCTCGTCGAAGCCATTGGCGGCTTGCCGCGCCTCGTGCGTGATGGCAGAATTTCCATCGAGACGCACACCGAAGGCGGCGGCGAGAGTTTTACTCACAACCGTCATCCGCGCACGGCGATTGGCTTCAATGCCGACACCAGCCGTTTTTTTTTCGTCACCGTCGATGGCCGGCAACCGGGATATAGCGAAGGCATGACGCTGCCGGAATTAGCGAGCTTCATGCGCGAGTTGAGTTGCGTGCAAGCGCTCAATCTGGATGGCGGCGGCTCGACGACGATGGTCGTGCGTGGCAACGTGGCCAATCGTCCCAGCGACCCGACCGGCGAGCGCGCCGTTGCCAATGCGCTGCTGCTCATTTGCACGGCGCCGCCCGGAAAGCTCGCTCACCTTGATATCCCCATATCAACGGTGAGATTGAACGCCGGCGAAAAATTTGATTTCAACATGACGGCAACGGACAATTTTTACAACCCGCTCAATTTAACTGATGAAAATGTTTCCTGGAAAACTTCAAAAAGATTTGGCAGGATCGACCATCGCGGCCTTTTTACCGCCGGCACCAGGGCTGATTCCGGCTTCGTGTTTGCCCATCGCAACCAGGCGCGAGATTCGGCAAAGGTGATCGTAAGAATTTCTCCGTAACGGAGTGCGAACAATTCTCTTGACTTTCCTTGCGGCGATTATTATATATTAAACCGGACTAATTTTTCGGAGGACAAATGACTGCCAAGGTTGGTGAAGCGGCCGGAAAAGTCTGGCACACGCTGAAAGAAAATGGTGAAATGTCAACCGCGCAATTGAAAAAAAAGCTCGGCACGGATGATAAAACGTTGTGGATGGCGCTCGGCTGGCTGGCCCGTGAGGACAAACTGAATTTCATTCAGGTTAAAAATACATTGAAAATCAGCATCAGGCCTTTGCCAGGCGTTTGACGTTTCAAAAGTTTTCGTAACTATCCAGCGGAGTGCAATGCTTTAGCATTGCGAGCATTTCCCCAAAGCAAAACTAAAATTTTGCACTCCGTAAATTTGCCATGAATTCGACGAATGCCTCGCCGGAAGGGAATCGATTTTTATCGGCATTATCAGCGTGGCGCAATTTGTCGCCGCGCCGGCGCCGCATTTGGAAAATTTTTTCCGTCGTTTTTCTTCTCGGGGGCGGAGTTTATCTTCTGCTCTTTGCCGGATTGCCCGATCCTGAAGAAATCAAAGCCTACCAGCCACAATCGACTGTCAAGCCGGAACGCCTCAATTGGAGCAACCGCACGACGGATTCGATTCGCATCTGGGCGCCGATCAAGCGCCTCTCTCCCCTGCTGCAAAAAGCCGTCATTGTCAGTGAAGACGACATGTTCTATCAGCACGACGGCGTCAATTACGAGACGATGAAAGAAGCGTTTCGCGTCAACTGGGAAAAGGGCCGTTACGTGCGCGGCGCCAGCACGATCACGATGCAATTGGCGCGCAATGCGTTTTTGCACAAACGCAAAACGTTGTTGCGAAAAATTCGCGAGTTGATTCTCGCGCGCCGAATTGAAGAGAATCTTTCCAAAACGCGCATTCTCGAATTGTATCTCAACATCGTCGAATGGGGCGAAGGCATTTACGGCGCCGAAGCCGCGTCGCGATATTATTTTGGAAAATCAGCGGCAAA
>Ga0247727_10016131_pt1 | contig 12120 bp, 16 predicted proteins | sample WisWelCaveWW1625_FD_202498 | JGI IMG/M metagenome (GOLD analysis project Ga0247727, IMG submission 202498) | Biofilm microbial communities from Wishing Well Cave, Virginia, United States - WW16-25 | ecosystem: Environmental > Aquatic > Deep subsurface > Groundwater > Cave microbial mat | place...
ACCCTCAACAATGATTTCTTTAAGGGGCTGAACTATTACAGCCAACTGAGCAAGGGCAAGCCGCAGGATAATTTCCTTATTTATGGAGGTACTGCCAACCAAAAACGCTCTGTTGGGAATGTAGTGGGATGGCAGCACACTGATGATAGCCTGGCATAACTCAATGTTACAGTTCTACCTTTTGAAAATAAAGATGTCCCCTTTCTCTTTGGTATTTTCGCTTTATGACTTCCGTCACACTCAAGCCCTCCCGTGAATCATCACTCCTTCGCCATCATCCGTGGATTTTTTCCGGTGCGGTTGCTCAAATAAAAGGCTCACCCGCTTCCGGTGAAACAGTTGATATTTTTTCCGCCAAAGAAAAATGGCTTGGCAGAGGAGCCTACTCTCCGCAATCGCAAATCAGAATCCGCGCATGGACGTTTGATGAGAATGAAAATATTGACGCTGAATTTTTCCGCAGGAGATTGAAACATGCTGTCCAACTGCGAAAAGACGACAACAGATTCCATCCCTCGAAGGGATGGAATCTGTCCGCTTACCGGCTTGTTTATGGCGAATCTGACGGCTTGCCCGGCTTGATTGTTGACCGCTATGGGAATTTTCTCGTCACCCAATTTCTTTCGGCAGGCGCAGAGAAATGGAAGAACGAAATCGTTTCGCTGCTGAATGAATTGCTCCCCAATGAAGGAATTTATGACCGCTCTGACGCGGGCGTCAGGGAAAAAGAAGGACTGCCATTACAGAAAGGTTTGCTTTCGGGAAAGGAGCCGTTTGAGCTGATTGAGATAAGCGAAGGCGATTGCAAATTTTTGGTTGATATCCGGAACGGACATAAAACCGGATTCTACCTTGACCAGCGCGATAACAGAGTTTCGGTTGCGAAATATGCAAAGGGCGCTCACATCCTGAATTGCTTTGCTTATACCGGAAGCTTTGCAGTTGCGGCAATGAAAGCGGGAGCGAACAGCGTCACCAACATTGATTCATCAGCCGATGCATTGTCGCTCGCTGAAAAGAATTTCGCGCTGAACGGATTGGATTCATCACGGGTAGAAAATGTGGAGGGCGATGTGTTTGCCGTGCTGCGGAAATACCGCGCTGAAGAAAGAAAGTTTGATATTGTAATTCTCGACCCGCCCAAATTTGTAGAATCAGTGAAGCATCTCGAAAAAGCAGCGCGCGGTTATAAAGACATTAACATGCTGGCGTTTCAAATTATCAAACCGGGTGGATTGCTCTTGACCTTCTCCTGCTCCGGACTTTTGGATACTTCCTTATTTCAGAAGATTGTGTCTGATGCCGCGCTGGATGCAGGAAGGGAAGCCGTTATATTGCACCGGATGAACCAGTCGCCCGACCACCCGACCGCGTTGAATTTTCCTGAGGGAACCTATCTGAAGGGGTTAGTGTGCAAAATGACGTGAGGAAGGTGATTTTACTTTCCATAATTTTCTGGCTTATTATCAATCATCTTACTACTTTTCACTAAAATTTTCTTCCAATGAAAAAGCACTTTCTTCTCTCTGCTTGTTTTCTGATGATTTCTTTTTTGACGCAGGCGCAAAGAAATTGCGGCACGATGGAGCATCTCCAAAATCTTCAGTTGCAAGACCTGCAACTTTCCGACAGAATGAATCAAATCGAGCAATTCACGCAGCAGTGGGTTGCCGCGCATCCCAAGGGTGACGGCTCGCGGGCGTTGTACAACATTCCGGTGGTGGTGCATGTGGTTTACAACACCGCTTCTGAAAACGTCAGTGATGCCCAGGTGCAATCGCAGATAGCCGTCCTGAATAAAGATTTCAGCAAGACAAACACGGATGCCTCCAGCATTCCATCTGTATGGCAAAGCATCGCTGCCACCACTGATATTCAGTTTTGCCTCGCGACCGTTGACCCAAACGGCAACGCGACTAACGGCATTACGCGTACTTCAACTGCAACGACATCATTTTCAACCAACGATAATATGAAGCACACCTCCACGGGCGGTCGTGACGCATGGCCCGCAGGAAGCTATCTTAACCTCTGGGTATGCGACCTGGGGAGTGGATTATTGGGATATGCTCAATTTCCCGGAGGACCTGCCTCCACCGATGGCGTAGTATGCGACTACCAGGCTTTTGGCACAACGGGAACGGCTGCTATTCCTTTTCATCTCGGAAGAAGCGGCACGCATGAAGTCGGTCACTGGCTCAATCTCTACCACATTTGGGGTGATGACGGTTCTTCTTGTTCCGGCACCGACAATGTAAGCGATACACCGAATCAGGCAGACGAAAATTATGGATGTCCCGCATTTCCGTCAGTCAGTTGCAGCAACAGTCCTAATGGCGATATGTGGATGAACTACATGGATTATTCGGATGACAACTGCATGTTCATGTTCACCAACGGGCAGAAAGCAAGAATGCAGGCGCTGCTTGCGACAGGCGGCTCGCGAAATAGCTTGCTTTCTTCAGGCGGTTGCGGCACACCTCCGCCACCTCCCGCTTGTGCAACTCCTTCAGGATTGAATGCTACTGCCGTCAGTACTACAACTGCCACATTGAACTGGAGCGCAGTGAGCGGAGCCACGAGCTACAACGTGAGAATAAAAGCCACTTCAGCGGCAACATGGACAAACGGCACTTCCAGCACAACAAACCTGAATGTAAGCAGTCTTACGGCAGGGACGCAGTATGAATTCCAGGCACAGGCAGTATGCAGCGCAGAAACCGGCAGTTTCTCTGCCTCGGCTCTTTTCACCACCATAGCAGCAGGATGCAGCGATGCGTATGAATCCAACGGAAGTCAATCTGCTGCCAAAACAATTCCCGTCAACACTTCCATCCAGGCGTTAATCAGCTCCTCTGCGGATGTTGACTGGTTTAAATTTTCCAACACCTCCACCCAAAGAAGGATCAAAGTGACGATGACCAATCTCCCTGCGGATTATGATGTGGCGCTTTATAAGAGCAACGGAACCCGAGTGAAAATTTCACAGAATGGCGGCACGACAAGCGAAACCATGATTTACAACACTAACACGGTAGCCACCTACTATATTAAAGTGTATGGCTACAACGGAGCATTCAGCGCATCGCAGTGTTACAGCCTGACTGCGCAAATCAGCAGCAGTTCATTCAGGGAAGCGGGTGAAGAAGACGTGCTTCTGGAATCTGAAGAAAGTAGTATCCAACAGCTTTATCCGAATCCTGCCGGTGAATTTATTATGATGGATTTTTTCAGCAGCGCTGAATCCAGCCTGACCTGCAACATCGTTGACATGACCGGAAGAATCCTTGCATCGCAAAAAGAATTGACCATTGAAGGGATGAATACTTTCAAGGTGAACACCGAAAGCCTGAGTTCAGGAATTTACGTGCTGCGGGTTTCGGATGGAGTGCAAATCCACGCTCAGCGCTTTCTCATCAGCAAGTAAAACATTTGGGGATAACAGAAGTTCAATTCACCAGCACGCACCGGTTCATCAGCACATCCTGGCTTCCCAGCAGGTCATCTTTTTTTGAGCCGCTGCAAATACCTTTAATAACCACGTTATTTCCCGGAGCAACCCCGCCCATGCGGCTGTGAAATTGCGGGTCCATCTGGCAACTGATATTGCTGATGCCGTCCACTTCCAGCAGGAGCACGAGGTTGGTGTCTGATGCCGCAGTGATGCTTGATATCATTCCGTTCACCTGCACGATTTTACTCTGGTACATTTCCTTTGCCTGAGCCTCATCCGTTGCAAAAGCCGACTGCAACTCAACGGAAGACAAGGTAAAATCCGGTTTCGACTCATCTACATTCTCAAACTTTTTAAAACCCGACATAAAGCCCACCACCGGCTTGATGATTTTTTGAGTGACAAAGCTTTCCGGCTGCTTGGTGATGAAATAAAAGGCTGCGCCTCCGCCAAGAGCAGCGAGCAGTCCAACTACCAACAGGATAGCGAGCCATCGGGGTATTCTATTCATAGATTGCTATTTTTGTCTGAATCTCTAAGTTACGTTTTCTCGTTTATTATTCCATGCGGCACAAACAAATCATTTTACCGTTCGGGTTGCTGTCAGCAATTGCAATTTACTGGTCATCGTGCAAATTCGACAGCCTTGAAGAATTAGAGGATTCAATTTGCGACACCAGCTATGTGGCAAGCTATCAAAATGACGTAGTGCCCATTCTCACAGCCGAATGTTACGAGTGCCATGATGCCACATTTTATATTTATCTCGGGGGAGGCAACCTCCTTGAGGGCTATTCCAATCTGGTGAATTACGTAAATGACAGCAGGCTTTTATGCGCCATTAAACACAGCGGTTGTGCTGTGCCGATGCCTTATGGAAGAGGGAAATTACCCGATTCAGACATCGCTAAAATAAAAACGTGGGTCTGCCAGGAGGCGCTCAACAATTGATTACAGGCACGATATTTGAAAATCAAACGAAAAAACATTCAACATGAAAAAGCTGACCACCTTAGTTTTAGCCGCTTGCTGCTTTTTATCCGTTTCCGCCCAAAAGCAATTCACCAAAACCGGGCACATCTGGTTTTACTCGCATGCTCCGCTGGAAGACATCACCGCGCACAATTACCAAGTGACCAGCATCATGAGTACCACGACAGGAGATATGGCTTTTAAGGTAACGATGACCGCTTTCCAGTTTGAGAAAGCCCTGATGCAGGACCATTTCAATGAAAAGTATATCGAGTCGGAAAAATTACCCGAGTCCACCTTTAAAGGGAAAATCACCGACCTCAGCGGCATTGATTTCAGCAAAGACGGCTCATACAAAGTCAAAGTGGAAGGAGACCTCGCCATTCACGGAATCACCAAGCTTGTAAATGCTGACGGAACAATTGCTGTCAAAGGAGGGAAAATTTTTGCGCAATCGTTCTTCCAGGTTGCAGTGGCTGACTATGAAATCAAGATTCCTTCGGCTGTGAAAGACAACATCGCGAAAGTGATTGACATTCATGTTGACATCAGCTACGAACCCATGAAATAGGTTCATTGGTTAATCGGTTGATCGGTTGACCAGTTAATCGGTTAATTAGTAGCTCATTTATGAAACGGCAAATCAATTAACCAGTCAACCAATTAACTGATTAACCAATTAACCAAAAATGGTCATGAAAAAAATCTCCACCCTTTTATTGTCCTTGTGCTGCGCGAACTTTATTTATTCACAGGAAAACCTTCTTGACCTTGTGGATGAAGAGGCTAAGACGGAATACACCAAAAACACTTTCAAAGCCGTTCGCATCGTCAACAGCCATTCGGTGGAACTTCCCGCGAAGGAAAACATTCAGTTTGTGATTCAGCACCGTTTTGGAAGAGTGGATGAAGGCTGGCGCAATTTCTTTGGCATTGACAACGCGGACATGCGCATCGGCATGGAATACGGAATATTCGACTGGTGGAGCGCGGGATGGGGCAGAAACAGCGTTGGCGGTACGTTTGATTTTTACACAAGGCTGAAGATGCTGCGGCAAAGCAAAAGCGCTAAGAAAATCCCATTTACGATGGTTTGGTATTCCAATCTGGGAATCACTTCCCAGGAGCAGTCGGAAGTAGCCGATAGAGTGCATCGGCTCAGCTATGCCCACCAGCTTTTGATTGCAAGAAAATTCACTCGTGATTTTTCTTTCCAGATAATGCCGACCTATACGCATGAGAACCTAGTCCTTTATGAAAATGATAAAAACGACATTTTCTCCGTTGGCTTTGGCGCCCGTTATCTTGTCACACGCAGCATCGGACTTAATCTCGAATACTTTCAGCCTGTAACCAAAAGACAGGATGGCGAATTATATGTAGGCGCCATTTCATTCGGTCTTGACATTGAAACGGGTGGTCACGTTTTCCAGGTTACTGTTACCAACTCAACCGGCATGATTGAACAGATTTATATTCCCAATAGCACGGGATACTGGTGGGATAAGGACATTCGCCTGGGCTTCAACATCAACAGGAATATTACTTTTAGAGGAGGAAAGAAGAAGAAATCTGCTGAAGGAGTAAAGTAAGCCTTTGAGCAAGCCGAAATAAAAAAGCGTCCCGTGATTCACGGGACGCTTTTTTATTTTAAGCAAATCTGATTTTAGTAAACAATCACACCTGCGCGGGCGGAAATCATCGGCTCTGCGCTGGTGCCGGTTTCAACAGGCTGACCGTCTTTCGTGATGGTCACCTTCACCTCGTTGCCGTTTTCACTGGTAGCAGCAACGTAAGCAAAATGTCCCTGGCCTGCTGTGAACTTGTAGTTCCAGCCGGTGTTCACGTTAACAATCTCCTGGGATTCGCCCTTTTCATTGCGGAAATAAACATCGCAAGTGGCGCATTCTACTTTGTACTCTACCTCAAACGAGGATTTTTTAGGCTCTGCGAATTTAAAACCCACAAAACCTGTCGCACCAATAACCAATACTGCCAAAATCAATACACTCTGCTTCTTCATAGTACACCTCTCTTTTTTAATAGTTAAATCAATCGTCCTCGCTGGTCTTGTACGGAAACGGGGTTGCGAAGGTTTCAGTTGACCTGAACTTCATTCTAAAGGCTCGGTTAAACGGCTGAACGGGAACTAATCCAATCCCATATTGTTAACTTTGCTGTTATCCAATAAAAAATCAAAATTCTAACATCTAAAATCTGCTTCTATGGCATTTGAAATCACTGACGCCAACTTTCAAACCGAAGTGCTGAACTCGCAAAAAGTAACCTTACTCGACTTTTGGGCTGAATGGTGCGGACCGTGCAGGGCAATTACACCTATCGTGGAAGAACTTGCTAAGGATTATGACGGAAGAGCGATCATCGGCAAGGTGAATGTGGATGAAAACCCTGAAATCACCGTCAAATACGGCATTCGCAATATCCCAACCATCCTTTTCATTAAAAATGGCGAAGTGGTTGACAAGCAGGTGGGCGCGGTGCCCAAGAGCGTGCTCGAAGAAAAGCTGAAGGCGCATCTTTGATAGGTTAGTATCAAGTACCAAGTATCAAGACAATCCAAGACAATCTTTTTTTAAGTCCTGCGTCTTGATACTTGAATCTTGATACTTAAATCACAATACTAAATTGGCTTCCATCCAAAAACTCGAAGACCTTCACCGGTTAGACAATCTTGAATTCATTGCCCGGCAGGTGGTGGATGGCTTTATCATCGGGCTGCACAAAAGCCCCTATCACGGTTTTTCAGTTGAGTTTGCCGAACACCGCCTCTACAATGCGGGCGAATCGGTTAATGATATTGACTGGAAAGTTTACGCCCGCACCGACCGGCTTTATGTGAAGAAGTTTGAGGAAGAAACCAACCTTCGCTGTCAATTGGTGATTGATGCTTCCTCTTCCATGTATTACCCGGAAGGGGAGCAGAATAACAAGATGAGGTTTTCATTAGTCTGCTCGGCAGCGCTGATGTATCTGATGAGAAAGCAGCGCGATGCGGTGGGGCTTTCAATTTTTTCTGACAAGCTGGATGTTCACACGGGCGCACGTTCCACGCAGGTGCATCACAAGCTGCTGGCTACGTATTTGGAACAGTTGCTGGCTGAAGGTTCAAGAAATAAAAAAACGGCTGCCGCAAAATGCCTTCACCGGGTTGCGGACAATATCCCCAAACGCTCTTTAGTCATCATTTTCAGCGATATGCTTGACAATATGGAATCAAGCGCTGAGTTGTTTTCTGCATTGCAGCATTTGAAGTATGCAAAGCATGAGGTGGTGCTGTTTCATGTCACAGACAAGAAAAGCGAGCTGGAGTTTGAATTTGAAAACCGTCCCTATGTTTTCATTGATATGGAAACCGGTGAAAAAATAAAGCTGCGCGCCAGCGAAGTGCGGGAACACTACACCGCACAAGCCCGTCAATACAAGAAAGACCTGATGCTGAAATGCGGGCAATACAAAATTGATTTCGTGGAAGCCGACATCGCGCAGGATTTCATGCAGGTGCTCGTGCCGTACCTGACGAGGCGGGCGAAGATGATGTAAGATGCGTCCGAAATAAGTTGTTAACCAGAAGACAACCGAATCAACAGTTTCATACTGCCGGAAGGTGTTGAAATGAATAACACTTAACACGAAATCAATAATGAAAAGTGAGACGACCTTAAATATTTTTCATTTTTTGTTTAGTGTTATTCAATACCAATATTCGATAATTGCATCTCAACTTCAAATCCTTCGGTGAAAGAATCCCGGTAGTTATTCTTCACGGCTTGCTCGGCTCATTGGATAACTGGCAAACCTTTGCCAGGCGCCTGTCTTCAGAGTTTAAAGTTTACACGGTTGACCAACGCAATCACGGCAAGTCACCTCACAGTGAGGTGCACACCTATAGTGCAATGGTTTCCGACCTGATTGAATTTTTTGACGAGCATCATATTGACCAAGCGCACCTCATCGGGCATTCCATGGGCGGAAAGGTGGCGATGCAGTTTGCCATTTCACATTCCGCCAGAGTTTTGAAATTGATATTGGTTGACATTTCTCCACGCTCTTACGAAAGCGGTCATGATGTGATTTTTGAGGCGCTGATGCAAATTGACCTTTCAAAAATCAAAAAGCGGGAGGAAGCCGAGGTGATGCTGTCAGAAAAAATTCACGATGCTGCTGTAAGGCGATTTTTACTGAAAAATCTTGACAGAGTAGAATCCGGATTTGTTTGGAAGATGAATCTGGACGGGTTTTACCGTAATTATGAAAATATCAATGTTCCCATTCAATCTGATTCTGAAATTGATATTCCAACAATTTTAATCAGAGGAGCAAAATCAAATTACGTTCAGGAAAGCGATTTGAAAACATTCAGAGAAATTTTCCCCAGCACAAAGCTTGTCACAATTCCAAACGCAGGTCACTGGGTTCATGCAGATGCGCCTGACAAATTTTATGAAGTTGTGAAAAAAGAATTGTCTCTCTAATCACTCGCCCCTCGCCCCATGTCCCCCGTCCCTTTCGGTGAGGTTTGACAAACTTTAGAAGTTTGTCAAACCTTCCCATGCCCCTCATGCTGAATCACATAATCTTCCATCAATCTAAAAACCTTATCCTTTAATTCCGTTACATTTTCCTCCGTTAATCCGTCAGTCGGAATTGGTTTCAGAAAATGACAGCCCAGATTGGAGTGATTCATCAGCCAACTGTTATTAGGGTAAAGTTTTCTTGTGTGCAGCAATACCATAGGCACAACGGGAAGCTGGAATTCAATTGCCAAACGAAATGCGCCTTCCTTGAAAGGCTGAAGAGGCTGTTCGGTTCTGTTGCGCGTTCCTTCCGGAGCAATCAGCACCGAAATATTTTGCCTGATTAGCTCCCGCATCCGCTCCATGCTTTTGCTTCTGCTCTCGGGGTTGGAGCGATCCACCAGCACCAGCGCGCGCGCGAACATATATCCCATGACGGGAATTTCGGTTGTTTCTTTTTTCCCGAGTGGACGGTAACGGCTTATCATTGAAGAAGCGACAATAATAATGTCAGCCGTTGAGCCGTGGTTGGAAACAAAAATGTGCGACTTGTTCTTATTGAAATTTTCATAACCCCTTATATCCAGCCTTACTCCATTGAGCAAAGCCCAGGTGCGCGCCCACGGACGGTAGCATTTGTACATCAGCTCGATTCCTTTCCCCCTGGTCAAAGTCATCACGATGACATGATATGCGAATGCAACAAACATCAAAAGGATAAAGGTGAAGTAAGCCCAAACGGTGAAAAAAAACCGGAGGATGATTCGCATGGAGTTGAGGTTTGACAAACTTTCAAAGTTTGTAAAACCTGTTAAGAATAAAGGTACAACAGAAAACATTTTCTACATTAGCATCACCTATGAATATCGAACACAAATTCGCATCGGTCAATGGAATCAAGCTGCACTATGTGACTGCGGGAAAGGGTCCATTGGTAATTTTGCTTCACGGCTTTCCGGAATTTTGGTACGGCTGGAAAAATCAGATTCCGGCTTTAGCTGAAAAATATAGAGTAGTGGCGGTGGATATGCGCGGATACAACGAAAGCGACAAGCCGAAAGGGGTAAAAAATTATGCTGCGAAAACGGTGGCGCAGGACATCAGGGAATTAATCCATTCTTTCAACGAAAAAAAGGCGCACATCATCGGGCATGACTGGGGGGGTGGCATTGCATGGACGCTGGCGCAGGAATTTCCGGAATGTGTTGACCGGCTGATTGTGCTCAACTGCCCGCTGCCCCAGCTTTTATGGAAGCACTTCCTCACCAACTTCCGGCAGCTTCGCAGAAGCTGGTACATGTTTTATTTTCAAATTCCCGGGCTGGCAGAATGGGGCATCAAAAAAAACCTGAGGCTGTTTTTCTTAAAAGGGTTGAGGGGCTGGTCGCGCAATAAACAGGCGTTTACGGACGAGGATATTTCGGAGTACGTGAAAGCTTTCCAGAAGCCGTATGCGCTGACAGGCGCCATTAATTATTACAGGGCTGCCTTCAGAAATATCGCTGACAAAAACTCAAGACAAGTGAAACCCATCTCCACTGATACGCTTTTGATTTGGGGAGAAAATGATAAAGCTCTCGGCAAAGAACTGACTTACGGAATGGAAAAATATTTTACCGGAAAATTCGAAGTCAAATACATTTCCAATTGCAGCCACTGGGTGCAGCATGAGTATCCGGAAGTAGTGAATAGAATGATTTTGGAGTTTTTGAGCTGAATTAACGGCTTTCAGCTTTGTGCTAACTTTATCTGAAATAAATCAATATGAGCATCACAAAAATCAGGCGTGATATTCAAAAGATTGTTGACCAGATTGATGATAAAGAGGTTCTCGAACTGTATCTGAAGCTTCTTGCGCGCGAAGCTGTGAAGCAGGAAGATTTTTGGGATGCGTTGAGCAATGATGCCAAAAAAGCGATTGAGGAAGGAATCCGGCAAGCCGACAAAGGTCAATTAATCCCTCATGCAGAAATGAAGAAGACGTACCGGAAATGGCTCTGAACATAAACTGGACTCCCAAAGCAAAAGAAACTTTTCTCGTAATCATCTCCTTTCTTGAATCAAACTGGAGTGAGAAAGAAGTAAGCAAATTCGTCAGCGCAACGGATAGAATCATCGGGTTAATCTCCCTGTTTCCAAATCTGTTCAGCCAATCCGGGAAAAAGAAAAATGTTCACCGTGCTGTAATCTCGAAACAAACCAGCCTGTTTTACCGCGTTAAGAAAGGAGAAATAGAACTTATCACATTTTGGGATAACCGAAGAAATCCCAAATCTCTAAAAATCTAATTCACGCACGAATGTCCGGAACTCACAACAACCAAATCATCTGGCTCACAGGCGCGTCTTCCGGCATCGGGGAAGCCGTCACGTATGCTTTTGCAAAAGAAGGCGTACACGTAATAATTTCAGCAAGAAGAAAAGCTGAATTAGAACGGGTGAAAGCAAATTGTCCCGACCCTTCAAAAGTGACGATTGTTCCCCTTGATGTGGCTGATTACAAAAGCATAGAAGGAAAAGTAAAGCCCGTGATTGAAAAACTCGGAAGGATTGACATTCTGTTCAACAACGCGGGCATCAGCCAGCGTGCCCTGGCGAAAGACACTAAGATGGAAGTGTATGAAAAAATCATGAACGTGAACTTTATGGGAACGGTTGCGATGACGCTGGCAGCGCTTCCGTTTATGATAAAGCAAAAGTCAGGTCACATCGCTGTGATCAGCAGCCTCACCGGTAAGTTCAGCACCCCGCTTCGCACCGGCTACTCCGCATCCAAACACGCGCTGCACGGATTTTTTGACGGCTTGCGCTCCGAAGTTTGGAAAGACAATATTAAAGTAACCCTTATCTGCCCGGGATTTGTAAAAACACACGTTTCTGAAAATGCCCTCAAAGGTGATGGCGTTCCGCAAAAAATTGTGGATGATGCGATTGCTCATGGATTAGCGCCTGATTATGTCGCTGAAAAAATTTTAAAGGAAATGAAATCCGGAAAAGAAGAAATCTACATTGCAGGAAAAGAAATGATGGGAGTTTATCTGAAACGGTTTTTACCGGGGGTGTTTTCAAAGTATATCAGAAGCGCGAAGGTGACTTGATTGCCCGAAACAAAAAACCCATGCCGCAGTACGGGTTTAAGAAAACCCCTAAAGACTTAAGG
>Ga0247727_10016132_pt1 | contig 12119 bp, 13 predicted proteins | sample WisWelCaveWW1625_FD_202498 | JGI IMG/M metagenome (GOLD analysis project Ga0247727, IMG submission 202498) | Biofilm microbial communities from Wishing Well Cave, Virginia, United States - WW16-25 | ecosystem: Environmental > Aquatic > Deep subsurface > Groundwater > Cave microbial mat | place...
GATATGACTTTTAGGTATATGGGGTTGCCCTTTTATCGTATGGAGTCCGTCGGTTCTTTCGGGAAGGATACCAAGCGAGCTATTTATCGACATGTTCTTTCGGCTGGAGAGGATGCCGCTCGCTTCGTTGTCCTAACGACCGATGGATTGGGCACTTTAATATTTAGTGCCCCTATTCTCGGAGATGAGAAAAATCAATACTCTGGAATTTATAAAATTGATTCCCTGTCCGCAGACCTACTCCAATCTAAACCTTTTCACTTACTCAGAAATGAAGGAAACTACATTTCCAGTATGATTGTCAGCAAGCAAGGTCATGCGATATTTGTCGCTGATTCCAAGGGCAATGTTTTCGCCCTTGACCTTTGGAAAGCAGAAATAGTTAGAGGTGGAAATTAATCAAATATCGAAAATAACTTTGACATGAAAAGAATGATCTTGCTTTTGAATGTGCACCCCATGGTAAGTGACTGCTTTGATTTCGTGCTTGATAAAATGTCTTAATGGATCAAACAGCTCGCCATTCACTTTTACTTTCAAATGTTTTTCGTCCAATTCTATAAACTCAAATATTGAAAACAGTTTTCGTTCTGTTTCGTAACGATATAGTAGCTCCGCCAACCACCGAATCAAAAGTTCGTCATAATTCCCAGCGGTCAAATGAATCCATTCTATTTCCTGTGGATTAACCTGCTTTGCATCGGTTAAGATATCCAAAAATCCATAAGCAGCATTCCTAAATAAATCCTCCATGGAGTTAGCAGCTACCTCGATCCCAATATCGGCTGTGTGATCAATCAGTTTGTAAGGCGTTTCATTCATCTTATTTTAAACGTCGTATAGAGTTAGAATCCACCTGCTTCCATCCCCAAAAACTTTCTCCAATTAACTGCTGAACAAGTTTCGCCCCCATACAAAGCCTGTGGCCAGGTCGATTCAATAAAGAATCATCGATGCTATAAATCCGCCCACTCTGAACAGCAGTTAATTTTTCCCATCCTGGCCGCCTTGGAATTTTTTCTGGTGCAAACTGAGTAGATTTTCCACAGATCGACAAAACAATGATTTCTGGATCAAAAGCTTGAATTTCTTCCATTGTCACAGTCTTGCTCAACTGTCCTTTTTCAATTGGGAAATAGTGGGTGCCAATCAATTCCATAAGCTCTGGCATCCAGTTTCCACTCACCATGGGAGGTTGGTGCCACTCTTCACAATATAATCGGGGACAGTAACCTTTATTGGGAATGTTCTGGCCAAGGGAACTGAGTTCTTTTTCAAAGTCATAAACCAACTCTTTCGCTCTATCCTCTGATTCTACTTTCTTCCCCAGCTCCACAAAAGAATCAGAAACCTCTGATAATGTTCTTGGATCTAAATGAAAAAGATTCACTCCACTATCTCCAAGTTCCCTGCGTAACTGCTCCTGACAAATAGTGCTGGTGACTGTTAAGTCTGGTTCCAAGGCTAGAATCTCCTTAAGATTCATATTTATCCAGCCTTTGAGTCTTTTAAGCTTCAAAACCTCTTCCGGATGATCACAAAACTGCGTCACCCCCACCAGTCTTTCAAAACAACCCAGAGCACAAAGGATTTCTGTGTTAGAAGGAGCTAGCGATACAATTCGTAGGGACACGTACCTTTTATTATTCACAGGACTGCCTACTCATTGACACGTGTCCTCAGAAAGAATTGGATTCATGATAAGACTCATTGGTACGTGTCCCCTTTTATTCATGCTTGGACTATGGTAGTACGAAATCGAAAATGCCGCGAATGGTTCATTGTGTGAAGTTGGGGAAGGAATTGGAAGGGCTGGATCGCCCTCCTTATCCTGGTGACTTAGGAAAGCGGATTTTTGATTCCGTTTCCAAAGAAGCTTGGAAGCAATGGATGGAATATCAGACGAAAGTGATTAACGAACATCGCTTGATCGTCTTTCAACCCGAAGCTCAGAAAATTCTGCAAAAACACGCGCAAGAATTCTTTTTTGGCGAAAAGTTATCTTCGTGAATTTACGCCTTTTTGTCGCCCTCGAATTCCCACTAGATATAAAGACATCAATCAATCAGATTCTAGATCAACTGAGACAAGAAAAAATGGCCAAAAGCTTGAGGATTTCAAGATTTGATCACCTCCACATCACCCTAAAATTTCTGGGCGATACTCCTGAAGAGCAAATTGAATCGATTGAAAATGCACTTTCGGCCACATTATCTGGAATCCACCCATTTGAACTTTCCCTCAAACAGATCGACACTTTTCCTCGTGATAGATCGCCACGGGTGATTTGGTTGGGGTTGGATGGAAATCTTCCAAAGCTTCGTGATCTTGTGGATCAACTGGAAACAGCTCTAACCCCATTGGGGTTTCAAAAGGAAGAAAGACCTTTCACTCCTCATCTCACCCTTGCCCGAATCAAAAAAAACTCTTTTAATAAAAAAGACGAAGCCCACTCTAAACTGTTGTCTATCGTAAAAACTCCCTATTTTACTCCTTTTCAAGTTGAAAAAGTCTCATTAATGAAATCCACATTAAAATCTGAGGGATCGAACTACGAATGCTTAAAAGTTTTTAAGTTATAGGGAGTTGATAGCCTCTTTAAGTCCGGATACTGTAATGGGCCCAGAATACTTTTTTCCATTGATAAAAATGGTTGGAGTTCCTTCAATGCCCACACCGTTTCCATCTTTGATGTCTTTGAGTACTTCGCTTTTTGCGCGCCCATCATGAAGACAAAGATCGAATGCGGGAATATTCAGTTCAGCCCTTTTTGCTAGTTCATATAATTGAGATTCTTGAAGCTTTTCCTGATTTTCAAAGAGGAGATCATGATAGGTCCAAAAACGCTCTTGTACGCTAGCACAATAAGCCGCCTGAGCAGCTTGACAAGCATATTTATGTTTTCCCCATTGGACTTGAGCATTACAAGATGGGTCTAACGGATAGAATTTGTAAACAATTCTAACCTTTGAGTGTGTTTCTTCTTTAAGTTGCTTTAAGACTTCTGCTGCAATCTTACAATGTGGACACTGAAAATCGCTAAAACCTATGATCACCACAGAAGCTTCACTGGATCCCAAGGTTCTTGCCTCTTCTCCGACGAGATTAAATTGGATCCCTGATAACTTCCCCTGCTGTTTGAAAATAAAATGAGAAGGAATAAGCACAACCAGTGACCCTACCAAGGGTCCCCAAGCCCATGGACTTTTGTAATTGCTTCGTAAATCCTTCGAGATCAAATATCCCCACGGTTGATTCAGGGTATGCATCATTTTGCGGGAAAAAAACCAGAACAAAATATTGACAAGATACAAAACCGCACAAAATGGACAAAGCGTACGAAGAACAAAGGCTGAAACATATCCAAAATAACCTGTAATACCTATGGAAAGCCAAGACAAAAGCCATAAATAGACATACGGGCGGACAGCATGCTTATCAGCCTTTTTCAATGTCCATGTGGCGACCAACACGGCAAACAAATAAAACAGCAAACTAAAAACAGGGACAGGAATGTTTAACCACTGCGAAAACCTGTGAAACTGCAAAACTTCACAATTTATCTTTGAGCCCATAGCACAAACCGAAGAAAGAGCCCCATAGTAGATGTGGAGAAAAAGCAGCCAGATGGAATCTAAGACTCCAATACTTAAAATGCCTAAAATCCAGAGCATGGATTTTCGAACCTGAATCAGTTCCTTAGGCAGTTCCTTAGCCAATTCCTTAGATAGACTAACTTCTTTTTCTTTGGTCATTCGGGAAGAGGGTTCACTCGATTCAGTTGGTCATTGAAGATTTTGGGATCGGTTGTAGGTAACTCGCATGTTTGATTCACACAAACATACGCTGTTGCCTTACCACTCACACAGGCTCTCGAAATCACCCAAGGTAGCATTTTTTGAATTTCCTTCTGTTTTTCTTCTTTTGTAATAACGAAAACCCGATTCGGAATATACATCTGCCTCACCTTCTCGATAAGTTCGTTGCCATTGGAATCCTTTTGGGGTTCAAGGATCAAAATTTCTTTTACTTGATCCAAAGAGTAATCCAAACAATTAAGCATAAGCGGCGCAGCGTGACCAGAAAGATCAAGAAGTTGACCAAAGCACTCTAGGGTTTTCTTGGCAAATACACCGTATCTTGAATCATGGGTAAAAGCTTCCAATCGAAAAAGATTCCACGCTGCCAAAGAATTTCCCGAGGGTTCAGCCCCATCATAATAAGGTTTTTCACGTGCTAGTAACTCCTCATGTTGAGGAGAAGTCATGAAAAAGCCACCATTTTCTTCGTCCCAGAAATCCGAAAGCAATCGGTCTTGAAGAATTTGAGCTTCCTGAAACCAACGAAGCTCTCCTGTGGCCTCAAAAAGCTCTAAAAGACCAAAAATCAGAAAAGCATAATCATCAAGATAGCCCTCTATCTGCACCTGACCTTTTCGATAATTCCTAAAAAGCTGTTGGTCTTTTTTCAGGGTGGTTAAAATGAAGTTGGCAGTTTTTGAAGCTTGAACCAAATACCTTTGCTCATTTAGAATAAAGCCGCCTTTGGCCAATGCAGCGATCATCAAACCGTTCCAAGCGGTTAAAACTTTGTCATCTGTGGCAGGCGGAATCCGCTTTTTTCTCACTTCGTAAAGCTTTCTTTTGCTCTCTGAAATGAAATGCTTAAAGTCCATGAACCCCAATTCTTTTCTTTTGGCAAAATCTTCCTTTGATTCTTTTACAAATAAAATATTGTGTCCTTCGAAATTGCCAAAATCTGTGACACCATAATAATCACAAAAAAGAGTTCCTTCTTGGGAGCCTAAAATTTTCAAAATTTCATTTTTGGACCAAACAAAAAATTTCCCTTCCTCACCTTCGCTATCGGCATCTGTGGCCGAATAAAATCCCTCACTTGAATCCGTCATTTCTCGAATAACATATTCCAAGGTTTCCCTCGAAATTTCGGCGAATTCAAGGTCTTTGGTCATTTGATAGGCTTCCAAATAACATAAAACCAGTTGCGCATTGTCGTATAGCATCTTCTCAAAATGAGGGGTAAGCCATGGTTGATCTACCGAGTAACGGTGAAAACCACCTCCAATTTGATCGTACATTCCTCCTCTAGCCATCATTTTAAGGGTATGGGTTGCCATTTCTAGAGCTTTTTTGTTTCCACTCCGAACTCCGTAATGAAACAAAAACTCGATGGATACAGGACGAGGAAATTTCGGAGCAGAACCAAAGCCGCCATGGATATCATCATAGGCAGATTCGAACCAACGAAAAGCATTGTGAAGCGCCTTTACCCCTGGCATTGATTTTGAAACATGAGGTGCAATTTGAGACTGAATCGCACGAACCAATTCCTGGGCTTGGGTAGCCACATCTTGAGGCGCAGTCTTAAAAATTTCATGTAGCCTTTTCAAAAGGCTCAAAAACCCAATCCTAGCCCCGCGGTCCCCTTCTCTGGCAGGAAAATATGTTCCTCCGTAAAAAGGTTTTTGGTCCGGCGTTAACCAGATAGTCATGGGCCAACCACCGCTTCCTGTCATCGTTTGAACAGCAGCCATGTAGATTGCATCAATATCCGGTCGCTGCTCTCGATCCACTTTGATGGGTACATAATGTTGGTTTAGAAACTGCGCAATTTCTAAATCTTCGAACGACTCTCGCTCCATCACATGACACCAATGGCACGTTGAGTAACCAATGCTTAATAAAATAGGCCTATTTTCCCTTTTTGCGAGTTCAAGTGCCTCTTTTCCCCAAGCGTACCAATTGACTGGATTGTGAGCATGTTGAAGGAGGTAAGGGCTTGACTCATGGATCAAACGATTTATAAATTTAGGAGTTGTGTCAGTTTGCATGTTTGTCTTCCAATTTTTTTCTCTCTCGATTCTTGACGATCCTGTACCCTCCTAAGACAACAAACGCTACTGAAAGATATTGGGCTGGCGTTAATCCAAGGTAACGCGGATCTGATAATGGCAAATCTCTAGCTCGCAGGAAATCCAAAAAGAATCTTGCACCTCCATAACACAATATAGCGACTGAGAAAATAAAGCCCTGGGTTCTTTTTTTGTTTCTATTTAGATAGTAAACCAGGCAGGAGAGCATCCCTAAAACTAAAGCCTCATAAAGGCCTAGATCGTGCCTTGAACCTCCTGGGTATTTTACCGCCAAAAAAAAATGGGTCAAAGCTCCTGGATGATCATGGGCTGTGAAACAGCCTATCCTTCCCAACATCCAGCCGGGAAGTAGACCGAACATCGTTGTATCCGCATAGCTAAAAAAGGATAATTTTTTTCGATGAAAATAAACGGCTATGGCCATGGAAGCTCCTAGGAAGCCTCCAAATGAAGAAAGTCCCGACCAAATGTAAAAAATCTGCCACGGTTCTTTCCAGAAGAGCTGAGGTCGATAAGCGGCTAAATGGAAAAGATGGGCCCCAACAAATCCAAAAATAAGGCTTAAGATCGCGGTATCGTAAATCGCTGAAACAGAAAGGCCTACTTGCCTAGCCCTTCTAGCAGCTAAGTGCGCTCCAACAATGAAACCGCTAGCCACCAAAAACCCAAAAGCATCAAATGTAAGGCCAAAAAGAGATAAGCTTTGAATTTGAAGATATGGTATCAAGCGATCTCATCATAGCATGCGGTAAGAAGAACGGTGACGACTCTGATTATAGCGATTGCAGGCTTTTTTGCTGGATTTGTTGATTCCGTTGTAGGTGGAGGAGGGATGATTTCCCTACCCACTTTCCTGGCACTAGGCCTTCCTCCCACCCTGGCATTGGGAACAAACAAAGTTGTGGGTATCTCTACGGCTATCGCTAGTTCAGCTTGTTATGGAGCTTCACGATCTATCAACTGGAAAGTTGTCATTCCAACTGCTTGTTTTGGTGTCATGGCTAGCGCAATAGGAGCTTTTACAGCCACGGTTACAGATCCCACGGTGCTCCGCCCGATCATTCTGATTGGGCTTTTTTTGGTAGCGACCTATTTGCTTTTTAAAAACCGTTTTGGGCTTCAAGAAAGGCCCAAAAAACTGCACCATCCCTTTTGGGGGATTCTTCTTGGTGTGGGTGTTGGCTTCTACGACGGTTTTTTTGGGCCTGGCACTGGAACGTTTTTAATGATGGCGTTTGTAGGATTGTTTGGTGAGGAGCTTTTGCGAGCTTCTGCCAACAGCCGACTGATCAACTTTGCAACCAATTTGGGAGCATTGATGTTGTTTGCATCAAGAGGGCAAGTCCATTTTTCCTATGCCCTGCCAGGAGCTATCGCCGCTTTTGTAGGTGGCCTATGCGGAGCTACATGGGCCATTCGAAAAGGCTCAAAAGCCATCCGCCCTGTATTTATCATAGCTGTATGGGCTTTGATGATAAAGCTCGTGTGGGATTTGTGGAAATAGAAATGATTCAGCTGACTATTCAAGCTAGTAAATGTTTCAACTGTCCAATCACTTTTGCCAAAGAACGATTTTGATGTTATCATCAAATGTCACAGAGATCTCACTTGGACTTACTTGCTTTTGCTTTAACGCTTCCTGAGAAGCGCTCACATGAATCCTAACCTGACATTTTTCGGAATCCTCAAAGACAAACCACAAGACCGCCTCCATGCATTGGAACTTAATAAAATTTAGCTTGTCCTCCAGTGCCTTAGAACCTACTTCTGTAAAAAGATGCTTTGAATAAGACCTAAGGCGGATTCATAGATGGAAAGGGCGACCTTTTGATTTTGGGCAATAGTAAAATATTCTTCGTCTAGCGAAAAAACGAGGTCGACATCTTTCGTCCCATTTGAGCACAATTGAGGATTCGTAAACCACTTTTGCATTTCCTTGCTGAGATCCGAAATAAAACCATTGGAGGGGGACCCTTTTTTAAAATAATTTTTCCGTTCGCAGGGTGCGTCTTCTGCTAAGCTTGTGCTTGAAACAAAAGCCAAAGTCATAACGGCAGCCCGAACATACGTAAAATACATAACTAACCTCCGAATGTAGTGGGGTTTTAAACTTCAAGGAATTTCGTGTTGTGATGAAAAGAGCAATTTAATTATACTTAGCATCGCCCATCTTGTAAAGGTTATCTTTCACTCATTGTAGTAAACACATCAGGCAGCGAAAGGAATTCATAGTTTCTCCTCAAGGCCAGCCAAAATCGAATTGATATCCTCGCTGTCTCGCGATTCTTCTCTTTCAAAAGACTGCTCCATCAAACCACCCTCGCGTATGGCATTCTCCGGCGACTCAAAAAGATTCACAAATACATCTTCTTGTTCTTTGACTGATACTTGTGCCAGAGACAAATCGAACCCTTTGCTTTCTCGTTTTGGAGATAAGGAAAGTCCTAAATCTACAGCAATATTTTCTATAATTTCACTACCGATCGTAGAAGCCTTTAACAAGTAACCTTCGAACAAAGCATTATCCGCAATGGTGTTGATCACTCTGGGTATTCCACGCGAATAATTAAAAATAGCTTCCTTAGCGGCGTCCTCAAAAATTTCCCGTGTTGCGCCTGCTAATTTCAACCGGTGATCAATATATCGATAGCAGGAAGTGCTATCAAAGGCATCCAAATGGTACTTCAGAGCCACTCGCTGTGCCAAGGGGAGATCAAGTTTTAAGTTTTCTTCAAGTTCTGGAAGTCCGAAGAAAACAAACGTGATCAATTTTCTTCCAGGGATCTCCAGATTCAATAGTCCTCGAAATTCTTCCATCAGTTCACGTGTTTGAAGCATTTGAGTTTCATCAATTAAGACCACCGCTTTTTTCCCACTATCTGCAATTTGTAACAATCGCCGGTAAAGCTGACTTAAAAGCGCAAGTTTACCTTCGGCTGGCTGTGCAACACCCAGCTGTTGTGCAATTCTTTTTAAAAGCCAATCTGGAGTGATACCAGAGTGGATAATGACAAGCAGTGCAGCTTCAAATTCTGATTCCGGCAAACTCTCGAGCAGTTTTCGAGCTAGCGTAGTTTTTCCTGCTCCTATACCACCAATCAAAACAGCCAAGCCCTTCATCTGTCGCACAATTCGTTCAAGTCGCAACAAGGCCTGTGTATGTTGATCAGAATGAAAATAAAATCGACCCACTGGAGCATTTGAAAACGCTTCTTGTTCTAGATCATAAAAACCCAGGTAGTTCATCAGATATACGAGATCTTATTCTTTTTTCCTGGAATTTTCACGACTGATTTCTCCTGATCTTCTGGCTTTTCAGGAGCTAATGGGTTTGGGGCAGACGCGCCCAGGTCCAACTCTAATTCCTTGGCTCGCCTTCGAACATCTCTGAAAGATGGATCGATATCTCGAATGCGCGCAAATAGTTTATACGCATCATGAAGATTGCCATTTCCAATGTAACTATCTGCAAGTTCGTAGCTGAGTCCTAATACCTCGGGGGCCTGGGGTGACGATTGAGCTAAGATCTTCTTATAAACGCTAATGGCTCCTTGATAATCTCTCTTGCCCATAAGACATAGTCCAATCATCGAAGCGCAATCTGCAAGCTTCCGAAAATCTCCTTGAGCCATTTCAAACTCGTGGATGGCTTCATCCAAAAGACCCATTTCCTTGTATGCGATTCCAAGATGGTAATGGGTTTGGTAGTCATCTTTAGCCACAGTTCTTGAAATCCCTCTCTTAAACTCAGAGATTACTTCCTCTGGGCTTAAATAATCTTCATCATCAGATGGTTTTGGCTTAGATAGTTCACTTTCAAGTTCGCCAATCTCTTCTTTTAATTCATTAGACAAGTCAAAGAAAGATGCTGCCTCCTTTGATGAAAGGCTATTCGCTTGCGGAAGCTTTTCGTAGATAGGTTTTGTAAAGCGGGCCCTGACTGCCTTTTGCTCTGGTTCGATCGATGCTGACTCGTCTTTTAAGGTACTGGGCAAGGAACTGGGCTTCACCTTTGGTTGGGATTTCAAGTCTTGTTCGGATTTTAATTTTATAGTTTGAGAGAGTTCAGCTAATGCTCGAAGTGCGGGTCTATAATCTTTCTGGCGAGTTAATATATTAATGTAAACTTCTTGAGCCTCGTCAAGTAAGCCTTTGGCAACAAAATAATGAGCTTCTTCCATCTCACTCATGAAAGCATCTTCATGCATTTTAACTGGAGAGAGTTGCTCTTTACTGGCCGGAGGCTCTACTTGTGGCTCAAATTCCACCTGTTCGATCTCTAAGGGCTCCGAAATTGGTGGGGCGATGGTTTCATTCATTGATTCAAACATGTCAGGCCCAAACTCCGGCTGACTTTGAACTTCCATCTTTTGTTCTTCTTCTACTTCTAAAAGACCTTCATCAATGTTGAGATTCAATACAGGCTGGGGGGAAATCGCATCCCTTTCGACCTGAAACTCAGGATTGGAGGATACAGAATCGATATCAAAAATGTTTTCTTCTGTTCCAAAATTGGATTCCAATGATTTGGTAGAAATGGACTCCTGAGAAATCTCCATGTTTGTAAAGGAAATTTCCAGATCGGAAGAAGGCTCGGATTCCATTTTAACCTTAGGTTCTGGAGCTGGGCGTTCTTGAAACATGGTTCGTTCACCAGTATTTTCCTCCAGCTCCTCTTCCTCCTCATCTACGACTTCAAGACCTGAACCAATCTCATCAGACAGTTCGATGGTAGCGGCTGCAATCTCTTTAGAAGATTCCAAGTCGATCACTTCGAGTTCTGCCAATGCTATCTGACTCTCCCCACCTCGTGGAGCCGCTGTTGAAATGGAAGCTTTAAGGCGATCAATTTCACTTTGAATTTCTGCAACGATCAAGGAAGCATTGGCAGCCTGAGCTTTGGTAAACAAGCGCGAAAGAATCTCAACAAGCTGATTGACATTGCCTTTCCTTTGAAAAGTTTCGATCAGTTTTTTCCTTAACACTCCGCTTGTCGGTGTCCGGATTGCAGCTTGGGTCAAAATCTCGCAAGCTTTATCCAATAAACCATATTGGATAAAAACTTCTGCCTCATCTAATGTTTTTTTCTCGGCTGATGTTGTTGGAGATTCTTCTTGAATAACTTGACGTGGTTTAGGTGCAGGAGTCGATGGAACTCCTGAAACAAAAGAAGGGGACGAATTGCTAACATTTAGCGCTCGAATCTTTGCTTTAAATCTGTCCCTTTCTTCGATCATTCCCTTTTCATCGAGAATCCGAACTAGTTCTGTATAAACTGAATTGGCTTTTTCAGGTTGTCCTAGGTCTGAAAAACTTTTAGCTAGAAGTTCTAAAGTTTTTGGATTCTTGGGGTCGGCCTCGAAAAGTTGCTGCAACTTTGAAAGTGCCTTCTTTGGTTCTCCGATATCTAAGTAAGCTTGAACAAGCTCAAATACAATAGCCATGTCAGGGGAACCCAGGGCGACCATTTTTTCGTAGACACGCACAAGTTCTTGAAAGTTGTTTTTCTTCTTAAGATCTTCAACGATCGTTTTGAACTGGGCTTGAGAATCCTGAGAATGCCCCTCTTTGGCATAAAGTTCGGCAAGTTTAATCTTCCTTATGGCATTATCAGGTTCCAATTCTGCCATCTTCTTCAGGATGTCGAGAGATTCTTTTTTAAGACCTTGTGTCTCATAGTGCCTCGCTACAACTTGGTATTGCTTCATAGCTTCACTATTAAGTCCTAATTGTTGATATAACTCCGCAAGTCTTACATAAATCGGGATGAGTCCGGGATCGAGCTTTAGAATTTGTTTAAAGACCGCAACCGCTTTTAGGAAAAACCCGTCTTTTGCATAATGCTCACCTACCTTTTGGTAGGTATCATTCGCTGCTTCAATGTTGCCTAATTTTGCTTGAAGATCGCCTATTTTTAGTAACGTTCTTACATCTGAAGGGTCATTTTCAACGACCTCCAGGTATTCTTTGATAGCCTCTTCAATCTTCCCCTTTTGAAGAAGCTTTTGCGCTTTGGTGAGCGATTTATTTCGATTATAAGCCAAGACTTTCTCTTAGAGAGTTGGCGAAATACGCGAAACCCCAAATATCTTACTTCGGGAAACCACGGAATAACACCCCCTACCCTCTTAAATTCGACTGTGTAACTATTATATCAGCTTATATTCACATCGAAAATCACAAAGTTATTTACCTAATTTCAATACGTTATAAAGAAATCTGACAT
>Ga0247727_10016133_pt1 | contig 12118 bp, 10 predicted proteins | sample WisWelCaveWW1625_FD_202498 | JGI IMG/M metagenome (GOLD analysis project Ga0247727, IMG submission 202498) | Biofilm microbial communities from Wishing Well Cave, Virginia, United States - WW16-25 | ecosystem: Environmental > Aquatic > Deep subsurface > Groundwater > Cave microbial mat | place...
AGCGTCCTGCCCCCAGGAAGACCGGCAAGCGAGTAAGATGAAAGGCGAAAAAGGAGAAGAAGAAGAAAAGACAGGGTGGATCAGTTTCGGGGCGCCCAAGTGGATCAGTTTCAGAGCGGCGGGATTAAGATCCTCGCAGGCGGCCCAGTCCGGATCGTCCTGGATGATTCCGCGCGTGCAGGTTTCGGCCCATTCCGCGCCGACCAGCGCCAGGTCGCCATCGGCGACACGCAGGCACGACGGACAGTAGTGGTCGATGCGTGTGCGCGCACGGCCGCGTCGAAGCGTTCGTCGAACGTGCGGACGATGGTTCCGTCCGGCTGGACCTGCTGCCACCGGAAGGCGAACTCCGTCCAGCGCAGGCTCTCGACGCGGAACGAGGTTGCAGCCGGTACGTCCGCCCTCCCGGGCGGCGCGTCCTGCTCCGCGACGTGAACGACCCGGTCGGGACATTCCGGAACCCCCGAGGTGCTCACGAATTCGCTCCCGCCACCACGCGCCGACCTCGAGCGGATAGAGGAGCCCCTCGCCCATGTCGCACTCGCCGAGGGCGCCGATCTCTCGGGGCTCGGTGCCGCACCCGGCTTGCAGGAGCACGATGACAACCGCTCTCACGCGGGCTCCGGGCAGGTGCAGGTCTCGCAGCCCGAGAAGTTCCCCCTCATCTCCTCGCAGAGCTCCTCGCAGGTGGGGGGGAGGCGGTCGCAGCCCTGAGATGGAATGCAGTAGTCGACGAGCTGCTCGTCGAGGCCAGGCTCGTCGTCCAGAACGGGACCGACCCCGCGGCTCCACCAGAAGGTGTCCGACGCGGTCATCGACGAGGTCACGCGACGACACCCCGATCGCCAGGAAGGTTCCCGCTGGGACCACGACCTCCTCGCACGCCACGACCCGATGCTCCGACTCGGAGGGGAAAACGTCCACCGCGCAGTCGTCGCTCACCTGCTGCACTTCGCATGAGTCCGGGTCGATCTCCACGGCTGCGCAGGCGCGGACCAGTTCGCCGGCTCCACGATGTTGGCTTGCATGCACGTCTCCGTCCAGACGGCGCCAACCAGCGCGTGGTCTCCGTCCTCGACCCGCATGCAATGGGGGCACTTCTCGAGGTGCCTCATCAGGATCCCGGATGCGTCGAACCATTCGTCCACGTGCCGCACGCTGGTCCCGCCGGGGAGGATCTCCTGCCAGCTGGTACGGAGCCCGTCGCTCCAGCGATGGCTTTCGACTCGCAGGAGCTCGGGGACCTCCACCGAGGTCCACCTCGGGGGCCGCCCGCTGCCGGCCACGTGGACGATCCGGTCCGGGCACTCCTCCAGCGAGACTTCGTCGTTCGTGACGAGGCGCTCGCGCCACCACGCGCCGACTTCGATCGGGTCGAGGAGGCCGCCGGACGCGTCGCACGATCCCCAGCGCGCCGTATTCCTTTGGCTGCGTCCCGCAGGCGGACAGCAGGCAGGCGATCGCGGTGATTTTCACGGCGAATCCACGAGGCAGTAGTCGCCCAGGTACTCTGGCTGGGATCCGTCCGATTCCCACACCTTCCCGACTCCATCGACGAAGCAGTAGTACTTGGTCGCGGACACGCCGGCCTCTTCGTAGTCTCGCCGCTCGCACAGGCTCGCTCCGGAGAAACCCGACAGGAAGTCGGCGGCTTCATCGGGGACCGGGACCACCTCCCATGACTCGATGGGGTGCGACTCCACGATCAGGCGCTCTTCGGGATCGGGGCACCGTGCGAGCGGCTTCGACTCGGCGCAAGCGTCGAAGTCGGCTTCGAGATCCCGACAGCACGTGATCGTCTCGTCGTACTCCTCCTGCCAGGGAACGCCCACCTCGCGCGAGTAGTCGAGGCGCAGGCGATCCTCGTAGCGGTCCTCACGCACGACCTGGCACGCCTCGTTCAGAAAGTCGCTCCCCTTGGTCCACACGTACCTACCCCTTGCCTCGTCGTGCCGGACCCATTTGAACTTGGGCTCGTTGCCGAGGTTGCGAATCTTCAGCGAACCATCCCCTTCCGCGGCGACGACGCACCAGGTCTTCTCCCAGTCCACTCCGCCGGGCGCCGCATCCTCGATCGAGATCCGCCACCAGTTTCCGATGGCGAGCGGGAGCCATCCGCCGTCGGCGTCAGGGACGTTGCAACCGGTCGCCTCGACGTCGCAGGGGATCTCTTCAGGACAGATATCGCCGATCTGACGCGGCTGTGTCCCGCAGGCGCAGAGCGCCAAGGGCAGGAGGAGCGGGCTGCACCCCACGGCGGCATCGTATTGCCTGGTCGCCCATCTAATCGCACGCCGCCCCGTCGCAACCTGCATCGCTCGAATCCCCCTTGTCATCCCGTTGATGGTCGGGCAGGAGCCCGACTATCAAACGACGTCACATTTCGAATCGGTACCCCAGGCAGGCGGCCGCTTCGAGCGCTACCTTCTCGTGCTCGGCCACGGGGGTATGCCCGATTTCGAGCCGCCATCCCGCGATCAGCACGAGAACGCCTGCCTGCAGCGAGGCCCAGAAGCGACTGCCTGGCCGGTACGCCAAGGTCAAGGCGGGTCCCGCACGAACCGCTGGGTCGACCCCGTCGTCCGTATGGGACAGGCCGTGCGACGAAGCCCGAAGCAGCTCGACTTCGACGCGGCCCTGGGCGGAGAACTCGAAGCGGTCGCCCCTCGTCCCGGCGCCCGCTCCGAGTGTGACGAGGAACCGGTCCATCGAAAGGCTTCCGTCGTTCGTGAAGCTCACCGGAACGGTCGCCTGAGGGAGCCAGCCGAAACTGATCTGCGCCTCGAGGAGCCGGGGCGCCTTCACGACGGCCCCCATCGTGGGCCCCGGACCGAGGCCGGTCCGGTCGATGCCGTTTCCCACGAGCAGGCCGCCACGCCCTTCGAGGGTCCATGGCCGCGGCGGCGATCGCGCGGGACCGCGCGCCGGCGGCTGCGGCGCAGGTCCGCGCGCCACCCGCGGCCCGTGGTCGCCGCCCGGCGCGTCTCCGACCGCGAGCTCGCGCATCCGCCGGTCGACGAGAAGCGCGATCGTGGTCGCGAGCGGCGTGCAATCGCCACCCGGCAGGACGCGGTAGAGGATGATCTCGCCGCGCCCGTCGCGAAGCTCTAGCGACAGGCCCTCGGCGATCGAGGCGACCTGCAGGAAGGGGGGCGCCGCGCCGGCATCCACGGGCGTGAAGCCCTGGGCCCGGAGCGCTTCCTCGAGGTTGGCGCGGTCGGGGCAACTGACCGCGTCCGCACCGACGAGGGTCAGTGGAACGCTCTGCTGGGCGCGCGCCGTGCGGGAAACCACGAGCGCGAATGCAAGGTGCCACCCCCACCTCATGTTCCTGCACTACCGCCCGGGCCTGCGTGCAGTCAACGTGCCTGCGGAGCCGCCACCTAGCCCGCGCACTCCAGGTAGCCGTCGCAGTCGCCCGCGTCGATCGTGGACTGGCGGCACTCGTAGAACTCGGGGGGCTGGCCGCCGGCGTCGCAGATCACTTCGCAGTTCTCGCCGGGATCGAGAAGGCAGTCGAACTCCTCGAAGGCGCAGGCGTCGGCGCAGTAGCCGGCCGGCGGGCCGTCGACGTCGCCGAAGCAGGCGTCGGCGGCGAAGCAGTCCTCGGCCGAGACGGCGCCTTCGAGGCAGCCGGTGACGCCGAGGCCGCCGATGCCGGCGCACTCGTCGACGCAGGCGTTCTCCTCGTCGCCCGACCATCCGTGGCAGCCGGCGCGCAGGCGGCAGACGTCCTCGCAGAGCTCGCGCGGCGGCGGACCGGCGATGCAGCCGATGAGGTCGTCGCAACCCTTCGCGTCCGCGATGCAGACGCTGAGGAACTCGGGCGCGAACGGATCGCAGCGCGCGAGGCACTCTTCCTCCGTCTCGCCCTCGCCGAATCCGCACTCCACCGTGAGCCGGCAGAGGTTCTCGCAGTAGCCGTCCGCAGCGGGTGGCCACAGGCACGCGAGCAGGTCGTTGCACTCGGCGGCCGCACGGGCGAGCTGCACGCAGTCCGCGAAGGCCTTCGGCCACGGGTTCGCCGAGCATTCCTTTGCGCACCCTCCTCCCGACCAGTCGCGGATCTCGCAGGAGTCCACGAACTCGCAGAGCGGTGCGCACTCGCCGGGGTCCATCGGGCGGAAGCAGTCGTCGAGGTTGAGGCAGCTGCCCCGGGCAACGACGTCCACCATGCATTCCACGAGCGAGACGATCATCGCCCCGCGCTCGCACTGGTTGCGGCAGTTGTCGGCCTCCTCGCTGCCCCAGCCGCATTCCTCGAGGAAGTCGCACATCCGGACGCAGTCGGCGCGCCAGGGATCGTACGGGTCCGTGCCGGCGTCGGTGTCGGTGTCCGCGTCCGTGTCGACGTCCGAGTCCACGTCGGAGTCGACATCCGAATCGACGTCCGAGTCGGCGTCGGAATCCGCATCTGCGTCTGCGTCGCCATCGCCGTCGGCCGCGATGTGGGACCGCCCGCATCCGGCCGGGAGGAGCGACCCCAGAACCAGCCACACGAAGCCGAGCGGGCGGAGGAGTGCCATGCAGACCCCCCCATCCTACGCCATCCGGAGCACCGACCTCCCCTCCGTTTGACGGAGCCCCGACCGTCCGTTAGCGTCCACATCCCGACTTTCCGGGGATTCCGTAGAGGGGTCCATGAAGCGATTCGAGGTCCGCGACATCCGCAACGTCGTGCTGGTGGGGCATCAGGGATGCGGAAAGACGTCCCTCGCGGAGGCCATCTTCTTCGACGCCGGCGGGACGAATCGCCTCGGAAGCGTTTCCTCGGAGAGCAGCAACTTCGACACCGAGCCGGAGGAGATCAAGCGGAAGAGCTCCACGTGCGCGGGGTTCGCCTCCGTCGAATGGAAGAAGACCAAGATCAACGTCATCGACACGCCGGGCGACAGCAACTTCTTCACGGACACGCGCAACTGCATCACGGCGGCCGACGCGGCGGTGATCGTCGTCTCCGCCGTCGACGGCGTGCAGGTGCAGACCGAGCGGGGGTGGGGGCTGACGAGCGACCAGGGAACCCCGCGGCTGGTCTTCTTCTCGAAGATGGACCGCGAGCGGGCGGACTTCGAGCAGGTGCTGAAGGCCTCCCGTGGAGCGCTGTCCGAGAAGATCGTCCCGCTGCAGATCCCGATCGGCAAGGAGGACTCGTTCAAGGGCGTCGTCGACCTGCTCTCCGGCAAGGCGCTCGTGTGGACGGCGGACGGCAGCGGAGCGCACCAGACGACCGATGTGCCGGCCGATCTGGCTGGCCCGGCGAAGGCCGCGCGGGAAGCGCTCGTGGATGCGGTCGCGGCGTCCGACGACGCCCTCACCGAGAAGTACCTCGAGAACGGGGACCTGACGGCCGACGAGATCGTGACGGGTCTGCGCAAGGCGATCGCGGCGGGCACGTTCATCCCGGCGCTCTGCGGGAGCGCTACACGCAATGTCGGGTCGCAGCCGCTGCTCGACCTGCTCGTTTCGAGCTATCCGTCGCCGGCGGACCGCGGGCCGCGCACCGGCAAGAGCCTGACGGACGATTCGGAGGAGACGCGCGCGCCCGATCCCGAGGCGCCGTTCTCGGCGCAGGTCTTCAAGACCGTCGTCGACCAGTTCACAGGGAAGATCTCCGTCTTCCGCATCTGGTCGGGGACCCTCAAGCCGGACAGCGGCTTCCTCAACACGACGCGCGATTCGAAGGAGCGCTTCAACCAGCTGCTTCTCGTGCAGGGCAAGAAGCAGGAGTCGATCGGCGATGCCGTCGCGGGCGACATCGTCGCCGTCGCGAAGCTCAAGGAAACGGCGACGGGCGACTCGCTCGCGGACGAGAAAGCGCCGATCCTCTACGAGCCGCTCCCGCCGTCCCCGCCGGTCATCACGTTCGCGCTGCGATCGAAGTCGAAGGGGGACGAGGACAAGATCGGGATGGCCCTCGCGCGAATCCTGGAGGAGGACCCGACCATCGTCGTGACCCGCGACGCGGAAGCGAAGGAGGTGCTGATCAGCGGGATGGGCCAGCTCCACGTCGAGATCACGGTCGACAAGATGAAGCGGAAGTTCGGCGTGGACGTGGAGCTCAATGCGCCGAAGGTTCCGTACCGCGAGACGATCAAGGGCCGGACGATGAACGTCGAGGGGAAGCACAAGAAGCAGACCGGCGGCCGCGGGCAGTTCGGCGTCTGCTACATCAACCTCGAGCCCGGGCCGCGCGGGTCGGGTTTCGTCTTCGAGGACGGGATCGTCGGCGGCTCGATCCCGCGCCAGTTCATCCCGTCGGTCGAGAAGGGCATCCGCAGCGCACTCTCGCGCGGCATCATCGCGGGCTACCTCGTCGTAGACATCAAGGTGACGCTCTTCGACGGCAAGTATCACGACGTCGACTCGAGCGACATGTCCTTCCAGATGGCCGGGTCGAAGGGGATCAAGGCGGCCTTCAAGCAGTCGAAGCCCACGCTCCTCGAGCCGATCTGGAACCTCGAGGTCCAGACGCCGGATGACAAGATGGGGGACGTGATCGGCGACATCAACTCGAAGCGCGGGCGCGTGCTCGGCGTCGAGGCGAAGGGGAAGGGCCAGTCCATCAAGGCGCTCGTTCCCATGGCGGAGCTGCTGCGCTACGAGACGGAGCTGAGGTCGATGACCGGCGGACGCGGCGCCTTCTCGACGTCCTTCTCGCACTACGACGAGGTGCCGTCGCACCTGCACGAGAAGATCATCGCGGACTTCAAGGACGCCGAAGACGACGACTAGCTCGTCGGCTGCTTTTTCTGCAGGAGATTCTTCGCGGCGCTCGACAGGGAGTTCGGGATGCCCTTGCTCTTCGCGAGAGCTTTCAGGTCGGTCGGGCGCAGGTACGGCAGGAGGCGCAGGGACGACGCGAGGGGACACTTGGGGTTGAGCGCCAGCGAGCGCTTCACCTGGTAGCTCTTGAGCCATTCGCGCTGGTTCGAGATGTAGCGCACGACGTCCTCGGACACGGAGCGGCTCTGGGCATATGCGGCCACCTCGTTGTCGGTGATCTTGGGGCTCTTGATCGCAGCGACGGCGACGAGCTTGTTCGGATCGCGCACGAGGCGAGAGCGGTGGACGGACTTGCCGAGCGTCGCGAGACGAATCTTCTGCGTGATCGACAGCTTGTGGAGCTTGACGTCCATGTCCTTCATCCGCAGGACGTCCTCCTCCTTCTTCTCCGCCGCGGCGGCTTCGTCGTCGACGGAGTCCGCCAGGATCGACTCGAGCACTCCGAAGTCGTCCTCCTCCCCCATGCCGAACACGTCTCCGAACACCAGGTCCTCGGGAAGCGGCTCGTCGGTGGGCTCGGAGATCAGCTCGTCGCGGATCGCCGAGGCCATCTCGCGGTACGCCGCGATGCCGTGGAGCTCGAGACCGTTGCGAACGGCGAGTTCGAGGACGCGATCCGCGGTCGACGCGCGCGTGCGCTCGTTCAGGTAGATCGCCTCGATGAGCGGGACGCACCCCATCAGGCGCTGGTCCATGCCGGAGATGATCTCAACGATGCGCTCCGCCGCGCGGGAGGCGATGCGCGTGAGCGTCGCGTCCGCGACCTTGCGGTGCAGGACGATCTTCTCGAGGATCGCGGCATCCGCAACGTACGACTCGGCGATGCGGTCGAGGACACGCCCGTCGAGGTCGGCCTCGAGTGCAGACGTGAGGACGACCGGAGGAAGGGACGCGATCGTCTTCTCGGCGATTGTCCGGACGTCGGCGTCCGCGTCGAAGGACAGGACGTAGATCGCGGTGACCGCGTCGCCCGGCTGCAGGGGCATCAGGCCCCGTGCGGCCATCATGCGCGCGGGGCGCGGTGCATCCGCGCGGACGGCGCTGCGGACTGGCGCCGGCAGCTCCTCGGAGGGGATCGGGTGTTCGAGCGCGGCCATCCGACGGTGCGCGTAGTATAAGCGCCTGATGGTTCCGACGCTCGCCGAGATCCGGGCGATCCACGACGCACCCCTGCCCGACCTGATGTTCCGGGCGCAGGCCGTGCATCGGCAGCACCACGACGCGACCGAGGTGCAGCTCTGCTCGCTGTTGTCCGTGAAGACCGGCGGCTGTTCGGAGGACTGTGGCTACTGTCCGCAGAGCGCGCGGTACGACACTGCCGTCGGGGCCGAGCGCATGCTGGCGGTCGACGACGTCCTGGGCGCCGCGGCTCGCGCCCGGACGGCGGGGGCGACGCGCTTCTGCATGGGGGCGGCCTGGCGGGAACCGAAGGACGGCCCGGCCTTCGATCGCATCCTCGACATGATCCGCGGCGTGCGTGCCCTCGGAATGGAGGCCTGTGTCACGCTCGGCATGCTCACGGACGATCAGGCTGCGCGCCTGCACGGGGCGGGGCTCACCGCGTACAACCACAACCTCGACACCTCGCCCGAGTTCTACGGGCGCGTGATCACGACGCGCACGTACGACGATCGGATCCGGACGCTTCAGGCCGTGCGCCGCGCCGGCATCTCGGTGTGTTCGGGAGGGATCCTGGGCATGGGGGAGTCGATCGACGATCGGTGCAGGATGCTGCAGGTGCTCGCGTCCCTCGATCCGCCGCCCGAGTCCGTGCCCATCAACGCCCTCGTGCCCGTGGAGGGAACTCCGCTCGCCGACCGGCCGCGGCTGGATCCGATGGACCTCGTCCGTGCGATCGCGACGGCGCGGATCCTGATGCCGGCATCGCGCGTCCGTCTCTCCGCCGGCAGGACGGAACTGTCCCGGGAGGCTCAGGTGCTCTGCTTCCTCGCGGGCGCGAACTCGATCTTCTTCGGGGAGAAGCTCCTGACCACGGGCAACCCGGCCGCGGACGAGGATCTGTCCCTGCTCGCCGCTGCGGGCATGACGCCGAGTGCGCCCTAGCGTTGCCACGGGGCTGGTCGCCTTCGCCGGCTACTCACTCCTGGCCTGGCCGACGCCGGGGTGGTTCGACGGAGGGGAGTTCGTCGCGGCGACCTGGGGGCTCGGCGTGTCCCACCCGCCTGGTCACCCGCTGCACGCGATCACCGCGGCCTTCTTCGTCCGCCTTCCGCTCGGACCCCTTTCCCTCCGGGTCGCGCTCGCCAGCGCGGCGGCGACTGCCCTCGCGATCGGCCTGGTGGTCGAGACGGTGGACCGTGCGGCACGCTCGCTCGACGTCCCGGCGGGGCCTCGCGCGAGCTGGGCCGCTCTCGCCGGCGCGATCTTCGGCGTCTCGGTCTTCGCCGTGGGCCAGGCCGTCCGCCCCGAGGTCTACGGGCTGGCCCTCGCGGCGGTGTGCGCGACGATGCTCGCCGCGGTCCGGTTCTGGGTGCGTCCCGACGCGCGCGATCTGGCGGCCGGTGGGCTCGCGATCGGTCTCGGCGGCGCGAACCACCACCTGCTCGCCCTGCTCGCGGTCCCGTCTCTGCTGGTAGCCGCGTCTTCACACCGGGGGGGACGGGACCCTCGAGACCCGTCCCCCCCGGGCCCCCCGGCTCGCTCCGGCGGAGTCCCCTTCGAGGAGGATCTGAATCCGCCTGCGCTCGCTGAAGCCGCGTGGCACGACGATCGCGACAGAGCGCGCCGAGGCCTCGTAGCCGGCGCCGCGATGGCCGGCGTCGCGCTGCTCGCCTACGCGTACTTGCCGCTGCGGGCGTCGTCGCGCTGGAGCGTGTCCTCTCCGACGGCCCTCGCGGAGATCTGGGACGTGGTCCGTGCGAGGGTGTACCAGGGGGCCCTGCTCGGGGACGCGCCGGGCGGCCTCGGCACTCGCTTCGCAGACGTCGGGGCGATCCTCGTCCTGGGGACCGGCGGCCTGTTCGTCTTCGTCTCGCTGGCCGGGATCTACGTGTCGGCTCGCTCGCGCGAGCTGCGCCGCCTCGCGCCCATCGTGGGCTTGCCGATCGCGCTCTATCCGATCGTGCGCGCCTGGCTCGGGTTCTCGCGCAACAATCCCGATGCGGAGGGTTATCTCGCTCCTGCGGTCGCGGCGATGGCGGTCGCGATCGGTGTCCTGTGCTGCGCCGGGCACGCTCTCGCGCGCAGGCCGGGCGGGCCGGGGCGAGGCGTCGTCCTCGCGCTGGCGATGCTCGCGCTCGTCGCCGGCGGACTCGCGGGCGCGGAGACGGTCCGTCGAGGCGCCGCAGAGGATGGTGCGTCCGCCGCATACGCCGAGGCGGTGCTGGGCGATCTTCCCGTGCGCGCGACCGTCCTGCTCTCCGGTTTCGAGACGGCCTTCGCACTCGCGGGAGCGCAGGCGACGGACGACGCGCGGCCGGACGTCGACCTCGTCGTTCTGCCGTTCATCGCCTACCCGGGTCGTGCGCGTGCGATGGTCCTGCGCGATCCGCGGCTGCGCGATTTCGTCCGCGGCTGGTTGCTCGCCGGCGAACTGCCGGAGACCGAGCTCGCGGCGCTCGCCGCCGACCGGCCGGTCGTCCTCGAGGCGGATCCGCACGCCGCCGCCTCGGTTCGCGCGTACCTCGTGCCCTCGGGACCGCTGTGCTCCGTCCATGGCGAGCCTCGCGCGCCCGCGGACCTCGCGGCCACCGCGGACGCGCACTTCCAGAAGTGGGAACGCCTGTACGCGCGGCTGGGCCAGGGTGCGACGCGCGGCGAGACGAACCGGCTGCTCGCCTACCGGCACTTCCAGGACGCGATCGTCTACGCGTCGCGGGGAGAGCGGGAGTCGGCGGGTCGGTCGGTCGCCCTCGCCGAGCGGCACGCCCCGCGCGCGCGGGAGATCGTCCGACTTCGAGCCGCGCTCGGACGCGGTCGAGGATCGGTCGACGTGGACGCGATCCAGCCGCCCGTTCGCTGACCTACTTCGACTCGGCCTTCTTGCCGTCCGGCTTGTCCGACTTCTTCTCGCTGCTGGCGTCCTTGGCCGGAGCTGAGTCGGACTTCTTCTCGCCGTCCTTGGCTACCGTCGTTTCGGATTTCTTCTCCTCGCTCGGAGCGGTCGACGACTTTCCAGAGTAGCCGTCCGAGTACCACCCGCTGCCCTTGAGCATGAAGCTCCCGCCGGTGATCAGGCGCTTGAGCTTCTTCTTCTTGCACTTCGGGCAAGTCTTCGCGTTCGGCTCCGTGATCTTCTGCACGAGCTCGAACTCGTGGCCGCAAGACTCGCAGGCATATTCGTAGGTGGGCATCGGGTCCGGATCGAAGACTACTTGCCGCGGGCCTTCTCCTGCTTTTCCTCGACCGGGACCTCGACCTCCTGCTCGACCTCGACGCGCACCTGTGCGGGCGGCGCGGTCGACAGGCCCATCTTCTTCTTGAGTTCCTCGAGGGCCATGTCGGCGCCCGCCGTGGACTGCAAGTTCTCGAACTTCTGCGCGAGGTTGTCTCCCGAGTACTCCTCGGCGAGCTCCATCCCCGCCTCGGCCTCCGCCTCCATCTGATCGATCTTCGTCGCCATCCGGTCGAAGGTCTCGAAGGCGCTGCTGTCGGTGAGGCCCGACATCGTCTCGGTGATCGTCTTCTGCGCTTCGGCGCGCTTCTTGCGGGCGATGAGGACGTTCTTCTTGCGCTTCGCTTCCTCGATCTTGTTGTTGAGCTGCCGCAGCGCGCTCTTGAGCTGCTCGACGGCGGTCTTCTGCTTCTCCCACTGGTCCTTGTACTGGCCGGTGAGGTTGTCGTGCTCGGACTTTCGCAGCAGCGCTTCCTTCGCGAGGGCGTCGTCGTTCGCGCGGATGGCCATCATGGCCTTCTTCTCCCACTCCGCCGCGAGCGCCTTCTCGTTCTCGAACTGCTTGAAGAGCCGCTTCTCGTCCGCGATCGAGACGGCGACCTGCTTCTTGGCCTCGACCAGCTGGCTGTTCATCTCCGTGATGACCTGGACGAGCATCTTCTCCGGGTCTTCAGACTTGGAGATCAGGTCGTTGATGTTCGACTTGATGAGCGAAGCGATCCTGCCGAAGATGCCCATCGCTTTCCTCCGCCTACTTCCCGTAGCGGCCGAGCCGCTCCCGGTGGTTCGACACGGCCATCGTGAACTCGTCCACGACCGCCTGGAACTCGTTGAAGTCGAGGTTCTCCAGCTGCAACGATGCCGTCAGGACGACGTTGTCCCCCTCGATCCCGTACGCCCCATGGACGAGATCGCCCACGTTGAGAGTCAGCAGTTCCCGGAAGAAGTCTTCCCTCCGATTGGGCGGGACCGGGAGGACCT
>Ga0247727_10016134_pt1 | contig 12118 bp, 14 predicted proteins | sample WisWelCaveWW1625_FD_202498 | JGI IMG/M metagenome (GOLD analysis project Ga0247727, IMG submission 202498) | Biofilm microbial communities from Wishing Well Cave, Virginia, United States - WW16-25 | ecosystem: Environmental > Aquatic > Deep subsurface > Groundwater > Cave microbial mat | place...
CCGAAACCAGGCCGGTCACCATCAGCTTCCTCATATGGCTCATAATAGTACGGCGCGCCATGGACCGGTGTTGCATAGAACGCTCGGTTCACTCGTGACCAAAGAAGCGTCTCAGTCGCCCGAAGGTTGCAATCAGGCGGCGGCCCTCCGAGGTGATCAGATACCCGGTGTCTTGCTCCGCCAGCAGTCCCGAGGAAACGAGTTTCTCTAGGCGGCGTGAAACCATGCCGTGGCTCGGATACAGCGCCTCCAGGTCATTCGCCGGCGCGCAGCAGCGATCCAACGCCAGGAGAATAGAGACCGTGATGCTGCCGCTGACCACCGAGAACAGGAACATATATAGTTCACAGGCCAGCGCAAAGAGCAACACGCTGGCCAGAGCTTCGATGGCATCAAACTCCTGGGCGCCCACATGGGCCAACAGCCCGGCCCCCACAGCGCCCCCTGCTAACAGAAACTTCACCACGGCTCCGCCGCTCCTGATGAGATGGCACAGACCAGCGTGCACGGCAACAGCTATAGTGGACCCCAGATTTCAGACCAGGCAATAAGCTAAGATTTCGGCGGAGTCGTTGACAAAGGAGAGGTCGATGACGACGACGAGAAGACAACACAGTCCGAAGTTCAAGGCTCGCGTGGCGGTGGAGGCCATCCGCGGCGAAAAGACGCTGAGCCAGTTGGGGTCGCAGTTCCAGGTGCATCCGATCCAGATCGCGAAGTGGAGGAAGTCCGCTCTGGAGCAACTGCCGGAGGTGTTCGTGGACGGGCGGAAGAGCAAGAGCCGGAACGGAGAAGCCGACAGCGACGCGCTCTACGAAGAGATTGGGAGGCTGAAGGTGGAACTGGACTGGCTCAAAAAAAAAGTCGGGATGCTCGATTGAGAAGAGGCAGGCGCTGGTGGAGCGGGGCCACGCGGAGATCAGTGTGCGGCGGCAATGCGGCTTACTGGGCGTCAACCGCTCGGGTTTGTATTACCAGCCAGTGGGCGAGAGCGAAGAGAACCTGTGGCTGATGCGGCTGTTGGACGAGCAGTATACCCGGACGCCGTTCTATGGGAGCCGGAAACTCACGGAGTGGCTGGCAACGGTAGGCCATACGGTGAACCGCAAACGCGTTTCTCGGCTCATGGAGTTGCTGGGCGTCGAAGCCGTGTATCCGAAGCCGCAGCTGAGCCGGCCCGGGGAAGGCCACCGGATCTACCCGTACTTGTTGAGAGGAACCAAGGTGGAGCGCGTCAACCAGGTGTGGAGCACCGATATTACCTACATCCGGATGGCACAGGGCTTCGTCTACCTGGTGGCGGTCATGGACTGGTTCAGCCGGTTCGTGCTGAGCTGGTCGCTGTCGTTGACGATGGAGGAGGAGTTTTGCGTGGAGGCGCTGCGGCGCGCCTTGCGGCGGGGACGGCCGGACATCTTCAACAGCGATCAGGGGTCGCAGTTCACTTCCGAGAAGTTCACCGGGGAGTTGGCGGGGCGCCAGATCGCGATCAGCATGGACGGGCGGGGCCGCTGTATGGACAACATTTTCGTCGAACGCTTGTGGCGTTCGCTGAAATACGAGGAGGTGTACTTGAAGGACTACGCGTCGGTGCCGGAGGCGCGAGCAGGCATCGCACGCTACTTCCATTTCTATAATCACGAGCGCTTGCACCAGAGCCTCGACTATCGGACGCCGGCGGCGGTCTACTTGAGGGCAGCGTGAAACCCGACGCCCCCACGCCCCAGCTTTTCAGCGTCTTCTTCCCTTCGCTTTCCAGGACCATTGTATGGAAGGCCGGGGCGGTGTCAAGGGTTCGCTTCGCCGCGCACAAACCGCGCGCCCTTGACACCGCCCCGGCCTTCCAAGACAAAATCCTCCCGGCAAGAAAGCGAAGGGAAGGAGTAGCGACCGGCAAAGCGGCGGCATCAAAACGTGGCGGCTTCAAACGGCCGTCACAAATTCAACCCCAAAGACCCCGTCGGGCCTTAGCTTATTGCGGGCAAAAAATGGTCTTGACAATGGGGTCCACTTTAAGCAAGCAGGAAGCAACCGAGAGCAACAGCAGCCCACATAGCCCTTTTATTTCGTTCCTTTGTTGGCTGGATCTAATCTGTAGAGTGAAAACTCCCGAATCTCGAACCAATCTCCGGGCTTTGCGTCGGAAAGGCCGACCGAATAGTTGTCCGACGGATGGGGGAACAATGCCCGATCCCTGCGCACCTCCACAGTGATCCACTCTCCAGAGCACGGCGCCCATGCAAGGTCGTTCGCAGCGGCGCCATCCCGGCCAGTGACGTCAAAGATCGTCAGTCTTACGGCGCCTTGGCAACGCGCGCGAACCTGAGCGCGAACGAGCATTCCGTGCGGCTCGACAATCCTCCCATGAAACAGTCCGTAGACGACAACGTAGGGCTGGGGCTGCCGAACCAAGACCCGCACGTAACGCCCGTCGCGGTCACGGACCAAGCTGGCCTTGCACGCCGAATCGCCGTGACTCAGAGAAAAACCGCGCAATGGTTCGCGACTGGTTGACTTCAAGAAGGCGAAGTTCTCGTTGAGCGGAACCGCGTCTGAACCGGCCTTCGTCATCCGCCCCGGGGGCGTCAGGCCTGGAGCGGAGTGCCACGAGCGGCCTAACACGTCCAGATCCTGGTGGGTCAGATCAAATCGTCTCACCAGCGAGAATCCCGCCAATGAGACCGAGAAATGGTCCTCCATTCGGCGCAGATGGTCCTCCGGATTCACACGCTTTGGTCTGGCGATCACGACGAAGTCGAAGCTCGTCAGGTCCGGGGGCTGGCGCCTGTACACGGAACGGTCCTTTACAAAATACCGCCTGCGGGCAAACGCGCGGTCCATCAGCGGGCTGTTGCTCCACTGCCAAGTAATGTCGCTTCCCCCCTTAAAGATCGCTGAATCCACAGTCAAAGGTCGAAACGAGTTCTCCGATATCAGAAACGCCGCCACGCCCGTCTTGGAAGGATGAAACTCCTCCACCTCGCGCACGCCGCGACTGTTGCTGGCCAACGAGACAAGATACTCGGAGTGCATAGTAGCCACACCGGACCAAAGACGGACGGCGCAAAAGACGACCGCCAGGCCGGAGCCGGCACGCGCGGCTCTAGAGAGGGCAACCTTGGCAGCGCCAAACTGAAAACGCTCAGGCCGAGGCAGAAGGTGAAGACGACTGCCTCAAAGCGCGTTGACTGGCTAAACCGCATGTACAGCAGGAGCTGACAAACCAAGCTCCCCAGTCCCAACCCGGCCAGGGCCGCCACCCAGGTCCGGCGGCGGACGACGTAAAGCAGAAGGGCAATCAGGAAAGGACACAGGGCCGCAGCGCCGATCAGCCACCGATCCCTGACGACTGTCGCCACCCAGGATGAGTAGGGCATCGAGACCGACGCTGACGATGCCAGAAACCTGCGCTGATCCTGAAAGAATCTGCCCACATACGAAAGATCGCCGTGATGAAGGGCCAGCAGTATGATCAGGTAGCCCGCCACCGCGGTGGCAATTGCAACAACAGCCATCATGCAGGACTTCCGGAATCCCGGTCTCGCAACCAGCCATGTTAAAGCCACGCTCGCGGGATAGACGACCAGTGTCACTTTCAGCGCCGCGGCGAGAGCGGCAAACAGGCCCAGCGTCAAAGCATCGCGCCATGTCCACGCCTTCACCGCGTCCTCATGCAAACCGGCGTACAGAACCACGGAGACGAGCCCGGCCGGCCAGATCCAGTTAAAGTAGTCCGGTTGGAGCAGGAAATAGTAGCCGTAGAGCCCTCGGTCATAGTACGGGATCAGTAGCCACAGGGCGGCCAGCACCCTGGCTGTCAAGGTGGGCAGCCGTCTGGCAAACACGGAAAAGGCCACGACCGTTATGCAATAAGGCAGAGCCAGCGAGATGTAGCTGAACACATCGATTCGGGGAAAGAGATTCTCTGGAGGGTACCCCGCCAGCGTGAGGCATCCCTGGATCAACTGGTGCGCCAGGTCTATGATCTGTCCTTGGGGCAGAAACACATACGGGTGATCATCGTGAATCTGGCGGAGGCTATAGAAATAACGATAGCCGAGGCTTTCTTCGTACATCCCGGTCAGCGTAATGCCGCGCGAGACGACCGCAATCAGCGGCCAGAAGAGTCCGGACGCCAGCACAAGAGCTGGCAAGCGCAGTGTCAGCGCCCTGCCCACAGGCCTCGTTTTCTCAAGGATCCGCTGATAGTTCATGACCGTCAGAGCCGTTCCTTTACCCCAATGACCTCAAGTTTGCGGTCCGTACAATCATTCGAAGAAGTACGCATGCAGCAACGCCGGCACGGGTTAGAACCAGCCCCGCCGGCTGCTGCGCGACGAGGCCCATTTGCTGCAGGGCACGGAGGCGGTCAGAGCGTTTTCCGTCGCCTATGGCCTGGAGTTCCCTCACAACGTCTTTCCGCCCAGGGTCCCCGCCGGCGGCCGCAATTTGGAGGATACTCAGCGAGAATCCCCCTTGGGCAAGGGACCAGAGCTCCAGGAAAGAAATCGTGTAGATCCCGTGAACGCTAAGCGCGGCAACGCCTGCAGCCAGGTTCCTTGTCGACGCTCTTCCACCAATCAGCGCAGTCACCACAAGCAAGAGGAAAATCACGGATACCAGATGATAGTAGAAGATCGGCTTTTCCGCCTTGAAAAGGCTGCGTCGCCGCGCCCAGAGCGCGTAGAAGACAAGGTGCGCGGCGATGTAGAGAACCGTTCCGAACAGGATGATTGTCGCTCGCTCAGAAGCTGCGTCTGCCATGTGTTTCCGAGTCACGCGAGCCGAGGACATCCTCGGGCGTTCCCGCTGCGACAGCCGCCGGCCGGCCCTCGAAGGTCTCTCGATGCTGTCGTCTCCGTCACAGCGGCCACTAGAAATGGCTCTCGGCCACTGTGCGCCACGACCCCATCCCGGATGACCCCCTCAAAGCCCGAGGCCGCGCAAGTGATGCGGCCACCCCCGATGGTCAGTGGCTTGTGGCAGTCGGGGCAAACCAGCAGTTGCTGCTCCAACCGCTCTATCGTTGTCGGTCGAGACCGCCGCACTCGCCATGTCTTGGGTATGACTGGGCATTCTACCGCAGCGCCCCTCAAGAAACAACCCCAGCCTCGCGGCTCGGCGTGACCACCAGTTTCCTTATATCGCTCATAATAGTACGGAGGGCCATGCACCAGCGATTCATGGAAAAGGCCATCGAGCTGGCCATCGAGAACGCGCGCCTGGGCAACGGCGGACCTTTCGCCGCCCTGGTTGTCTCCGGCGGCAGCATCGTCGCCCAGGGGGTCAACCAGGTGACCTCCCGCCACGACCCCACGGCTCACGCCGAGATCGTCGCCATCCGGGAGGCCTGCGCCGCCCTGGGCCAGTTCCAACTTCCCGGCTGCGAGATCTACGCCTCTTGCGAGCCGTGCCCCATGTGCCTGGGCGCCGTCTACTGGGCCCGCCTCGACCGCGTTTTCTTCGCCGCCACCCGCGCCGACGCTGCCGCCTTCCACTTCGACGACGACTTCATCTATCAGGAGCTCCAGCTGCCGCTCGAGAGCCGGCGGATCCCCATGGTTCCCCTGCTGCCCGAGCGCGGCTTGGAAGCTTTCCGCCGCTGGGAGCAGCAGGCCGATAAGACCCCGTACTGATCCCGGCCCTCACTCGCGCGCCACCTCCACCCGAACCTTCCTCCCCTTCAGCGTCGGCAGCGCCTCCGAATTTCAGAACCTGGCCCACCACGTTCACCTTGCTCGCCGCCCGGCACTCGCCGCCGCGGCTGGCCGGCGTCGGCCCCCAGAACACGCACAGGCACGACCCCAGCGCCGCGACGATCCGCCGGGCGGTCTCGGAGCCGTTGAACCGGCTCCGCACCACTACGTCGCCGATCTTGAGATTCACTGCTACCATAAAAAGAGATGCCCTCCGAACGAAGCTGGCGTCGTCGCGCCTGGCTGGGTGGCGCCGGCCTGGCCGGTGTTGGCTCCCTGGGCGCCCTCGCCTACAGCGCCTCCCCCCGGTTCTGGCGCCACGTCATCGAGGAGAAGTCCCACCCGATTCTACCTCCGCCGGCCCGCCCGCAACCTCGCCGCCGGCCCGATCGCGGCCTGTACGCCGCCTGGCTCGGCCACACCACGGTGCTGCTGTCGATCGATGGATTCACGGTGCTGACCGACCCGATTTTCAGCGAACGGTGCGGCCTGGATTTTCGGCTGTTCACCGTCGGCATCAAGCGGCTCGTCGCCCCGGCCCTGCTGCCCCGGGAGCTGCCCCGGATCGACCTGGTCCTGCTCTCCCACGCCCACATGGACCACTTCGACCTGCCCTCGCTGCGGACGCTCGAGTCCCCTCACACCACCGTGATCACAGCCTCCCAGACCTCGGACCTGCTGCGCGTGCGGCGTTATCGCGCGGTCCACGAGCTCGGCTGGGGCGGCCAGGCCCGCGTCGGAGACCTCCTCTGCCGCGCCTTTGAGGTCAACCACTGGGGCGCCCGGCTCCGCACCGACACCTGGCGCGGCTACAACGGCTATGTGCTCGAAACCGGACGCTGGCGGATCCTGTTTGCCGGCGACACCGCCTGGACCCCGGCTTTCCGCTCCCTCCGCGGCTCCCGCCCCCTGCACCTCGCCATCATGCCCATCGGCACCTACAACCCCTGGGTTCGCAACCACTGCACCCCCGAGCAGGCCTGGCGCATGGGCAACGACGCCGGCGCGGAGTTCTTCCTCCCGGTCCACCACCAGACCTTCCCGCTCAGCCGCGAGCCGGTCGGGGAGCCCATCGAGCGCTTTCACGCCGCCGCCGGCCGCCAGACCGACCGCGTCGCCCTCGACACCATCGGCCGCGAATTCCGCATCACCTAGTAGCTTATTGCCGGCACATTTCATGCTCTCTGGAAGACCGACAGCTAGCCTACCCGCGCTTGGTCGAGGACCACCCTCGGCAGAACGCCCTTCGGCGCGCATTTAAGCAGTGTGCGTTCGAAGACGCGATCAGGGTCACGGCGGTGCTCTCCACCGCACGAGACGACGCCTGCGTATGCCCGCCATTTGCGGCCCGAAGAACACTCCAGCGTGCAGCCGCGGTACCCGAGCGCCGGTGGCGCCGGCGGAGGACCCTTTGCGGGTTCGAGCTGATCCCACAGCCGCTGCAACCGGCGCGCCACTTGCGCTCGCACATGCCAGGAAGGATCAGGCCGGCCGGAGAAGGCCGAAACCGTCGCGCTGCACGATTCCTTAGGCGATCTTGATGTGGCCATGCATGACCACCATGAACGTGCAGAAGTCGGTGTAGGAGCCGCGGTCCGCCGTGCGAGGGTCGCTGATCAACTGGCTGCTGTTGTCGAGGTTGGTCACTGGAGTCCCGCCCGGCTTGTGCGACCAGTAGCCATTGCGGCCCTTGCGATACCAGTGAAAGTCCCATCCAGGCCCGACGACCAGCGCGGCGAGATGCCCCTCTTTCGGGCATTTGTTGTCGGCCGCCGGCGAGTCGATCAGTGCGTCGGCAACAGCGGCCGGCCGCACCGCTGCGCATGTCAGCGCAGTGTACATGGCGCCGTTGGCTTGGCCGGGCTGAGCATAGGTGTCCGACCGGTAGTTGGTCCCGTAGTTATAGCAGTTGTTGTTGAACTGAATCTGACCGGCGTCGTTCCACCACGCAGGCTCGTAGAGCGGCGCGCAAAGGCACTTTGGTTTCCGCGGCCACAGAATGTCTGGACGGATATACCGTTCCTTGATGCGCCGGAGACGCTCCAGCTCTTCACGAAGGAACGGAAGAAACTTCTTGCCTAACCTGGCGCGCCCTGCCGGTCCCTTGGTGCCGCAAAAGTCGTCTTCGAAACCCGAGTCTGCGATGTAGTGGGCCACATCCGGACCGTAGATCGACCCGGCTGCCACTCGAACGCGGCGCGGCAGGGTGCGGCTGATCGTCCGTTTTTGTTCGATGATGAGCCCCCGGTAGCCCAGGATGTGCTCAGGCGAGCCCATGTCGGTTCTCTTTATGCGCCCCGCCGGCTTTATCCGGGCGAGAACCTCGCGCGCTGCCTTGCCATCCAACTCGATTACCGGGTTGGGACGGCCACTAAAAATATCGATGGTGATGCGAAGTGACACGGTTCTCCTCCTTTGGACTAACTGATGCGGTGGACAGTCAGGCTGTGAAAAAAGAACCCTCCGGACTGCTGCCGAATGCGAAAGTGATGAAAACCAGCGGTCAGAACGCTGACGTGGGGTTGAATGATCAGGCCCGTGAACGGCAGCGGCCCGAACGAGAAGCTGTCGATCAAACACTCGACGACTGAGAGACTCGATGCTGGAAAACTCTCGAGCTGCGCGTCGCACACGTAGACACCGTCGGCCGGGGCCCGAAAGAAACAGTTCACTCGGCCCGTGGTGGTTTGGAGCGAGCCCCAGGGCGTGAAGCCGTCGGCGGAAAACCACGCCCGGCAATCGGAATTGGAGCGAGGGATGTCAGTGAACCCGTCGAAGTGGTCGCAGTCCCATAGGTCCAGGAACAACGCTGTGCCAGTCTTCCCGCAGACGCGAAAGCTGGCAATCTGCTTCCACAAAGCGAGTTTGCCCAGGCTGGGAACCTGGGCGAGGATCGCGTCGGCGCCCCGGGTCGCCTTCAGGGCGGCCAGAGCCTGGCGTGCAGTGGGCGCTTTGCGCTTGGGAACGCGAGGAAATTTGCGCTCGGGCTTGAAAGACTTGTCTCCTTGGCCGAGCTTTAGTTCAAAGTCTTTGATGGTCATGGTGTGATTCAGCCTCCTCATTCAAACGTGACTGTGAGATCCGCGGCATAGGTCTCGCGCCCCGGTTCCACGGCGAACGCTTCGACTCTGACGCTCCCAGGCGCCGCTCGACGCAGCGTGAAGCGGTCACCGCTGCGCGTGACGACGCCCCCTGTGACAAAGAACTTGACATAGCCTTCGACGCCCAGCCGGACCGGAACATCGATGCTGAACGTAATCGCTTCACCGGATTGCGCCCGATCGCCGTCAGCCTCCAGCCGCATCGGGCGCGGTTCGCCGCCGGGGCGCTCCGCCAGCCGGGCCGAGATCCGGCGAGCCGCGTCCACCACCGCGACCGGTTGGCGCCCGAAGCTCGATACCAGAATCGAAAGATTGCCTTGAACGAAAAAGACGGCAGGCGGCGCCAGGTCGGGGTGCGCGAAGGAAGCCAGCCCGAGGTTGGGCGGCCCGTCGGGCAACCGGTCGAGCTGATTGTACCCGAGCGGCGCTACTAGCGCCTCGATTGCCTCTGCTGCGGATCGCAATTCGGCGACATCGATCAGAATGCGCGTGTTGGGGTCGCCGGGATTGTCCCAGATCGTGCGAAGGTCGGTGCGCTCAGCGGTGGGATGAGCTTCGCGAGTCGAGAGTGTCCAGCCTTGGACGTCCTCCGCCCACGGAACAAAGCCGCGGAAGAACTCAGCGCGGTCGGCAGGGATGCGGCGGGCCAATTCGTCGATTCCGTATTTCTTGCGAACTAGTTCCGGCGACATGGCATCTCCTCACATCAATGCGCGCCGGGAGGGGGCGCTGGCAAGCGCGGCTTGACCGGTGTTCACCAACCGGTAACGATAGTCGTTAGGGTCGCTCATTCCAAAGCGCATCTTCACCGGGTGCTTCGCGGCGTGGACCAGGTCCGCGGAGTTGTCGTCCATGTCGACCTGGAGGCATCCGTCGTAGATCCACTCGTTTTGGCCCATCTGGTTCAGCCAGCAGATCTCATGGTAGCCCCACGACCAGACGACCCAGTCGGCCTCGACCGCCGGATTCCCATTCAAGGTCAGGAATTTCTTTGTGACCATGTTGTAGAACTGGCCTTCCCAGAGGTTGCAGCCCAGGAGGTTCGCGAAGGTGGTGACCGCGTCGGCGCAGTCGGTGCAGTTGAGCTGAAACCCTGCGCCGCCATTCAACTGCGTGAGGTAACTGGTCAAGTTATACGAGCCCGAGGAAAAGTCGACGAACAGAGTGGCGGGAGTGTAGGACTGCGTTGGCTGGGTGTTGATGGCCTTGGTGATCCGCTCGGCAGCCTGGTCTTGCGTCGTTGCGCCAAGAGCCCACAGACAGGCTTTGTCGAGAGCGTCCGTCCACGGGAGCTGGGTGTTGTTTCCCGCTGTGCTCTGATTCCAGGGGCCGGCGGGCGCATCGAGAACAAGATATATGCGGTGCTGAGTGGAGTCGAAGTCGTGCCAGTGACCTTTGTGCCAATACTGCCATTTCCAGTCGGTCGTGCGAATGCCTACTCCGGACGTCTTGAGTTTGTGGTCTACCAGCGAGAACGTGACCAGGCCGGAGACGCCGGCGCTGTCGAAGCTGACCAACTGTACATCCGTGTCGCCGAGGACATTGCCGAACAGCGCCCGAATGAGAAGGATGAGCCATTTGATGAGCCAGCCCAGGCAGCCGCTCGGCTGGGCAGGCGGGACCCACGCATCGACAGCGCGGATCTTGCGCTGGGACCCTGCCGGCCCATTGGAAAACTTGGCCTTAATGGTGACTTGGCCACCCAGTAAGGCGGCTGCGTACGCCGCGGACTGAGGCGTAAGGCCGTATTTCCATTCCGGCGCCTGAATGGGCGTCCCGGCGGCATTCCTGCGAATGTTCAGCGCATCCGAACCAGCCGACGACGTGTCGTGGTTGAAATGAATTTCATCGACTCTCATGGCGCCGCACACCCGATGCTTAAGGTAGTAGTGAATTGGCGAGAACGAACGTTTCACCGTCCCGGCCCAAAAAGTTCCGGCCCCCGTTTGCCAGAGCCAGGACGCGGCGGCCGCATCACCTGTTGCGGCCCGTTCGCGGACGCGCCAGGGTTCAAACTGAAGGTAGTTTGTAAGTCTACTGCCGCCGGACCAGGATCGTCGCCCGATCCTGCGATTGCACGCTGCCCACCCGGATCACCACCGGCACATCGCCGTCCGAGGTAGTGGGTGGAATCCGCACGTTGAACTGGTAGACCCCGCTGATGAGGGTGGGCGCCGCTCCGGCATAGAGAACGTCGGCCGCCGTCAGCACCAGTCCGCCGACGGTGATCGCAACCTGGCTGGTGAGCACAGCCTGGCCCGCCGGAATCTCGCCCGCCTGGGCCGCCGGGTTGGTGGCCCCGAAGCCGGTCCCGAACAGTGAGACGACGTCGCCGGGACGGGCAGGCCGCACGGGGCGGTCGAAGCGCAAGGAGGCCGGATCTCCCACCACGTCGTTGTTCGGGTGCAGGGCGGCGATGGCCCGCCCGTTGAAGGTGAACAGCGCCGGCGCCGCCGCCTGAATCGGAACCCCGTTCAGCTCGCCCCGGGCCTCGCCCGGCCGGCCGGGGTTCAGGATGACCTCCACTTTGACCGGCCCGCTGAGGTTGATCGTGGGAACCTGGGCATTGATCTGAGTGGGCGAGACGTACAGCACCGGCGCGCGCTGGCCGGCGATCTCGACGCCCACGCAGGCCAGCTCCCGGGGGAACCGGCCGTCGTCGTAATCGAACGAGGCAGCGATCCGGGCGGTGCCGGCCCCGGCCAACCCCGTGCCGAAGATGCTCACCAGGGTGTTGGCCGCCAGCGCAGGCGTGTAGGAGCCGGCGTTGACCACCCCGTTGGCGGTCAGGGTCGGCCGGCCGGTGAGGGCGCATGCGGCGCTGAGGCGAAGCCTGGTGGTGTAGATCCGGTCCTCGCTGTTGGCGTTGTTGTTGTTCGCAACGTTGCCTGCGGCGTAGAAAACCACCGGACCCGCGTCGGTCGCCGGAGGCATCCACTCGATTTCGAACGTGCGGCTGCCGCTCGAGCCGGGCCCGGTCGAGTCGCTGGTGGCCGTCCGGAAGTGGCTGGCAAACTCGGTTGCTCCGCTGCAAGGCGCATCGGCGCCGGCCCCGTCACAGCGCACGCGCACGTCGGCGGTCACGGTGAACGTTCCCGCCGGCTTGGTTTCGTCGCTCCCCAGCCGCGCCGTTAACTGAAAGCCCCACCGGGCCCCTTCCGGATGCTCCACCTGCACCCGAACCGCTTGCTTGACCCCGGGCACGTACGGGGACGCCTGAATGGTGAGCCGGCCCCGCGGATCGGAATTGGCCGGAGCGTACGTCCGGTGGCACGCCGTACAATCGAGTCCCCCGTCCACGGCCGCTCCCGTCCGGCGCAC